>Ga0209890_10000274_pt1 | contig 23680 bp, 20 predicted proteins | sample OrgsoiDNA2013049_FD_185799 | JGI IMG/M metagenome (GOLD analysis project Ga0209890, IMG submission 185799) | Permafrost soil microbial communities from the Arctic, to analyse light accelerated degradation of dissolved organic matter (DOM) -... | ecosystem: Environmental > Terrestrial > Soil >...
AAGCTGATCTTCTTGACTGCCAGGATCTTGCCGTAGGCAACCTTGAGGTCCTTGACCTCGAGCATGGCCGTCATGGGCTGTCCTCGGCGTCGTCGTCGGTGCCCGTACCGATGTAGGCCTCGATGACCCGGGGGTCGGACTGGACCTCGTCGGGGGTGCCCTCGATCAGGGTCTCCCCGCGCACCAGACAGAGCACCCGGTCACACAGGTTGAAGATGAACCGCATGTCGTGCTCGATGACCACCACTGCCAGGCCGGTGTCGCGGATCTTGAAGATCAGGTCGCTGGCCTGGCGGGTCTCCAGCGGGTTCATCCCCGCCGTCGGCTCATCGAGCAGGACCAGCTTGGGGTCTGTGGCCAGTGCCCGGGCGATCTCCAGGCGACGCTGGTTTCCGTAGGGCATGTTGCGCGCCAGGTGGTCGGTGGAGGGCCCCAGCCCGACGAAGTCCAGCAGCTCCTGGGCCCGGGCCCGGGTCTCGGCCTCCTCGCGCTTGAACTTGGGCCCGCGGATGATCGAGGTGATCGCCCCGGAGCTGGTTCGGCAGTAGCGACCCACCATGACGTTCTCCAGCGCCGTCATGTTGGCGAAGAGCCTGATGTTCTGGAAGGTGCGTGCCATGCCGGCCTTGACCACTGCCCGGGGTTTGGGGGGCAGCTCGACACCGGCCAGGCGGACCTGGCCCTCGGTCGGCTTGTAGAGCCCGGTCAGGCAGTTGAAGAAGGTTGTCTTGCCGGCACCGTTGGGGCCGATGAGTCCGAGGATCTGGCCCTCGTGGACGGTCATGCTCACGTTGTTGACGGCGACCAGCCCGCCGAACCGCATGACGACGCCGTCGGCCTGCAACAGCGGCACGGAGGCCGAAGGCGTGGCCGCCACCGCTTGGGTGCTCTGGGTCATGTGGGCACGACCTCGGCGATGTCGGTCTCGACCCGGTCGGCGAGGTCCTCGTCGTCCTCGTGGAACTCCAGCTGTCTGCGTTTGCTGGCCACCAGGCCTTCGGGCCTAAAGCGCATCATCAGCACGAGCAGCAGACCGAACAGCAACAGGCGGTAGTCCGCGAAGAAGCGCAGCTTCTCGGGCAGGAGGTTGAGGATCACCGCACCGACCAGGACGCCGAGAATGGTGCCCATCCCGCCGAGGACGATCGAGGCGAGCAGGAACGCCGACACCAGGAAGACGTACTGGTCGGGGGTGACCGAGACGTCCTGGTGGGCCTTGATGGTGCCTGCCATACCGGCCAGGAAGGCGCCGACGGCGAAGGCGAGAATCTTGAGCCCGAAGACGTTGACGCCCATCGCCTCGGCGGCCTTCTCGTCCTCGCGAATGGCGACCCAGCCGCGCCCGATGCGGCTGTTGTTGAGGCGCGAGAACACGAGCATGATGAACGCGATCAGCACCAGCAGCAGGAAGTAGTAGTTGGAGAAGCGGGACAGCGGGATGCCCAGCAGGGTGTGGGTGTCGCCGAAGTTGAAGCTGCCGAAGGTCAGGTCTGGGATGGCCGGGATGCCGTTGGGGCCGTGGGTCAGGTCCGGCCCGTTTTGGCCGTCGAGGTTGAACATCGACAGGCGGAAGATCTCACCGAAGCCGAGCGTGACGATGGCCAGGTAGTCACCGGACACGCGCAGGGTCGGGGTGCCGATGATCAGGCCCAGCGTGCCGGAGACACAGCCACCGACCAGAACGACCACGTAGAAGGGCGGCTTCCACCCGATCGTGGCGAACGCCGACATCGACAGCGTCGCCCCGACGTAGGCACCCGCGCCCAGGAACGCGATATACCCGAGGTCGAGCAGGCCGGCCAGCCCGACCACGATGTTCAGGCCCATTGCCGCCGCGGCGAAGATGAGGACCTGGGAGGCGATCGACATGTTGGCGTCGGAGCCGTTCTGGGTGAACGGGAAGAGGAACGCCACCGCGAACGCGGCAAGGGTCAGCACGTGTCTGTGCCTGGTCGTGACGTGTCCCAGCCAGGACAGGAGTCCGGCACGGACGTTGGCGACCACCACGCCGGTGACGAATACCAGGAACGAGACGAACTCCCACGCGTCGGACAGCCCCAGGGCGTAGGCGGTGCCGAACAGCAGTGCTGCCATGAGCACGACGATGGCCAGGATCTCGGCCCAGCCGGGAAGGTGGGCCTCGGCCATGTCGCGGGTCGGCCGCGACAGGACCAGTCGCGAGGCGGCAAACAGCGCCACCGCTCCGAGCAGCGAGATCCAGCAACCCGAGTTGACGTTGACCAGGCCACCGGACTCGACGCTGATCGCGGCAACCACCATGGCCATGAAGATCAGGGCCCAGGTGGCCAGGGCACGAAGGCCCAGGGCCGTATCGGCCCAGTGGCCCAGGGAGGTCAGTGGACCCTTGTGGGCCAGGAGCAGGATGAGCGCGAGCAGCGCCAGCGCGATGGCCAGGATCTGCAGGGGGCCGGGGTTGAGGTTGATGGTGAGGTCGCCGAGCACCTGGGGGTCGTCGCTCCAGGAGAACAGGGACCCGATGATGAGCAGGCCGGCGCCGGCCAGGCCAACCGGCCAGGCCTTGGGGCCGTGTCGGACTATCACCGACTTGGGGATCAGGGCGGTCTTGATCATGCGCGGTCCACCGCCTTGGCACCCAGCAGGCCCTGTGGGCGGAACACCAGGACCAGGATGAGCAGGACGAAGGCCCAGACGTCCTTCCAGGGGGTGCCGCCGAACTGGCCCGGGATGTACTGGGTTGCCATGCCTTCGACGATGCCCAGGACCAGGCCCCCGACGACAGCGCCCGCGATGTTCCCGATGCCACCCAGGACCGCCGCGGTGAAGGCCTTCAGACCTGCCAGGAAGCCCATCTTGAAGCCGATGTTGTGGTTCTGCAGGCCTTGGGCCACGCCCGCGATCCCGGCCAGGACCGCGCCGAGCGCGAAGGCGATGACGATGATGCGGTCGACGTTGATGCCCATCAGCCGGGCCGTGTCCGGGTCCTGGGACACGGCCTGCATGCCCCGGCCCGACTTGGTGCGGTTGATGAAGTACCACAGCAGTGCCGAGCACATGAGCAGGGCGCCGATGGTGAAGATCGCCGCCCGTTGGATGGTCACCCCGCCGACCTGGAACGCCGGCCCGGTCACGACGTCGATCTGGGGGAAGGGGATCAGCGACTTCGCGTCCGGCAGGTTGAAGGGGTTCCAGTTCGTGAACGGCAGGTGGTTGTAGTTGAGGCGCACGAGCTCCTGCAGGAAGACCGAGATGCCGATGGCGGTGATCAGCGGCGCCAGCCGCGGGGCGTTGCGCAGCGGCCGGTAGGCAACCCGCTCCATCAGGACGGCGGTGCCCACCGACGCGATCACGGCGCCGATGATCATGAAAGGCAGGGTCCACAGCCCTGTCTGATCCCTGAAGAGCACCAAGGAGGTGGTCAGGGCACCGAAGGCCCCGATCATGAACACCTCGCCGTGGGCGAAGTTGATCAGCCCCACGATGCCGTAGACGACGGTGTATCCCACGGCTATCAGCGCGTACAGCGATCCCAGGGTCAGGCCGTTGACGAGCTGTTGGACGAAGAGAACCACTGTGTTGACTCCAGTGCTCGGATTCGACCACGGCCGTGGGGGTGGGTCACCGCCCACCCCCACAAACCTGAGGGTCGAGCTACTTGAACGACTCGGTGTCGACCGCGACCCACTTGCCGGCGGTGACTTTGTAGACGGTCAGCACCCGGGACGTGGCGTCGCCGAACTTGTCGAAGGCCACCTTGCCGGTCACGCCGTCGAAGTTGACCTTGCCCAGCGCGGCGATGGTGGCCTGGCGAACCGAGGCCACGTCGGTGGCGCTCTTCAGTGACACCTTCAGGGCGTCGATGATGGCGTTGGCTGCGTCGTAGGAGTAGGCGCCGTAGGCGGCCGAGGGGTCCTTGTAGCCGGCTTTCGCGTAGGCGGCAAGGAACGTCTTGCCGGTGGGGAGCTGGTCGGTCGGCGCGCCGACCGAGGTGGCGAAGTCACCGTTGGAGGTGGTCCCACCCAGGGATATGTACTTCGGGTCGTAGATGCCGTCGCCGCCCATCAGCGGGATGTTGAGGCCGGCAGCCTTCATCTGCTGCGAGAGCGGACCGGCGACCGGGTACTCGCCACCGTAGTAGAGGGCCAGGGGGCCGGCCGGCTTCACCTTGGAGATGACTGCCTGGAAGTTGGAGTCGTCGGGGTTGACCGTCTGCGCGGACACGACGGTGCCGCCGAGCTTGGTGAACTGTCCGGTGAAGGCGCTGACCAGACCCTGGCCGTAGGTCTTCTTGTCGTTGATCGTGGCGACCTTCTTGATGCCGACCTTGTTATACAGGTAGTTAGCGGCGAACGGGCCCTGGACGGCGTCCGTCGTGCAGGTGCGGAAGTAGGTGTCGTAGGTACGCACCGGTGCGGTGGCGAATTTGGCACCCTGGGTCAGCGATGGGCCGGTGTTGGCGGGGGAGACCTGGACGATCCTGGCCGAGTGCAGCACCGGCTGGGTGCTCTGGGAGACGCTGGAGTTCAGGTTGCCCACGACCCCTGCCATGTTGGCCTCACTGGCGAACGCGGTCGCGGCGTTCTTGCCCACGTCCGGTGAGGCCTGGTCGTCCTTGGACTCGACCTGCAGCGTCCAGCCGGGGATGGCATTGGTGGCGTTGGCCTGCGCGACGGCGAGCATGACGGAGTCCTGGATGCCCAGGCCGAGCGCCGACAGGTCGCCGGACAGCGGTGCCATGACACCGATGATGGCAATCTTCTTAGTAGTGGAAGTGGTGGTTGTAGTTCGGGAACCGCATGCTGACAGGGCCAGCGACGCAACAACCAGCGTCGCCCCGACCCGCACTACCGAACGCTGCTGCACGTTTCCTCCTGATATGTCTTCGCCCAGGTTCACTCGCGAATCCCGCGGGTTGGTGAAGAGTAGCCGCAGAAAGCGGTCAAATACGGCATTTCGCGTCGTTGTTGCCGGGTCGTTACCAGCGCGCAGCAGCCAGGCGGAACGGTCTTCACTCACCGCCTGCTCAGTACAGTGAATGTGTGTCCGACCCGCTGTCATACCGCCCCAGACCGGGGGAGATCCCGCTGGGCCCCGGCGTCTACCGGTTCCGCGACGGCGATGGCCGGGTCATCTACGTTGGCAAGGCCAACTCGCTGCGTTCGCGGCTCTCGTCCTACTTCCAGGACCTCTCGGCCCTGCACCCGCGCACCCGCTCGATGGTCACCACCGGTGCCAGCGTCGAGTGGACGGTCGTGGCCAACGAGGTCGAGGCGCTCCAGCTGGAGTACTCCTGGATCAAGGAGTTCGACCCGCGCTTCAACGTGAAGTACCGCGACGACAAGTCCTACCCCTACCTCGCCGTCACCTTGGGGGAGCAGTTCCCGCGGGCTCAGGTGATGCGCGGGGCCAAGCGCAAGGGGACGCGGTACTTCGGTCCCTATGCCCACGCCTGGGCCATCCGCGAGACCCTCGACCAGCTGCTGCGCGTGTTCCCCATGCGCACCTGCAGCGGTGGTGTCTTCAAACGCGCCGGCCAGATCGGGCGGCCGTGCCTGCTCGGCTACATCGACAAGTGCTCGGCTCCCTGCGTGCAGAGGGTCAGCGCCGATGAGCACCGCGTGATCGCCGAGGACTTCGCTGACTTCATGGCCGGCAACACCGAAAAGTTCGTCAAGGGTCTGCAGCAGCGGATGAGCGCCGCCGCGGCCGAGCTCGACTACGAGCTGGCGGCCCGGTTGCGCGACGACCTCGGGGCGCTGACCAGGGCACTGGAGAAGTCAGCGGTGGTCCTGGCCGACGGGACCGATGCCGACGTGTTCGCCCTCGCCGAGGATGAGCTCGAGGCTGCGGTCCAGGTCTTCCACGTCCGGGGCGGGCGCGTGCGGGGTCAGCGTGGCTGGGTGGCCGAGCGTGGGTCCGAGGACGCCACCGAGCTGTCATCGGTCGTAGAGCACCTGCTCCAGCAGGTCTATGGCGGTGAGTCGCCCGAGGGGGTCCCCCATGAGGTCCTGGTCCCCGTCCTGCCGCCGGACCCGGTGGCTATGGGCCAGTGGCTCACCAGGCTGCGTGGCGCACAGGTGGACCTGAGGGTGCCCCAGCGCGGCGACAAGCGGGCGCTGATGGAGACGGTGCGGCGCAACGCCGACCAGTCGCTGGTTCGTCACAAGCTCGCCCGCGCCGGTGACCTCACGGCCCGCAGCGTGGCGCTGCAGGAGCTCCAGGACGGGCTCGACCTGGCCTGCGCACCGCTGCGGATCGAGTGCTTCGACGTATCTCATGTCCAGGGCACCAACGTCGTGGCCTCCATGGTGGTCTTCGAGGACGCACTGGCGCGCAAGGGCGAGTACCGCCGGTTCATCGTCAAGGCGGGCACCGGGCCGACCGGTGAGGTCAACGCGCAGATCGACGACACCGCGGCCATGCATGAGGTGCTCACCAGGCGGTTCAGACGCTATCTGGACGACCGGGTCGAGGCCGGCGACATCGAGGGCATCGCCTCCGAGCGCGACGAGGCGGGGCCGCCCCGGATCGACCCTGACACCGGCCGACCGCGACGCTTCGCCTACCCGCCCAACCTCGTCGTGGTCGACGGAGGCCTTCCCCAGGTCAACGCCGCTGCCGCGGCTTTGACCCAGCTGGGCATCGACGACCTCGCCCTGGTCGGCCTGGCCAAGCGTCTGGAAGAGGTCTGGATCCCCGGCAGGCAGTTCCCGGTGATCCTTCCGCGGACCAGTGAAGGCCTCTACCTGCTGCAGAGAGTGCGCGATGAGGCGCACCGCTTCGCCATCACCTTCCACCGCCAACGGCGGTCCAAGGCCATGACCACTTCCGTGCTGGACGACATCCCGGGTCTGGGCGAGGTGCGGCGCAAGGCGCTCCTGCGCCACTTCGGCTCGGTCAAGGCGCTCAAGGCGGCCTCGGTGGAGCAGATTCGGGAGGTGCCCGGCATCGGCATCGCCCTGGGTGCCACCATTCACAGGACATTGCACCACCGGAGGACCCAGACCGCACCGGCCGTCAACGTGACGACCGGTGAACTGCTCGACTGAGCGACAACGAGGCAGCCATGACAGCGATGACACCCCGATCGGCCGGCCCGGACCCGGCCTCCTCGCCCAGCGGCTCGGCCGCGGCCGGCCAACCCGATGCCAGCGAGCTGGTCATCCTCACGGGCATGAGCGGTGCCGGCCGCAGCACCGCAGCCAAGGTGCTGGAGGACCTCGGCTGGTATGTCGTGGACAACCTTCCGCCACAGCTGATGCTCCAGATGGCCATGCTGGCGGCGGAGGCCTCCGATGAGGGAGTCACCAAGGTCGCGGCGGTCATCGACGTGCGCAGTCGCACCTTCTTCACAGCTTTCCACGGCGCGCTTCAGTCCTTGCGGGCGATGGGCTGGGTGCCGCAGGTGATCTTCGTCGACGCCACCGACGAGGCCCTGGTGCGACGGTTCGAGAGCGTGCGTCGCCCGCACCCCCTCCAGGGGCATGGAAGGATGCTGGACGGCATCCTCGAGGAGCGCGAGATGCTGGGGGACCTGCGCAGCGAGGCTGACGTCCTCATCGACACCTCCGGCCTGAACGTGCACCAGCTCTCGGCCAAGGTGTCCCAGATCTTCGCCGATCCCGGGGGCCCCCGACTCCGCATCGCCCTGATGTCCTTCGGCTTCAAGTACGGCATCCCGCTGGACGCCGACCTGGTCTTCGACATGCGCTTCTTGCCCAACCCGTTCTGGATCCCCGAGCTGCGGTCCAAGAACGGCACGGATCCGGAGGTGTCCGACTACGTCCTGCGCCGGCGGGGGGCGGGCGAGTTCGTCGACCGCGTCGTCGACCTCATGCAGCCGATGATCGTGGGCTACCTTCACGAGGGACGCCGCTACGTCACCTTGTCCCTGGGCTGCACCGGGGGCAAGCATCGCTCGGTGGCCGTGGCCGTTGCACTCGCGGCCAGGCTGAACGGCCCGGACGTGGCCACGATCCTGGTCCACCGCGATCTGGGGCGCGAGTGAGCGGCCCCGTCGTGGTGGCCCTGGGGGGTGGGCACGGCCTTGCCGCCTCGCTTTCGGCGCTGCGGCTGGTCACCGACCAGATCACCGCAGTGGTGACGGTCGCCGACGACGGCGGCTCCAGCGGACGGTTGCGCGAGGAGTTCGGCGTGCTCCCGCCCGGAGACATGAGGATGGCCCTGGCCGCGCTGTGCGACGACACCGAATGGGGCCACCAGTGGAGCGACGTGCTCCAGCACCGCTTCGCCGGCGACGGGCAGCTGGGTGGGCACGCCGTGGGCAACCTGCTGATCGTCTCGCTGTGGGAGCTGCTCGGGGACACCGTCGGCGGTCTGGATCTGGTTGGCCGGCTGCTCAACGCCCGCGGCCGGGTCCTGCCGATGGCCGCCGTGCCGCTCAACATCGAGGCCATCGTCATGGGCGCGCAGGCGGGTCAACCGCTGGAGATCACGACCGTCCTTGGCCAGGCGGCCGTGGCCACGACCACGGGACGGGTTCTGTCCGTGCGGCTCAACCCCAAGGACCCGCCCGCGTGCGAGCAGGCCGTGGCGGCCATCTACGACGCCGACTGGGTGATCCTGGGACCGGGCTCCTGGTTCACCTCCGTGATGCCGCACCTTCTGGTTCCCGGTGTCCGTGACGCGCTCGTGAACACCCCCGCCAAACGCCTTGTCACCCTCAACCTGGTGATGCACACCGGTGAGACCGTGGGCTTCTCAGCGAAGAACCACCTGGAGGTCCTGGTCGCGCATGCTCCCGAGCTGCATCTGGACGTGGTGCTGGCCGATCCCGTCGTCGTGGACGACGAGGCGCTGCTGCGCCGTGTCGCCGGGACCCTGGGGGCGCAGCTGGCCCTTGCCGACGTGGGGGACCAGAGGCGGGCCGGCCACCACGACTCACTGCGTCTGGCCGCGGCCTACCGCGACATCATCGGCTGACCCGGGCCCACCCAAGCACCCCTGACTTGGCCCGCTGCCGGCAAACGGCCGTGGCGGCAGTGAAGTTCGTGGACCCGTGGGAGGCTCTCGAGTTGCAGACCAGTGGCATTATGGCGCCTATGGCGATGACTGCGATGGTCAAGGACGAGCTGAGTCGGCTCACGGTGACCAAGCCCTGCTGTCGCAAGGCCGAGGTGGCCACGACGTTGAGGTTCGCCGGTGGGCTGCACATCGTCGGGGGTCGGATCGTGGTCGAGGCCGAGCTGGACACCGCTGCGGCCGCCCGCAGACTGCGCAAGGAGCTCTCCGACGTCTACGGCCACACCAGCGAGATCCTCGTGCTGTCGCCCGGGGGACTTCGCCGTGGCAGCCGCTATGTCGTGGGCGTCACCCAGGACGGTGAGGGTCTGGCCCGTCAGACCGGGTTGATCGACGTCCGCGGCCGCCCGGTGCGTGGTCTTCCTCCACGGGTGGTCAGCGGGTCGGTCTGTGACGCCGAGTCCGCCTGGCGTGGTGCGTTTCTGGCACACGGGTCCCTGACCGACCCCGGGCGGTCCGCCGCACTGGAGATCACCTGCCCCGGCCCCGAGGCGGCGCTCGCGTTGGTTGGGGCGGCCAGGCGACTGGGCCTGCAGGCCAAGGCTCGCGACGTGCGCGGCGTGGACCGCGTCGTGGTCCGTGACGGTGACGCGATCGGCGCCATGCTGACCAGGCTCGGCGCCCATGAGGCGGTGATGGCGTGGGAGGAGCGCCGGATGAGGCGCGAGGTGCGGGCCACCGCCAACCGCCTGGCCAACTTCGACGACGCCAACCTGCGCCGTTCGGCGCGCGCAGCCGTAGCGGCAGGTGCCCGGGTCGAGCGCGCGATGGAGATCCTGGGTGCTAACGTCCCCGACCACCTGCGCCAGGCCGGACAGCTGCGCCTCGAGCACAAGGAGGCCAGCCTGGAGGAGCTGGGCCAGCTGGCTGACCCGGCGATGACCAAGGACGCGGTAGCGGGCCGGATCCGTCGGCTGCTGGCCATGGCGGACAAGTGCGCCAGGGACCTGGGCGTGGCCGGCACGGATGCCAACCTCACCGCCGACATGCTTGACGCCTGAGACCGGCACGGACCCGGACGCCGGCCCACCGGGGACCGGGAGGCCGCGTACTTGCCACCGGCGGGTATCCCATAGGCTCAGGCTGACGAAAAAATCACATCCGGGTGCGGCTGTGCCGCATTGACGGACACTGTCTAGGAAGGTTAGAACCCGTGACTGTTCGCGTTGGTATCAATGGCTTTGGCCGCATCGGCCGCAACTTCTACCGTGCCGTGCAGGCTTGCGGCGCTGACATCGAGATCGTCGCCGTCAACGACCTGACGGACACCAAGACCCTCGCGCACCTGCTCAAGTACGACAGCATCCTTGGCCGCCTGGGCAAGGACGTCGTTGCTGGCGACAACGAGATCACCGTGGCCGGCTCTGGGAGCTTCCCGGTCTTCGCCGAGCGCGACCCAGCCAACCTTCCCTGGGCCAAGGTCGGCGCCGACGTCGTCATCGAGTCGACCGGCTTCTTCAAGGACGCTCAGAGCTGCGGCAAGCACCTGGCCGCGGGCGCCAAGAAGGTCATCATCTCCGCGCCGGCCAAGGGCGAGGACATCACCATCGTCATGGGCGTCAACGACCAGGACTACGACCCGGGCAAGCACCACATCATCTCCAACGCCTCGTGCACCACGAACTGCCTCGCGCCGATGGCCAAGGTCATCGATGACGCGTTCGGCATCGAGCGTGGTCTGATGACGACCATCCACGCGTACACCAATGACCAGAACGTGCTCGACTACCCGCACTCGGACCTGCGACGCGCTCGCGCCGCTGCCATCAACATGATCCCGACCACCACCGGCGCCGCCAAGGCCATCGCCCTGGTCATGCCGCAGCTCAAGGGCAAGCTCGACGGCTACGCCATGCGCGTGCCCCTGCCGACGGGCTCGGCCACCGACCTGACCGTACAGCTGAAGACCGCGGCCACCAAGGAAGAGATCAACGCCGTGATCAAGGCGGCAGCGGCCGGTCCGCTGAAGGGGATCCTGTCCTACACCGAGGACCCGATCGTCTCCAGTGACATCGTCACCGACCCGTCGTCGTGCATCTTCGACTCCGGTCTTACCTACGTCAACGGCAACATGGCCAAGGTCGTCGGCTGGTACGACAACGAGTGGGGCTACTCCTGCCGCCTGGTCGATCTGAGCGTCCTCGTCGGCACGTCGCTCTGAGACCGCGATGAGGACCGTAACCGACCTGATCGCGGCGGGCGGGCTGGGCGGCAAACGCGTCCTGGTCCGCAGTGACCTGAACGTCCCGCTCGACGGCCAAGGCGCCATCACCGACGACGGTCGGGTGCGGGCTTCGGTGCCCACCATCAAGGCTCTGAGCGAGGCGGGCGCGCGCGTGGTCGTGTGCGCCCACCTCGGCAGGCCCAAGGGGGTACCCGAGGCCAGGTACTCACTGGCGCCGGTGGCCCGCCGGCTCCAGGAGCTGCTCGGGGTCCCGGTCGCCTTCGCCACCGACACGGTGGGGCCCTCCGCCCGCTCCGTGGTCGCCGCGCTGGGCGACGGGCAGGTCGCGCTGCTGGAGAACCTGCGGTTCAACGCGGGCGAGACGTCCAAGGACGACGCCGAGCGCGGCGCGTTCGCCGATGAGCTTGCTTGCCTTGCAGACGCTTTCGTCAGCGACGGGTTCGGTGTCGTGCACCGCAAGCAGGCCAGCGTCTACGACGTGGCGCGGCGACTGCCGCACGCCGTCGGCGGGCTCGTCCAGACCGAGGTCGAGGTGCTCAAGCGCCTCACCGAGTCGGTCGAGCGTCCCTACGCGGTGGTGCTCGGTGGCGCCAAGGTCAGTGACAAGCTGGCAGTGATCGCCAACCTGCTGCAGAGCGCGGACCGCCTGCTCATCGGCGGTGGCATGGGCTTCACCTTCCTGGCGGCGCAGGGACACGAGGTCGGCACGAGCCTGCTCGAGGCCGACCAGCTCGAGGTGGTCAAGGGCTACCTCGCCCAGGCAGCCAAGTTGGGTGTCGAGATCATCCTGCCGACCGATATCGTTGCAGCGGCATCGTTCTCGGCGGCCGCGGAGCACAGTGTGGTCGACGCCGACAGCATCCCCGCGGACGCGATGGGCCTGGATATCGGTCCCGCCTCGGCCAGGGCGTTCGCAGCCAAGCTCATCGACGCTCGCACGGTCTTCTGGAACGGCCCGATGGGTGCGTTCGAGATGGCTCCGTACGCGGCCGGCACCAAGGTCGTCGCGCAGGCGCTGGTCGACGCCACCTCCAAGGGGGCGCTGACCGTCATCGGTGGTGGCGACTCGGCTGCGGCCGTCCGCCAGATGGGCTTCACCGACAACCAGTTCGGGCACATCTCGACCGGTGGAGGTGCCAGCCTGGAGTACCTCGAGGGCAAGGCGCTGCCCGGCCTAACAGTTCTGGAGGACTGAAACCCATGACAGCAGAATCGGGCTCACCCACGTCGGGGCGCACCCCGTTGATGGCGGGCAACTGGAAGATGAACCTCGACCATCTCCAGGGCACGCACCTGGTCCAGAAGCTTGACTGGACCCTCAGCGACGCCAAGCACGACTTCGACGCGGTCGAGGTCGCCGTGCTGGTCCCGTTCACGGATTTGCGCAGCGTCCAGACGCTCATCGAGGGTGACAAGCTGCGGCTCAAGCACGGGGCGCAGGACCTGTCGGTGCACGACGCCGGCGCCTACACCGGCGAGATCTCCGGTGCGTTCCTTGCCAAGCTGGGCTGCACCTATGTCGCGGTCGGCCACAGCGAGCGCCGCCAGTACCACGACGAGGACGACGCCGTGGTGGGCGCCAAGGTGAAGGCGGCGTACCGGCACGGCCTGACCCCGATCCTGTGCTGCGGCGAAGCCCTGGACGTGCGCAAGCAGGGCCGTCAGGTCGAGCACGTGCTGGCGCAGGTCGACGCGGCCCTAGATGGTGTCACCCCCGAGCAGGTGCGCTCCATCGTCATCGCCTACGAGCCGATCTGGGCCATCGGGACCGGCGAGGTGGCGACCCCGGCGGACGCACAGGAGGTCTGTTCGGCGATCCGTACGAGGCTGGCCGAGCTCTACTCCGGTGATACCGCCGACGGCATCCGCATCCTTTACGGCGGTTCGGTCAAGGCGGGCAACGTCGCCGAGATCATGGCCCAGACCGACGTGGATGGAGCGCTGGTCGGTGGCGCGTCGATCGTGGCGGACGACTTCGTGTCGATCTGCCGTTACCGCGACCACATCACCGCCGGCTGAACAGGCCCGGCGGGGGTTCGCGACGGTGATCGGGCCCCGGGGTCGGCGCCGAGATCCCGCCGGTCGGGGTCGCCCCGCGACTCGCCGTGACGTGGGGTGGCTACGGCAGGGCCGTCGGGTACCCTGTGCCTGGGGCCGTTCTTGGCGCCTGGACTGACACCGAACGAGATTGGGTCTAACTTTCGTGACTGTCGTGAAGATCGGGTTGCAGGTGCTTCTGGTCGTGGGTGGGCTGCTGCTGACCCTGTTGGTCCTGTTGCACAAGGGCAAGGGCGGTGGTCTGTCCGACATGTTCGGCGGCGGTATGTCCTCCACGATGAGCGGCTCCTCGGTCGCTGAGCGTAACCTTGACCGGTTCACCGTCGCCCTGGGACTGGTGTGGGGCGCCAGCATCATCGGGCTCGGACTGGTCGAGCGCTACTCCGGCTAAGTCCCGCCGCGGCCCGCATCATCGGGCCTTCCTGAACCTCAAGGGAGCAATATCGTGTCTAGTGGCAACGCGATCCGGGGGAGCCGAGTCGGTGCTGGTCCCATGGGTGAGTCCGAGCGCGGCGACGCCGCCCCCTGTGTGCACATCTCGTACTGGTGCAGCAACGGTCACGAGACGCGCCCCACCTTTGCCGATGAGGCCAGCCTGTCCGTCCCGGAGAACTGGGACTGCCCGCGCTGTGGTCTGCCGGCCGGCCAGGACCAGGCCAACCCGCCGCCCGCGAACCGCGTCGAGCCGTACAAGACCCACCTGGCCTATGTGAAGGAACGCCGCAGCCAGACGGAGGGCGAGGCGATCCTGGACGAGGCACTGCGGACCCTGCGCGACCGGGGACTCATCCGCTAGTAGGCCGCTAGCTCGCCCGCTGGTAGGCCGGCTTGGGGTCTAGTGGCTGGCCAGGCGGATCAGCTGGGTGGGCACATAGGTGGCCGCGTCCCGGTCCAGCAGCCAGGTGGTGGACCGCAGGCCGGCCACGCCGGCCGCCGGCGCCTGCATCTGACCGGCCCCCGACAGGACGAGGCCGACAGCGGCGGCCTTGTCCGCGCCCGAGACCAGGAACCACAGGTCGCGGGCAGCGCTCAGGCTCGCCAACGTCATGGACAATCTCATCGGTGGGGGTTTGGGTGCCCCACGAACGCCGATCACCGAGGCTTCGCGCTCATGCAGGGCTGGGTGTTCGGGGAACAGTGAGGCCACATGGGCGTCCGGTCCCACCCCGAGCATCAGGACGTCGAACTCGGGCACGTCATGTCCGCGGGGTGCGGCCGCGGCGAGCTCCCTGGCATAGCGGGCAGCCGCTGCGTCAACGTCGGCTCCGTCGGGCCCGTCGGAGGCGGGCATGGGGTGAACACGGGCCGGGTCCAGGGGTACGGCATCGAGCAGGCCATGGCGCGCCGCCGTCTGGTTGCGCCCGGGGTCCCCGGCGGGCAGGAAACGCTCGTCGCCCCACCAGACGTTCAGACGTCGCCAGTCGATGGCGTCCTTGGCCGGGCTGGCGCTCAGGGAGACCAGCACCGCCAAGCCCATCGAGCCTCCGGTCAGGACGATGTCTGCCTGCCCGCGGGAGGACTGGGCCTCGACGATGGCCATGACCAGGCGAGCGGCGGCGCTGTCGGCCAGCGCCGCCTTGTCGTGATGGACGACGACCGTCGGGCCCTGGCTCATGAGGTGCTCTTCCCCTTTCGCGCCGCGGCGGGCGCGGCCTTCTTCGCCCCGGACGCCTTGCCTGCCGGCGCCTTGGGGTCCGCTGAGGCGACCACGGAACCACCGTTGTCGACCTTGGCCAGGCCCTTGGTCAACGTCTCGGCGTACGTCTCGTCCGGGTCGAGCCGGCGTAGCTCTTCGGACAGGCACTCGGCCAGGTCCCGCCGGGCCAGGCTGATCCGGCGGACCGGTTGGTCGCCTTGAGCCAGGGCCGCCACCGCGCCGTCGGGGCGCGCCAGGTCGATGTTGGCGCTGCGGCGAACGAGTCGCACACTGACCACGCCGGTGCCGGCGCGGCTACGGGCCAAGGTGACGGGGCACTTGAGCGTCTGCGCCAGCCAGGCGGCCAGCAGGTCGGCGGAGGGGGAGTCGCTGGCTCCGGTGACGGCGGCCGACACGACGGGCTCGTATGGTGGCTGCTCCAGGGCGGCGGCCAGCAGGCCGCGCCACAACGTCACGCGGGTCCAGGCCAGGTCCGTGTCACCCGGCTGGTAGCTCTCGGCGCGGCGGTTCAGCTCGGTCGCCGGGTTGGCGGCCCGCGCGGCGTCGGTGATCCGGCGCTGGGCCATCGCCCCGATCGCCGACTCCGAGACGTCAGGGGGAGCCTGGCTGGGCCACCACGCCACCACCGGGGAGTCGGGCAGCAGCAGGGGGACCACGACATTGGTGCCCTGCCCAGCCAGGGCTCCGGACAGCCGCAGGACGATCACCTCGCTGGCCCCGGCGTCACCGCCCACCCGGATCTGGGCATCGAGCCGGTTGGCGCCACGCATGCTGCCCGAGACCAGTGCGATGATCCGGCAGGGATGTTGGCGGCTGGCGTCGTTGGCCGCCTCGATCGCCGCCTCGGTCTCGGCCTCGTCGACGACGATGACCAGCGTGAGCACCCGTCCCAGCGTCATGGCGCCGACGTCGTTGCGCAGCTTGACCATCTTCTTGTTGACAGCGGCCGTGGTGGTGGCGGGCAGGTCGACGATCACGGCTTTCTCCAGGTTCGTCCGTCGCGGCGCATCATGACGTCGGCGCTGACCGGGCCCCACCCACCCGAGGGGTAGGGGTCGGGTCGTCCCTGTCTGGCCCAGAATGCCTCGACCGGATCGAGGATCTGCCAGGCCAGCTCCACCTCCTCGTGGCGGGGGAACAACGGCGGGTCACCGAGCAGGACATCCAGGATGAGCCGCTCGTAGGCCTCGGGGCTGGACTCGGTGAAGGATCTGCCATAGCCGAAGTCCATCGTGACGTCACGGACCTCCATGGCGTTGCCAGGCACCTTGGAGCCGAAACGCATGGTGATGCCCTCGTCGGGCTGGATGCGGACGACTATCGCGTTCTGGCCGAGCTCTTCGGTGGCGGTCTGGTCGAAGGGCAGGTGCGGCGCGCGCTTGAAGACCACTGCGATCTCGGTGGCGCGCTTGCCCAGGCGCTTGCCGGTGCGCAGGTAGAACGGGACCCCGGCCCAGCGACGGGTGTCGATCTCGACCTTCAGGGCGGCGTAGGTCTCAGTGGTCGAGCTCCGGGGAATGCCGTCCTCGTCGAGGTAGCCGATGACCTGCTCGCCGCCCTGCCATCCTGGGGCGTACTGTCCGCGGGCGGTGGACCTGGCCAGGTCCTTGGGCAGGCGTACCGCCGAGAGGGCCTTCTCCTTCTCGGCTCGCAGGTCCTGGGCCTGGAAGGAGACCGGCTCCTCCATGGCGGTCAGGGCCAGCAGCTGGAGCAGGTGGTTCTGGATGACGTCGCGCGCGGCGCCGATGCCGTCGTAGTAGCCGGCACGGCCCGCGATGCCGATGTCCTCGGCCATCGTGATCTGTACGTGGTCGACGTAGTTGGCGTTCCAGACCGGCTCGAACATCTCGTTGGCGAAGCGCAGGGCCAGCAGGTTCTGGACCGTCTCCTTGCCCAGGTAGTGGTCGATCCGGAAGACCGAGTCCTGGGGGAAGACCGCTCCGACGATCGAGTTGAGCGCGCGGGCACTGTCCAGATCGTGACCGAACGGCTTCTCGATGACCACTCGCCGCCAGGCGCCCTCGACGTCGTGGCTCAGACCGGAGCGGTCCAGCTGCTGGCACACGGTGGAGAAGGACGACGGCGGGATCGAGAGGTAGAACGCGTGGTTGCCGGCCGTCCCGCGCTCCTGGTCGAGGTTGTGCAAGGTCTGGCCCAGCAGGTCGAATGACGCCGGGTCGTCGAACGTGCCCGCCACGAAACGGAAACCCTCGGCCAGGTTTGCCCACACCTGCTGGTGGAAGGGTGTTCGGGCATGGGTGCGCACGGAGTCGAGCACGATCTTGGCGAAGTCCTCGTCGGCCCAGTCACGGCGGGCGAACCCGACCAGAGAGAAGGTGGGGGGCAACAGGCCGCGGTTGGCCAGGTCGTACAGGGCCGGCATGATCTTCTTGCGCGCCAGGTCCCCGGTGACACCGAACAGAACCAGGCTGCAGGGACCGGCGATCCGTGGGAGGCGCTTGTCCCGCGGGTCACGCAGGGGGTTCTGTCCGGGGGCGATCCTGGCGGGGCTCATGTCGGCCCCCCCGCAGCGGAGATGGTCGCTGGTTCGCCGGCAGTATCCAGGCCGAGGACGCGGGTCAGCTGGGCAAGACCGGCGTCGTGCTCGACCAGGTGCAGCCGCAGGACGGGTCGACCGTGGTCGGCCAGCACCTGGGCGTCACCGCCGGCCTGAGCCTTGATGAACTGCCCGAAGGTGAACTCCCGCCCAGGGATGGCCAGGTCCGCGTGCGGTGTCGCGCTGATCTGCAGATAGATGCCGGTGGCCGGACCGCCCTTGTGGTACTGCCCGGTCGAGTGCAGGAACCGCGGCCCCCAACCGAACGTGGTGGGCCGGCGGGTGCGCCCCGCGATGGTGCGGCGAGCCCGCGCCAGCCCCTGGTCGGCGAGCCGGTCGAGATAGGCCATGATCGCCACGTAGCCATGCTGGGGGTCCAGCTGGTGGAGCAGGGCGTCCACCGCGCCGGCAACTGTAGTGGTCTCTGCGAGCCAGTCGCCCCCCAGGGCGCGCACCTCGATGGCGCCGTCGGTGAAGGCGGGCGGGTCCGCCGGGGACTCGGCGGCGTCCAGCAGTCCCCTGGTGGCCAGCTTGGCGCTCTCGACGTCGGGCTGATCGAAGGGGTTGATGCCCAGGATCGCCCCGGCCGCAGCGGTGGCGACCTCCCACAGCAGCAGCTGGGCGCCCAGGGAACCGCTGACCTGGACCTGCGAGCGCGACGGGTCGGCGTCGGCCTGCGGCGCGAAGGTGTCGGCGCCGTCATCGCCGGCGACGTCGTCCACGAGCCGGGCCACGGTGATGTCGGCGGTCGGGGAGGCGACCTCGAAGTCTGTGCTGGCCTGTAAGACCACGGGCAGGATCCCGGTGCCGTTCTTGCCGGTGCTCTCGGCGATCAGCTGCTCGGCCCAGTCGGCGAACCCCGGTAGCGCCGAGCCCTGCTCGACCAGGACGAGCTTGTCGCGCAGGGGCTGGGTGCCGGCCATGGCCGCACCCAGGCGAAGGGCGGGGTTGGCCTCGTCGTCGCCGGCCAGCAGGTCGGCCACGGACTCGGCCTCGTCCAGCAGCGCCAGCAGGTCGACGCCGGCCAGACCGCTGGGCACCAGGCCGAACGCGGTCAGCGCCGAGTAGCGCCCACCCACGCCCGGGTCGGCGTTGATGACCTGGTATCCGCCCGCTCGTGCCTGCTTGTCCAGGGGGCTGCCGGGGTCGGTGACGATGACGATGCGCGCCGTCGGGTCGATACCGGCGTCGGTGAACGCGCCCTCGAAGGCCCGACGCTGGGAGTCGGTCTCGACTGTGGAACCGGACTTGCTCGAGACCACCACGACGCTGCGGTGCAGCCGGTCGGCCAGCGCTGCCCGCACCGAGTCGGGGTAGGAGGAGTCCAGCACGGTGAGCTCGACGCCGGCTGCCGCGCAGATGACCTCCGGTGCCAGTGACGACCCCCCCATCCCGGCCAGGACGACGTGGTCCACGCCCTGTTCGCCCAGCTGCTGGCGCAGGGCGGCCACCTGCCCGACCAGCGGTCGTGAGGTTCGCCCCAGGGCGACCCAGGACAGGCGGATGGCTGACTCGGCCTGCGCGCCCGGCCCCCACAAGGTGGCGTCCTTGGCAAAGAGCCTGCTCGCGAAGCGGTCCGCGACCAGGGCCGGCACGTGCCGGCCCGCGGCGTCAGCGGCTGCTCCGGTGGCCAGTACCCCCAGACTCACGCTGTTCACCGTGCCGCCTTGTCGAGCTCCACCTGGACCCCGGACAGCAGCTCGGCCCAGGACGTGTCGAACTTGTCGACGCCCTCGCTCTCCAGCACGGCCGTGACGTCTGCGTAGGAGACACCGAGACGCTCGAGGGTGTCCAGCACGTTGCTGGCATCCTCGTAGTGGACGCTGGCCTGGTCGCCGGCGACCTGGCCGTGATCGGCAACGGCCAGCATCGTCTTGGTGGGCATGGTGTTGACGGTGTTGGGTGCGGCCAGGTCCACGACGTACATCGTGTCCTTGTAGGCCGGGTCCTTGACTCCGGTGGATGCCCACAGGGGGCGCTGCTTGTGCGCGCCGCCAGCCGCCAGGTTCGCCCAGCGCGGGGTCGAGAAGACCTCCTCGTAGGCCTGGTAGGCCAGCCGGGCGTTGGCCACGGCGGCCTTGCCCTTCAGGGCCGCGGCCGCCTCGGTGCCCAGGGCGTCGAGGCGCTTGTCGACCTCGGTGTCGACCCGGCTGACGAAGAAGGACGCGACCGAGTGGATCGTGGACAGGTCCAGACCGGCGCGGCGGGCCTGCTCGAGCCCGGTCAGGAAGGCGTTCATGACCCCGCGGTAGCGGTCGAGGGAGAAGATCAGCGTCACGTTGACGCTGATGCCCTCGGTCAGGGTCTGTGAGATCGCCGGCAGACCCTCGACGGTGGCCGGGATCTTGATGAGCACCCCTGGCCGGTCCACCGCGGCGTGCAGCTCCCGGGCCGCCGCCACGGTCCCGGCGGTGTCATGGGCGAGGCGGGGATCCACCTCGATGGACACGCGCCCGTCCTGGCCACCGGTGGCCCGGTAGACCTCGGCCATGATGTCGCAGGCGTTGCGCACGTCCTGTGTGGTCAGGGCGAACACCGCCTGCTCGACGGTCTTGCCTTGGGCGGCGAGCCCCTTGATCTGGTCGTCGTAGGCATCCCCGCCCGACAGGGCGGCGGCGAAGATCGAGGGGTTGGTGGTCACCCCGACGACGCTGCTGGACTCGACGAGGTCCGCCAGGGCGCCGCTGGTGATCAACGGTCGGTTCAGGTCGTCGAGCCAGATGGACACCCCCACTGCGGACAGTTCCTTGAGGTGGTCGGTCATCTCTGCTTGCCTCCGGCGGCCTGGATGGATTCCTGTGCGGCGGCCACGACGGCCGCCGGGGTGAAACCGAACTCACGCATCAGCGTCGCGCCGTCGGCCGAGGCACCGTAGTGGTCGATGCTGATGATCGCGCCCGCGTCCCCGACGACCTCGCGCCAGCCCATGGGCACGCCGGCCTCGACGCTGACCCGGGCCCGCACGGCGCGGGGCAGGACCTGGTCGCGGTAGCTCTGGTCCTGGGCGGCGAACCACTCCTGGCACGGCATCGACACGATCCTGGTCGAAACTGCTTGGCTTTGAAGGGTTTGCCGGGCTGCGACGGCGATGCTGACCTCCGAGCCGGTCGCGATGAGGATCACGTCCGGGTCGAGGCCCCCAGATTCCCCGGAGCCCTCGGCCAGCACGTAGGCGCCCCTGGCGGTGCCCTCGGCGGAGGCGAAGACCTCCCGGTCCAGGGTCGGCAGAGCCTGCCGCGACAGGATCAGACCGGCCGGGCGGTCGGTGTGCTCCAAGATGGTGCGCCAGGCCACCGCGGTCTCGTTGGCGTCGCCGGGGCGGACCACGTCCAGGCCGGGGATGGCGCGCAGCGCGGCCAGGTGCTCGATCGGCTGATGGGTCAGTCCGTCCTCACCCAGGCCGATGGAGTCATGGGTCCACACGAACGTCACCGGCAGATCCTGGATCGCGGCCAGTCGAACCGCCGCGCGCATGTAGTCGGAGAACACCAGGAAGGTGCCGCCGTAGGGGCGGGTGAGCCCCTCCAGGGCGATGCCGTTGAGGATGGCGCCCATGGCGAACTCGCGGATGCCGAAGTGCAGGGTCCGCCCGTACGGTCCGCCCCGCCAATGACTGGTCTGCTTGCTGGCGGGGATGAAGCTGGTCGAGCCCTCCATCGTCGTGTTGTTGGACTCGGCCAGGTCTGCCGAGCCACCCCAGAGCTCGGGCATGACCTCGGCCAGCGCGGTCAGGACCTTGCCCGAGGCGGCGCGGGTGGCGATGCCGCCGGGGTCGGCCGGGAACGTCGGGAAGGCGGCGGCGAAGCCCTGCGGCAGCTCGCGGCTGACCAGGCGGTCGAGCAGGGCCGCGCCCTCGGGCTGGGATGCCCGCCAGGTGGCATACCCCAGGTCCCACCGGGCGTGGGCGCTCTTCCCGCGCGCCTTGACCTCACGGGTGCGGGCGAGCACGTCTTGGCCCACCTGGAAGGTCTGCGCCGGGTCGAACCCGAGCAGGGCCTTGGTGGCCGCGACCTCCTGCTCACCCAGGGCCGAGCCGTGGGACTTGCCGGTGTTGCGCCTGGTGGGGGCGGGCCAGGCGATGACCGTCTCCAGGATCACCAGCGTCGGCTTGTCGCCGGCCGCCTTGCCGCTCTCGATGGCGGCGAGCAGGGCGTCGACGTCCTCGACGTAGGCGTTGCCGTCCTCGGGGCTCCAGGTGCTGCGCCAGTCGACGCGTTCCACGTGCCAGCCGTAGGCCTCGTAGCGCCTGCCCACGTCCTCAGAGAACGAGATGTTGGTGTCGTCCTCGATGGAGATGTGGTTCTGGTCGTAGATCAGGGTCAGGTTGGCGAGCTCCTGGTGGCCGGCAAGGGCACCGGCCTCGTGGGATACCCCCTCCATCATGTCGCCGTCGGAGGCGACCACGTAGATGTGGTGGTCGAACGGGCTCTGTCCCGGTGGTGTGTCGGGGTCGAGCAGACCCCGCTGGCGGCGCCCGGCGATCGCCATCCCCACCGCCGAGGCGAGACCGGTGCCCAGCGGTCCGGTGGTGATCTCCACACCGTCGGTGTGGTGGACCTCTGGGTGACCGGGGGTCAGGGACCCCCATGTGCGCAGCGACTTCAGGTCGTCCAGCTCAAGGCCGTAGCCGCACAGGTACAGCTGGATGTACTGGGTCAGGCTCGAGTGGCCACAGGACAGGACGAACCTGTCCCGGCCCAGCCACCCTGGATCGGCGGGGTCGTGACGCATCACGTTCTGGTAGAGCAGGTAGCCCAGCGGGGCCAGGCTCATGGCCGTGCCTGGGTGGCCGTTGCCGGCTTTCTGGACGGCGTCGGCGGCGAGCATGCGCACCGTGTCGACGGCTCGCACATCCAGGTCGGTCCATCCGGCGCGGGTGGCGACAGGAGCGGACAGCGACGTGTCGCGGATCCTGCTCGTGGCGCCCTGGTCAACCTCGGTGGTGGTCTGGTCGGTCACGGTTGGAGCCTATCTCGATAGTGAAGGGCTCTCGTGTCGAGTTCGAGGTCCTGGCGTGATCACAGAACGGCGCTATGCTTCACCCGCTCAGTGGACGCTCTCTCATCGGTGGGCGTCCGGTCCACACCGCATCCCCAAGGACGGCCGTGACTGCTCTGGAGCCGCGTTTTGATCCCGTGTCGACGGTGTCGCCTGCCCCCGGTTGGGGCAAGAGGGCGGCCGACTACCTTGCCCTGACCAAGCCGCGGATCATCGAGCTGCTCCTGGTGACGACGTTCCCGACGATGTTCCTGGCCCAGCGCGGGTTGCCCTCGGTGCGGCTGATCGCGGCGACGCTGGTGGGTGGCACGTTGTCGGCTGCTGCCGCAAACACGCTCAACTGCTACCTGGACCGCGACATCGACAAGGTGATGCACCGGACAGCCAACCGGCCGCTGGTCACGGGGGCGATCTCCCCGCCTGCCGCGCTGCGCTTTGGGGCTGTGCTTTCCCTGGCCTCGACCCTGTGGCTGGGGCTCGCGGTCAACTGGCTGTCGGCCGCGCTTTCGGCCGCTGCGATCGTGCTCTACGTCGGCTTCTACACCATGGTGCTCAAGCGTCGCACCTCCCAGAACATCGTGTGGGGCGGGGCTGCGGGCTGCATGCCGGTGCTCATCGGCTGGTCGGCGGTCACCGACTCCCTGGCGTGGCCCGCGCTGGTCCTGTTCCTCATCGTCTTCTTCTGGACGCCGCCGCACTACTGGCCGCTGTCGATGCGCTTCAAGGACGAGTACGAGGCCGCCGGGGTGCCGATGCTCCCGGTGGTGGCCAAGGACGTGGCGGTGGCCCGTCAGGTCGTCATCTTCAGCTGGCACACCGTGGTGGTCTCCCTGGCGCTGATCCCGCTGGCCTCCATGGGCTGGGTCTACCTGGTCGTGGCGCTGCCCTCGGGTGGGCTCTTCCTGCTGGAGGCCCACCGGCTGCTCATCCGTGCCCGGGCTCCGCAGAACCTGACCCTCGCGGTGCTGAACCCGATGCGGCTGTTCCACTACTCGATCAGCTATCTGACGCTGCTGTTCCTCGCCGTCGCGGTCGACTCGCTGGTACACCTCCCGCTCCCGTAGGCGCCGGGCCGCTGCAGGCACGGCTCAGCGGCCGGGGCTCCGCGGCCGGGGCTCAGCGGCCGGGGCTCAGCGTCAAGGGCTCAGCGTCGAGGGCTCAGCGTCAAGACCGGCCGGCTGCTCACCCCACCGAGACTGTCTGC
>Ga0209890_10000275_pt1 | contig 23674 bp, 17 predicted proteins | sample OrgsoiDNA2013049_FD_185799 | JGI IMG/M metagenome (GOLD analysis project Ga0209890, IMG submission 185799) | Permafrost soil microbial communities from the Arctic, to analyse light accelerated degradation of dissolved organic matter (DOM) -... | ecosystem: Environmental > Terrestrial > Soil >...
TTTGAGTACTTCTACATCGCGGACGGCCCCTCTCTCGCTTAGTTTCAATGTCAACAGCACCATATGATCCTCCAATTCCCGTTGTTCTGCTGTTGGAGTTGTTAAAGCTGTGAGCGCAGTCGAGAGGACGGACCCTTGCGGCGGTGATGACACTGCGCGAACGAGGCATGGCCCAGACACGCCACAAGCAGAATTGGAAGGCAAACGCTGTTGTGAAACCGCACACCCACACCGCCCTATAAAGCGACAACAAACCGCGTACAGATCATTCTAGGTGCTTTTCTCGGCGAGAGAATCGTTACGTTTGTACCATCTGCGGATGTCAACTGTTGCTATCAGGCCCTAGCGCTCATTGACCCGGTTGTGGTTGTAGGCAGGGAGGTTGGGCGAGCGACTCCAAGCGGATGAACAGGCGCTGAGGCCGTTCAATGACACTTCTCAGTGGCTATAAAGCCGCCAGTGGAGACAAGCCACCGATCGCAGTGCTGGCAGCGCTGCGCCACCCAAAACAAGCGCAATGTCGAGTCTCTCAGCCTGGCAGGGACTTCGCACACATCCGCAGTTGCCAGCCCCGCGGCCTCTGCGCACCCTTAGCGACGTCCGCGGTCAGAGGCTTTCCCACGCGAAGCATTCAGACGATCGATGCCGGCTTGACGATTTCGAGCTGCGGCTCGAACTTCAAGTTGGTTCCTAAAGCCCGCGAAACCAGGCACAACTTTTCGGCGCGGTTGAGAAGATCGAGTGCGCGGTCGCGCTCGTCGGCAGATGCAATCTTGAGGTTGGGACGCACCACGATCTGCGTGAAACTGTAGCCGGAATCGACCTTGCGGACGGTGCCGCTGGCTTCCACCTGCAGGTCGGTAAAGTCGAATTGAGCGCTGCCCGCAATCGCGCGCAGGGTCGTGGTATAGCAACCAGCGACGGCGGCGAGCAGAAGCTCCTCAGGAGTCCAGCGCCCTTCCAGGCCGCCAAATTCGGTGGGAGCCGTGAAGTGAATCGCATTGGGCGCGGAATCCGATTTGGCGAGACCCGTGCGGCCGGAGGTCCACCATGCTGCTACTCGATATGCGTGCTCTTCGCTCATGATCTTCACCACTCCTTGGAAAGAACTTCCGATCTGGATTGCGGCGAAAGTGAATCCGCTTATCGTCGCGGTTTGAAACTGTAAGGGAGTCCGGTCTAAGCGACGCCTTGCTTCGGCCTGATCCCACGCTCCTGCTCGATTCTCTGGATCTGTGCGCGCAGCCAGTCACCTAGAGCTTCTTCCATGTCGGCCTGGGTCCCGGTGCGATAGAAGTCCTCGACCGACTCGCCGCGAGCGGTAAGTTCGATAAAGCGGCAGGGCACGGCCTCAGCCCGGTGGCTGGGGGGAACAAACTGCTCGAGCAGGCAACTCTCGCAAGGATGCGGGCGTGCCGGATCGCAGAAATTGGGGCAAATGGGGGAATCCTCAAAAACCGCAGGTGCCCGCCAAGCCGCATGAGGAGAGCGTCCATAGCCTCCGTCTTCCAGGAAGCTCAGTTCGAACTTTAAGACATCCAGGACGTCACGACCGTCTTGAGCCATAAGGCACCTCGATTGGAGGTTAGATTGCCAGAGACGGGAGGGGAACTCCGTGTACTTAGTCACGGGGACTAGTGATTACGGTCACACCGAAATGGCATGGCTCGCCAAGCTGTTGAGCGAATTGCCCCAATTTTGGAAGATTCCCGAAATGGAACGTGTGACAAGGGTCACAGTCAAGCGTGATTTAGAACAACCTTCAGGTCGCGCCGCCTCAGCGACCCGCCCCGCCCTCAGCGGTTTGCAAGTCAAGACTGACGCGTTCGCCGTTGATCAGAACCGTTCCCGCATCGATCAGCTGCTGACCGGTACAGTCGTAACGCTCGTAGCAGCGAAGCGCGGCGAAGGGGAAAAAGAATTCCACGGCTTGGGCGCTCGCAGCCGCGCCAGGCTTGGGACCGAGATGAAGCGTGCTGCTGAATCCCAAACCGTCAAACTGAGAATCGTCCTTGAAGTAGCCGAGAACGGGGCGGATCAAATGCGCGACGTGGTCGTCGAAAGCGAGGGCGGCCAGGCGGTAGCGGGAAACTGTCGGAGGCTCAGCGAGAGTGGTATTCATCGACAGCTCGAGGTATACGCCGTTGCGGAACGCGATGAAGTTGGGCGATGCGTAGGAAACGAAGTGGACCTGGGGATCGAGTTCCTTCACCATGCCGTCGAGAATGGGCTTGATCGCAGACTGCATCGACGAGAGGGCTTGCGGAGAAGTATCACGGGGCGGCTTGGGAGGCTCGACGGGTTTCACCGGCTTCAAAGTGGGAAGGTGCACCGGGCTGGGCAGTTTGTCGATCTCCTGCTCGCCGTTATGGACCACTTCGACTCCAGAAGTATTTGCACTCTGCGCTGCGGTGGAAGGATCGTCAGGAGGAGTTTGCTGCGCGAGTTGCGGGCCTTCGGCGCTCAGCCAGATGGTGGTTGGCTTGGCATTCACGAAGACTTCGCCTTGCATGAGAGCGGCCTGGCGCGCCGTCTCGTCCGTGGTGCCCGCCAAGCGAACCGCCGCAGCCTGGGGAATAATGACCACCAAATTCTCGGGGCGCTCGAGGGCGACGCCACCGACTTTTCCGATCACGTGGTGCGAGATTTCGAAAGCATAGGCCTGGACGCTGGAATTTTTCTGAAAGTGGGTTACCGCAGCCTGCAGAACCGGCAGAACAATCTGCAGGAAGGTTTGCCGCGCGCGCTGGTCGGAGTTCATTTTCTCGGCGGAGTAAGCGGCAAAGTAGTTGCCGGTGATTTTGAGCACCACGTTGTCTTTGTAGCGGTCGAACTGAATGGAACGCTGGTCGGCCCACTTCTGCTTGCTTAGTTCGAGGTCAAGCTTGCGGCTCAGGTAAAAAGGGTAGTCGGTGGGCAGCTTAAGAATATCGGCGCCCAGTTGCTTCAGGTCGTCCATGTTGCGCTCTTGCAGCGCGCGCAATTCGGGATCCTGGATCTCGTTGGGAGGAAGAACCTGTGCTCCAGCAACCGAGACGACGGCACACAAGAACAGAAGGAACAGACTAGTCCTTCGCATAGACAGGGCCAGCACTGCGAGAGGGCGGATCGGAGATAGCACGAACATAGGATATCAGTGCCTGGATGTCCGACTTGCTGAGCGTGTTTCCCCATGCCGGCATGAGCGGCGATTTGTTGAGAGCCGGGCCGCCGTGGCTGATGATGGCCGTGAGATCGGCGTCGCTGATCTTATTGAGAGTGTCGCCTTCGGTGAAAGGATGCGGCTTGATTTCCAGGTTGTCGTAATTCGAAACGCGCTCGACCGTCGATTCGGGGTTGTGGCAGCGCTCGCAGTACTGATCGTTGAGGTGGCGTCCGAGGGCCTGCTGGTAGCCGAGGGCGATCTCTTCGAGCTTCAGCTCTACCTTCTTGTGGGACTTGTCGGCCGTGGATGCGACGAGTTGGTAGCGACCAGCCATGCCTCCGAGAGATACGTTGGTGGTGACCTGACCGCTCGAATCGGTGAGCCCGGTGGAGGGATCGAAAGCAACTCCGGCGGCGGCCGAAAATTCCACGAGGGCTCCGGCGACCGCGGTTCCCTGCTCATCGTTCACCTGGATGACGACGGGTTGCGGCAACAGGCTGCCGGTCTGGGCGAATTGCTTTCCGCCGCTGGATTCGACGATGGCGGCACCGAAAGCGGTGGGCTTGGGCAGCGGTGCAGACTCGGATTTGCGCGAACAGGATGTCGCCAACGATGTCGCGAGCAGAGCGATGACGAAGAAGAGTCCAGAGTGGCGGCGGTAGCTGCCGAGCTGCGCTCGGCCGGACAGCCGAGGGCGGCTGTCCCCACATGGTTCGGTGGGAGAGCCGGCAGGGGCAGAGGTCCCCACATGAGTCGGGGTAAAGGGGTAGCGGGTCATTTCTTGGCGACCTCCTGTTTGGCTCCGCCTTTCTGCGATATCAGGAACGCGGTCAGAGCGCGGGCATCTTCATCGCTCATGGCGCGGTTCGGTTCAGCGGTTCCCGGGCGCAGAGCCTGCGGATTCTTCATCCACTGGAAGATCCACGCCGCGGTCAGCCGCGAACCGACATGGGTCAGAGTTGGACCGATGTAGCCCTTATCGGTCTTGGTGTCGACGATGTGGCATCCCTGGCAGGAATACTTGCCATAGAAGAGCTGCTTGCCGAGTTCCACCTGGCCCTGCGAGTAGCCGCTGAGCGGCATGGCGTCGCGGTCGACCAATGGATTCTGATAGACGGTCATGATGTAGTCGGTCAGTTCGTTGGCCTCGCCGTCGGTCAGGTTAAAGCGCGGCATGCGGCGAATCAGCGAGGGACGCAGCGTACCCGGATTCTTGAAGAACTGCACCAGCCACTCACGCTGGACGGAGCTGCCTTCCCAGGTGAGGTCGGGTGCCATATCTCCGCCGTGGCCGTTGATGCGGTGGCAACTGAAGCAGGCGAGGTCGGTCATCAGCTTCCCGGCTTTGCCGGCAGGCTGGTAGTCCGACTCGGGCGTTGCGGCCACACCGAGTGATGGCGGCAACGTGTTGGAGCGGTCGTTCAGCGAGAGCAACGCGGTGGTGAGCGAATCGATCTGCGCTGGGGTGAAGGTGTACTGCGGCATCTTCAAGCCTTGTCCGAACGCACGCGGCTGCTTGATCTTCGTCGCGATGTAGTCGGGCAACGTGTGCTGCATGCCGGGCAGGAAGACGAGTTGGGTGACGGGCTTGCTGCCGATGCGGCTGAGTTCGGGCGCGAAGTTCTCGGGCTTCTTGATGCCTGCGATTTCGTGGCAGGAGGCGCAGCCGTAGTCGGCGACCAGGCGCTTTCCGTGAGTGATCTGCTCGGGCGTCGCGGGCTGTAGATGTACGTTGGCAAGGTAGTCAGCGTCCGCTTTGCCTAACAGGAATCCGGAAAGCGTGGACACCTGCGGATCATTCAGGCGGTAGTGCGGCATGCCGGTGGCCGGATCGTAGGCACGCGGATTCTTCAGCCACGCCTGCAGCCACTCCGGCTTGACCTTGGTTCCGACCTTCGTCAACTCTGGGCCCACGTCGCCGCCCACCATATTTCCGGCGGCGTTCTGCACCGCGTGGCAGGAGGCGCAGAAGGATTCGCCGTAGAGGCTGGCGCCTGCGGTTGGATCGGAGGATGGCTTCGCGGAAAGCGCGGCTGTGTCGTCGGCGAGTGGCGTACTGTTGGCGAAGAGAAATGCGGACATGTCGCGCGCGTCGTCGTCGCTCAGCTTGAAGTTCGGCATGCTCGATGTGGAAGCGTAGGCCTGCGGGTCTTTGAGCCACGCGAAGACCCACTCGCGCGTGGTCTTGTCGGCAATGTGCGACAGCGACGGCGGATCGTCGGTGGCCTTCATGGTGGTGCCATCCGACAGCTTGACCGTGTGGCAATGCACACAGCCTTCGCGGGAGAGCAGATTGCGTCCCTGATTCAACTGCGGTGTGCCGGGCAGGGGGCCGCGGTGGCACTCACCGCAGGAAGACTCGATGTACTTGGCCGGAAGAATCGGCTGCTCCCAGGCCAGCGTGCTGTTGTGAGCTTCGGCGAGCGTGGTGGACGCGCCTTGTCCGCGATGGCACACCGTGCATCCGAACTGCTCCAACTTGTGCGGGATCGGAGGATGCGTCCGGAAGGGCTGGGTGGAAACATCCGTGAGACTGGGTTCTTTCAGTCCGAGGTGGCAACTGGTACAGCGGTCGACCACTCCCAGTTCGGGGAGCCAGATCTGCTGGATACCGCTCTGGAAGTGGCGCTGCAGCGTGTTGGCATCGCTGCGATTGCGGATCATCCTGAGGTAGCCGTGCTGGTAGTGCCGCCACTCGCTGAAGAAATTCTTCGCGGGAGCGATCGCCAGCGAGCCCAGAAAGATCAGGCTGACAACGCCGAACGCGCGAACGCTGTCCCCGAAAAGTCTTTGCCAGAGCGACGAAAGTTTTTCTTTCATGAGCGCCGCATCCTTATGAGCATCTTGATCGACATCTTTATGAACATGTCCGTCTCTAATATGTGCATCAGCCCTGCCACGGCCAGACGAATTCCCAACCCGGTCCGCGGAAGAAGGTTCCGATGGCAGTCAGAACCACCAGTTCGAATAAGAACCAGGTCATAACCCAGTATGAGAGCGGCCTTGCGGCCAGATACCGGCGAAAGGCCGAAGGCGACTGCGGAGAACTCTGCGAGGCCAAGAGCATGACTGCGGCCATGATCAGCGTCGGCACCAGAGCCGCATACACCTTGAACACCAGCAGGAACACCGAGAGTGCAAGCGCGACGACGTAGAAGATTTGCAGTCGCCGCTGCCGGTCTTTCAGGAACAGTCCGTCCGCTTCAATGTTGACCTTGAAGTACGGAATGATGATGAGCGCCATCACGACCAATCCCGGCACGAGCACGCCCGCAACCACGGGCGGAAAGTAGTGCAGCATCTCCTGCAGCCCGAGGAAGTACCACGGCGCTTTCGCCGGATTCGGCGTATGCGAGGGATCGGCCAACCCTTCGAGCGGGGCGTTGAACATCAACGCGACCCATACCAACACGGTGGCAAGCACCATGACTGCGACTGCCGATCGAAACAGTACCTCGGGAAACGTCTGGACCTGGTCCTCCGTATCGGCCTTCACCTGCGCGGAAGTGCGGCGGGTGATAAAGACGATGCGGCGCGGAGATTTTTTCGCGTTCGAGTCGACGCCGGCTGTGAAATCTTTGGAATCGGCCATGACTATTGCCCCTCCTTCGCGTTCGGAGTGGCAGCAGCGGGGGCAGTGGCCCGCACCGTTGCCGGTTCACTGTCGTGCGAGTAGAGGCCGCCGTCTTTGCGGATTCGCCAGAAATGGATCGCCACGAAAAACATCGCGGTCAGGGGAAGAATCATGCAGTGCAGCACATAGAAGCGCAACAGCGCATTGGCGTTGACGGCATTGCCACCCAGCAGCAGGAAGTGAATCTTTTCTCCCATGACCGGGACCGCGGACGCAATGTTCGATCCCACCGTGATCGCCCAGTACGCCAGCTGATCCCAGGGGAGGAGATAGCCGGTGTAGCTGAGCAGAAGCGTCATCAAAAGAAGAATGACGCCGATCACCCAGTTGAATTCGCGAGGCGAGCGGTAAGCGCCGCGGTAAAACACTTTGAACATGTGCGCAAACACAAGAAAGACCATGGCGTGCGCCGACCAGCGATGCAGGTTGCGGAGGAATAATCCGGACGAGACCACGAACTGCAAGTCTTTCGTGTCGGCGTAGGCCTGCGGCGCCGACGGGTGATAGTAGAACATCAGGGGAATGCCGGTCGCGACCAGGATCAGAAATGTGCTAAGCGTCAGGGTGCCCAGGTACCAGGTCGCGCTGAAACTCAACATGCGGCTGCGCACCTTGGTCGAGAACAGGTGGAGAAACACGTTCTGCTGAATCGCGAGCGCGCGCTTCAGCGTGCTGGAGCCGGTGCCGCTGCGAAAGATGGAGCGCCACACCCGCGTGCCGCGCAAGTCGTCGAAATATTGGTCTACTGTCTTCGCCATGCTTAGACCCTCACGAATGAATCTGGCGCCAGCGGCGGCACGTCGGTGGAGCGATCCACCAGAAGATCGCCGTCGTCGTTGAGCCAGATGTGCTTCCAGGGCAATGGCTTGGGCGCCGGACCCTCAATCTTGTCGCCCGGCCCCAGCTTACCTTGCTTTGAAACTGCAAACTTACTGCCGTGACAGGGACAAGCAATCATGTTCAGTTCGGGCTTCCACGCGGTCATGCAGCCGAGATGGGTGCAGACCGCGCTGAGTGAGAAGTAGCCCTCGTCGGAGTGAATGATGTAAATCCCCGAATTCACGTCGATGGTGACGCTGCCCAGCGGATAACGATCGGGCTTGCCCGCGTTTACCACGGGTGATGGTTCGTAGAGCACATTGGGGTCGAGATACTGATACGCGAAAGCCGCGGTGCCCGCGGCCGCGATGCCCAGCGAACCGAGCCCCAGCTTCACAAAGAATTGACGGCGATTCACGTCGTCGTTGTTTTTGATTTCGTCTGCCATTCGTGCCTCGTCACTACTTCTGCAGTCCTGCGCCGATCGCTGCAATGGAGATCAAGCCGGTCGGTTCGGCGGGAAGCAGGTTGTACGACTCCATCGTGATGGTGCCCACGGGGCAGCGCATAGCGCACAAGCCACAGCGGATGCACCGGGTTTCGTCCTTCAGCATGGCGGCTCCGGTGACCACGCCCAACTCGTCAGCGGCCACTTCGTCGAACTCCACGCTGAACAATTCCTGGTTGTCGCGGATATGTTGCACGGTCTCGGGCTCGAACGCGATGCGGTCGAGCGAAACCAGTTCCAGACATTTCTCCGGGCAAACATCCACGCAACCGCCACACAGGATGCACATGGTGCCATCTTCGGGGACGCCTTCAAAAATTGTGTTGACCCAGCAGTGCAGACAGCGCTGCGCTTCGGCCATCGCGGCCGGCGCATCGTAACCAACCTCAACTTCGGTAACTCCCGTCCGGCGTTCGAGTGGCAGCATGGGCACGGGCTGGCGATTGATGTCGAGATAGTCGAGCGGCATGGAGTGCCGCTTGAGCAGTTCGACTTCGATGATCGGCTCGGGATGCTTTCCGCCGCGCAAGTATTCGTCAATGCCCACCGCCGCGCGCTTGCCGTCGCCAACGCTATCAATAATAAGGCGTGGTCCGAAGACGCAGTCGCCGCCCGCGAAGATGCCGGCAGCCGACGTCATCAGCGTTTGCGGGTTCACCGCAATCAGGCCGCGTGGAGAAATCTCAACTTTGTCTTCCGGTGTAAGGAAGTCGAGGCGAGGAGCCTGGCCGATCGCCATGATGATGGTGTCGCACTCGATCTGCGTCTCACTGCCCTCGTAGAAAGCAGGATTGAAGCGCTTGTTCTGATCGAACACCCATTTGGTCTTGAGAGTTTCGAGCGCCGTAACCTTACCGTCCTTGCCGAGAATGCGCTTGGGCCCCTGGCCGGGGAGCATCTTGATGCCTTCTTCTTCGGCCTCGACGATTTCTTCCAGAGCTGCGGGCATCTCCTCGCGCCGCTCGAGGCATACCAGATTGACTTCGCGAGCGCCCATGCGGAGCGCGGAGAGCGAGATATCAACCATTTCGCGGGTGGCCACGGCGGTAACGTTTTCGGTGGAAGGTTCGGCATCCTCGACGCCGCCGGCGTGCTGCTTGACCACTTCGCGCGCGGCAGATCGTGCCACGTCCATGGCGACGTTTCCGCCGCCGATCACGATCACTTTTTTACCAATCGTGAACTTGTAGCCCAGATTGACATTGAGAAGAAAATCGATTCCCTTGTAGACGCCATCGAGATCGACGCCGGGAATTGTCAGATCGCGGCTGCGATGGGCGCCGACGGCGACCAGCACCGCGTTGAAGTCGCGGCGCAGATCGGAGATGGTGAAGTCCCGCCCCGCGGCGTGATTCAACTTGAGAGTGATGTCACCGGTCTCCAGAATTTCGCGAACCTGCGCTTCCACCACATCGCGCGGCAGGCGGTATTCGGGAATCCCCAGATACAACATTCCGCCCGCTACCGGAGCGGCTTCGAAGATCGTGACCGCATAGCCCATCAGGGCGAGGTCGTGCGCGGCAGAGAGTCCGACCGGACCTCCTCCGACGACAGCGACTTTGAAAGGAAGCTTTTTCTGCAAGCGTCCTTCATTGACGTTGATGGGACGCTTGGACTCGGGCCCATACTGCTCGGTCAGAAAGCGTTTCAGCGCGCGGATCGAGATGGGACGGTCGATTTCGCCGCGGCGGCAGGCGGTCTCGCAGGGATGGGCGCAAACTCGTCCACAGATGCTCGCCAGGGGATTCGGCTCGCGCGCCAGGCGGTAGGCCTCTTCGAAGCGGCCTTCCGCAATCAGGCCGACGTAGCGCCCGGCATTGGTGTGGGCGGGGCAGGCCATCATGCAGGGGAAGTTTGTGTGCAGCCAATCCCCATCGACCTTCTTGTTTTTGAATCTTTTCAGCATTGCGGCACTTTTAGTCCCAGGTTGACGGAACGTCAACCGAATCCTGAAGGCATGTACGCGGAAAAAAGAGAGAAAGACTCGGGGAGCGGTCCATGTCGCTTACCGCTCCCCTTGCTGGCAGTACTGCTTGCACTTCCTACTTCGTCAGGGTGAAATCCGCTTTGCCTTCGCCTGCGACGGTTACGGGCTTGGAAGAATTCTTGGCGCCCTCGTGCCAGGCCGTGACGGTATAGCTGCCGTCGGGAACGTTGTCGATCTTGTAGCTCCCGGACTTGTCGGTAATGACGAAATACGGAGTCGGAGAAACTACGATGTATCCCGACATTTCAGGATGTACGTTGCAGAGTAGGGGAATGGCGCCCGGGTTATCGAACTTGAAAGCGCGCTTCTCGCCCTTCGGCCAGGTGCCCAGATTGTGGCCGAGTTTCTTGTTGCCGCCCACAGAAATCCAGAACACGTTGTGCGCGACCGTGTCGCTGTTGAGGAACTCGACGGTGGCGCCCTGCTCAACCGCCACGATGTGCGGTGTGAACATCAGGCCCTTCTGGTCGATCAGAGGCTTTTCGGTTGGAGCCGGGAACGTTTTCCCAGCAACGGCTTCGACGTAGACGACCGACTCGCCCGTCACTCCAGAGACTTTCCCGCTGATGGTTCCGGCGCTGGCCGCCAGGCTGAACATCACGACTACCACTGCTAGCGTTATCAAAGTGCGTTTCATTGTTCTCTCCTCAAGATTTCTCTTTAAATCGTTTCGCTGCAAAGGCCGGGGGCTAGTACACGAACTCTAAAGCGCCCGCGGCGGTACTGGTACGGAACGGATTGATCGCTTTTCCATTGGAATCGTACGCCAAAGCCTGCTGCGGGCGAATCGAGTATTCGAACGAAGCCTTGATGTTGGCGTGAATCAGGAATTGCACCCCCGGTGTGACCCGGTTGCGCGTACTCCCGACCGGCGAGAAGTAGTTTGTGCTGCTCCCGATTCCTGCGTTGAGAAAGTCTGCCGACGATTGCACCCGGTCATACCGCAGGATTCCCATGACCCACGGCAGCACCAGGTAGTCGGCTTCAAGGAAGCCGCCATTGAACTTGGCGGCTGAACCGGGGGTCAAGGTAGCTCCTAACCCACCGCTGCAGGGAACGACAGTGCCAGTCGTATCCTGGCACAACAGATTGTCATCGTGCCCGGCCATGTACAGGCCAAACAGGTTTAAGGTGCGGTAGTTGAAGCTGAAGTCACCGCCTACGCGATAGAACGGCTCGCGGGCGGTCAGCACCGTCGCATTGTCCGTAGCATCGATCCCGTTGAAGCGCTGCACAGAACGTCCTTTGAAGAAGAAGGTCCCAAGGGATAGGGACGTGTGATCGCGCGGCCCGCTCGCTCCCGCCGCCTGAATCTCATTCCGGCTGGCGGGATCCTTCTCCAGGTTGAAGCGATAGGAGAATCGTCCGTAGATGTCCTTGTAGTTGGAATCCGAGAAGAACCCGCCTGGCGAGGAAACGTTGGCCGCTCCCGTGGTCGTGCCGCTGGTGTTTTGGTTCACAACTGCCAACGAATAGTGATATCCGCGATATTGATGGCCTCCGCTGATTTCAAATCCCTGCATGCCGTCGGCCATGCCCATCACGTTGTTCACGTTTTGCGTGGGGGAGAATCCGATATTGGCTTCGGTGTAAATGTCCCAGGGGCTGATGTTGATCGAACGCGCCTGCGAGAACGGTAGATCCAACTCAAACTGCCCCACGCGCAGGCTCAGCGAGTCGGTCGGCAACTTGAAGAACCGGCCAATATTCACGAACTTCAGATAGCCATCGCCCAGACCACCATTGGAATTCGCGCCGGAGACGCTCAGATCGTCATCCACCCAGAACGCAATGTCGCTGCCGAAGTTCCCAGCCATGAAGATGCTGAAGAGCCCGGACTCAAAATCCGTACGCGGAACGGTCGGATTGGTAGGGTCTACCGATCCCGCGGGATTGTAATTATTCGCGCTGTTAGGCGTGTACTGGAAAAACTGGTTGTAGCGCAGGCCAATCGGCGGAAGACCAGGGATCGTCCCCGGGAAAACCGTGTGGGGCCACAATTCTTTCTGCGCCGGGGCGCCCAGCATGACGGGAGGAACCTTGAGAAAGCTCTCGTCATCCTTGGGAAATTTGAAGCCGGCGTCTTTGAAGGCCTTGCCGAAGTCGTTCAGTTTCGGGAAGTTCACATGACAGGTGGTACAAGACGTCCCGTACTGGCGTGAGAAAGCGGGAATCGCTAAGCTGCTGGTGGTCAAGAGGAAGGGCGTTAGCAGCAAAAGAGCTAGCACGAACATGGAGCCGCGGGAGCGCATCGGAATCGCCTCCTAAGTTATGAGTTCGAGAGGTATTGTGGCCTCTGGTCTTGTTTCAAGATGGGCTTGATACTAGCGAGGATCGCGAGTGCTTCGCCGGGTGATGAATCACACTTGAATGTGATTTCAATCACAAACCCGGAATGCCGCCGAGAAGCGTTCCGCAACAGAATCACGTTCAGTTCTTCCCGTTCCCCCTTCGGCCCTTGGATATAAGCAACATCAGACAGACGTTTGTAACTGAACTAGTGGCGTTGCAAATCCCCACAAACGGATTCCCTTGAAGAAGGTAAGAAAGACCTTCGCGTTGTGTCTGTTCAAAATTGCACACTTCAGACGGCAGTCAGGAATCAGGCCCGCGGCTCATACGCGCAGCAGGGATCCGCGGCGAACAGGTCGCCGGTCATGGCGTAGGCGCGGGCGCGCGATCCACCGCAAACATTGCGCACGTTACAGCGCCCGCAGTTTCCCTTCAATCTGGAACTGTCGCGCAGCGAGACAAACAATGGCGAATCGCTATACACCCCGGCGAGCGGCTGAGTGGTCACATTGCCCGCGGAAAGCGGCAGGAATCGGCTGGGGTAAACCTCCCCAGCGTGGTTGATGAAAACGAATCCCTTGCCCTCATTCACTCCCTTGGGTGCGCTACGGAGGACGTCGGCTTCGGTCACGTGCCCGCGCGATTCCCGGGCACGCTGCTGCAGAAGGTAGCGCTGGTAGTGCTGGCCCTCGGTGGTCTTGATCTGGAAATGGACCACGGCGGAAGCGGCATAGAGCTTCGCAAAAACCTGTTCGTGCTCTTCCGCAGTAAGCAGTTCGCCCGCCTGTTCCGGGCTCTGAGGCACGAAAAAGAAGACATTCCACAAAGCCACATCGAGGCGCGTGAGGAGTTCGATCATGGGATCCAGATCATGAAAATTCCGGCGCGCGAGGATGGTGTTGATCTGCACCGGAAGTTGCACTTCATGGCACGATCCGATGACGTCGAGGGTGCGCCGGTAGCATCCGGGCACCGACCAGTAAGCATCGTTGAGTGCGGGCGTGGAACCCTGCAGCCAGAAGGCAACGCGCATCAAACCGGATGCTTTCAAGGCGGCGATCGTATCCGCGTCCAGCAACGGGGTGGGAAGAAGGGTAAGAGAAGTGCGAACCGAACGGCGCGAGGCGAACTCAATCACCGGGAACAAGTCTGCGCGCAGCAACGGATCGCCTCCCGTGAGCGCGAGCAGAGGCACGTGCAGGGCAGCCACTTCCTCGACCAGATGAAATGCTTCCGCCGTGGAGAACTGATTCCGGTCGCGGAGCGAACGCGCCCTCGCGCGAACGGGCGCCGACTTCCAGTTGCAAGCCTGCGTCATCTCCCAAGTCACTTGCAGCGGCCTGCGCTGAAATCTGGGCGCGTTCAAGAACGGATCGGTCGCGGGAACGGCCCTCGATGAGGTCGTCCCTGACGTGGAGGGCGTAGTCCGGGAACCACGAACTGGGGGGTCCGACAGAGTGGGCATGCGGAAATCCTAGGGTTAGGGACGCGTGGGCGCAGTGCGGGGTCGCACTGGCTCCAGTGACGAACATCACAATTGACGCTATAAGTGTCCGTGATCACTGTCACAGGCCCTCGTGACTTCTGACATAGGTCGACTCTGGCGAGCGTGTGATCCTACGGCTGCGAGCAAGTTCTCGGAGGAGACGGAAGCACGAACCGGATCGGGGATGTGCTTTCGCGATGTGGCGAGTTCGGCGACGGGCTACCCTTGCTCCGTGATATCTTGCAAGAAAAATCTTCCTCAGGAGGAAGCCAACGTGAAAGTTATTTCCTTTCGAATGGGCCTGGTAACTCTGCTGGCTGGCGGAATGATCGCAGTCTGCTCTTCATCGGCAGCTGCACAGGACGCAGCCGCAACCTACAAAACCAAATGCGCCATGTGTCATGGCGCCGACGGCAAGGGCGGGAAAATGGGGACCCGCGACTTCGCATCCCCAGAAGTGAAGGCCGAGACCGACGCGCAGCTCACGGACATCGCCACCAAGGGCAAAGGCAAGATGCCAGCCTATGGCGAAAAACTGAAACCCGCGGAAATCACGGGTCTCGTCGCCTACATTCGTACTTTGGCTAAGTAATCAAACTATAGGCGGCCTGGTTGGCCGCCTGGAGATCGTTCGATTCTGAAAGATTGGCGGGTGAGAGCATGTCCACGCGAACAATACGGAATATTTTTGCGTCTGGAGCTGCCCTCACCCTCTTTCTAACCGCCGGGAACGTCCTGGCGGCCGCCAAGCCGGCAGCCAGCAAGCAGCCTGCAAAACCGGCTGCGGAAGAGTGTCTGGCCTGCCATAGCGATGCCACGTTAACCCACGACGTCAACGGCAAGTCGGTGAGCCTGCATGTGGACCCCCAAGGGTTCAAGGATTCCATCCACGGCAGCATGTTCACCTGCGTGGATTGCCACACCGACGTCAAGAGTTCCGCGCACGAAACTCCTCCCTTGAAAATCACCTGCGCAACTTGCCACGCCGACGAGCAGGCAGCGTACGACCGCAGTTTCCACGGCAAAGCCGTTCAGGGAGGCAACAACAACGCAGCTACCTGCGTCGATTGCCATGGAAGCCCGCATGAGCTGCTACCGGCCAGCGATCCGAAATCGCGGGTGCACCACACCAACATCCCGGCCACTTGCGGAGCCTGCCACAGCCAGAAATTTGTTATGCAGGACGGCGGACAGAGCGCGCAGATGGTCGCTTCGTACGAGATGAGCGTCCATGGACATGCAGTCGCGGCCGGATCGGAGAAAGCCGCGGTCTGCACCGACTGCCACGGCACCCACGAAATTCTTGACGCGAAAGACGCGAAGTCACCGATCTTCAAGTTCAATGTGCCTACGACTTGCGGACAGTGTCACGACGCAATCTCGAAGGAATTCAAGCAGAGCATTCACGGACAGGCCGTCGCCAGGGGCAATTGGCAGGCGCCGGTGTGCACGGATTGCCACGGCATTCACTCCATCAAGTCGCATCTCGACCCGAATTCCCCGGTGTCCGCGCAAAATGTGGCCCAAGCGACGTGTGCGCGCTGCCACGAAGGCATGCGGCTCTCGCAGGAGTTCGGCGTGGAAGGCCGCCGCGAGACCACATATCTGGCCAGCTACCACGGGCTAGCGTCGCGGGGCGGCTCGCAGGTGGTCGCGAACTGCGCCAGCTGCCACGGCACTCACAGCATCTTTCCTTCGAGCGATCCGCGGTCGACGATTAACCACGCCAATCTCGCCCGAACCTGCGGGCAGTGCCACCCGGGCGTCACGGAAAAGTTCACCGCCGCAAAGGTCCACGTCGATGCGCCGCTATCGGCTGACATGGGCAGCAAAGCCGTCCGCTGGATTCGCCGCTTTTATCTGAGCATGATCTTCGCCGTCATCGGCGGAATGCTGCTGCACAACTTCATCATCTGGCGGGCCAAGGTGGTTGCGCGGCGCAAACTGCAGCACGAATTCGTGATGCGCATGCCGATCCGCTTTCGCCTGCAGCACGCCACTTTGCTCACCAGTTTCATCGTGCTGGTATTGACCGGCTTTGCCTTGAAGTTTCCGGATTCCTGGTTTGCCTCAATGCTCTCCCTGGGTGAGCACAAACGACATCTCCTGCATCGCATCGCCGCCGTTGTTCTGATGGGAGTGAGTACTTACCACATCTTCGACATCGCGTTCAGCCGCGAGGGACGAAAACTGGTTGCCGATCTGTTCCCCACGCTGGACGACGCCCGGGGCGCATGGCAGAATGTCTGCTACTACCTTGGCCTGACTTCGAAGAAACCGGAGTTTGCCCGCTTCAATTACGCGGAAAAGGCTGAGTACTGGGCCCTGGTGTGGGGCATGATCGTCATGGCCGTCACCGGAGTCATGTTGTGGGCCAAGGTTCTCGTCGGCAATCACATGCCGCGCTGGTGGCTCGATGTCGCAACCGCCATTCACTTCTACGAGGCGGTGCTGGCGACGCTGGCAATCATCGTCTGGCACTTCTACCAGGTGTTCTTCGACCCGGACGTGTACCCGATGAACTGGGCGTGGTGGGATGGAAAAATGACGTTGCACCACTACCAGGATGAGCATGGACTCGACAGCGCAGCGATCGCCGAGGCGGCTGTGCAAGTAGCCGACGGGTCAACCGAATCTGAAGCCGCAGTCGAGGAAGAGCGCGAAGTCACCGGACCTAAACATGGACACTGAGAAGACTCCACCGCCCCAAGCCGAGCCCTGGCATCGTTCGCGCATGCTGATGCGCAATCCCGTCAGCCTCGCCGGTGTGGCGTTGGCGATCGTCAGTCTGGCCAATATTTTCCTTTTTGTCATCATCGACGCCATCGCCGTCAAGCCCAGCCCCTACATCGGAATCCTGGCCTACATGGTGTCGCCGGCGTTCCTGATTCTTGGGCTGCTGATCATGTTGGGCGGCGTTCTACTGGAACGCAGGAAGAAAGTGGCGCCAACAGCCTTCTATCCCCGCGTCGACCTGAACGATCCGACCCAGCGCAGCGCCGTGATTTCGTTCATGACGTTCCTGATCGTGTTCGTCATGGTAAGCGTCATGGGCAGCTACAAGGCGTACGAGTTCACCGAGTCGGTTTCGTTCTGTGGGCAGTTGTGCCACACCGTGATGAGTCCGGAATACACGGCGTACCAGCTTTCTCCGCACGCCCGCGTAGCTTGTGCAGAATGTCACGTCGGAGCGGGCGCTACCTGGTTCGTGAAGTCCAAACTTTCCGGGAGCCGTCAGGTGTTTGCCGCTATCTTCAACACCTTCCCGCGGCCCATCCCGACGCCGGTACACAACTTGCGCCCCGCTCAGGAAACGTGCGAACAGTGTCACTGGCCGAAGAAGTTCTATGGCGGGCAGCTTAAAGTCTTCACGCATTACGCCAACGACGAAAAGAACACCATGCGCCAGATTCGTATGATCATCAAGACCGGCGGCGGAGATCCCGCCACGGGCGCGCCGGAAGGCATCCACTGGCACATGAACATCGGCAACAAGATCGAATACGCAGCAGCCGACGAGAAGCACCAGATCATTCCCTACATTCACGTGGAGGACCAGCAGGGCCGGGTCACCGAGTACTACGCCAAGGACTCGACGCTCAGCAAAGATCAGATTGCGAAGGCCGACAAGCACCACATGGATTGCGTGGACTGCCACAACCGCCCCACCCACATCTATGTTCCGCCGGACCAGTCGGTCGACCAGTCCTTGCTGGCACGCCGTTTGGACGTTTCCCTTCCCTCCATCAAGCAGGAGGCGGTCACGGTGCTGACTGCGACTTACACCACCACCGACGCCGCCATGCAGGGAATCGCGAACGGGGTGCAGAGCTTTTACGAGAGCAAGTATCCGGATGTCGCGAAGACCAAGCAACTCGAAATCCGCAACGCGGTGACTGAAGTTCAGCAGATCTTCAAGCGCACGACTTTCCCCGAAATGAAGCTGAACTGGCAGACCCATCCCAATAACCTGGGCCACTACTACTACAACGGCTGCTTCCGCTGTCACGATGGCCAGCACGTCAGCGCCGACGGCCGGGTCGTGAGCAGGGATTGCAACCAGTGCCATACGCTCCTGTCGGAGACGGATGGCGCGACCAATCTGGCGGCTGCGGCGCTGCCGACTTTCAAGCATCCGGTCGATTTGGGAGATCTGACGCAGGTGAGCTGCGCAGACTGCCACACCGGCGGAGTGGGCCCGTAACCCAATATTTTACAATCAGATACAAGCACACTCGAAATCCCAACGCGCGCCGGCCGCGAGTCGCTTTTTCTAAAGTGTGATTCCAATCACACCCGTGTGTGAACCTGCGTCCCGACATCCACACCCCCCTTCCTGCATCCTGAAAACGTGGTTCCGGTCACGCCAGTGGCCGCTGCCGATTTGCTCGAAAGGGGATGTAAATGAAGCGCAAATTCAAGACCATGGACGCCAACGAAGCCGTAGCCAATGTTGCTTACCGGGCAAGCGAGGTGATTGCGATTTACCCGATCACTCCTTCGTCGCCGATGGGCGAGTGGGCGGACCAGTGGTCGTCGGAGAACGTACCCAACGCCTGGGGCAGCGTGCCCCACGTAGTCGAAATGCAGAGTGAGGGAGGCGCGGCCGGAGCGGTGCACGGCGCCCTGCAGACGGGATCGCTCTCTACGACGTTCACCGCGTCCCAGGGATTGCTGCTGATGATCCCGAACATGAACAAGATTGCCGGCGAGTTGACCCCGTGTGCCTTCCACGTGACCGCTCGCACTCTGGCGACGCACGCTCTCTCGATTTTTGGCGACCACTCGGACGTGATGTTTTGCCGGGCTACGGGATGGGCGATGCTCTGTTCGAACTCGGTTCAGGAGGCGATGGACCTGGCGCTGATCGCGCATGCTGCGACACTCGAGACACGTATTCCCTTCCTGCATTTCTTCGATGGCTTCCGCACCTCGCACGAAGTGAACAAGATCGAAATGCTCGATGAAGACGACATGCGGGCGATGCTCAACATGGACCGCATCATTGAGCACCGCCAGCGCGCACTGTCGCCCGATCATCCGGTGCTGCGTGGCACGGCCCAGAATCCGGATGTGTTCTTCCAGATCCGCGAGAGTGCCAATGCCTACTACGACGCCTGCCCGGCCAAGGTTCAGGCCACGATGGACAAGTTCGCCGAGATCGTAGGACGCTCGTATCACCTGTTCGATTACGTAGGTGCTCCCGATGCCGAGCGCGTGATCGTCATGATGGGTTCCGGCGCAGAGGCCGCGCACGAAACGGTCGAATACCTGAGTGCACGCGGAGAAAAAGTGGGCCTGCTGAAAGTCCGCTTGTACCGGCCCTTCTGCGTGAAGTCGTTCATGGAAGCCCTCCCCTCCAGCGTTCGCCAGATTTCCGTTCTCGACCGCACCAAAGAGTCGGGAGCGATCGGCGAGCCACTCTACCTCGACGTCGTGAACGCGTTGCATGAGGGGTTGAAGCTGGGCTACGGAAAGCTGAAGACTGAGCCCGGCGTGGTCGGCGGACGCTACGGCTTGTCGTCCAAGGAATTCACTCCGGCGATGGTGAAGGCCGTCTTTGATAATTTGAAGCAGGACAACCTGAAGCAGAGCCAGCCGAAAGATCACTTCACGATTGGCATTCAGGACGACGTCAGCCACACCAGCCTCGACTATGATGCCGCGTTCTCGACCGAGCCGGACAGCGTGGTCCGCGCTCTGTTCTATGGTCTCGGCGCGGACGGCACGGTGGGCGCCAACAAGAACTCCATCAAGATCATCGGCGAGAACACCGACAACTACGGGCAGGGATACTTTGTTTACGACTCGAAAAAATCCGGCGCGATGACGGTTTCGCACCTGCGCTTCGGACCGCAACCCATCCACTCCAGCTATCTGGTGTCCAAAGCGAACTTCATCGCCTGCCACCAGTGGATTTTCCTCGAGCGTTACGACATGCTCAGCGCGCTGGTACCGGGAGGCGTATTCCTGGTCAACAGTCCGTTTGGGAAAGATGAACTGTGGGACCACCTGCCGCGGGAAGTACAGTCGCAACTCATCGCCAAGAAAGCGAAGCTCTACACCATCGACGCCTACCAAGTCGCGCAAGACGCTGGCATGGGATCGCGTACGAACACGATCATGCAGGTCTGCTTTTTCGCCATCTCGAAAGTTCTGCCGCGCGACGAAGCCATCGAAGCGATCCGCGAGTCCATTCGCCACACGTACGGCCGCAAGGGAGAAGACGTCGTGCGGAAGAACATGCAGGCCGTCGACGCGACGTTGTCTCAGCTGTTTGAAGTAAAGATTCCCGAGAGCGTCAGCAGCAAGACGGAAATCCCGGCTGCATTCCCGGGAGCCCCGAAGTTCGAACACGACGTTCTGGGCACCATCTACGCCGGCCGCGGCGATGAGCTTCCGGTGAGCGCATTCTCTTGCGACGGCACGTTCCCCACGGGTACCGCGAAATGGGAGAAGCGGAACCTGGCTCTGGAAATTCCGGCGTGGGACTCGAAGATCTGCATCCAGTGCGGCAAGTGTGCGATGGTTTGCCCGCATGCCGTGATCCGAATCAAGGTCTACGACAGCAAAGAATTGCAAGGTGCGCCGTCAACTTTCAAGGCGTGCGATGCGCGCGACAAAGAGTGGGCCGGCATGAAGTACACGATCCAGGTAGCTCCGGAAGATTGCACCGGATGCGGCGTCTGCGTCGACGTCTGCCCCGTCAAGAACAAGAGCGAGGTACGACTGAAGGCCATCAACATGGTCGCGCAGCCTCCGCTGCGCGCGCCGGAGAGCGAGAACTGGGAATTCTTCCTGAAGCTTCCAGAACTCGACCGCAGAAAAATCAAAGTCGGAACCATTCGCCAGCAGCAAGTGCAGGAACCGCTGTTCGAATTCTCGGGTGCCTGCTCGGGGTGCGGCGAAACGCCTTACCTCAAACTGGTTTCGCAACTGTTCGGTGACCGTGCCGTGGTGGCGAACGCGACCGGTTGCTCATCGATCTACGGCGGCAACCTGCCGACCACACCGTGGTCGAAGAACGCCGATGGCCGCGGTCCAGCCTGGTCCAATTCCCTGTTCGAAGACAATGCTGAATTCGGACTTGGGTTCCGCGTCTCGATCGACAAGCAGACTGAGTTCGCCCATGAGTTGCTTCGCCGCATGGCGGTCATGGTTGGTGAAGAACTCGTCACGGCGATTCTTAACGCGAAACAAAAAGATGAGTCCGACATCTATGAACAGCGGCAACGAGTTGACATTCTGAAGGAGAGGCTGGCAAAGATCCACTCCGCCGATTCCAGACAACTTCTATCTGTCGTTGACATGCTGGTGAAAAAGAGTGTGTGGATCGTGGGCGGTGACGGTTGGGCCTATGACATCGGCTACGGCGGCCTCGATCACGTGCTGGCCAGCGGACGCAACGTGAACGTGCTCGTGCTCGATACCGAGGTTTACTCGAACACCGGTGGACAGGCCTCGAAGTCTACGCCCCGCGGAGCGGTCGCGAAGTTTGCTGCGGGCGGCAAGCCAGGTCCGAAGAAAGATCTCGGACTCATGGCCATGACCTACGGCAATGTCTACGTTGCCAGCGTGGCCATGGGTGCGAAAGACGAGCACACGCTCAAAGCGTTTCTGGAAGCGGAAGCCTATGACGGGCCGAGCATCATCATCGCTTACTCGCATTGCATCGCCCACGGCATCGACATGACGACGGCGATGACCGATCAGAAGGTTGCGGTCGAGTCGGGCCAGTGGCTGCTCTACCGCTACAACCCCGAGCGGACGGCGGCGGGCGAAAACCCGCTGGCGCTCGATTCGCGGGCCCCGTCGCGGAAGGTGCAGGACTACCTGCTGCAGCAGACGCGCTTCAAAATGCTTACCAAGAGCAAACCGGAAGATGCGAAGCGCCTGTGGAAGATGGCACAGCAGGACGTGGAAAATCGCTACCGCATGTACGAATACATGGCGAGCCGCAAGACGGAGCCGGCCGCTGCAGCCAAGGATGCCGCGGAAAAACCAGCGCCGGCCACTGAGAAGCCGGTACCAGCAGGAGTTGCGCGCTAGCCGCACGAGGAGAAAATGATGATTGATCTAAAGACGACTTATCTGGGCATGAAGCTGCGATCGCCGCTCGTGGTCTCGGCCTCGCCGTTGTCGCGCGATGTCGATGGAATCTGCCGGCTCGAAGATGCCGGAGCGTCGGCGGTGGTCCTCTATTCGCTGTTTGAAGAGCAGTTGCGGCAGGAGGAAGCGGACTTAAACTATCACCTCGCCGCGGGGACGGAGAGCTTCGCGGAATCACTTACTTATTTCCCGCAGGCGAGCGAATTTCATACCGGGCCGGAGGGCTACCTCGACCACATCCGTAAGGCGAAGGCGTCGGTGAGCATACCGATCATCGCCAGCCTCAACAGTTCCACGCTCGGCGGATGGACCAAGTTCGCTGGCGAAATCGAGCGGGCGGGCGCGGATGCGATCGAGTGCAATGTGTACTACATCCCCACAGATCCGAAGCTAACCGCAGCGGATATTGAGAAAACGTACTTCGACATCCTTCAGGCTGTGAAAGCGACCGTCACGATTCCAGTTGCGATCAAGTTGAGCCCGTTCTTCAGCAACTTGTCGAATATGGCCCATCGCCTGGATGCAGCGGGCGCGGACGCACTGGTGCTCTTCAACCGCTTCTACCAGCCGGACATCGACCTCGAGGAACTGGAAATTCGTCCGAACGTTCTGTTGAGCACGCCGCAAGCTCTGCGCCTGCCGCTGACCTGGATCGGAATCCTGTTCGGCCGTGTGAAGGCCGGCCTGGCAGCGACCGGCGGGGTGCATGGCGCCGAAGACGTCGTCAAACTGCTGATGGTGGGAGCGAACGTCACCATGATGTGCTCGTCGCTGATGCGCCACGGCGTCAATCACCTGCGCCACGTCGAGCGTGAACTGCGCGACTGGATGGAAGAGCACGAATACGAATCGGTCGCGCAGATGCAGGGCAGCATGAGCCAGATCAAGTGCCCGGATCCGGGCGCTCTCGAGCGCGCGCAATACATGCGGGCCGTGAAGGGCATGCAACACATCCACATGGCCGGATGGCGGTGATGGCCGCACATCAGTGCAGCATCGATAACCTGGGACGCCGGATCGCAGACCAATACCTAGAAGACGAAGCTGCACGCGAAAATGCGCGCCGCAAACGCCGGCACGCGCTGATTCTCCCGCGCGAACACGGTGCATGGGGTTTATTGCTCGTGCCTATGGTCACGAGTGCGGGCATCGCATTCCGCGAAAGCAATCACATTGTTCCCGTGTTGCTGCTGCTCGCGGCCGCACTCGCGCTCTTCTGGCTGAGAACCCCGGTGGAGAGCCTGCTTGGCACGTCGGCCATCCGAGCGCAAACGCGAGACGAACGCCGGACGGTTGCGGTCGTGATTGCGGGATTGGGTGCGGTCGCAGCGCTGGCTCTCGGCACATTGCTGCGGGCGTGGCAGAATCCGCTGTTGTGGCCGATTGGCACCGCAGCCGGAGCCGCATTTGTGGGCCAGGCTCTGCTCAAGAAGCTGGGACGCCGCACGCGCATGCTCTCTGAAATCGTCGGGACGATCGGCCTGACGGCGTCGGGCCCGGCGGCGTACTACGTGATTACGGGCAAGTTTGGCGCCACAGCCTGGATGCTCTGGATGGCAAATCTGATCTTCGCCGGCAACCAGATCCACTACGTACAGCTCAGAATTCACACAGCACGCGTCGAGCGTCTCCAACGCAAGCTCGCGAGTGGATGGAACTTCGCACTCGGACAACTGGTCATGGCCGTTGCCCTG
>Ga0209890_10000276_pt1 | contig 23632 bp, 16 predicted proteins | sample OrgsoiDNA2013049_FD_185799 | JGI IMG/M metagenome (GOLD analysis project Ga0209890, IMG submission 185799) | Permafrost soil microbial communities from the Arctic, to analyse light accelerated degradation of dissolved organic matter (DOM) -... | ecosystem: Environmental > Terrestrial > Soil >...
ACAGTGCGATGCAAGCTGACGCGGTCAAGCGATTGCAACTTGAAACCGACTTACGGAAGGCCTTGGAGTGCAATGAGTTCCGTGTCTACTACCAGCCTCTGGTGTCATTGCAAGACAATCGAATTGTTGGATTCGAGGCGCTTACTCGCTGGCATCGCCCGCAAGGCATTGTCTTGCCAGGGGAATTCATCACTGTTGCCGACGAAACCGGTCTCATTCTGCCCCTGAACCGCCAACTGTTTCTCGAGGCTTGCCAGCAACTCCGCTACTGGCAGGGACTCTTTCCCTCCGATCCGCCGCTTGCCATGGGCGTGAATGTCACGGCCAAGCAGTTCGCACAGCCGGACTTAGCTTCCCAGATCAGCGAGACTCTTCAGCAAATTGGGTTGGATCCTCGCTCGGTCGATCTTGAAATCACCGAGAACATCGCGATGGGCGACGCCCAGAGATCCGCAGTCGTGCTGTCACAGTTGAAGGCCATTGGCGTTCATCTGAGCATCGACGACTTCGGCACCGGCTACTCCTCTCTGTCTCGCCTCCAGAGTTTTCCTGTGGACACATTGAAAATCGATCGAAGCTTCATCTCCGGCATGGGCTCCGATCCTGAGACCCATGAGATTGTCCGCATCATCGTCATGCTGGCCCACAATCTAGGCCTGAGCGTGGTTGCTGAAGGCATTGAAAACCAAACACAGATGGAAATGCTCAAGCATCTTGGTTGCGAACTGGGTCAGGGATATTTGTTTTCCAGGCCGGGCGAGGCGGTCACAATCGAGCAACTTCTCATCAGTCAAAACGCCGCTCAATCCGCTTTGGGCCAAGGGTCGAGCGCGAGTCGGTCGTTTCCATGGCAAAAAGCCCCGGGTGCCGAACACTTCGTCAAGGCATCGCCGACAACGGATTTCGGAAATATAGGTCACGACCCCGTCCGGGTCGAGCTACAGTCGCGTCACAGAACAACAGAAAAGGAGATGTAATGGTTACAGCCAGTGTTTTCCAGGACTGCATAGCAAGCTTCCGCGAGCGAAGACAGTTTCAGCGTCTGCATTTGGCGGTTCAGGCGGAATTGCGGGTCCAAGGAAATGAAATGCCCATCCGTGTGGAGACGGCCGATATCAGCGGGGGTGGCTGCTATGTTGAAATGGCAGTCACTCTCGAGGTAGGGACGGAACTGAACATTGTTATGTGGCTCGGTCACGAGAAACTGGCAATTACGGGAAGAGTCGTAACACGCCATCCTTTGTTTGGAAACGGGATTGAATTCAGCAGTCTCACTCAAGACATACGCCAAAGACTGCGACTCTTCCTCGAAGACGACAGCTCAACTTCAGGAGACGATCAGACGGATGGCTTGAAGGAAGTGTTACTTACATGACGATACTTGTGATCGAAGACAGCAGGTTTCTGCGTTTGGCGCTCGATAGGATACTGGTCAAGGCCGGCTATGAGGTGATTGCGGTTGGCGACGGCAAGGAGGGCCTGCGCTGCGCGCAGGATGTGCTCCCTGCCATAATCCTGCTGGACATGATGTTACCTTCGATGGAAGGCACGGCAGTGCTCGGCAAGTTGAAACAGGACCCTCTTACGAAGTCGATTCCGGTGATCGTTCTGTCGGGCCTCTCGCAGAAGAACGAGAAGAAGCTGATGACGGCGGGAGCTGCGGCCTATTTTGAGAAGTCACTTCTGAACTTGGACAAGGATGGAAGCGGTCTAGTTCACGCGGTGCAACACGTTATGGCGGAAACGACGGGTGCGGAAAAAACTTCCCTTCAGCGCGCAAGTGCTGGAAGCCCTGTCTGAGGGTTCATGTGAAGAATTCAGCGCTGCGATTCGAGTCTTTGGGACGTCCCATAGCGGGGAACCGATCTATTGAGCGGGAAGGTATCCAGTGATATCTACGGCAGTCACGATGTCGGCTACGCATCCGGGTTCAGCCCCTCCTTTCCTCGTTAGGATGCTGGTCCGGGTCGGGATGCTCGGCAGACACCGATTCCTGCCTTTTTTCAAATAGGCGAACTTGTTCAACATATTCTCCCGCTATGCTGATCCAGGTTCTACTTATAATCTAAGAAGGAAGAGGCTGCGGTATGGAGAGGCCAAGCGGAATGCCTGTTATTCCAGAGGTCCGACGGGCGCACAGGATCGACGAGCGGGAAGAGCGGGCACGGGAAGCTAAGAATCAGTCCCCAGTCGCTCCATTTCGTACGATTCCCGACGCCCGCCGCGAGCCCCGGTTCAAAATTGAGGTGGATGTCACCATCAATTCTCGCACTTGCGGTGTGCTGAAGGGGCATAGCGTGGACATTAGCGAATCCGGGATGGCGGCCATGCTGCCAATTGAAGCGGCCTTGGGCGAGAACGTGGAATTGAACTTCACGCTTCCAAGCGGCCCAGTGACGATTCATGCAATAGTTCGCCAAAAACGCGCTTTCCGCTACGGTTTCGAGTTCGTTAACTCAGACTCCATGCACGAATCCATTCGTCGCACATGCCGCGACCTTGCTATTGACCAATCCCTAATCTTGGCTTATTTCCCGTGACGCGAGTCAGCCGATCGCGATGACCGCATCCACAACCCGCAGCCCCCGATTGAGTTAACCCTAGAGTCGCTTACGACGGTTTCGGTGCTCGCACGCTGAAAACACCGCTCAAAGTCGACTTGCTGCACTGCAACCAGACCGTCCACAAACTGGAACCCTGTCCAGGGCAAGGACAATCGGGTTCCTCACGAATTTCCCCCAAACGCTGGCAGAAGACGCAAAGTAAATAACTTAGCCGGAACTTGAGAGTGGTCGTCAAGGTGCATCGTTGACCTTGTAGTCGACTGCTCTCCAAAGGCGTACTTGTGGCAACTGCTGAGGTCGCCTGATGAACGTCCTGCTTGTGGCGCTCATTGCCGTCGATCTTCGCCGAAGTGGAAATCACTAATGACCGGACAGACAATCGCTGAACGCTTCTGCGACACAATAAACTCGAGCGCGCGACAAATCCTGCAAGACGAGGCCGCGATGTTTGGTGCGCAAGGTATGGTCAGCGAACAACTCGAAGCCAATCTAGCCTGTGAAGAGGCGAAGGATATTCTGCTGGACGAAGATATGATGGCCAATGAACTGTCTGAAATATGTGACCCTGTCTGGGTGTCGACGCTCACAATCGCGGCACACGTTTGACGACGGGCTCCGTCAGCAGCCATCAAAATCATCCCTCACCACGACAGTCGCCCAGTGGTCAAAAAGGGGGACTCCGCGGGAACCGCAAGTGGATGAATCCAAGGGCCAACAAATTCGCTTCCGTGCTGGTCGGCCGGGGTATACATTTTGAGCATCCTTCACAATTGATCTTACCCGCCGTGGGTAATGCCCGGCGCTCTCCGTCGACCAGTCGTTGCCCGAAGTCTGCTCATTATTCCTCTCTGTGCCTCACTGCTCGCGCTCGGGCCGAATCGGGGCACTGTCCCCTTTCGTAACTATGGCGACCTTCCGAGCGAGAGTACCGTTAACTTGGGATAGAAGGTTCATCAAGCGGAGTACGTTAGCCTTGTAAGCTATCTCACCCCAGAACTAAGTTCGAAATGCGACGAGTGCGGCATTCCATCAACGGCCTTGTCTGGATTGGGATCGCGGGCTGCGCAGAGAGACGGAGATTCGACCATGTTCCCGGAAAACACGATGCTGGTCGGGTCTTATGACTACCGTTTGGTAACTCTATCAGTGGTGATCGCAACGTTTGCGTCCTATGCGGCGTTGGACCTTGCAGGTCGGTTGACCGTCGCACGGGGATCGGCTCGGGTTGGTTGGTTGGCGGGCGGAGCCAGTGCCATGGGCTTGGGCATTTGGTCCATGCACTACATTGGAATGTTAGCTTTTAGGCTGACGATTCCGGTGAGGTACGACTGGCCAATTGTCGTGCTATCTCTGCTGGCTGCCATTTCCGCCTCGGCCGCAGCATTGCATTGCGCAAGCGGGCAAGAGATGAGCCTGCGGCGCGCAGCGTTTGGAAGCCTCGTCATGGGCGGGGGAATCGGTGCGATGCACTACCTCGGCATGCATGCCATGCGGATTAGTGCGATGTGCCACTTCAATCCTTTCGTCGTGGTTCTTTCCGTCGTTCTCGCGGTTCTGATTTCGTTTGTCGCGCTCCGCTTGGTCTTCTTTGCCAGAGATCACGACGAGACCAGAGGTCTACAGAGGGCTGCTAGCGCGATCGTAATGGGTGCTGCGCTCTCAATCGTGCATTACGCAGGGATGGCGGCGGCCAGCTTCACGGTGTCCGACCTGGCTGCAGACTTGTCGCATGCGGTGGGTGTTTCTACTATCGGTATGATTGGTATTGCGACAGTGACGATCCTCGTCTTAGGAATTGCCACCCTGACGGCAGCCTATGACCGCTTAGTGCGCGAACCAAGAACGACGCGAACGAGTGTGCTAAGCGTCCGCATTCTGGCGACGAGAGCCGCGATGCTTACGTTCTGCATCTTGTTTGTTTTTGAAGCCGCTAAGCAGGCTCTTCGTCCCACAATCACGATCTGGACTTCTCATGCAGTCACAATTCTGTTTGCCACGCTAGTGGCTGCGATTTTCAGTTTCACTGTTCTTAGGAAGGAAGAGCGGTCCAAGGAGATGCTGCAGAACAGTGAGAACAAGTATCGCGTGTTGTTCGAGGACTCGGCGGATGCGAACTGGCTGATGGACGAAAAGGGCTTTCTGGATTGTAATTCTGCTGCGCTCCAGATGTTCGGATACGCAGCCGACGAGATGATGCATCCGTCCGACATTTCACCTCCGAATCAGCGTGACGGCACCCCCTCCCGAGTGGCAGCCGAAGAGAAGATTGCCGCTGCGTTTCTCAACGGCACGGAACGTTTCGACTGGTTGCACCAGCGCAAGAACGGGAATGTCTTTCCTGCTGAGGTGTGCCTCACTGCGTTGACTCTGAGCGGGCGGCCGCGCCTGCTGGCCACCGTGCGGGACATCTCAGATCGCAGACTCGCCGAGGAACAGGTCCAATTCCTGGCCTACTACGATGCACTGACGGGATTACCCAATCGGACTCTTCTTAAGGATCGAGTGTCGAAGGCACTCGCCGCCGCCCGTCGGCAGGAGCATAAAGTCGCGTTCCTGTTCCTCGATCTCGACAGGTTCAAAGATATCAACGACTCGCTGGGACACTCGGTCGGTGATCTCCTCCTGCAAGGGATTGCGGAGCGGCTTAAGAAGTGGGGGCGTGACCAGGATACCGTCGCCCGTCTGGGTGGCGACGAATTTCTGATCACTTTGACTCAAGTTAGGGACCTCGCCGATGTGGCGATCGCCGCAGAGCGCCTCATGGATGCGATGACCGCTGAATTCGTTGTTCAAAATCGCTCGTTGACCATTGGCTGCAGCGTCGGCATCAGCATTTTTCCCGAGCACGGTGCGGACTGCGAAGCGCTTATCAAGAATGCCGATGCAGCTATGTATAGCGCCAAGGACAGCGGAGGTAATAACTTTCGTTTCTTCAGCGAGGAGGTGAACGCTCAGGTGGTCGAGCGTTTGACCTTAGAAAGCAGCTTGCGGTTGGCACTCGACAAAGAAGAACTCTTCTTGATGTATCAGCCACAGATGGATGTGGCTACGGGAAGGGTAACCGGGTTGGAGGCGCTTCTCCGTTGGCAGCATCCGGAGTTGGGCCTTGTACCGCCGGACCGATTCATAAGAATTGCTGAGAACAGCGGACTCATCGTACCAATCGGTGAATGGGTGCTGAGGACGGCCTGCCGTCAGGCGAAGAAATGGCAATCCGATGGCGTCCCTGCCGTTTCAGTAGCAGTTAATGTATCAGCGATCCAGTTTCGTCAAGAGGGCTTCTGCAAACTCATCAGAGAAGTGCTCGATGAGAGTGGCCTCGCCCCGCGATATCTGGAACTGGAGCTGACAGAAAGCCTACTCCTAGCCAATGCGGAAGTGATGTTATCAGTTGTTCATGGATTAAAGGCCATGGGGGTAACGCTGGCAATTGACGACTTCGGAACTGGCTACTCCAACTTCGCATCCTTGAGACAGTTCGGGGTCAGCAAGCTCAAAATCGACCGCTCGTTCGTCCGGGATGTCGCAATGAAGCCTGATGACGCCGCGATCACAATCGCAATCATCAGCATGGCGAAAAGCCTGAATCTCAAGGTGATCGCCGAGGGCGTCGAAGACGAGGCGCAAATGTCTTTTCTGCGGGCACATCATTGTGACGAGATTCAAGGGTACTACTTCAGTAAACCTTTGGCGGCTGATAAAGTTGCCGAAAAGCTGCGAGGCGATTCCACCGAACTGCGAGCCGAGCGCAACCCAGTAGGAGACAGTCGTGACAACAAACTTCATGAGGTGCACGTTTCACTGATGTCGATAGGACTTGCACTCTTGGTGTCCGCTGATCCAGCCACAATTCAGCAGTTCAGTCTCGCCCTGCGAGAATTGTCTATTTCGCCCGACGAATGTCAGGACGCGGCAAGCGCACGTCTCCTCCTGAAACGCCGAAAGTTCGATGCCGTTATCGTCGACCTCCAATTAGGAGAGCAGTCAGGACTGGTTCTGGACGAGGTGCAACTCTCCTCGTCGAATCGCACAGCGGTGACGTTCGGCATCAGCGATAGCGGTGCGGAAGTTACATCAGCCGTCCGCAAGAAGTCGCAGTTTGTCTTCGAGAGACCGCTTTCTGCGCAGTCAATCCACAAAACCCTGAAACCTGCCTACGGGCTCATCCTGCGTGAACGGAGACGCTATTTCCGATGTCCGGTCTCCATTCCGGTCATGATCCGGAGCGAAAGCATGGAAGTTTGGTGCAACAGCGTCAACATCAGCGAAGGGGGAATGGCCTTGAGCATGCTCGTTCCGCTGGTCGCCGGAAAAAGCGTCCGCGTTCAGTTCACTCTGCCAGATCAAACAGTACCCCTCGTGGCAGAATCGACGATCTGCTGGTCGAAAACGGGCCATTTGGGAATTCGCTTCGGATCTATTTCTGACGGGCAAAAGTCCGAGCTCCAGGCCTGGCTATCCGAGAAACTGGAAGAGGCGCTTCCGGAATTCGTTACCGGACAATTTCGAAAGGACCGAACCCTGCTCTAAATGATGACTGTGAACCACAAGGTCAGACCATGAATCCTTCTTTCCAGCCCTTCACCGTTCTAGCGGTTGACGATTCGGCAATCTCTCGCAAACTGGTCGAGCATTCCCTCTCGGGGGCGGGGTACAGCGTACTGTTGGCGAAGAACGGGCGCGAAGCCCTCGATTTATTCGCACAACACCGGCCTGCTGTGGTTGTTACCGATTGGAGCATGCCGGATATTGGAGGGCTGGAAATATGCAGGTGTATACGTCGCGACTTCCAAGACTTCCACTCCCATCTCATCCTGCTTACAGGCAACACCGACAAAGAACAAGTCGTGGAAGGGCTTGCTGCCGGAGCCGATGACTATCTGACGAAGCCTTTTCATTCCGGTGAGCTTGTGGCGCGTGTCGAGGTAGGCCGCAGGATCGTTGCGCTTCACCGCGAAATCCAAACCAAGAATCGATTATTGGAAGAGATGGCATTGACGGACGCCCTAACAGGTTTACCAAACCGTCGGGCGGTTGATGTTTGGGCTTCCCGCCAACTCAGTGCCGCTGCCAGGCATGGCTTTCCCTTTTGGGCGGTTATGGCTGATTTGGATTTGTTCAAGGGAGTCAACGATACCTACGGGCACGATGCAGGCGACACGGTGCTTAAGACCTTCGCGGAGATTCTCAAGACGCATACTCGCCAGTCCGACATTTGTGCCCGTTTGGGAGGGGAAGAATTTCTGGTAATGATGACGCATGCCGACAAGGAAGGTACGAAGATTGCGGTTGAACGGGTGCGCAAACAATTTGAAAACACGAAGTTCACTTTTGGGGACCGCACCCTTGCGGCCACCGCCAGCTTCGGAATTGCAGGATTTCACGGTACCAAGCCTCCTGACTGGAATGCTCTCGTGGTCTGTGCCGATGCCGTTCTGTACACTGCGAAGCACAAGGGACGGAACCGAATAGAATTTGAGCAAGACCCTGGAATCTGAAGTTTGATGGGATCGCTTCGGGACTCCTTCAGGCGTACCCGCTGTTTCCGATCTTGCCTCTGCTTCTTCCGCGACAGTCGAAAGCCGGCCGCATGGAACGAATATGGCGGACCGGGCGCGCGCTTCACCTTGGAGTGCGCCCCGCCAAAATGTACGGGCAGATTGGCGCATTCCGAGCAATGTAAAGGGTCTGACCGGGCATTCTGGATGTATTGGGTGCATGACGGATGGTACGCCTCGCCCCTGCTGAGCAAGGTCATCGTGCAATCAGCCTCTCGATGCCCGACAGCGTCACGCAGAGCAGTGCGGGACCCGGAAATCAGTCTTTCCGGTTTTCGGAACACCGAACAAAATACCCACGTTGACGAGCCCAACCTCGAATAACATAATCACGTTTCGAACACTGGGATTCTTGGGCATCCTTAAGCATTGAAAGGGAGCCAATCATGACACCCGTTGCAGCGGCCAAGAAACGCCGCAAGTTCAAATCAAGACCTTCCTTTCGACCATCGACGGAGGTCGAACAATCGCAACTGTCTCCAAAAAACAAAGGGTTTTTGTTCAGGGGGATTGGGCTGACGCCGTGTTCTATATTCAGAAAGGAAAAGTCAAACTCACCGTTGTATCGACGAGCGGGAAGGAAGCCACAATAGGCATTCTGAATGAGGGCGCTTTCTTCGGCGAAGGTTGCCTCACAGGCCAGCCCTTCCGCATGTGCTCTGCAAGCACAATAACCGATTGCACCGTGATGCGAATCGATAAGAAATCCATGATGGAAGTGATTCACGGAGAACGCGCCTTTTCCGACATGTTCGTGGCATTTTTGCTCACCCGCAACATCCGATACGAGGAAGACTTGGTTGACCACCTATTCAACTCCAGCGAGAAGCGACTGGCTCGCGTTCTCGTCCTGCTAGCTCACTTCGGCAAGGACGGAAAGTCCGAGGTGGCGATCCCGAAGATCAGTCAGGGAACTCTGGCAGAAATGGTGGGCACAACTCGCGGGCGGATCAATTTCTTCATGAACAGGTTCCGGAAGTTAGGCTTCGTTCGCTACAACGGTGAGATTGAAGTCGATAGTTCGCTTCTCAACGTTGTGCTCCACGACTAGAACGTTGATCCAAAAAACCCAGACTCTACTCTCTTGCCGACATAGCCATTCTTGGCTACCTACCATTTCCTTGATGACTTCGGCGAGCGTCGCTTGGGCCGCTTGCTTCTTGGTTCTCTTTTGCCCCTATACCCATGATTTCACTCTTGTCGACGGATGCATTTGCTCCCTTGCCACACGGCTCAACTCGTAACTTTAAGAATCCGAGAGACTTACAGGCGGAAATCGCGGGGCGGTTGGTTGCGGAGGGTGGATTTGAACAGCCCACCTTTTAAGGAATTGTCATTGGACCGCTACAGGACAGCGAACGAGCGTTGTGGTTGCATTGCGGTCGGCCGGCACTCTCCCGTCGAGTGAACGCCGGACTCGGGGAGTCCGCGCTCCGTCATGGCAAAGGCAGGCTCCTCAATTCCGGGGCGAGCTGATACGCCCTCTCGAATTCCTGCTGTGCCTGCGTTTTTTTACCTTCTTCACGAAGCGCTAGGGCGAGATTGTAGTGCGCCTCGGCATAGTGCGGCTTCAGCCGCACTGCTTCTTCAAACGCCGCCTCTGCGTTGTGGACATCCCCGGACTGCAGCAGTACAAGCCCGAGGTTATTGTGCCCCCCAGCAAAGTTCGGATCGCGTCGCACCAAATCGCGGAAGATATTGGCCGCGGCAGCCGTATCGTTGTTTTGGCTCAGAACCAGCCCGAGTTGCACTCGCGCATCGACATTCTGCGGATCAAGGCTAACTGCGTCCGTTAACTCGCGAATGGCCTCTTGCAGTCGCTGTAGTTGTGACAAGGCGAGCCCGAGGTTGTAGTGTGCTTCCGCGAGATCTGGATCGGACATGACGGCCCGCTGGAATTCCTTGAGCCCTCGCGTTTGATCTCCCGACTTCCAAAGAAGCAGTCCAAAGCTGGCTTGCGCCTGCGCGTAGTCGGGCTTCAACTCGATCGCCTTTTCGTACGCTTCCCGTGCGCGCTGGGGTTCGTTCTTGCTCTCCCAGGTTAGCCCCATGTAGTAGTAACTGGTTGGAAGTTCGGGCGTTTGATCTGTGGACTTCTGGAATAGCGCCAGGGCATCGTCGAATTTCTGCTTCTTCAGCGCATCCACGCCCTGCAGGATCAGCAGCTTCGATTGCGCCAAGCGGGCGCGAAATTCATGCAGGCCCGTTAGTTCATCCGCTTCTTTCTTGGCATTGGCGACGTCCCCTTGGCTGTGCAATGCGAGGGCCAGATTGTAGTGCGCTTGCTCCAAGTCTGGTCTTAGTTCGATGGCACGACGAAAGGCGGAAATGGCTCCTGCGGTATCGCCCCCAGCCTTCAACTCCCGGCCCAGATTATATTGGGCGTCTGCATCATTCGGATTCAGGGCGGTCGCAGCTCGAAATTGAACCAGCGCGTCAGTGTGGTTTGACTGGCGACGCAAGACAATGCCAAGCATGAGGTGCGCCGCCGCAAGCCCTGAATCCAGTTGAATCGCGCGACGAAACTGTGCCGCAGCTTCATTCAGATTGCCTAATTGTCCTTCGACGACACCGAGCTCTAGGTGAGCATCCGCCGAGGGTTTCAGTCGAAGCGCCCGCCTCAGTTCGCGCTCTGCATCGGCAAGACTGTTCTGCTGCGCAAGGATACGGGCCAACAAGCGATGCGTAGCGACATTGAGTGGATCGAGCGCTTCGGCGGTGCGCAGTTCTTTGGCAGCTTCGTCCTGGTTCTGCAGATCGAACCAGACCGAGGCCAGTCCGAAGTGGGCGTCCGCCCATCTCGGCCGAAGCTTCAGCGTGGCTTGGAACTCCTTCAGTGCCTCTCTGGTTTCTCCCTTGTACTTCAGCGCCCAGGCTAGGTGGTAGTGGGTGACCGCGTCGTTTGGCTCCAACTCCAGAGCCTTGCGGTAGTTTGCGACGGCTTCGTCCCACGACTTGGCGCGCGACAATTCGGCCGCATGCTGGCGGTAGCTTTCTACCGTTTGCGCACCGACCCTCGACGCTGAAAAGCTTCCCACCAGGAAGGCTGCCAACAGACAAGTTCGGATTACACGCTTTTTCCCGCGGGTCGGCCGGTTGCGCGGCATAGCTACACTCTATCTCAAAGTGGAAAAGGGGACGGCGAGTGAGCCCGCCGTCCCCATGCTCAAAAACTTTGCCACTGCATCACCAGACGAATTTCGCGCTGACCTGCCCAATACGTGGATCGCGGGCACTCGTGACGTTACCGAAATTGTTGCTGCTGATGTCCCCACTCGGGTTGTTAAATTGCGTGTGGTTGAAGATGTTGAAGAATTCACCTCGAATCTCGAAATGCATTGCTTCATTGAGGGGAATCATCTTCGATATGCCCAAATCGGTATTGTTGAATCCCGGGCCGTGGAAGAATCGCCGGTTCGCCGTCCCGAAAGATCCGCAGTCAGGGCCAGTCAAAACCCCTGCCGACGTTAGACTGCACACAGTTCCTGTAAATGCGCTCTGGTCAAAATATGTCCTATCAGGGGTAGCGCGAGGGTTGTGGATGTGAATCGATCCCACGAGATTCGGCATATCGGTGGAGGGGCTGCCAGTAAGAGAGGCATCCCCGGCGCACAGCCCCGACGGACACAGAGGCCCTTGTTGCACGGGATTCCCTTGGCCCATCTGGACGGGAAATCCGGTCGCGAATCGGGTAATGCCCTGCAATTGCCATCCTTTAGTAAGCCTTGGCAAGCCGTGAAAAAGCCGCTGGAACGGCATCTCCCAGACATAGCTGACCACAAAGTTCTGGTGCACGTCCGTGGACGACAGGCCGCGGCTGAGTTTGGCATTTGAGAAGTTGATCAGTTCGCCGAAGGCGGAGGAGTCATCGATGGCTTTCGCAAGCGTATACGAAGCCGAAAAGGTTACATCACCAGCTGTACGCTGGACCGTCGCCTGTCCAGAGTGATAGACGGAATTCGCAACCAGCTTGGTGAAGGTGTTGCCAAAACCAAAGCATAGGGTTTGGCCCGTGGGACTAGTACAGAGGTTCGGATTAAGCAGAGTGTCCCTGGTGCCGTACACCGTGTTTGCGCCCAGCGTGAACGTGTCCTGCTCAACGTTCGGCCCACACCCGGCGGCACCGCTCGATGCGTCGGTATACCCCTGCGCGTTGAGTTGTTTACACAACGCGGCGTCGCCCGGGTTGGCTTCGGTCTGCGCGATGAGCCGATGACCCTCGGTGCCCACGTAGGACAATGTCAAGACGGTGGATTTGCTCAACTCACGCTGGATCGAGAAATTGAAGTGCTCGGCGTATGGCAGCCTGTTATGAATATCGTATCCCGGGAAATAAGACATCGGCTCATAAACCGAGAAGTCGAGCGTCTTGTTTGCCGGGCTGCCCGGAATCGGGACAGTGAATGGGAAGCGCTGCCCTTCGCCGTCGGTGCCTCCATCCAGCCGATTTCGGAAGGGCTCGGAGAAGTCAACGGAACCCGGACTGGTCCAGTACAAGCCGAAGGGAGCGTCGCCCACTTCGTAGAAGAGGTTCAAATCCTCGACCGACGTGTAGTACAAGCCGTACGAAGCACGGATGCTGCTTTTTCCCGGCCCGCCAAAGACCTTACCCAACACTCCATTGCTAAAGCTCGGAGAGTAAGCGAGACCAAGGCGCGGTCCAAAGTTGTTGTATCGGGTTGGGGCCAGCGTCTTGGGAATGCCTGGATCGCCGGGATAGACGAGGCCCAGGGGGGAATTCGGAAAGACCGTTGACTGCTCTCCCTTAACCCAAGTCTGGATTTTTCCCTGTGTGTCATACCATGGCATGCTCACTTCCCAGCGAAGACCCAAATTCACCGTCAGATTGGGAGTCACTTTCCATGCGTCTTGCACATAGGCGCCGCCATACCGCGTGCGCGAATCCAGCAGCTGTGCGGCCGCTTGAGTGTAGCCATTCCCGGCTCCCGTTGTCGCTCCAAGCAGGTAGTCAGCGAAATCGACGCCGGTCACTGTACCATCGAAAACAAAAGCCCCATCCTGGCTGGCTAAGTTGCGTTCGTTCACCTGCAAATAGCGGAATTCTCCACCGAGCTTAAGCGTATGTTTACCGATGACTCTGGAGTACCCGTCCGACGCCGTATAGGTGTTATTCGGTTGGAATGTGATCAGAGAGGGGGTGCCGATGGCAAAGTTATTGAAATAGATTTGGGGTACATACTCCGGAAAGCCGGGAGTAGCATTTGGAATGATGCCGAGGGTACCGACACCGGTCACGAACCCGAGTGAGGCAAGCGATGCTTTCCCGCCGGTCGGGTTGTCCAGATGTGTTGAGGTGCGGAAGAAAGTGACGCGCGCCTCGTTCACAGCGTTAGTTCCGATGGTCTTATTGTTGCTGAAAACGAATTCTTGCGCGCGGGTTAGCGTCACCGCCGGGAAGCCTGGCACGCTTGCTCCGCCGCTAGGCAGGGCGCTGTTCACCGTCGAGTCGTCAAAGTGATAGTAGAAGGACCAGTTGCCCGTCTTCTGACTATTAAAGTCGACCCGCTCGCCGATTTTGTTGTCAGTAATCTTGTTCTTTTGACGATTGTCCGAGAATGTGCCGTTTGCGTTATTGGGACCGGGGATGTACGGGAGAATTCCAACTGCCGCTGGCGACCAAGCAGCCTGGGGAATTAGGCCGCCTGGAAAGACGCAGTCCGCCGTCGAGTTACAGCCTGCGAAACTGTATCGCTCACCGTTTGTGACCGTGTAACCCAATCTGTTTGAAAGCGTCGTGGGCCAGTCGAAACAGGGCGCGGCAGACGGGGGACAACTGCCGGCAGGACCGGCACCGCCATCGACGGTGCCGATCAAAGTTGAAGGATCAAACTGGCCTCCAAGTTGGGCAGTGCTCGGCACGGCAACGTCGCTGACTTCCGCGCCCTGCAGTATTCTGGTTCCTTGATAATCCGTGAACCAGAACAGTTTATCTTTCCAGAATGGGCCTCCGGCCGTAAAACCGAACTGATGCTGGCGCAGTTCGGTCTTAGGCTGGCCGGAGAAGAAGTAGTTCTGGGCATCCAGCGCGTCATTGCGCAGGAACTCGAAGACATCGCCGTGAAAACCGTTTGTGCCGGACTTGGTGATGGCATTCATCACTGCGCCGCTGAACTTTCCATATTCCGCGTCGAAGCTGTTGGTGATGAGCCGAAATTCCTCGACCGAATCGAGGTTGGGAACCAGACCAGCACCCAAGTTCCGACCCTCGCTCACGTCGCCGCCATTTACCAGAAAGGCGTTGGCCGTCTCGCGCTGGCCATTGACTGAGACGTTGCCGGCGTTTGAGAGATAGCCTGAGACCGGCCGGTCGCCACCGATTGTCCCTGCCGTCGTCGGCGCCACACCGGCCTGCAGGCCCAGCAAATCCAGATAGCTGCGCCCGTTCAACGGCAAAGCCAGCATCTTCTTCGAATCGATCACATCGCCAAGTTGGGTGCTCTCGGTTTCTATCTGGGCCGCGTTGGCCTGGACGCTCATCTCTTCCTTGACGTTTCCGACCGTGAGCGCTACGTCAATGCGAAGTTGGTCGTTTACCTTGAGCACGATGTCGGTGGCGTTGAATTGTTGAAATCCGGGAGTCGTGACGTTCACCTTGTAGATTCCGGCAGGCAGCGCCAGGAAACGATAGGAGCCGTCGTCGGCGGTAACGGTGTGTTCGGAGAGGTTGGTCTGCGTGTTCGTAACAGTGACCCGTGCTCCCTTGATCACGGCCTGTGATGGATCGCGCACTACCCCATTGATGGACCCGGTGACATCCGCGAGCAGCATACTTGAGAGCAACAGCATCGACACGATAACGAAAATCGGAACGAAGAAGCTGTGTCTACTTCTCATCGCATTTCTCCCGGGGGCGGCCGTCTCCTTTGACATGCCTGCCCAAACGAATCGTAGTTTTCTGAATCCCCTTCTACAGATTCGCGCCGGACTGCTGTACGGCTCGGATTACCTCTAGCGCGATACCAACCTCAATCCTATGGGGCGAAAACATATTCCACTACGTGGAATCTTGTCAAGCTCGGATGTGGCCACTTTTCGCAACGTTTTTCACGAAGTGTTGCAAAATCGATTTTCAACGATCACGCCGACTGCGGACTGCAATGAGCGAGACTTGCTCCAACCCTGGGAAGTGGTCTTCCTTGTCGGGTTTGCGCTCGGCTGGTGCAATTTGCTGGACCGTGGTTCGCGCCGGCGGCACAGAGCCAAAATACTGGGCGTACACCTCATCAAACAGTGGTAAGTCCGACAGATCGTCGAGGTAAACGTTGCTTGCTACAACCTCATCGAATGTCATCCCCGCTTCTTCCAGGTTGTCGAACTGGTTGCGCATCGTCTGCCGCAGTTGATGCTGTGTGTTCGTGGCGTAAACGCCGCCGTGCGGCCCCGGAATAAATCCGTCTTTGGCGGAGCAGTACAGAGTATCGCCAGCAAAAACGCATGGACTTGCGGTTGGACTTGGCGGCATGTTCTTCGGGCGCACCGCTTTTCGCTGTGTGAGATCGCGAACGGCAACGCCCGTATACTCGATGTGTGCGCCACCGGGAAGGCTCGACACTTCGATTGTGGCGCGGGCTGGAGTGTTCCCGAATTCAAACCGCCGCGCGTAATGCTCGTTCATCACGCGAGGCGGGATGTCAGTCGTCAAATAGGGATTCACGAAAACCATATTTCTGAGTTCGAGGCCCGCCGCTTTGACTACGGCCTCCACACGGTCGAGCGCCAGATCCACTTGTGACGCGGGATCATCTGGAATCTTCCCGCTCGCTGGATCGGCACCCGGCATGCTCGAGATAAATAGCCGGTCATGCGTAAGCATTCCCGGAGGAGCAGGATCCGCCGATTGGAAATTCGGAGGATAGACAGGTTTTTTATCCTTAAGACTGCGCACGACAACAGCGTTCATCTGAATGGGTGATTCGGGTGCCCGGGCAACGCCCAACACGGCTTGAGCAGGTTGAGATTTTCCGAAATACTCCGCAAACGCTTTCTTCATTTCGTCATACTTGCTGGTGTCTTCCAGGTACACCTGAACGTAGACGATATGCTCGGTAGTCAAGCCTGCAGATTTGACAATTGCCTCAACATTGCCGAGGACTTGCCTGACTTGCTGGCTGAAATTCGGCGGCAAGCTGCCGTCCGGCCTGCGAGGCCCTTGTGCGGAAACGTAAATGTAGTCACCGGCGTCCACGCCCGGCGAATAGAAACGATTCGTGCGAACCGTCGATTCTTCCGGAACCACTGCGCGCGCGTGTTGCGCCACAACCGTCGAAGAAAACATAAGGGCAGCGGCAAATAGTCCCAGAGAAGAGTGGACAATTCTCAAGATAACCTCTCGTGTCTAGGCTGTGGCCTTCTTTTGCGCGGCGCCTAAGATCGCTCGCAGTCTTCGTCCAACAATGATTTCCTCTCCCGGCTTGATGGTCATCGAAACGAGTTCAATGTGGTCGGGCTGCTTGAGTTCTTTTCGATTCGGATTACCCTCGCGAACTGCTGTGACCAGGCTTGGATTATCGACTCCGAGCACTTCTATAACCGGACTACCGGAGCGTAGTTCTTGCACACAGTCGGAGATGGTATATCGCCAGCCCTGCTGATCCCACGAGATCCTCAGCGTTGGATAACGGTTTCCATCGTCCGGAACGTACGTGTCTGTCTTTACTCCAGGCACCGTCTCCACCAGCTTTCGAATGCGATCCAATCGGTCGTTCCATTCCGCGTAGAGCTTCTTTTCATCCAGCTTCAGCCATGTCTCGAGCGCTGTGAGACACCCGATGACCTCCTCTTTCCCCACTTTCATGGGACGGCAGATGGCTCCTTCGCGCGGACTGCAATTCAATAGAGCCGCCTCAATCAAGTCTTTGCGCCCCAGAAGCAGGCCGCTGCACTGGGGTCCGCGGAGGCCCTTTCCGCCCGAGAAGCAGTAGAGATCGATTCCCATACGGGCATAGAGCTTGGCATTGTCGACAGGTGGGATGCCCGCGGCGTCATCGAGTAACATCGGGATCTTGTGCTCTTTGGCGATGGACAGTTCTTTTTGGAGTTTGTCTCCGAGATCAGTGGTATAGATCATCGCCGTGTTTTCATTGATTGCCTGAGCCAGCTCTTCTAGTGAATACACCAAAACGAGTTTGGCTCCGGTCAGTCGGATGGCGCTATCAAAGGCGCTCCGGCCGCCGACCATGATGACTTCATGCTTCAAGCCGGTGGTGTCGGGAAGCTGCCAGATGTGCTTGTCGTCGGTGCCGGCCATGCATCCAGCGGTTGCCGCAGCCATTGCCCCCGCCGAACCCGAGGTAACGATGCCAGATTCGGCGCCCGTCAGCTCAGACAAGCGCCTGCCAACGGCACGCTGCAATTCCAGCATATTCACAAAATACCGGCCTGCTTCCTCCTGGGCCTGACGAACTTCTGGGAATTCGAGCGATCCGCTGAGATAAGTCCATGTGCCACGGCAATTGATGACCGTCTTCACGCCAAGCCGGGTGTAAACGTTCTGGAGCGGATCCCGGCCGATAGCGGACGCGGCTTGCCCGTACAGGTCGCGCGCCGCAATCTGGGTTAGTAGCGGGGTGGCCGCCAGTAGCTTTACGAACGATCTCCGGCTCGAGTTCCGGATCTGCATCGATGCCTCCTAATGGAAAGAGTCAGTCGTACAAACGTCAACCAAAACTCATCGAACATCTGCGTGGAAGCGGCGAAAATCAATCCTCCGCATCGCTCAATGGAATCTGTGACCGCACAGCGAGGATGTAGGCGTTCGCTCCTGGCTTGCTCTGGTTGTAGAACCCTACTGTGCAGTTGGCGCGAAAATAGTAAGCGTCGCCTGCCTTGGCAGGGAAGCGGCCCTCGACTCCATCCATTCCGCTTCCCGCGACCATTTCCCCTTCTCCACCTATGAGCAGATAGATCTCTTCTGCGGTCTCGTGATGGTGCGGGAAGTTTGTTCCTCCAGGAGCGAAGTTCATCCAGAAGAAGCTCGTTACGACGGACGCCTCATCGATCGCATCACGCTTTCCGTTTCGTGGACCAACCAGCAACTTGTACAAGACCGACGTGGGATGGCCTTGGACGGTTTCCTCCTTTATGTCGCCCAGGTTGACAATCCTAGGGTGCTGAGAGGGCGCTCCGAGCGCGACGCGGGGCGGAATTCTGAAGCCCATCACCAAGACTCGCAGAGATTGACCGGAATCATTGGCAAGCCCATGTTTCACACCCGGAGGCAGGTATGTGAAATCATTGGCCCGCATGGGATGATTCTCGTCCCCATATTGCAGCGTGCCCGTACCCTGCAGAACGAAATAGATTTCTTCTTCGCGAACATAGACATCACTCTGGCAGCTTCCGTTGGCTTCAACGGTTACCTCAGCAAAACGAGAGACGCTTCTTAGAATTCGATTGTCTGCGTCCCCTGCGCCGAAAATTGGCTTGTAGTGGCAGGTCGCAGAGGCCAGTTCTACCCTCGTCTCGTTCAGGTGCGGCAGGTACCGGTGCAGCCACGTGGCGTCAACAGTCCTATCCTGGGCCAGAAGATTGGCCGCCATCAGCAACGATAGGAATAGCAGAGTCTTGGACATTCAGATGCACTCGCACTCTTTGCCTGGGCAGAGGACGCTGGTATACCACAGAATCTGCTTGACGCAAACCGAAATCTTTCGTTTTATTAGGATTCGTTTCGTTTGTAGCGCTGATTGCGAGGGAGTTTTGCGTGCTACTCTTCAATCCGCGCAGCCCTTGCCCTATGGAAAAGCGAATCATGACATTCTGTTCCGCGCCTTTGAATCGACTGCGAACCTTCTGCGTGGGATTTTTTGCCCTCGCTGTCATGCCGATGGGGGCCTTTTCTCCGGCATTCGGTCAGTCGAATCCGTCGACTGGTGCTGATTGTCGAGTTGAGGCTGTCGAGTATAAAGGGTGGCACGCGCAGCAACTCTCGAACCGATGGGTGAAGGCAATCGTCGTGCCGCAGAATGGCGGCCGGCTGATGCAAGTCACCTTTGCGGGACACTCTTACCTATTCGTGAATCCCAAGTTCGCGGGCAAGTACTTGCCACCGAGTTCGAGCCAGTGGTTCAACTACGGTGGCGACAAACTCTGGCTCCTGCCGGAAGGGAATAATGACGAGCAGCACTGGACCGGAAACTCTGACGTGCTGGACGATGGGCCATTCACGTTCCGGAAAATATCCGAAGGACAGCGCTGCGAAATCGAATTGACAGGTCCTTCCGACCCGCAGACTGGCGTTCAGTTTACACGCACAATCCGTTTAGACGCCGATTCGCCGCGCATCGGATTTCACGCGTCCATGAAGAACGTGACCGGCCATACCCTCGAGTGGTCGATGCAGTCGGTCTCGCAATACGACACCTCCGTTTCCAGCGAGACGAGTTCGGAAGAGCCTGCACAGATGAACCACGATTTTTGGACGTTCACACCCGCGAACCGATCCAGCAGTTATTTGAACCGTTATCACGTTCGGTTCGGTCCGGCGGAGAACCCGGCAGTATCGGTGAGGGAAGACGGCCTTTTTACCGTGCACTACGTTCACATGGCCGCCGAGTTGTGGCTCGATTCGACAGAAGGCTGGCTGGCGGTCGTCGACGGCAAGAGCCAGTACGCCATGGTTGAGCGCTTTCAATACGTAGACAGCAAACCTTATCCCGGAAAAGCTTCCGTCATTTTCTGGACCAACGGTCCGGAAACGAGGCTGAACAGCGAAGGAGTCCTTTCTCTGAGCGCTGACCCGGATGCTAGTCCTTACTACCTCGAAGCAGAGATCAACAGTCCGCTATGCCGGTTGCGTCCCGGAGAAAGTTGCGCGTTGGAGACGGAGTGGTTCCCCACGCGTTCCGGAGGTGAGTTTCATGGCCTCACAGACGCAGGAATCTTGATTCGGCCACTGAGAGCGACAGCTACACAGAATGGCAAAATCAGTCTCTCGGGATCTTTTGGGGTGTTTTATTCGGGGCACCTGATCGTGCATCTTTATGATGAGCACGGTCACCCTCTCGCAGCGATGCCTGTTGCCGCCGTAAATCCAAGCGAACGGGTGTTGCTGGATACCGAGATTGCTTCGCCAGGAAAATCCGCGAGGCTGTCGATCCACCTTATGGACGACAACGATGTCGATCGTGGCGCGCTTCAGGAAATTGAATTGAGTGCCCATGACAATCATTGAGATGAAACGATACGCTGCCGCAGCTATTCTTTTTCTATTTGCCACAGCAACACAAGGGCTGATCGCACAGGACAAGGGGTTCCATTCGAGTTCACCTGTGGATGTGAAGGCAGAGGATCTGCTGACGCGGCCCGTGGGCGAGAACTGGTCCTCTTATAACGGAGACTACACCGGACGTCGATTTAGCAGCTTGGGTGAGATCAACCGCGCCAATGTTGCCCAAATGCGCGCTGCCTGGGTTTTCCACCCCGGCAATTCTCAGAAGCTGGAGGCGACGCCCGTGGTCATTCGCGGCGTGATGTACGCGACTTCCGCCAATGATGTCTTTGCGCTGGATGCCAGCACAGGTCGAACTCTCTGGCACTATGCTCGCCCGGTAAGCTCGGGATTGCTCGATGACGCTGCGGCTCACAAGAATCGCGGGGTGGCGGTGTGGGAGCACTTTGTCTATGTAGAAACCGATGATGCCCACCTGCTCAGCCTCGACGCTCGCTCCGGGAACCTGCTGTGGGACATCCAGTACGCGGATAAGCTCAAGCAGTACGGGGCAACCAGCGCACCTCTCGTCGTGAAAGATGAGGTAATCGTGGGCACATCAGGTGGGGATTCGGGAGTGCGCGGGTTTGTAGCGGCTTACGATGCAAGAACGGGAACCCTGAGATGGCGCCTGTGGACGATTCCGGGGCCTGGAGAATTCGGCTCTGCCAGCTGGCCTGGTGATTCCTACTTACATGGCGGCGCCACAACATGGATGCCCGGTACTTACGATCCAGAACTCGACGCCTTATATTGGACGACCAGTAACGCCGCGCCCGATTTTATGGGAGACTCGCGACCGGGCGACGATCTGTACGCTGCATGCGTCCTTGCGATCGATCCCAACACCGGGAAATTGAAATGGTACTTCCAGTTCACGCCACACGACGTTTACGACTATGACGCAAATGAAACACCGGTGTTAGTGGACGAAAAAGAAGAGAACGGCACCCCGCATCATTTGCTCCTACAAGCCAACCGAAATGGCTTCTTCTATGTTCTCGACCGGACCAACGGTAAGTTTCTGCGGGCGACTCCATTCTTGGAGAAATTGAACTGGGCAACAGGGATCGATGCCTCAGGACGGCCGCTTCTCTCCGGTCGAGTGCCTACCAAAGATGGCACGTATATCTGTCCTGGCATCGTTGGGGCCACGAATTGGTTTTCGCCCTCTTACAATCCGAACACCGGGCTTTTCTATGTGATGACTCTCGAGAATTGCAATCTCTACTTTTCGAAATCAAAGGGGTTCACTCAAGGCGAGACCTTCTACGGAACGGGTACGAAGCATCCTGTGGGCGAAGACTCGCGAAAGGTCCTCTTGGCACTCTCTCCCTCCGACGGGAAGAAGGTTTGGCGATATCCGCAAGCAGGTCATGGCAACTCGTGGGGAGGAACGCTCACAACGGCAGGCGGACTGGTTTTCTTTGGCGATGATGCTGACTCTTTGGAAGCCGTCGATGCCGAGACGGGCCAACCTCTCTGGCACTTCAATACTGGGCAGTCATTTAGTGCGTCCCCGATGACCTATGCAGTGGACGGAATTCAGTATGTGGCAATCTTCGCTGGAAGCGACCTGTTTAGCTTCGCGCTGCCCCACTGAATCGCTACTCCGGACGTAGCTTCAACAAGACTTCAGTGCCCTAAGTAAGGGACGAATCCGCGAGTTTTCGTTTCGAGGCGATATACCGAAGTGGTCGCCGTGATGTAAAGAGTGTTGTATTGCGGATCGCCCCAGGTCAAGTTAGCCGGTTGTTCCGGCATCACGATCGTTCCCAGATGATTTCCGTTCGCGTCCCAGACCCAGATCCCCTTCGGCCCCGTTACGAAGAGATTGCCTTTGTCGTCAACCTTGATACCGTCGGGAACACCGTCGTTCTTCCCTCCGGGCTCGTCGCCAAAGATACGGCCATTGCTTAGGCTTCCGTCAGCAGCCACGTTGTAGACGCGAATGTTGCGTTGCTCGCTATCGTCCACATAGAACTTTCTGCCGTCCGGAGAGAAGGCCAAGCCATTCGGTTGCGTGAGCTCTCGGGTCAGCAAGCGCACGTTTCCAGTGTCATCCAGCCGGTAAACGCCCTGAAACGGAATTTCCTGCTTTTCTCCCGCAACCAGGTCGAGAGTTGGATCGGTGAAATAGAGCGCACCATCGGGCCCGACAATCACGTCGTTCGGACTATTGAAACGCTTTCCCTCGTAGCGATCTGCGAGCACTTTGTATCTTCCGTCGGGAGTCACCTCGATGATGGCTCTCAAGACGCTGGCACAATCAATCAACCGATGGCGGCGATCGAAAGTATTACCGTCCGGGTCGCCCAATGCGATGACGCCTTCCTTCTTGCCGTTCGGATAGACTCGAAAAATCTTGTTGATCGTCTCGTCGCTGACGTAGAGAAACCCCGCCGGATCCCACATCGGCCCTTCCGTGAAACCGAAGCCGGTCGCGACGGTTTCCAGCTTCGCATCGCTGCCGATGATTTCCGGAAAATTGGGAGAGAGCGGTTCAAGCTTAAGGCTCTGGGTTTTCTGAGCCGGGACAATCAATGCGACAAATACTTCAAGGAGCAAAGCGAGCAAAAGCGCAACCCGGAGTTTCATTCGTCATCGTCCTCTTTCTTGCGGGGAGTTACGGCTTTGCTCGTGGCAGAAGTGGCCATCAGATAGCTCACGAGATCATTCAGTTCGCTGTCATCGAGCAGTTCACGATAATTTGCCGGCATCAGAGAGCTGCCCAGATGTTCGAAGTTCCGCAGTTCCGCCCTTGTCAAACAGTGGAAACTTCCGTCCTTCGTTTGCAACTGCACGGAAAAGTTATCTTCGTTGCGAATTAACCCCTCAAGTCGATCGCCGCTCGGTGTGGTAAGCGCCGCTGTCCGATAGCCCAATGACGGTGCTCTCGGTGACTTGACGATTTCGTCGCGAATTGCGTTTGCGGATGCAGCAGCTCCGTGGTCGGTGAGATCGGGGCCAAGGAATCCACCTTTGCCTGAAATCGTGTGGCAACTTGAACAATCACCCTTGCCGAAGAAAAGTTCCTTGCCGCGTTTTGCATCACCGGGAAGCGCGCGCTCCTCAACTTTACCTTGGAGCGACCGCACGTAGCCGACTAGGGCGCGAACCTGCCCTTCATTGAGACCATGAAACGCTGGCATGCCCGTTCCAGGTATGCCATTCGAAATGATCCCGGACAGTTGAGCGTCGGCGAGATGCTGCGCCTTGGTGTCCGCTGAAATGTTAGCGGCCTTGTCGCTTCCACGGCCATCTAGCCCGTGACATCCGGC
>Ga0209890_10000277_pt1 | contig 23561 bp, 19 predicted proteins | sample OrgsoiDNA2013049_FD_185799 | JGI IMG/M metagenome (GOLD analysis project Ga0209890, IMG submission 185799) | Permafrost soil microbial communities from the Arctic, to analyse light accelerated degradation of dissolved organic matter (DOM) -... | ecosystem: Environmental > Terrestrial > Soil >...
AGTGCCGCCTGCGTCATGAGGAATTGACCGGTAAGGTTGGTGTCGATCACTTCCATCCAGGTTGGGTAGGGCAACTCGCTGACCGTGCGATTCGGATGTCCAATGCCAGCGTTGTTGATGAGGATATCGAGGGGCCTGTGCAATCCGCGGACCAGTGCGAACAGATAGTCGACCGAGACGGGGCTGCGGACGTCGCAGGACTGCGCCAGCACGTGCAAGTTCAGCTTCGCTGGCTGGAGTTTCTCCAGTTCAGCGCGCGCCTTGACCAAGGCACGCTCGTCGCGGCCAGTGATGATCAGGTTGCATCCTTCACGCGCCAGAGCGCGGGCGATGGCCAGACCGATACCGCGGTTGGCACCGGTGATGAGCGCGAGACGGCCGGAGAGGGTCGGTTCGCGCAGCGTTGTTTTGCGTAATTTGGATTTACTCTTGGGCATGCAGTATTTTTCAGCTTATGCCAACCGCAGCTGTTTTTGGAGCAGGGAGTTCACGACTAGGCAATAGCGCCAGAGGATATTCGGTCCTGCTGATACGGCACGCAGGCCGCCGAGCCGCGCTCGGCTGGACGGGGCGAAGCCCCGTCCCCACACGACCTATTCAAATCACACCCCATTCGAGCGCTGGCGGATCAGCGACAGGAATTCGGTTCGCGTTTCTTCTTCATTACGGAAGCTGCCGAGCATTGACGAGGTCACCGCCGAAGAATGCTGTTTCTCAACGCCCCGCATCATCATGCACAGATGGCGGGCCTCGATGACAACGCCTACGCCCTGCGGTTCGATGGTGTTCTGGATCGCCTCCGCGATTTGCGTGGTCAGGCGCTCCTGGATCTGCAAGCGGCGCGAGAAGGCTTCGATGAGGCGCGGTATCTTGCTCAGGCCGATCACTTTTCCGTTGGGGATATAGGCCACGTGCACTTTGCCAAAAAAAGGCAGAAGGTGGTGTTCGCACAGGCTGAACATTTCGATGTCTTTCACGATCACCATCTCGTCGTAGCTGACAGTGAACAGCGCCTTGCGCAACAGCGCTTCCGGATCGTCCTTATAGCCTTTGACGAGGAATTGCATGGCTTTTTGCACGCGCGCGGGTGTGCGCGAGAGGCCCTCGCGATCAGGATCTTCGCCGAGGCGGATGATCATTTCGCGCACCAGTTCTTCGTAGGTGGCGCTGGTCAGGGAGTTCGATTCAGTCGCGGATTTCATGGGTTCTTGGTCGTTAGTCGATGGTCGTTCGTCGTTGGCAAACTGTGTCCGCAAACGACCAGCGACTAACGACCATTTTCTCCTGAGTATTCAAACGAATTCATCATCGTCTCTTCAATCCGTATCTTTTCTAGATGCGCCTTGCGGAAGCCGCGCTTCACAATTTCGTAGATAGCGATGCACAGATTTTCGGTGGTCGGGACCTGCTTCGCGAATTCCGGAAGCAGGTTCAGATTCTGGTGGTCGTAGCGATCGAGCATCTGGGTGTGCACGAAGCCGTCCAGATCGACCAGATTGCAGACCATGCCGGTCTGCGCATCGACCGGTCCGCTGACGGTGACTTCGACCATGTAGTTGTGGCCATGTCCATAGGGATTGTTGCATTTGCCGTAGGTTTCGCGGTTTTCTTCCGCCGACATCTGGTCGCTATGCAAGCGGTGCGACGCCGAAAACATATATCGCCGGGTCAGATGCGCCTTCATGCTTCTCCGTAAAAATCGACGAACAGGTCGGGCGTTTCGTAAACGCGCACGCGATGCAACTGCGCCGCGTTGAGTTTCGGCGCAAGGCGCTGCCAGATGGCGATCGCGAGGTTCTCGGTCGTCGGGATCTTGGTGAAGAACTCGGGCACTTCCTTGTTCAAGAAGCGATGGTCGAGCGCATCGAGCACTTCCCTGCTCATGACGTCCTTCAATTGCTTCAGGTCGACGACGAATCCCGACCTCGGATCGACGACGCCCTTCACCGTGACTTCGAGAGTGTAATTGTGTCCGTGCCCATTGGGGTTATTGCACTTGCCGAAGACGCGCTGGTTCTCTTCCGGAGTAAATTCCGGATTGTGATAGAAGTGCGATGCGGAGAATTCCGCTTTGCGTGTCAGGTAAATCATCCCTCGCCTCGATACATTCAGTATATCGGGCGCGACGTGGATTCCTGGGCGCACCCGACGGTTAACTATGCGACTGGCCGGGCGGGGACGCCCGGCGCTCCATCGCCATGAAGTCTTGCAGTTCGCGCAAGAACATTTTCCCCACAACTGGAGCGTCAAAGCGGCGAACAAAGTCACGCCCCGCGTTGCCGAGCGACTCGCGCAAGAGCGGCTCGCGATAAAACCGCTCGATCGCGTCGGCCAGGTCCTGGTCGTTGTCCGGTTCCGCCAGTAAGCCGTGTTTGACCACCTCGGGTGCCGCCCCTGCCCGCGCGGCCACGATCGGCTTGCCATTGGCCATGGCTTCCAGAAAGACGATACCGAATCCCTCCTGAACGCTTGGCAGGCAGAACAGATGGCATTGGCTGTACTCGCGAGCCAGTTCCACGCCGGAGATGTTGCGGCGCCAGACCACAACCTTCTCCAGATTTCTTTCCCGGCAGATAGACTGCAGGCGGTCTTCCTCCGGCCCTCCGCCCACGATACGCACTTCGAGTCCCGGAATCCGCGAGCGCAAGCGATCGGCGGCAGCGAGCAGAACCGGCAGTCTCTTCCTGGGGTAGAACCGGCACACCGAGAGCACGATGAACTTGTCCACTGGGGGTGGCACGCTGCGTTGGGCTAGCTCCCCCCAGGCTGCCAAATCAATCGGTTCCGGGACAATTCGCGGGGACTGAGAGACACCGTAAAGTTGGCGAATCTGCCCGGCCGAATATGCGCTCGTGGTCATCACGAAGTCGGCCCGTCGAACATGCTTGGCTTCGCAGGCTGCCTGCACCCGCATGGTGATTTTCGTTAGGCCCGACTCATAACGCATCTCGTCGGCGATGACTCCTTTGATGGCGGCGACATGAATCCTTGGGGCGGCCCCGGTGTTATTGTGGACGCCGCTGTTGTGTCCTGCGATGGCGTAGCCGTCCATGTCAAAGCCTACGGTCACGTCGTAGTCGTTCTGGCCGCGGAATCTCAACGATTGATTGAACAGCAGGCGTTGCGCCGTCAAGATGGGAAACTGAAGGCGAGGGGCGACGACGTCGACCTGTACGCCAAGAGCGCGGAGCGACCGCGCCAGGGTTTCGATCCCGACGTAGGTCCCACTTCCCTGGTACACATTCATGGGAGTGGAAGAGATGAAGCGGATGCGCATAGTAGCAGCTCTCAGCTCTTAGTCGTCAGCTCTCAGTTGAACCTTACCTTTGAACCTAGCTTGTCCAATTGCGGGGTAGCGGCCCATCATCCGGGAGCGAAAGAAGTGCGGAATTTCCGCTATTATATCGTTGTGAAGCGAACTGCCCTTTTCGTTGGATTGCTGGCCGCCCTCACCGGATGTTACAGCGGGAACCATCCCGCGCGCATCGGTTCGAACGCCCCGGACTTCACCGTGCAGGATTCCGACCACAAAATCACGCTCAGCCAGTTTCGCGGCCAAGTCGTGGTGCTGAATTTCTGGGCGACGTGGTGTCCGCCATGTATCGAAGAGACTCCGTCACTGGTCAGGATGCAGTCCCGTTTTAAAGATAAGGGTGTGGTGGTACTCGCCGTCAGTATTGACGCGGATGATGCGGCGTACCACAAGTTCCTCAAGGAGTACGGCGTCAACATGGTCACCGTGAGGGATGAATCGAAAAAAGCGAGTTCTCTCTACGGTACGTTTGGCTGGCCCGAGACTTTTGTCATCGATCGCAACGGAGTTGTCCGCCGCAAGTTCATTGGCGCGGTGGACTGGATGAGCCCGGAAGTCACGGAATATTTGAGCAAGCTGTAACGCAGATCCCAGCGCTCAGTTGTCAGGTCTCAGGAAGAATCCGAATGCATCGATCCTACAGCTTCACCTTTTGCAAGCGCAGCGAATTTGTGATCACCGAGACCGAACTGAAGCTCATCGCGGCTGCGGCCAGAATCGGGCTTAGCAGCAGTCCGAACACTGGATACAGCACGCCCGCCGCGACCGGCACTCCGATCGAGTTGTAGAAGAACGCGAAGAACAGGTTCTGCCTTATGTTGCGCATCGTTGCCTGGCTGAGCTTGCGCGCGCGCAGAATTCCTTCAAGGTCTCCTTTAAGCAGCGTGATGCCGCCGCTTTCCATTGCGATGTCGGTTCCCGTGCCCATGGCAATTCCGACCTGCGCTTGCGCCAGTGCGGGCGCGTCGTTGATACCGTCGCCCGCCATGGCAACCACGCGGCCTTCCTTCTGCAACTTCTTGATAATCTCGGCTTTTTGCGCCGGGAGAACCTCGGCTTTGAAGTCTTCGATTCCCAGACTCTTAGCAATCTCCTGGGCCGTAGCCTGGTTGTCGCCGGTGAGCATGACCAGCCGGAGTCCCTGGTCTTTCAGTTCGCGCAGTGCATTTGGAGTGGACGGTTTCACCGGGTCCGCTACTGCGATGTTTCCGGCGTACTTACCGTCGACCGCCACATAAATATCCGTGGAACCTGCGTACTCAGGAACTGAGAACGCCGTCTCTTTCTCGAAAGCTCCGACGACGCCCATGAGAGCTCTGTTCCCAACCGCCACGCTCTTCCCTTCTACAGTGGCGCGCGCGCCTTGGCCGGGCACGGATTGAAAATTGACCGGCTCACTCAAACTCAGCTTCAGTTCGTTCGCCTTGGCAACGATCGCTGCGCCCAGCGGATGCTCGCTGGCGCGCTCCAGACTCGCTGCCAGCCGCAGAATCTCGCGGTCTGAAAGACCTGGCAACATCTCTGCCGTTGAGAACGCCACCACCTTCGGCTTTCCCTCGGTCAGCGTCCCGGTCTTATCGAAGACGATAGTGTCCACTTTTTCCATCGTCTCCAGCGCTTCGGCATTCTTGATGAGGACGCCCTCATGCGCGCCGCGCCCGGTGCCAACCATGATGGCCATCGGCGTCGCGAGGCCGAGGGCGCACGGACACGCGATGATCAGCACAGCCACGGCGTTCACGATGGCGTGGGCAAAACGCGGCTCCGGTCCGAAGATGACCCACGCAATGAATGTCACGACCGCAATCGCAATCACCGCCGGAACAAACCAGCCCGCGACCTTATCCGCCAGCCGTTGGATTGGGGCGCGCGTGCGTTGTGCCTGGCTGACCATCTGCACGATTTGCGCGAGCATCGTCTCGCTGCCTACGCGCTCTGCGCGCAGCACCAGACTACCGTTGCCGTTCACGGTCGCACCGATCACGCGCGAGGCCGCTGTCTTCTCTACAGGAATGGATTCGCCGGTGATCATGGATTCGTCCACCAAGCTGGATCCGTCGAGCACAACGCCATCCACCGGAATCTTCTCTCCGGGACGTACGCGCAGCCGATCTCCCGGCTTTACGGCTTCGAGCGGGATATCTCGTTCCGAGCCACTTTCGCTTAGCAGCCGTGCTTGCTTTGGGCTGAGATCGAGCAGCGCCCGGATGGCGCTCGATGTCTGGCTGCGGGCTTTCAACTCCAGTACCTGCCCCAGCAAGACGAGCGTGACAATTGCCGCGGCAGCCTCAAAATACACATCGGGGCGGTCGCCCATGGTGCGGAACGACGCCGGGAAAATGTGCGGGAACAAAGTTGCCACCACGCTAAAGATGTAGGCGACGCCCGTGCCCATCGCAATCAGGGTGAACATGTTGGTGCTGCGATTGACCACCGACGCCCATCCACGTTGGAAGAACGGCCAGCCACACCACAACACGGCGGGCGTGGCAAGCAGCAGTTCCAGCCATGGCAGCCATTGCACTTTGTAGAGTGGCAGCCCGCTCACGGACGCTTCGCCCATGAACGCGTGCGGCCACAACATGCTTCCCATCGCAATCGCCAGCAGTGGCGTGGTCAGCGCCAGGCTGATCCAGAACCGCCGCGTCATGTCGCGCAATTCGGGAGTGTCTTCTGCGAGCTTTACCGTGCGGGGCTCAAGCGCCATGCCGCAGATCGGACAACTTCCCGGCCCCGCTCGCACGATTTCCGGATGCATCGGGCACGTGTACTCCGTCTTGGTCGCAGGGATCACCGGCGACTCGGGATCGAGCGCCATGCCACACTTGGGACAGGGTCCAGGTCCGGTCTGACGCACCTCGGGGCACATGGGGCAAATGTAGGACCCGGTGGGTCTTTCGGACCCAATCGCGGGCACACTCTGGGTCGGCATCGTCGGCTTTGGCATGACCAGGCTCGGAGTACCCAGAGACACCAGTCCTGATCCCATCGGCTTAGGCGCGGACGACAGAATCTGCTCGGGATTCGCCTGGAACTTCGCGAGGCAACCGGCGCAGCAAAAAAAATACTGTTTTCCGTTGTTCAGCGTATGGAAGTGCGCGGTTGCGGGATTCACATTCATTCCGCAGACGGGGTCCTTTTCTTGCGCCTCGCTGGACGTCGATGCGGAGTCGAGATGGTCCATAGTTTTTGGCGGCCAGATCGCGCTTGGCGGAATCCAACCGTTATTAGATACTCAAAGAGTAATCCTCGAACCTAGTTATCTTGGAGAAATTAAATGACCTACCTCGAAGTCGCCTACCGCTACCAGACTCCGCCAGGAGAAGCTGAATTGCGCGCTATTGACAGTGTCCGCGAGGTCTATGGCATCCAGCGCATCCACTTCAACGAGAACGAGCGAACGGTGCGCGTGCTGTTCGACGCCTCGCGATTGAACGGCGACGCGGTAGCGAAGTTGCTGCGTCAGGCCGGCATCGACATCCAAGACCAACTTGTGCTTGCCTGAGACCTTCTGAGGAGGTTTTTTTGTCGAGAGGCGTGGGAGGAAACGGAAAGCACTTCGCCCGTTTCCCTGCTTAATCCTCATTCCAGGGAGGAGTCTCGGGGGAGGGCCGGGAAACTGGGCGAAATGCAGCTTGGCGATCGACGAAGTATTGCAAAGGGGCACTCGGAAAGACCTCTGGCCGAAGTATTCTCCGAAATGCCCCGTTGCGCGCCACTTCGTCTGCCCTAAGCAGAAGCATGTCGCGTGCCAATCGCTAAGGCATTGCCAGCATACATTGGGCGAACGCTGTGGCGGGTAGGTTTTGCGCTGGGGCCGGAAACTTTTACTCTAATTTAGAGGGTCTTTTATTTTTAATTTGGCAGGGCGCCGGTTCCCACTACCAGCGCGGGATTTGGCGTGAATAGGAAGCGTAAGTCAGCGAACATCCAGGGCGAAACGATTCTGTTTCCGTTATAATTCAAAGACGCAATTCTGCCACGATGCGCCCGTAGCTCAATTGGATAGAGTGCTTGGCTACGAACCAAGAGGTTGGGAGTTCGATTCTCTCCGGGCGCACCATCATCCTACTTTATGGATCTTTAAGAAGTACCCACCGCTGTCAGCACGGTACTCCGAACCTGCTTGAAGGCTTCCGAAGCGGGATCAATCAGTTCGAAATGGCCCGCATGCGGAATCTCAAGCAACTGGACCGATTCGCCCGCCTTCTTTTTCTGCCTGACATAATCGCGGCTGAACTCTGGCGGCACCGTGTCATCGTCGCTGCCGAGGAGCAGCCACTGCCGAGCTTGCGGAATGCTGAGCTCCATCGGATCCGCTTCCCGATAGTGCTCTGGCACGGCGTCCGGCTTGCCACCGAGAAACTCGGTCACGGCGTCGTTGCTGAGGTGCAAGGCGAAGGCTTTTTTTAAATCAACCACTCCGGCTAGCGAAATGGCGTCACGGAGCGAGGTTTCGTGCGCCGCCAAACACAGGGCAAGCTGCCCACCGGCCGAATGTCCCATCGCCACCAAACGATCGAGGTCCAGATGGAATCGGGAATGCTCTTGCTGAACAAACCGGTAGGCCGACCGGATGTCCGCAAAGGTTCCAGGCCATCCGCCACCGGTATTGCCGACCCTCCGATATTCGATGTTGAAGGTCGCGACGCCCGCAGCGCGCATCGCTTCGCACAGGTGCCCGGCGTGCGCGAGATCGTACTTCGCCCGCCAGTAGCCGCCATGGATGTTCAACAGAACGGAGTGCGGCCCTTTCGTGCGCGGTAGACGCACTTCGAGAAACTGATTGGGGTCGACGCCATACGCCACTCGCTCATCGGGTGGCGGCTGGGGCTTGCTGAGAATGTCTTCGGCGGACACAGATCACTCCCCACACAGATCAAGGCGCCTCTGATCTCCTGTAGAGACGCGGCTTGCCGCGTCTCCGTGGGCGCTGCACGCGAAGACGGGGCATGCCCCGTCTCTACACAACCCGCTGCTAGCTCTCTTTAAGCTTCAGCTTGCCCTTGTTTTCTTCAATAAATACCTTAAGGTCGGGAACCGCATTGAGCAGCTTCGTCCACTGCTCGTAGTACAGGGTCACCGGAAAGCGGCCCAGTCCATAGACGCTGACGCCGCCCTTCTCGCTTACGCGGAACTGCATAACTCCGCTTTTCGTTTTCGTTTCCACCTGTTTTTCGAGATCTGACAGGCGAGCTTTCAATTCTTCGTAAGTTGGTTCGGTCATGAATGCACCTCGGATGATTCTTTTTATCATAGGGTGCTATGCGATTTTCGTCGAGGAAGGGTCTCGCGCTTATCTTAGAAAAACCGGCCCACCTTGAAGAAGAACTTGCGGTGCTGGTTATCTCCGATGCTCCCTCCAAAAAACATGGGGCCGAACAGCGTTTGGAACAGAACTCCGACGGTAGCGTCCTGCGAGACCGCCGTCGTGCTCGACGGTTGTCCGTAAGCTTTTCCAGCCTCATACATCGTAAGCAGATATAGATTCTGTTTCAGCAGCGGCGAGATTTCCCGCAACCTGTAGAGAAATGCCGGCTGCAGTAGAAAATACTGATTCGTCAACAACTCGTTCGTCCCATAAGCTCCGAGGCGCAACGGGCCGCCGAGGCTGAAGGGTGGGAATCCAGTGTGCCTGGTCGAGAAAGCGCTGCCGCCGGATGCAAAGAGCAGCACCGACGACTTTTCGCTCGTCCGCCTGGCCAGTCCGAGCCGCAGTTCCTCGGTCGGTACCACGTCCTGTATGCCCGGGGCAGTGTCATAGAACTTGAAGGTCGACTCCAGGCGCGCTCCCCTGCGCGGAATCACCGGATCATCAAAGCGTTCCAGCCGGTAGCGCACCGACGTTATGCCGAACCGTCCGCGGACCGCCGGCGCTACAGGAATCCCGAGATCAAGATTGACCTTCTGATATCCAGCCTCATATCCCACGCGCAGTTCCGCGCCCCGTCCAAATGTATAACCAAGGTCGAGGCCTCCGCCCATTACACGGTTGCGGTACTCACCCAGAAGCTTGTTGCGCTGGTACACAAAAAACGGGCTGCTGTCGGCGGTCCCATGCACCGCGGCGAACCAGCCCGTGTGGGACGTGAAGGGATGAAAGTATTCTGTCTTGAGGCCGTACTCGGAACCTGCGATGAAATCGTTCCGCCACTCCGAGCCGAAACCACCGAGATCAAGGAACGTGATGCGCCCTCCTACCTCAAATAGCACATTCTTGTAGTCGGACCCGTCTATGACCAACGTAGGATGCACCGTTGGCGGCGCGTAATCTTTCTGTTCGGCTTCGACCGCGAGCCCATGCTTGCCGTCGCGTTCCACGTCGCGATAGCCTGCCCTCGCGAAGCGCCCCAGACCGGTAACGTCCATCATTTTCTCGTCCAGTTTCGTGGGATCGATCGGTTCACCCGCCAAACCAGCAAGTTGGTGCTGAAGGCCTTTAAGCACGTCCCCTCTGGCGCCGGTAACTTCCACAAACTCGGGAACCGGCACCGGTCTGCGTTTTGCATTCCGTGTGTCAACGATCCGCCGCCACTCCTCCTCGTCAACCCGAAAACGGGAGAGCAGCGCGCTTTTCGCCTGGGCGGCTTTATATCCTTCAGCAGCGAGCGCGGCGAAAAGTTTGTAGTCGGTGGCATCAAATCGCTCCACGTCCGCCGTCAGCAGGATGTCCGCCTTCTCCATGCTGCTCAGTTCGTTGACCGCAATGCTGACGCTCGCCGAGCGCTGCAACACATGCAGGGTCGAGACCGATGCCTTCGGATCCAGGGGAGCCAATTTCAGATGAACTGCGATCACTATCTCGGCGCCCATTTGCCGTGCTACGTCTACCGGCAAGTTATCCAGCAGGCCGCCATCCACCAACAAGCGGCTGCCATCGCGCACGGGAGTAAAAAATGCCGGCAACGACATAGAAGCCCGCATCGCTCTCGACAGCGAGCCCTGGTCGAACACGTAGGGTTTTCCCGAGACCAGATCGGTCGCCACGCAACGGAATGGGATCGGCAACTCGTCAAAGCTCTTCATCTCCGAATAGGGCAACCCGACCCGGTCCAGAATCAATCCCACTTGCTGTCCGGAATTAAAGCTGCTGGGAAACTGAGTACCTTGCTTCAACCCGAATTCGAAGGCATTCTGATAGTCGCGCCGATCCTCTTTCCGGCGGAACGAGAGGTCTCTATAGGGAGTGACCCCGCGTAGAACTTCGTTCCACTTGATGTTGCGGATCAAAGATTCGATCTGGCCGGACGATTCTCCGGTGGCGTAGATTCCTCCAATCAAGCCGCCCATGCTGGCGCCGGCAATCACGTCCACCGGTATGTGGTTTTCCTCCAGCCACTTAATCACCCCGACGTGCGCCAACCCGAGCGCACCACCACCTTCGAGCACCAAGCCGATACGCGGCCGTTGGCTGCCGGGCGGCGTTGCCACTATCTTGGCGTCTGGTTGGGCGGCGCCGCCAGGAGTGTCCTGTGCCCATAGGCTCGACAAAAGCATCACGCAAACCGCGAATCTATATAGTTTCATTGCATCTCCAATGAAAGACGAAACTTAAAGATGACACGTTGGGCTGCAAAAAAACAGGCCGGCGGTCATTCCTACGAATTCAGCTACGAACTCCGCTGAGGACTCCCGATTCTGCGACCGCGACCGCTTCCCTTTAGGTGAAAAACTCTTCACCATCGTCGTGACGAGCGAACCCTCCTGCGTCATGTCGTGCTGCCACAACTGGTTGCGGTCCCTCCTTGAGGCAGGGGTTGGAAGCGCAAATGCTAAACTAGCTAGGGCAACAAATTCCGGATGGAGAAAAAACATGGCGAAATTAGTGAAGAAGGCAATTCTTGAGAGCGTGCCCATGCTGGTCCTGCTGGGGCTGCTCGCTGGCGCCGTGGGAGGCCTGGGAATCGGCTTGATACAGATGAGGGCCGCGTCGTCTTCAACCAGCACAAGCAAGTGAAGTCCGATTCCCGCAGGAATCAACCAGAGTTTTGGAGCGGGAGACGGGGATCGAACCCGTGACATCCAGCTTGGGAAGCTGGCGTTCTACCGCTGAACTACTCCCGCTCAACTTCGTTAGACTACCATTCCGCTCTTTCCAAGACAACGCTCCCTAACCACAGTTCTGTGCGTTTGCCTTTCTTCCGCACTGCTCGTAAGATTCCCGCTCGCGGCTTCCATCCGAACGCAACCCACGTCGCAGGAGTTTTGATGTCCACCGATTCCCTTCCCCCGAAGTACAACTCGCGTCGCAACTTCCTCCGCACAGGCGTGACCGCGACTCTGGCCACCGCCGCCTACCCCGCGCTTGGCTCGGCTCGCCTTGTCGATTCGCCGCGCGCGCCCGCGGCCGCGGTTACGAATTTCAAGAGCGACTTCGAGCTCGACGAGATCACAATTGACGAGCTGCGGAAGGCATTCCAATCCGGCCAGTATTCTTCGCGCTCACTGACCGAGAAGTACCTGGCACGCATTGCGCAGATCGACAAAGCCGGACCAATGGTCAACTCCGTGATTGAGCTCAACCCCGACGCGCTCCAGATCGCCGACGCGCTCGATCAGGAGCGCAAGTCGAAGGGGCCGCGCGGGCCGCTGCATGGAATACCGATGCTCATCAAAGACAACATCGATACCGGGGACCGCATGCAAACGACAGCGGGCTCTCTGGCGCTGGCCGGTTCGCCCGCTCCGAATGACGCTTTCGTCGCCGCGCAGTTGCGTAAGGCTGGAGCTGTGATCCTGGGCAAGACGAATTTGAGCGAGTGGGCAAATATTCGCTCCAGTCATTCGACCAGCGGGTGGAGCGGGCGTGGCGGACTGACTCGAAACCCTTATGCGCTCGACCGCAATCCTTGCGGATCAAGCTCGGGAACCGGAGCTGGAGTATCGGCAAATCTTTGTGTTGCCGGTGTCGGCACGGAGACGGACGGGTCCGTCGTTTGCCCAGCTTCCGCGAACGGTTTGGCGGGGCTTAAGCCTACGGTTGGACTTGTCAGCCGCAGCGGCATCATTCCGATTTCGCACAGCCAGGACACCGCCGGTCCGATGGCTCGCACAGTGCGCGATGTCGCCATTCTTCTCGGTGCCATGGCAGGTGCGGATGCGCAGGATGCCGCGACTGCTAACAGTCAACGCAAGCAGTTCCCCGATTACACAAAATTTCTCGACCCTGCGGGATTGAAAGGCGCGCGCCTGGGAGTGGTGCGCAAGTATTTCGGCTTTAACGATGCTGTTGACCAGCTGATGGGCTCGCTCATCGCCGAGATGAAGCATGCGGGCGCGGAGATCGTCGATCCCGCTGACATTCCTACCATCGGCAAGTTCGACGAAAGCGAACTGACGGTCTTCTACTACGAGCTCAAGGCCGACCTGGCGGCATATCTGGCGCGTCGTGGCACTTCTTCGGTTAAGAGTTTGAAGGATGTGATCGAGTTCAACGAGCTCAATCGTAACCGGGAAATGCCATATTTCGGACAGGACCTTTTTCTTAAATCTGAGCAGAAAGGCCCGCTTAACACGAAAGAATATCTCGATGCACTAGCCCTGAATCACCAACTCAGCCGCGCCGAGGGCATCGACTTCGTCATGGACAAATTCAAACTCGACGCGCTCATGGCTCCCACGGGAGGCCCCGCCTGGCTCACCGACCTTATCAATGGCGATCACGCCGCCGGAGGCAGTTCGAGCGCCGCCGCCGTCGCCGGCTATCCCAACATTAACGTGACAGCCGGATATCTCTGGGGATTGCCGGTTGGCATCTCTTTCTTCGGACGCGCCTGGAGTGAGCCTGCGCTGCTCAAAATCGCCTATTCTTTCGAGCAGTTAACGAAGGCCCGGCAGAAGCCGCGATTCCTGTCGACGATTGATAGCAAAACCGATTCCTAGTAGAGACGGGGCTTGCCCCGTCCACCTTAGGACGCGGCGGGAGACGCGGCAAGCCGCGTCTCTTCGGGAAATCAGATGTTCCTTTAGCGCTGGGCGGAAGCGCGCTATCGCTGTGGAGTTGGGCTCGGGGATTTGTCGCGAGCCGGGTTGTCCTGCGCCGCTTTGTCCGGAACTACTGGCGCGGTTGGTGCAACCTGCGGTTCGTTCAAACCAGGCAGTAACAATGATGGCATGGCAAACAGCGGCTCTTGCAGCGAATCGGGCGTCGACGGCGTTTGCGACGGCCGGATTCCCTTGGCTTCTACGATTGACCATCGCCAATCTTCCTCAGCGCCTGGGGTGATCCCGATATTTTCGTGGAACGCGGTTGTGCTGAAGGGCTTGGCTGTGGCCTTGAGGTGATAGAGGAGCGTCACGTCGGAACGACGCTCGACGGCGATCGGCCCAAGGCGTTCTGCGGCGGGAATCACGCGCGCGCGCGCGGCCACTTCGGCGCTCTCTCCCGGCTTGCGTTCCAGCGTCAGGCCGATGGTGATTTCGCGAATATCCCAGTCTGTCCCATTGAAAACTTCCAATTGCAACGCTTCATCCTGAATGGAACCGGGGCCGTCGAGCTTGAGCAACTCGGTGAGCGGCAGGTCTTCAATCAGAACCGGCTTGATCAGCAGCGCACTGGCCCGCGCATTGAAAGAAAGGCTGCAGGTTACATCGGGTGACGATACTTTGAGGGTGTTGCCGGAAGGGTCAATGGAAAACACGGTCTTGTCCTGCCGGACCGGCCTGGCTTTCTTGGCGTCCTCCATGACCTGAGTCAGATTGTCGTTATCGATCACAGGGCGGCCTGGGTCCGGCTGTTGTTGAGTCTGCTCCTGCGCTTTGTTTTTCCGCAGGTTGCGTGCGAGGTCCCCGAGCGAGGGGGCGTCCTCCTGCGCCAGCGCGACCAACGGACACAGCAACACAAACAGCAGCGCGCAGGGCGCAACCAACCACGAGCTAGGGAATCTGGATCGCATGATTTCGGTCGCTGAGAAGCGCGTTCGCGCTCAACGGGTCCATAGAGAAAGTTTAGGCGAGATGGAACGGAAAAGAAGTTACCGGAGGGACACGGTGGTGCTAGCACTTCCAGGGACGGTAAAGGGGGTATGGATGAAAGGGCTTGGACGCGCTCAAATCGAAGCGACGCGCAACGGGGCGCGCCCAAGCCCTCTCACCTCTCGCTACTTACAGCAGGCCAGAGGTACGAAGACGGGTGATCGGATCGGTTACTTGCATTGGTTGACGCTTAAAAACCCAGCGCGCCACCGCTATCCCCAACGCCGCATAAGCCAGATGCCAGATTTTCATAAATCGCTCCCCACGCCGGACCTTTTACTGGGGAGAGACTACGAAGGTCCCGTCGTGAAATAACCCTACCTCTGCTTCATCGGCAGGTCTAGGCCACGAAGGTGCTATGGGACGGGACAAAGGTAATTGTAGGTAACCAATTCGCAGAAACCGGGACGGTGGAGAGACGAGCGTCTCGCGAGCCTGCCCTGAGAGACGCCGAAGGGTCCAGCCGAGCGGAAACGCCCGGCTCTCCACCAGCAAGGGGCTTACTGCGTGGAGTTTTCGATCCAACCGCCGCCGACGACGATGTCCCCATCGTAGAAAACCGCAGCCTGGCCGGGGGTCAGTGCGCGCTGCGGCTCGTCAAAGGTAACTCGGACTTCCTGCGGCCCGGCGGATTCAATGATAGCCGCCGCCGGTTGATGCTTGTGGCGAATCTTCACCGCGACCCGCATGGGCTCGCGTAGCTCGGCCGTCGAAATCAGGTTCACCCGGCGTGCGCGGAGGGTGCGCGAGTATAGCTCCTCGTCCTTGCCAACCACCACTTGCCGCGTGTCGTTCTTAATCTGGATCACATACAGCGGCGAGCCGGTGGCCACGCCGAGTCCCTTGCGCTGGCCGACCGTGAAGTTGTGAACCCCGGCATGCTCGCCGATCACTTTGCCGTCGCTGGTAACCATCTCGCCGGCCGTTTCGGTTGAGCTATTGCCTTGCTCGGTAAGATAAGCTTCAAGAAAACGCTTGTAGTCACCGCCGGGGACGAAGCAGATTTCCTGCGAGTCGGGCTTTTCGGCGATCGCCAGGCTGTGCTTGCGGGCAAGTTCGCGGACCTCCGGCTTGGTCATGCCGCCAAGCGGGAACATGGTGCGGCTCAATTGCTCCTGAGTGAGGCCGAAAAGAAAATAAGTCTGGTCTTTGGACTTGTCGGTCGGGCGCTTCAGCAGCCAGCGGCCGACCTGATCGTCAAACGCGACCTGGGCGTAGTGGCCGGTGGCAATCTGATCCGCGCCAATCTGCCGCGCTACAACAAGAAGCTGGTCAAACTTCAAGTGATTGTTGCAAAGGCTGCACGGGATCGGCGTACGCCCCGCCAGATACTCCTCGACGAACGGCCGCACCACATCGCGCTCAAAGCGCTCTTCGTGATTGACCACGTAGTAAGGGATGCCGAGAGTCTCGGCAACGCGGCGAGCATCGTAAACGTCGTCGATCGAACAGCACCGGCCCTGCACGGATTCGGGCATGCCTTCGTGTCCAGAGAGACGGCGCTGGTTCCAGAGCTGCATGGTCAGGCCGATGACGTTGCGGCCTTCGGCGCGCAGCATGGCGGCAACGGCCGAGGAGTCGACTCCTCCCGACATGGCGACGGCGATGGTCTCGGTAGACACGGCTTCTAGCTACTGGCTCCTAGCTTCTAGCAGGCTAACGGCTAACTATGCTCTTCGGCCTTGGCGACGACCACACCGGCGATAATTCCCGCAAACGCGCTACCGTCTCCGGCACCAGGCCCAGTGCGAAGTCTACATCCTCGACCGAATTTTGCTTCCCGAGACTGAAGCGAATGCTGGCTTTCGCGCGGTTGGGACGCAATCCCATGGCGGTCAGCACGTGCGATGGTTCGATCGCCCCGGAAGAGCAGGCGGCGCCGGTCGAGACTGCGAGCCCCTTCAAGTCGAGCGCGATGACCAGCGCCTCGCCTTCGATGCCATCGAAATAAATGTTGGTCGTATTCGGCACGCGCGGCGCGCCGTCGCCGTTTAGGCCTGTGGCATCGAGTGCCAGCAGTTCCCTTTCCAGATGGTCACGCGCAGCCGCCATCTTACGATCGTCGCCGCGCTCGAAACCAGCGATGGCCAACTCGACCGCTTTGCCCAAACCCACGATGCCAGGAACGTTCTCTGTCCCGGCGCGGCGGGAGCGTTCATGACTCCCGCCAAAGAGCATGGGCTCTAGCTGAGTTCCCTTGCGGACGTAGAGCGCGCCCACCCCCTGCGGCCCGTGAACTTTGTGGCCGGAGATGGTCAGCAGGTCGCATCCGACTTTGTTGACATCGATCGGAATCTTTCCCGCTGCTTGCACCGCGTCGGTGTGGAAGTAAATGTCGGCTTCGGCAGCAATCGCTCCAATCTCTGCGACGGGTTGCACGACGCCGGTCTCGTTGTTGGCGAACATGACCGTGATCAGCTTCGTATTCGGCCGGATCGCGCGCTTCACATCCGCCGGATCCACCAGGCCGCGTCCATCCACGGGAATATGTGTAACCTCGCATCCCTTCGCCGCAAGATGCTTGCAGGCGCTGAGTACGGCGTGATGTTCAATCGTGGAGGTGATGACATGGTCGCCTGACCGCGCCAGCCCAAATATTGCAAGATTGTCGCCTTCCGTGCCGCCGCTGGTAAACACGACCTCGGAGGCACGGCATCCGAGCAGCGCGGCCACGGATTCACGGGCACGCTCGACCGCGCCTCGCGTCTCCTGTCCATGATGATGGATGGAGGATGCGTTGCCAAAGTGCTCGCCGAAGCAGGGCAGCATGGCCTCCAGCACCTCGGGGAGCACCGGAGTAGTCGCGTTGTTGTCGAGATAGACCCGCCGCATCATGCCGCTTCTATTGTACTGGTGTTGTAGTGATGCGGGAGATTGGGGTAGAAACGGGGCTTGTCCCGTCTCACTCCGCGGCGGAGACGCGGCAAACCGCGTCTCTACGGGAAAGCCTATCTGGCTATGACTTCAATGTCCTTGAGGCATCTGCGGGGTGCGTTCGCCCAGGGTAAAATTCAGCTCGGCCGTGCCCTGGGGAGGAACCGTGACATGCTTACTCCAGATTACGGGATCGGAGAAAACGGGACGCTTCACACGAACTTGCGTCACAATGTCATAGAGTGGGCTTTCGCCGACCACCCTCCACCCTTCATGCCAGGCGACGATTTCGTACTCCCCGGGAGGCACTTGGGTGAGCTCGAAGTTGCCCTCGGAATCGGTCACAGCATAGTAGGGATGCTTAGCAACTATCATCTCGCCATTCATCCAGATATGTACGTTGCAGCGCAGGGTGACGGGGCCTTCGCGGAGCATGGGACGCGAAATCTCCTGTCCCTTTGCAGTAAAAGGGAAGTTGTAATCTGCGCTGCCCGCCATCTGCACGGTGTGCAGCAAGGGATCGCTGCTTCTCACCGTAAAAGTCGCCTGCACGGGCACCAGGAGGAGGTGCGGTTCGTAGCGGCAGTTCTTTTGGTTGAGGACCCGGCGCGACGCGGGCAGGTCCATTGCTTTTCCGCGGGTGATGTTCCTGAGAAACACGACGGTGTTGGACACACCGCCGTTCGGGGAAACCAGCAAGCGTTCCAGGTCACGGCGCTTTTGACCTTGCGGGTCGCAGATCTGTGTGTCCTTGTTGATGTCGGAGGCGATCAGGTGAGGCAGAGCTCCCTGCCACTTCACGGTTCCCTTGATCGTTCCGCCGTCTTGAACGGAGACGACCTGATAATCAGCTTGTCCAGCAACCAATTCCGGCGCGAGGCAGATCGCGAGCGCGGCGAGCAGGCGAAACCAGTACTTCATAAGTACCACCTTGAAAAGGCATCGCCTGGCAGAGACAGCACGATACTGCACAGGCGGGAGATACAGCTATGGCTGAGGATGCCCAGCGTTTCCGAATCTTTGTGACTTCGCGGCCGCCCACACAGCGGCTTTGGCTGATTACGACCATAGGCCATACCCTTAGGGTTTAGCAAATGACCAGTGGACAGAGACCATCGGGAGATAATAGGCGGCGGTGAATCAGAACTCAACCGATCCGGGCATTTATTAGGACTTTGGTCGGGGCCGCTAGCCGTAGTACTGAAAGTCCTTCCAGAAATCAGGCCAACTCTGGCGCAGCCCACGGCAGATATAGATATCAGGATGGTCGCTGGTTTCCTCGTTTTTGACGCCATAGGGATTCGGAGTATGCCCGGCGACTTGGCAGGAAGCGAAGTTGCGGTCCAGAAAGCCACGAGAAATGCCGAGGACTATTAGCGTCTCCGGTGGCGGGTTTCCATACCCGCGCTGCCAGAACGAATTGATTCCGCTGATGGCCTGCGGCAGTTCGTAGCGAGGGCCGTAGAGGTTGATGGCTCCGGCTTCTCCGTAGTTGCCTGCCATGATGCCGAGGTGGGCGCGGTCCTGCTCGGGGAGCGAGTCTCGAATCTGGGCTACAGTCTGCACCAGTTCTGGCCAGCCGAGTTCTTCAACGAGATCGCCATTGTTCTTGCTGGCAAACTTCCACAGAGCTGAGTTGACGGGGACCGGAGGGAGCACGATGGCTGCAGCCAAGATCACGTCTGCGGCGAGCGCGGTCCATGCCAGCGCTCGCACCCAACCGGCCCAGGCTCGGCTGAGCGACCGCAAACGCTGTTCGCCCCATGCAGCGCCCGCGGCATAGAGCATGGGATACGCGGCTCCCATGTAGTATCCGCGCCCCCTGGCGATGACAAAGAGTACCAGTGGGGCCACGTACATCCAGCCCAGCATACGAAAGCGGCTGCCTGCCTTCGACAGCAGGAAGAAGTAGAGTCCGACGAGCCAGAGCGGAAGGGCGAGAAGCGTTAACTTGAGCTGATCTGGCAGGAAGTCCTTCGTGCGACCCCAGCGAATATCCCGCTCGTGAATATGGCGTAGGAAGTCGAGCGAAATGAAATGATGCTGAGCTTGCCAGAGGATATTGGGCAGAAAGACCAGAACTGACAAGCCAGCGCCAATCCACAGCCATTTGTTGGCGAGATGCCGGCGGGCGTTCGTCAGCAGTACGCCCACGACGATGCCGATGACAAAAAAGCCCATGGTGTATTTCGTCATCATGCCGAAACCGATGGTGCAGCCGATGGCCACCCACCAGCGCAGGTCCTCGGACCGAAGCAAACGAACTACAAAATAGGCAGCGAGCACCCAGCACAGATAGTCGAATGCAACGTACTGCATCAAAGCGCCACTGGCGAGGCAGAATGGAACCGCCGCCGCGGCGGCGATGAGCTGAGCGCCGCGGCCTCCACCGAGCTCACGGGCCATCAAGCCGGTAAGAACGACGGCGACTGCCTGCGCCAACGCAGCGAAAAAGCGGAAGCCAACCAGCGACGTTCTGAACAGGGTCAGAGAAAGCCGCGCGAAGAAGGGTGTAATCGGAGGATAGGCAACGTATCCCCACGCCAGGTGACGCGCATCGTCCAGGGTAGCTAGTTCGTCGCGATGAAAACCAAAGTGTCCGCCCGTGAGCAGATGGGCGAGGATGGTTCCCGCCGCTAGATAGATCAGGACTGCGAAGTCGCTCGACCATACCGAACCTGAGGGGGAGAACGGTGGAAGATCGTCCCGTTGCGTCGGTTCTGCCGGCGAAGCCATGAGCGATAAGTTACCGAATCTTGGGGCGAAAGAGAAGAGTGGGAGCAGGCGAGCTCGCGTTGCGCACCCGCGCGATGGTTGTCGCTGTCAGTCTAAGTTCGCTGGTGGAGAGCCGGGCGTCCCCGCCCGGCTGGACGGGCGAGACGCCCGTCCCTCCACCATACCAACCCATCGCGCGTTTACGGTACTAGCGCTTATCCACCGCCACATATTTTTGCGGGTAGACCGGGCCGATGTAATCCGCGCGCGGCCGGATCAGCCGGTTATCGTCAAGTTGCTCGATGACGTGCGCCGTCCATCCCCCAACCCGCGACACCGCGAAGATCGGCGTGAACAGGTCGACCTCGATTCCCAGCGTGTGGTAGGTGGAAGCCGAATAGAAATCCACATTGGCATTCAGCTTCTTGTCGGCCCTTACGAAGTCTTCAATCTTTTGCGAATACTCAAACCACTTGGGATCGCCGCTGGACTGGCCGAGGTCGCGGGACATCTGCCGCAGGTGCGTGGCCCGCGGATCTTCCGTGTGGTATACGCGATGCCCGAAGCCGGGAATTTTCTTCTTCTGAGCCAGCAACCCCTTGACGTACTCGACCGGGCCGGCGCCGTTAGCGTCGATTTCCTTAAGGATCTTAAACACGGCTTCGTTGGCGCCTCCATGCAGAGGCCCTTTGAGCGTGCCGATGGCGGAAGTCACCGCTGAATGCATATCGGAAAGCGTTGCGGCCGTGACTCGGGCCGCAAAGGTGGAAGCGTTAAGTTCATGGTCAGCGTGCAGAATGAGTGCGATGTCAAGCGCGCGTTCGGCGATCGCCGAGGGCGCGGTGCCATTCAGCAGGAGCAGGAAATTCGCCGCGTGCGAAAGGGATCGATCCGGCTCCACCACCGGCTTGCCTTTGCGAATGCGGTCGTAGTTGGCCACGATCATGGCGAGTTGGGAAGTCAGGCGAATCGCTTTGTTGACGTTCGCGTCGTGATCGTTGCGGTTGTATTCGGGATCGTAAAAAGAAAGTGCCGAGACCACCGTGCGCAGCACATCCATCGGCAGCGCGTGCTTCGGCGCCAACTGCAATAGATGGTTGATCGACGCATCCAGTTTTCGTTCTTCCGCCATGCGCTGCTTCAGGGACCTGAGTTCGCTGGCCTTGGGCAAATGTCCGAACCACAGCAGGTAGCAGACTTCCTCAAAGGTAGAGTGGTCGGCCAGATCGTGAATGTCATAGCCGCGATAGGCAAGCACACCCTGCTCACCGTCGATGTAGCAAATGCCGGATGTGGTAGCGACAACCCCTTCTAATCCTTTGGGGGCGTGCAAGTTGGTGACGCTGGACATGGCTCCTCGCTTACATTGCAATGGATCTATGGATATGTAGGTTGCTCGTAACCGCAGAACAGCCGCATGGCAACCCTCTTTTATACGCCAAACCGTCGGCAGTTTCCAAACGCACTTGGCCCAGAAGCGCGCGTGGCGTAAAATAATGAGTTTGCCCATTGTCGTTGGAGGGCGTGTGGACCTCCGGCAGAATTTCCATAACTACGCGGAGAACTCCATGAAAACAAGATTCCTCATTTTCGGCCTCATCCTTGCCATCGCGACGCCTTTAACGCTAGCCGACGAGGGTATGTGGTTATACAACGCCTTCCCCAAAGATCGTGTCCAGAAGCAATACGGCTTTTTGCCGACGCAGGAATGGCTGGACCACCTCCGACTGTCCTCTGTGCGCTTTAACAATGGAGGCTCAGGTTCTTTCGTCTCCGCCGACGGCCTCGCATTTACTAATCATCACGTGGGCGCCGACTGCATCGGGAAGCTCGCCACCTCCAGCGCTGACTACATGAAGACCGGTTTTTACGCCAAGACCCAGGCGGACGAAGCCAAGTGTCCCGACCTTGAATTGAACGTGCTGGTCGGCATCGACGATGTCACCGCGAAGGTGAAAGTAGCTGCCACCGCAGCCATGTCCACCGCCGACGCCGGCCAGGCGCAGCGCTCCGCCATGAGCGGCATCGAAAAAGATTGCACGACGTCGACCGGCCTGCGCTGCGACGTGGTCTCGCTCTACTCGGGCGAAGTTTACAACCTCTACAAGTATAAAAAGTACACCGACGTCCGCCTGGTGTTTGCGCCGGAATTTGAAGCGGCTTTTTTTGGCGGCGATCCCGACAACTTCACCTTCCCGCGCTACGACCTCGACATCACTTTCTTCCGTATCTACGAAAACGATAAGCCCGTCCATCTCGACCACTACCTGCAATGGTCGAAAGCAGGAGTCAAAGATGGCGATCTGATCTTCGTTTCCGGCCACCCGGGAAGCACGGATCGCCTGAAGACGGTGGCGCAACTACAGTTTCTGAAGAACGTGGACTACCCCTCGCGCCTCGCCAGCTACAAGCGGCGCATCGACATGCTCCAGAAGTTCAGCGCGGAGTCGCCGGAAAACGCGCGTATCTCTCAGGAAGAAATCTTCGGGTACCAGAATTCGCAGAAAGCGATTAACGGTGAGTTTGAAGGGCTGAAGGATCTGGCAATGATGTCGCAGATCAACCTGGCGGAGCGCGAGCGAGAAAAGGCCTACATGGATAAACATTCGAGCGACCCCAACCCCTGGGAAGAGATTTCCAACGCTACCAAGGTGAACCGCGACATCTATGCTCCCCTTACCTACGTCGAGCGCATGCGTGGGTTCAGTTCGGACCTGACGATATACGCCCGCAATCTGGTTCGCGCCGCGGAAGAAAAGTCGAAACCGAACGGCAACCGTCTGCGCGAGTACCGTGACTCTGCCCTGCCCTCGCTGGAGCAGGAACTTTTCAGTACCGCCCCCGTCTACAAGAATCTTGAGACTGTGATGCTAGCCGTCGGCCTGGTCCAGATGCAGGAAGCGCTGGGCGCGGACGATCCGGCCGTGAAGGCGTCGCTGAGCGGCCAGTCGCCAGAAGAGGCCGCGAAAGCGCTAATCAGCGGCACCAAACTGGAGGATGTGGCGGTCCGCAAGCAACTTTATGAGGGTGGGAAGGCAGCGGTGGATGCGAGCACGGATCCGCTGATCGTCCTGATGCGCAGCGTGGATGCCGAGGCCCGAGCGCTCCGCAAGCGCTACGACGACGAGGTGGATGCGGTGGTACGACGCGACGGCGCAAACATCGCTAGGGCGCGCTTTGCCCAAGCGGGATTCACCCAGCCTCCGGACGCGACCTTCACCCTGCGCCTCAGCTATGGCACGGTTAAGGGGTATGCGGAGAATGGAAAGAAGATCCCGCACTTCACTAACTTCGGGGGCGCCTTCCAGCATGCCCAGGACCACGGCGGCAAGCCTCCGTATAATCTGGCCTCCAGTTGGCCGAAGATGAAGTCGAAGCTCACGCTCGAGACGCCTCTGAATTATGTTTCCACCGCCGACATCATCGGCGGCAACTCAGGCAGCCCCACGGTCAACAAGGCGGGCGAAGTGGTCGGGATTATTTTCGACGGAAATATCCAGTCGCTGGTTTTAAACTTCTACTACGACGACCGCCAGGCACGAGCTGTAAGTGTCGATTCGCGCGGCATTATCGAAGCGCTGCGCAAAATCTATGGCGCTGACGCTCTGGCCAACGAACTAACTGGCACCAAAGCGGCGGCCAAGGCAGCAGGGGAGTAAAACCTTTCACCACGGGGTACACAGAG
>Ga0209890_10000278_pt1 | contig 23531 bp, 22 predicted proteins | sample OrgsoiDNA2013049_FD_185799 | JGI IMG/M metagenome (GOLD analysis project Ga0209890, IMG submission 185799) | Permafrost soil microbial communities from the Arctic, to analyse light accelerated degradation of dissolved organic matter (DOM) -... | ecosystem: Environmental > Terrestrial > Soil >...
CAGCCCGGGCATGCGATCACCATCGGCGTGAACGCTCGAAGCCCCATGGTCTGCAGTATTTCCTGCGCGACGATGACTTCCTGGGTGCGGTCGCCGCCGGGTTCGGGCGTCAACGACACGCGGATCGTATCGCCGATGCCCTCCTGCAGCAGCACCCCGATGGCGGCGGTCGATGCCACGATGCCTTTGCTGCCCATGCCGGCCTCGGTGAGCCCGAGATGCAGCGGGTAGCCGCAGCGCGCCGCGAGGTTGCGGTACACCGCGATCAAATCCTGGACGCCGCTCACCTTGGCGCTGATCACGATCATGTTGTTACCGAGCCCCAGGCTCTCGGCGCGTTTGGCGCTGTCCAGGGCCGATACCACGATCGCTTCGCGCATCACGTCGAGGGCCGGCCGGGGTTCGGCTTGCTTCGAATTCTCGTCCATCATGCGGGTGAGCAGATCCTGATCGAGGCTGCCCCAGTTCACGCCGATGCGCACCGGCTTCCGGTACCTGCACGCGGTTTCGATCATTTCGGCGAATTGCGGGTCGCGTTTGCTGCCCCGGCCGACGTTGCCCGGATTGATGCGCAGCTTGCCAAGCGCCTGCGCGCAGGCGGGATGCGCTTTCAGCAGCTTGTGGCCGTTGAAGTGGAAATCGCCGACCAACGGCGTGCCGACGTTCTGGGCGTCCAATCGTTCCCGAATGTGCGGTACGGCGGCGGCCGATTCGTCGTTGTTGACCGTAACGCGCACCAGTTCGGATCCGGCGCGCGCCAGCGCTTTGACTTGCGCCACCGTGCCTTCGATGTCCGCGGTATCGGTATTGGTCATCGACTGCACCACGATCGGGGCGCCGCCGCCGATGGCCACGTCGCCGACTTTGACGGCGGATGATTTTCTGCGTGATTTCATGGCGCCCATTCTACCTTGCCAGCGGGGCGTACGGCACGGGCGCGCCGCCTCGCGGCAAACCGGCATAATGCGGGCGTGACGGCAAGAATCATCTACTCCACCGGGATCGGCGGTCTGTGCCCCAATTGCCGCCGTGCGCTGCGCGAATGCGTTTGCCCCAAAGGCGCTCCGGGCGTGCGAACGCCGAGCGCGGTACGCGTCGGCCGGGAGACCAAGGGCCGGGCCGGCAAGGGAGTCACCACGGTGACCGGGCTTGCGCTCGCGATCGCGGACATCGAGGCGCTCGCCGCCAGGCTGAAAAAACGCTGCGGGTCCGGCGGGACGGTGCGTGACGGCGTCATCGAAATTCAGGGCGATCATCGCGACCTGATCGTCGCGGAGCTGATCAAATCGGGCTGGCCGGCCAAGAAATCGGGCGGCTGAGGGCGCGCCGCGGATCGTGTATCATGCTCGCATCGCGAGAAGAGCTGTCTGGAGAGTGTCCTTTTTCACGAAGGACCGCCGAAGGCGCAACCGCCCGGAAACGCTCAGGCACATGAACTACAGTCTCTAGCGATCTCTGGAGAGCGGTCGCGCCGACGATGGCAAAGATCCACCGAAGGGGAGCAGCGCGCATCGGTGCGCTCGATCTCTCAGGTCACAAGGACAGAGGGGCGACGAGCGCCGGTTGGCGCCCGCCGTATCTCTACCTTACGTTCGCAGCGAGGTTGCGATGGGCCTGAGAACTCCGCTCTACGACACCCAGCTTTCGCAGGGCGCCAAAATCATCGACTTCGGCGGCTGGGACATGCCCTTGAGCTTCGGCTCGCAGCTCGAGGAACACCACGCGGTGCGCCGGGATGCGGGCATTTTCGACGTGTCGCACATGTGCATCGCCGACTTGAAGGGCGCCCGCACGCGGGAATTCCTGCGCTTGCTGCTGGCGAACGACGTTGCAAAACTCAGAGCTCCCGGACGGGCGCTGTATTCGTGCATGCTGCTGCCCTCGGGCGGCGTGATCGACGATTTGATCGTCTACTTCATGACCGAATCGTGGTTCAGGTTAGTCGTCAACGCCGGCACACGCCGCAAGGATCTCGCGTGGATAGGCGAACATGCCGGCCCGTTTGGGGTGGAGGTGCTCGAACGCACGGATCTCGCGATGCTCGCGGTTCAGGGCCCGAACGCAATCGCCAAGACGCTGCCGCTGATGGCGCCGGCGCGGCGCGGCGCGGCGCAGAGCTTAGCCCGCTTCAGCGGTGCCGAATTCGACTCCTGGTTCGTGGCGCGCACCGGATATACCGGCGAGGACGGCTTCGAGATCATGTTGCCCGCGACGCAGGCCGCCGCCACCTGGCAGGCGCTCGTGGCCCAGGGCATCGCGCCCGCCGGACTGGGCGCGCGCGACACGCTGCGTCTGGAGGCGGGCATGAATCTCTACGGCAACGACATGGACGAAAGCCGCCATCCTCTCGAGTCCGGCTTGGCCTGGACGGTGGCCTTCGAGCCCGCAACCCGGGAATTCATCGGCCGAGGCGCGCTCAACCGCGCGCGCGAGGCCGGCCACCCCGCGCTGGTCGGCTTGCTGCTCGAGGATCGCGGGGTGCTGCGCAGTCACCAGCAAGTCAGCGCCGCCGCCGCGGACGGAGCGCTCGCGCCGGGTGCCGCGGCCCCGATCGGGGAGGTCACCAGCGGCACTTTTTCACCGACGCTGAATCGCGCAATCGCGCTCGCGCGCCTCGCGCCGGGAGCGCGATCCCGGGTGCTGGTGGACATTCGCGGCAAAGCGCACGCGGCACGCATCGTAAAGCCGCCGTTCGTGCGCAACGGCAAGATCTTGGTGACCATTTGATCAAAGGAGAGCGAGTGAGCAACATACCGGGTGATTTGCACTACACGCGAAGTCACGAGTGGGTCCGGCGCTTGCCGGACGGACAGCTGGAGGTGGGCATCACGGATCACGCCCAGGAGGCGCTCGGGGACCTCGTGTTCGTCGAAGTGCCCCAGGCGAAGCGGCGCGTGAACGCGGGAGACGCCTGTGCCGTGGTCGAATCCGTCAAGGCCGCATCCGATGTCTACAGCCCGGTCACGGGCCAGGTCGCCGCCAGCAACGATGAGCTCGCGCAGCGTCCCGAATTGCTCAACAGCGATCCTTACGGAGCGGGCTGGCTGATGCGCGTGGAGCCCGACACCTCGGCCACCGCCGCCGCTTTGCTGACGGCGGCCGAGTACGCGCAATTCCTCGACGAAGCAGGGTAGAGGTCATGCCGTACATTCCGCACACCGCCGACGACATCGCCCGGATGCTGCATGTCATCGGCGCGAAATCGATCGACGAGTTGTTCGACGAGATTCCGGCCGCTCTGAAGACGGCGGCTCTGCACGGCGTGCCGCCGGCACTGTCGGAAATGGAGGTCGGGCGGCTGCTCACCGAGCGCGCCTCGCGCGATGGCAGGCCGCTGAATTTCATCGGCGCCGGTGCCTACGAACATCACATTCCGGCTCCGGTCTGGGCCATTGCCACGCGCGGAGAATTCTATTCCGCCTACACCCCTTACCAGGCGGAGGCGAGCCAGGGCACGTTGCAGCTGATCTACGAATACCAGTCGATGATGTGCGCATTGACCGCCATGGAAGTGTCCAACGCGTCCTTGTACGACGGCGCCTCGGCATTGGCCGAGGCCTGCCTGATGGCGGTGCGCGCCAATCGCGCCTCGGAATCGCGCCGCATCCTGCTGCCGCGCGCTGTGAATCCCGCCTATGGCGACGTGGTGCGAGCCCTCACCAGCAATCAGCACCTGGAAATCGAAGCGGTGAATTTCGATCGCCGCGAAGGGCGAGTGCCGCTGCGCGCGCTGCAGGCGCACGTGGGGCGGGAGTGCGCCGCGCTGGTGCTGCAGCAGCCCAATTTTTTCGGCAACCTGGAGGAGGTGGACCAGCTGACCGATTGGGCGCATGCCCACAACATGCTGGTGATCGCGGTGGTGAATCCGACCGCCCTCGCGCTGCTCAAGCCGCCGGGCGAGTGGGGCGGTTTGTCGGGGGGCACCCGCGGAGCCGACATCGTGTGCGGCGAGGGGCAGCCGCTCGGCGTGCCGCTCGCCTCGGGCGGACCCTACTTCGGCTTCATGGCGACGCGCATGCAGTATGTGCGGCAAATGCCGGGCCGAATCGTCGGCGGGACCCTGGACAGCGAAGGCCGGCCGGGCTTCAGTCTGACGCTGCAGGCGCGGGAGCAGCACATTCGGCGCAGCAAGGCGACCTCCAACATCTGCACCAATCAAGGACTGCTGGTGACCGCGGCGACGATCTACCTGGCGCTGCTCGGCGCCGCGGGACTGAAGCGCGTCGCGGTGGCGAGCGCGCAGCGCACCGCGCAGTTGGTGCACGCGCTCTGCCAGATCGACGGCGTTTCCGTGGCTTTTGACGCGCCGCGGTTTCACGAGGCGGTGCTGCTCCTGGACCGCCCGGTGGCTCCGGTGATGGCCGCGCTCGCCGAGCGCGGAATCGCGGGAGGGTTCGATCTGCACGCGAGCCATCCGGAGCTCGGGCACGCGCTGCTGGTGTGTGCGACCGAAACCAAGACGGATTCCGACATCGACGCGTATGCGCAAGCGCTCGCCGATGTCATGCGGCCATCGTACGCTGTGCGCGGCGCCATTTGAGGGGATGCAACATGGGCGATCTGAATTTACGCGAACCGCTGATATTCGAATTGAGCAAGCCGGGCCGCCAGTCGCGGAGCCAATTTCCGCCGCAGGGATCGGCCGAATCGGCCGCAATGCTGGAGATTCCCGAGCATCTGCGCCGCGGCGCGCCGCCGCTTCTGCCCGAAGTCTCCGAGCTGCAGACGGTGCGCCACTACACGCGCCTGTCGCAGTTCAATTTTTCGATCGATACGCACTTTTATCCCTTGGGCTCCTGCACCATGAAGTACAACCCCAAGGCCTGCAACAGCTACGCCATGTTGCCGGAATTCCTGTCGCGCCATCCGCTCGCACCCGAGCCGCAGGGCTTCCTCGCCTGCATGTTCGAGCTGCAGGAAATGCTCAAGGACATCACCGGCATGCAGCGGGTCAGTCTCACGCCCATGGCCGGCGCGCAAGGCGAGTTTGCCGGCGTCGCGATGATTCGCGCCTATCACCGCGAGCGCAACGACGCGGCGCGCCACCAGATCATTGTGCCGCAGGCCGCACACGGCACGAATCCGGCAACCGCCGCGATGTGCGGCTGCAGCGTCACCGAGATCGCGTGCGACCGCAGCGGCGACATCGACATCGAAGCGTTGAAGGCCGCGGTGAGCGAGGAGACGGCGGCGATCATGCTCACCAATCCGTCCACCTTGGGCGTGTTCGAGCACAGAATCGAGGAGGTCGCGCGCATCGTGCACGACGCCGGCGGACTCTTGTATTACGACGGCGCGAATCTGAACGCCATTCTCGGCAAGGTCCGCCCGGGTGACATGGGCTTCGACGTCATTCACATGAATTTGCACAAGACCTTCTCGACGCCGCACGGCGGCGGCGGCCCCGGTTCGGGCGCGGTCGGGGTCGGTCCGCGCCTCGCGCCGTTCGTGCCGATTCCGCTGGTGGGAAGGGACGGGGATCGGTATCACTGGTTGACGGAGGGCGACGTGCCGCACTCCATCGGCCGCCTGTCGGGGTTCATGGGCAACGCCGGCGTCAACTTGCGCGCCTATATCTACATGCGGATGCTGGGTCGCGAGGGCATGGTACGGGTCGCCGAATTCGCGGCGCTGAACGCGAACTATCTGATGAAGCGCCTGATTCAAACCGGCTACGAAGCGGCATATCCGATGCGCCGCGCCAGCCACGAGTTCATCATCACCCTGAAGCAGGAAAACCGGCGTTATCAGGTCACGGCGATGGACGTGGCGAAGCGGCTTCTGGATCTCGGGTTTCATGCGCCGACCACCTATTTTCCGCTGCTGGTGCCCGAATGCCTGCTGATCGAGCCGACGGAAACCGAAACCAAGGAAGAGCTCGACCATTTTTGCGACGCCATGGCGGTCATTCGCCGGGAAATGGAACGTGAGCCAGAGAAACTGCGCTCCGCGCCGCATACAATGCCGGTTCGGCGGCTGGACGATGTGCGCGCCGTGAAACAGCTCGATTTGGCGTGGAAGCGGAAGCCCGCAGCTTGAATGATTGAGCGAGACAAACCCACCGGAATGGCGCGCCTGCGGCGCGCCTTCGGCTATTCTATCGAAGGTTTCCGCCACGCTTGGCGGGAAGAGGCCGCTTTTCGTCAGGAGCTGTGCGTGGCGGCACGGAGCGCAACGCGCTCGCCGGCATGGCCAAGGACATGGGGTCGGCGACCGTCATGCTCAGTTTCGCGATGCTGGGAACCGTTTGGTTCCTGATCTTGTCCGATCACGGACATTGAAGTTCATTTGTCTCGCAAGTCTCTTACAAGGATCGGCATGCTGCGTACGTCGCTAGTGTTCTCGTTTCTATTGCTGGCCGGCCGGGTTTTGGGTGCCGCCGCGCTGGGGGCGCCCGCTTCCGTGCCGGGCGAAGCGGGCAACAACGCCAATTGGGCGCAGACACTCGAGCGCATCGCCTCGGGAGTGGTGACGATTCAAATCGACAGCACCCGCGCTTTCGACACCGAATGGAACACGACCGCGCAGGCGACCGGATTCGTCATCGATGCGAAGCGCGGACTCATATTGACGAACCGGCACGTGGTGACGCCGGGGCCGGTGACCGCGCAGGCCATTTTCCAGAATCGCGAGGAAGTGCAGCTGTTCCCCGTGTACCGCGACCCGGTGCACGACTTCGGCATCTATCACTACGACCCTGAGAAATTGCGCTTCATCAAACCGGCGGAATTGCCGCTGTATCCCGCGGGCGCGGTGATCGGCCGCGAAATTCGCGTGGTGGGGAACGATGCCGGCGAACAGCTGTCGATTCTCGCCGGCACGCTCGCGCGTCTGGACCGCCAGGCTCCGGAGTACGGCTACGGCAAGTACAACGATTTCAATACCTTCTACTACCAGGCGGCGTCCGGCACTTCCGGCGGCTCTTCGGGCTCGCCGGTCATCGACATCGAGGGACGGGTCGTGGCGCTCAACGCCGGCGGCGCAACCGGCGCGCAGTCAAGTTTCTATCTGCCGCTGCCCGCCGTCGCGCGCGCGCTAAAATACATCGACGCCGGCAAGCCGGTGCCGCGCGGCACCTTGGAGACGGTGTTCAAGTACACGCCCTACGACGAATTGCGGCGTCTGGGACTCGATGCGGCAACCGAAGCGCGCATGCGCGGCGCCTACCCGAGGCTCACCGGGATGCTGGTGGTCGATGAGGTGCAGCCGGGATCCGGCGCGGACGGCATCTTGTCGCCGGGCGACATTCTGGTCGCCATCGACGGCAAGCCGGTGCCGGAGTTCTTCGCCTTGGAGGACGTGCTCGACAATCACGCCGGTCAGGAGGTCAAAGTCGAGGTTCAACGCGGCGACCAAAGCCTGCGGCACGCGCTCGAGGTGCAGTCCTTGAGTGCCATCACCGCGGATGAGTACCTGGAATTCGGCGAAGCGGTCGTGCACACGCTCTCCTATCAGCAGGCGCGCCACTACAATTTGCCGATCAAGGGCGTGTACGTCGCCAATCCGGGCTATGTATTCGGCAGTGCGGGCATACCGCACGGTGCGCTGATCAGTTCGTTCAACGGCAGAAAAACCGTGACCCTCGCGGATTTCGAAGCCGCATTGGCCGATCTCGCGGACGGCGAGCGTGCGGCGGTCCGCTATGTGACGCTCGAGGATCCGCGCGCGACCCAGCTCAAGGTGGTGCGCATGGACCGGCGCTGGTTTCCCGCGCGCCACTGCAAGCGGGACGATGCGCGCGGGATCTGGCCCTGCGTGGATTTGAGTGCGGGGCCGGCGGCGGCGGCGCTCAAGCCGGCATCGACGGAATTCGCGAAGAGCGGCGATCCGCGCGTAGATCGCCTGGCGCCGTCGATGGTCTTGGTGACCTTCGACATGCCGTATTCGGTGTCGGGCGTGACCGAAAAGAACTACCACGGCACCGGCGTGATCGTGGACGTCAAGCGCGGCTTGGTGGCGATCGACCGCAATACCGTGCCGCTGGCGATGGGCGACGTGCGTCTGACGTTCAACGGCACGGTCGAGGTGCCGGGCAAGGTCGAATTCATACACCCGCTGCACAACCTGGCCATCGTCTCCTACGATCCGAAGTCGATCGGCGACACGCCGGTGCGCGCCGCGACCCTCGTCAGCAAGGACCTCGTTCCCGGGGAGGACGTGTGGGTGGTCGGTCAACGCAGTGACTCCAAAATCGTTTCGCAGCGCACCCAGGTGGCGAGCGTCGATGCGGTTGCCTTCCCGCTGTCGCGCACCCTGCGCTTCCGGGACAGCAATCTGGAGGTGGTGAACCTGGTCAACGCACCGGGGGATATGGACGGGGTGCTGGCCAACGACAAAGGCGAGGTGCTGGCGCTGTGGTCCAGTTTCGCCTTCGAATCGCAGCACGAGCTCGAGCAGGTCAATCGCGGCATCCCGGCCGACCTGGTCGCGCAAATGATCGATGTGGTCGAGGCCGGCCGGCCGCTTTATTCGTTCGACGCGGAATTCAACGTGCAGTCGCTCGCCGGCGCGCGCAGGCTCGGTCTGCCCGACGCATGGGTGCGAAGGTTCGAGGAGCACGACCCGCAGCGCCGCCAGGTGCTCGCCATCGACCGGCTGGTCGCCGGTTCGCCCGCCGCGGCACTGCTCGAGCCCGGCGACCTCCTGCTCGCGGTCGACGGCAAGGTCGTCAATCGCTTCCGCGAGGTGGAGCGCGCCGTTCAACGACCGGAGGTGTCGGTCACGGTGTGGCGCGACGGCGCGGAGAATACTCTGTCCCTGAAGACGAGCGAGCTGAACGGCCGCGACATCGACCGGGTGCTGATCTGGGCCGGAGCGACCCTGCAGGCTCCGCACCGGGCGATGGCGGCGCAGCGCGGAATCGCGCCGTACGGCGTATTCGTCTCGTTCTTCTTTTACGGCTCGCCAGCCACGCGCTATGGGCTGTATGCCGGCAGGCGCATCACCGAAGTCGACGGGCAGCCGACCGCCGATCTCGATGCCTTCATCAAGGCGGTTCGCGGCAAACCCGATCGGGCCTCATTGCGGCTGAAAACCGTCGCCTGGAACGGGCAAACCGACGTCATCACGCTCAAGCTCGACAATCATTATTGGCCGGCCTATGAGCTGGTTCGCGGCAGCGACGGCAGCTGGACGCGTATCGCGCTCAACCCCGGCCAAGCGGCCGTGGCACGGGCACCTTGAGCGCGCCGTTCGCGATTTCCCCGGCCGCGCGCCCGCAGCTTGCGGAAATATTGGCGATTTACAACGAGGTGATTCGCAACACCACCGCGGTGTATTCGGACGAAGAGGTGACGCTGTCGAACCGCGAGGCCTGGTTCGAGGCGAAAGCGGCCGGCGGCCACGCGGTGCTGGTTGCGCACGACGATTCGGGCGTCCTCGGATTCGGCACCTTCGGCGAGTTTCGCGCATGGCCCTGTTATCGCCACAGCGTCGAACACAGCGTCCATGTGCGCGCCGATTGCCGCGGCCGTGGTGTCGGCCGGGCGCTTATTCTGGCGCTGCTAGAGGCGGCGGCGAGCGTGCGCAAGCACGTCATGATCGGCGCCATCGACGCGGACAACACCGTGTCCATCGGCCTGCACCAAAGCCTCGGTTTCCAAGCGGTGGGTCATTTGCACGAAGTCGGGTTCAAGTTCGGGCGCTGGCTCGACCTCAAGTTCCTGCAACGGCGCATTTGATATCATGAGCCAGTGGTAAGAGCGACACAGACCGAAATCGAAGAGGCCGTCGAGACGCTGCGCGCCGGCGACCTGGTGGTATTCCCGACCGAGACCGTCTACGGGCTCGGCGCCAATGCCTCCAATCCCGCCGCAGTGCGCAAAATTTTCGAGGTCAAGGGCCGCCCGGCCGACCACCCCGTGATCGTGCACCTGGATAACCCGCGTTACCTGCATCGCTGGGTGGCGGACGTGCCGCCGCCGGCCGAACGCTTGGCGGCCCTGTTTTGGCCCGGTCCCCTCACTTTGATCCTGCCGAAGGGGGAGAACGTCAACGACATCGTCACCGGCGGACAGGACAGCATCGGCATTCGGATCCCCTCGCATCCGATGGCGCAGCAGCTCTTGACCGCCTTCGGCGGCGGCATCGCCGCGCCTTCCGCCAATCGTTATGGACATCTCAGTCCGACCAAGCCCGAGCACGTGCGGGACGAGTTCGGCGATGCGGTCCGGATGATACTGGACGGCGGAGATTCGCCGATCGGTCTCGAGTCGACGATCGTGTCGTGCATCAACGACGAGGTGCGTCTGCTGCGCCCCGGATTCATCACCCGCTCGCAGGTCGAAGCGGTGGTCGGCGAATTGGCGGTCGGCGGCAGCGCGCCGCGCGCTCCCGGCGACCGGGCGCTGCATTACGCGCCCTCGACACCGCTCGAGATCGTGGCGTCCGACCATTTGGAGGCGCGCGCCGGCGAGATGGTGGCGCGCCAGGAAAAGGTGGCGGTTCTGGCGATGCGCCCGCCGCTGCATACCACGCGTTTTATGACGTGGATCAATGCGGGAAAAAAGCCCGACGCCTATGCTCACAATCTTTACAATCATTTGCGCACCCTGGACCGCGCCGGCTGCGTGAGGATCCTGGTGCAGGAATTGCCGCAGGACGAGCGCTGGGCCGCAATTCTGGACCGCTTGCAGCACGCCAGCGGAATGCGCGAGGATCCGCTCGAATTGAGCGCGGGTTGAATGAGAGCTGATCAGATGGCCAAGGCGTCCGGAGTTACCATATTGCGCACAGCGGGTTCGCAGGAGCTCGATCCTGCGGCCGACCCGCACGCGCCGGATTCGATCAAGCATCTGGTGGAGCGCTACGGATCGCCGCTGTTCATCATCGATGCGGGCCGTGTGCGCGCCCAGTACCAGCGGCTCGCGGCGGCATTGCCCGGAGTGGACCTGCATTATGCGGTCAAGTCATTGCCGCACGCGTCGGTCGTCGACATTCTGCGCGCGGCGGGAGCCCATTTCGATCTCGCAACCAACGGTGAAGTCGAGCTGATGCGCCGTCTCGGGGTGATGCCCGAGCGCTGCGTTCACACCCACCCGATCAAGCGCGACGGCGACATCCGCACCGCGTTGTCGTTCGGCGTGACGAAATTCGTCGTCGACAACCCGGACGAGCTGCGCAAATTCGTCAATTTCAGAACCCGCGCCTCATTGCTGATTCGGGTCGCCTTCCGCAGCGACGCGGTGTGCGACTTTTCCCGCAAATTCGGCTGCGAGCCGGATGCCGTTGCGGATCTGCTGGCGCTCGCGGCGAAGTTGGGCGTCAAGGTCGAGGGACTGTCGTTCCACGCCGGTTCGCAGGCGTCCGGGCCGGCCATGCACGTCGAGGCCATCGAGGTGTGCCGCGGCCTGATCGGCGTGGCGGCGCAGCGCGGGCACAAGCTCGAGATCCTCGACATTGGCGGCGGATTTCCGGTCGATTACCTCGAGCCCTCGATTCCCATCGAGGAATTTTGCGCGCCCATTTGCCGTGCCTTGAGTTTGCTCGAGCCGTCCATGCGCATCATCGCCGAACCGGGGCGCTATATCGCGGCGCCGGCCGCCGTGGCGGTGTCCTCGGTCATGGGTTGCGCTTTGCGCGACGGGCGCTGGTGGTACTATCTCGACGACGGCGCGTACGGGAGCTACAGCGGTCAGATGTACGATCACGCTGCCTATCCGATCGAGTGTCTGGCACCGGCCGGGCCCACCTTTCCGTCGGTGCTCGCCGGACCGACCTGCGACGGCATCGACGTCATCAACGAGCACATGCAACTGCCGAAACTCAAGAACGGCGATCTCATCGTCGGGCGCTCGATGGGCGCCTATACCTGGGCCTGTTCCTCCGAATTCAACTTCTTTCCCCGCCCCACGGTGCTGACCCTCGATGGCGGCCGGCTGTGGCGAGAGGGGGTCGAGCAGTGACCCAGCTCGGGATCTGGAGCCGCCGGCGGGTGCTCAAAGCCGGCGCGCTGGTCGCGTTCGCGTCGGCGGCCGGGGTGTGGGCGCCGCGGACCCGGGCGCGGGCGCAGGAGTCCGCGCCGGTCAAGCGTCTGGCACTGCGCAACCTGCATACGCCGCAGTCGATCGAACTGGAGTTCTATCGAGGCGATGCCTACATTCCCAGTGCACTCGCGGCCGCCCAAGTATTTCTGCGGGATTATCGCAACGGCGAGCAGCACCCCATCGACCCGCCGTTGTTCGACTATCTCTACGACGTGGCGCGGCGCCTGGGCGTCGACCCGGTTTTTGGCGTGATCTCGGGCTATAGGTCGCCGCAGACCAACGAACGGCTGCGCGAGCGCAGCAACGGCGTGGCGCGCCACAGTCTGCACCTGGAAGGTCGCGCCATCGATGTGCGCCTCGAGGGAGTCGATTGCGCGGATCTTGCCGCCGGAGCGCTGGCCTTGAGCCGCGGCGGCGTGGGCTACTACCGCAGATCCGATTTCGTGCACCTGGACACCGGCGCGTTGCGCACCTGGCGCGGCTGATTGAGAAAGGCGCGGATGCGCTCAAGTTCCTCATCGAGCGCGGCGCGATATGCGCGGTCCCGCGGCGCAACGCCGCTCACGTAGCCGAATTCGGCGGCGAGCGAGCCGCCGGCGAGGCGCAAATTCCCCCAACCGATAATGCGTTCGTGCCAAAGGAGAGGCAGGGCGTAGTAGCCCAGCGTTCGCTTCGCCGGGGGCGTATAGGCTTCGAATCGATAGCGCCAATCCCAAAAAATCTCGAAACGATGTCGGTCCCACACCAAAGGATCGAATGGCGTGAGCAATCGCACCCCCTCATCGGGCCGCCAGCGGGGCGATGCCGGGTTTTCCGCGGCGGGCCAATACCAGTCGATGCCTTCGGCACGCGAGCTGGCGAGACGCTTCCTTGCCCGCTCGAGGGCCGCCGCTCGATGCTTCGCCCATTGCGGCGCACCGCCGCGCAGCAGGCTCAACAGGCGGCCAAGGCTGCTCGCCGGCAGCGGCGCATAGGTCTGCACGATCACGTCGATCAGCGCGTCGATGCGGGCGGCGGCGGCTGAATCGTCCGCGGGCGGCATGCCTCTCTCGCGCAGGGCGTACACGCGGATTCCGCCGTCGCGGCGCGCGACCCGCAGCATTCCGCGATAGTGCATCTCATCGAGCAGGCGCGTGGTCGCGTTGGACGAACCGCCGAACCAATTCGTGACTTTACCGTGTGCAAAGTGCGCATCCACGGCGCGCGGGTGCGCGGTGCCACATGCGGCGACGAACTCGAGCAGCGCGCGGGCCTTGCTTTCGCGCCCCGGGCTCCACGCGGATTGCGGCCGACGCGGATGCATGAGGTCGTGCAGGGCGCGCGGCAAGAAGCCGTAATTGACGAAGAAGTCCTCTTCGAGCGGCAGGCGCGGGTAGCGGCGCTCGAGGTCGCCGGCGCAATACCCCGTCACGCGGTGGCGCAGCGTCAGGTCCTGGGCGCGGGCCGGAGCGCGGATCGGGTCGGCCTGCACGAAACCGAGTTTGTCTATCGCGCGCCGAAGCGTGGTCGGTTTGAACAGCGATCGGGCGATCGCATGGCGGCGCAGTTGACCGAGGGTGATGGGCATGCGCCGATGATAGCGCTTAGCCGGAGCTATTCATGAAAGAAAGGTCCGGCTAAGGCACGATGATTTGGCGCCGGTGAGCGCGCCGCGCATCCAGCAACTGTTCGAGGCGCTGGTCGTGACCGTAGATGTCGTCGAAGAACAGAATGTTGCCCTGTTCGGTGGCCATCGCGGTGCCGTAGACGATGAACACGCGGATGCGGTTCTTGAGCGTGATGATGAGCGGTATGTCGCCGTTCATGGCCGCCAAGATCCTCTCGCGGGTCCATTCCGGCGAATCGCGCAATACATACTGCGCAAGCGCCATCGGATCGCTCACCCGCACGCAACCGTGGCTGAAGTCGCGCCGCGATTCGCCGAACAGCGCCTGCGCCGGGGTGCTGTGCAGATACACGTTGTAGCGATTCGGCAGCATGAATTTTACCAGCCCCAGTGAATTGTTCGGACCCGGCTTCTGGCGCACGCGCAGCGCCCCCTTGGCCAGCAGTTCGACGTTTTCCGGGGTGTTGGGCATGACCGTCGCCGCGTCGCCGCCGCCGCGCACGATCTCCATCTGGTGCCGCTCGATGCTGGCCGGATCGCGGCGCGCGGCCGGGACGATTTCCTTGCGCGCGATGTCGTAAGGGACGTCCCAATAGGGGTGGAATACCAGATAGGTCATCTCCGCGCTGAAAACCGGGGTCTGGGTGGCATGGAAGGCCTTGCCGACGATGACATCCATTTGGCGGATGCTGGCTTCCGAGTCGCTGGTCGACTCGAAGGCGAACAGACGGAATTGCGGGATGTTGACGATGATGGGCGCACTGTCGAGCTCGGTGGGCAACCAGCGCCAACGTTCCATGGTGAGCTCGATTTGACGCACCCGAAAGCTCAAGGGGCGCAAGAGCTGTGCGAATGTCGCCTGCCCCAGAACGCCGTCCGGCTTCTCGCCGTGCCGGGACTGGAAATGCTTCAAGGCGTCGACGAGCGCCGGCGTCAGGGATTGCGGGGGCACCGACACCAGCACCGGCGGCGGCAACGACAGCAGTGGCGCCGAGCCGGGCGCGGCATCGCCAAGCTCCGAGAGCAGCCGTTGGAGCTGTGGGGCGCCGGCATAGGCAGCGCCTGGCTTTACCGATTTGGCGGCCAGCGGCGGCAGCCTGTTGAGGCCGTCCTCGTTCGTCAGCGCTCGATAGCGCGCCAGCTGTTGCTTCAACAATGCGTAGTGCCTGAACCGCGGTTCGAGCGCGTCGAGGGCGGCCGGCACGTCGGCGGCGGCGGCCACGCGCTCGAGTGTCGCCGGCAGGTCCAGATCGACCCGGTCGACCGCGAGATTGTGTCCGACCGCGGCCGGATCGATTCGGCCGTAGTGCAGATCGGATATGAATTGACCGCCGGTGCGGGTCAATTCGGCATCGAATGCGGCCCACTGCTCCGGATCGGCGGCGGCCGCGGGCGCGGCGGCGGACTGTGTCGTGCCGGTCAGGGCGGCCAGCTGGTTCGCCAGCCGATCGAGCGGATAATCCTCGGGGTCCAAACCGCGTTCCGCGCATTGGCGCAGCTCCCGCAGCAGCGAATTCGCCTGCGCCGTCGGCTTTGCGCCGTCGCTCCACAGCAGCGGATCGTGCGGCGCCGTTTGCACGGGGGCCGCCGATGCAACCGCCGCGACGAGGATGGTCAGAGCGCCCGCAAAGACTCGCAATTCAAGTGTTCCCGTGTTTCATTTGCTACGATCTGCCGAATGACGACGCACCGTACATGGATCATTCCCTAAATGAAACCCATGCTTCCCGCGCTCCAGGCGATCGGCTTGTTGACGCTATCGAACGTGTTCATGACCTTTGCGTGGTATGCGCACCTCAAGACCTTGAACGACAGGCCGTGGTTCGTGGCGGCGATGCTGAGCTGGGGCATCGCGTTGTTCGAATACCTGCTGCAGGTTCCCGGGAATCGGGTCGGCTTCACGGTGATGAGTTTGCCGCAACTCAAGATCATGCAGGAAGTAATCACTCTGACGGTGTTCGTGCCGTTTCTCATGCTTTTCATGAAGCAGCCGTTCAGGCTGGATTTCCTGTGGGCGGGGTGTTGCATGCTGGGCGCCGTGTACTTTATTTTTCGGGGCCAAGCGTGAGCGCGATGCCGCCGCGCGTGACCGCGATACACCGCATGGTGGAGCGCTGCCGCGCGGGCGCGGCGCAGGGCCTGGTGGCCAAAATGCGTTCCGGTTGGGTGATGATGGGCGAGCGGCAGATATTTACCGGCTATTGCGTGCTGTTGGCCGATCCGGTGGCGGATCATTTGAACGCGCTTGGCTCGGCGCACCGGGCGCAATTTCTCGCCGACATGGCGCTCATCGGCGATGCGATCCTGGCGAGCACCGGCGCGATACGCGTCAATTATGCGATATTCGGCAACGTCGAACCGGCGCTGCACGCGCATGTGTTTCCGCGCCGGGCGACCGAGCCCGAGGCGACTCGCACGGCGCAGCCCTGGGCGTTCGACTGGAATCTCGCGCCCGCCTACTCGGATTCCGCGCACGGTGAGCTGCGAGCCCGAATCGCAGTGTATATCGAAGAGTTCTCCGCCAAGGCGATTGCGCTCTATCCTTGAGGTGCGCGTCGGTTAGAATGCGCGCCTTCTCCTGAGCTGAGCCAATCCTATGAGCGAGTTTGCGGAATTGCCGGTGCTGCGCCTTAAGCGCAACGAAGACCGCCGGCTGAACGCCGGCCATCTGTGGGTGTTCAGCAACGAAGTGGACGCGCAGCAGACGCCTCTGCCCAAGTTCAAGCCCGGCGATTTGGTGCGGGTGCTGGCCCACAACGACCGTGCGCTGGGATTGGCCTACGTCAATCCGCAGTCGCTCATCTGCGCGCGGTTGCTCGGCACCTGGAAAATTCCCGACGCCGCGTGGTTTGCGGCGCGCATACGGATCGCTCTGGCATTGCGCGAACGGCTGTATGCCGAGCCGTACTACCGCCTGGTCTACGGCGAAGCCGACGGACTGCCGGGGTTGGTGATCGACCGCTACGGCGCGCAATGCGTGGTGCAAATCGGCACCGCCGGGATGGAGCGGCTCAAATCTCAAATTCAGGAGGCGATCCTGCAGGTGCTCGACTGTGAAACATTGCTCTTCAAGAACGACGGCGCTGCGCGCGAGCTCGAGGGTTTGCCGGCCTATATCGAGGCGGCCAAGGGCGGCATCGATGAATACGGGTCGGTGGTCGAGGAGGGCTTGAAATTCGCCATGCCGCTCGCGGCGGGACAGAAAACCGGATGGTTCTTCGATCAGGCGGCCAATCGGCGTGCGTTGAGAAAATATGTTCGCGCCGGCGCGCGGGTGCTGGATGTGTTCAGCTACGTGGGCGCCTGGGGAATATGCGCGGCGCGCGACGGGGCGGCCGAGGTGATCTGCGTCGACAGCTCGGCGCTCGCGCTCGAACTGGCCGCGAAAAACGCCGAGAGCAACGGGCTCGTAATCGCCACGCGCAAAGGCGACGCGTTCGCGGTTCTCGAGGGAATGATCGGTGAACGCACCCGGTTCGACGTCGTGATCGTCGATCCGCCGGCGTTCGCCAAGCGAAAAAAAGACTTGCCGAAGGCTCTGGCCGCATACAAGCGGCTGAATCAGCTCGCCATGCAGCTGCTGGCCGGCGACGGGATCCTGGTATCGTGCTCGTGCTCCTATCACGTGAGCGCGCAGGACCTGGAGGACGCGATCGCCAAGGCGGCGCGCGGCGCCGACAAGCACGTACAGCTGCTGGAAATGGGCGGGCAGGCGCCGGATCATCCGGTGCATCCGGCGATTGCGGAAACCCGCTATCTCAAAGCCTATTTCTGTCGCGTGCACGACAGTTTAAAGTAGCGCGCATGCTCACCTATCCACACATCGACCCCGTCGCCATTTCCATCGGGCCTCTCTTCGGCATCGGTCCGTTGCGCATCCATTGGTACGGCATCATGTACCTGATCGGGTTCACCGCGGCTTGGTGGCTGGCGCGATACCGCGCGCGGCAACCGGGGTCCACCTGGACGCCGCTCGATATCGACGATCTCATTTTCTATTGCGCCGTCGGCGTCATCGCCGGCGGACGCGCGGGCTGGTGCGTGTTCTACGGCCACGACGTCATTGCGGAGAATTGGCTGAACATTTTCCACGTTTGGGACGGCGGCATGTCGTTTCACGGCGGCATGCTCGGCGTGCTGGTGGCGACGATGCTGTTCGCGCGCGCCAAGGCCAAGCATGTGGGCGATGTGCTGGACTTTGCGGCGCCTCTTCCGGGTATCGGCTTGATGGCGGGGCGCCTCGGAAATTTCATCAACGGCGAGCTTTGGGGCAAGCCGACCGACCTGCCGTGGGGGTTCGGGGTGCCGAATGCCGAGGGCGTGTTGATTGCGCGGCATCCATCGCAGCTTTACGAGTCGACCCTCGAGGGTCTGGTGCTGTTCCTGGTGATCTGGTGGTTCACGTCCAAGCCGCGGCCGCGCTTGGCGCCCACGGGCCTGTTCCTCCTGGTGTACGGATGCGCGCGCTTTGCGGTCGAGTGGGTCCGGTTGCCGGATGCCAACATCGGCTACCTGGCGGGCGATTGGCTCACCATGGGGATGCTGCTGACCATGCCCATGATTCTCGGCGGCGCCGCGATGATGATCTACGCCTATCGAGCGGGCCGGCCCAGCGGCAATCTGCGCGCCGCCAAGGCTTGAGGCGGGCTGCCGGGGTGCGTCAATATCTCGATTTCCTGCGCCACATACGCGAGTCCGGAGCGCGCAAGGAAGACCGCACGGGCACCGGCACCCTGAGCGTTTTCGGCCACCAGATGCGCTTCGACCTGAATGCCGGTTTCCCGCTGGTCACCACCAAGCAGCTGCACCTGCGGTCGATCATCTACGAACTGCTGTGGTTTCTGCAGGGCGACACCAACGTCAAGTTCCTGCGCGACCACAAGGTGACGATCTGGGATGAATGGGCGGACGAGCGCGGCGATCTGGGTCCGGTGTACGGCAAACAATGGCGCAGCTGGCCGACCGCCGACGGGCGCACCGTCGATCAGCTCGCCCTTGTGCTCGAGCAGATCAAAAAGAATCCGAACTCCAGGCGCTTGGTCGTGAGCGCCTGGAACGTCGGCGAACTCGATAAAATGGCGCTGCTGCCGTGCCATGCCCTGTTTCAATTCTATGTGGCCGGCGGCCGCTTGTCGTGTCAGCTGTACCAACGCAGCGCCGATGCGCTGCTCGGTGTGCCGTTCAACATCGCCTCCTACGCGCTGCTCACGCACATGGTGGCGCAGCAATGCGACCTCGAGGCCGGCGAGTTCATCTGGACCGGCGGCGATTGCCACCTGTACCTGAATCACCTGACCCAGGCCGACCTGCAACTGTCGCGAAACCCGTATCCGTTGCCGCGCCTCGAGATCCGGCGCAGACCGGCGGACCTGTTCAGCTATGCGTTCGAGGATTTCGACGTCCAGAATTACCGGCACCATGCGGCGATCAAAGCGCCGATCGCCGTTTGAGGGTTCATGAGGAAGAAGCGTGTGCACAAGCTGCCGATGATCGAAGTCCGCCACTCACCCATCCACGGTTATGGCGTATTCGCACTGCGCCGGATCCGCACGGGCACGCGCATCGTCGAGTATCTCGGCGAGCGTATCAACCATGAAGAAGCCGACCAGCGCTACGAGGACAAGGGCTCGCGGGACAATCACACCTTTCTGTTCACGGTCGATGCCAAGACCGTCATTGACGCCGGCGTGAACGGCAACGAGGCGCGCTACATCAACCATGGCTGCGAGCCGAATTGCCAAAGCATCAATGTGGCGCGGCGGATCTTCGTCGAATCCATCCGCACCATTCAGCCGGGCGATGAGCTCGCCTACGACTATTCGATTCAGCGCGACCCGGACGATGCGCCCGACGTCGACGAGGTGTTCGCGTGCCGCTGCGGCGTGCAAGGCTGCCGGGGCAGCATGCTGGAGCTGCCGCCGAAGCGCGCCGCGCGCGGACCGGTCAAATCCAATAAAGCGGGTCGCCGCAAAGCTCGGCGCCGCGCGCCGCGATGACGGATATCGATCTTCGCACCCGCGATTTCGCGGTGCGCGACGAGTTCCTGACGCCGCAACAGGTCGGTGCGCTGGTCAGTTGCGCCGAAATGCGCCGCGAACGCGGCGATTTCGTCGCAGCACGAATCGGCGCCCCTCGGGCGCTCGAGCGCCGGGCGGAGATTCGCGGCGATTCGATTTGCTGGTTGACCGAACCGCTGTTCGCACCGGAGCGCGATCTCCTTGAATCGCTCGAGGAGCTGCGTCTGCAATTGAACCGCAGCGCCTTTTTGTGCCTGTTCGAATCGGAGTGGCACTACGCCTGGTACCCGCCGGGAGCCGGCTATGCGCGCCATGTCGATCAGCCTCACGGACGCGACCAACGGCGGGTGTCGCTGGTGCTCTATCTCAACCAGCGCTGGCAATCCAGCGACGGCGGCGTGCTCAGGATATTCGCCGACGACGGGCGCCACACGGATATCGAGCCGGTGGGCGGGCGGGTGGTCGCGTTTTTGACCGAGCGCCGCGAGCATGCCGTGATGCCGACGAACTGCGGCCGATTGAGCCTCACCGGCTGGTTCCGCGGCCGCGAACCATTGGCGTCGCGCTAGCGGGCTGCGCGCCGCCGGCGTATAAATTCGTATGGAGTTGGTCATTGCGGCGGCGGAGAACGATGTCATCGGGCGCGGCAACCGCCTGCCATGGCGGCTGCCGGCGGATTTGCGCCGATTCAAGGCGCTAACCCTCGGTACCTGCGTGCTGATGGGCCGCAAGACCTACGAGTCCATCGGCCGAGCCCTTCCCGGCCGGACCAATCTGGTGCTGAGCCGTTCGCGCGCGTTTGCTCCGGGCGATTGCACAGTGGTCGCGGCCCTCAAGGATGCGCAAATCGCGGCCGGTACGGCCTCCACGCTCATGGTGATCGGCGGCGCGGAGATCTACCGGCTGTGCCTGCCGCTGGCCTCGCGCATTCACCTCACCCTGGTGCACACCCGGATCGAGGACGGCGATACGTTCTTCGGCGGCTGGCGGGGCCCGGAGTGGCGCGAGTCGGGGCGCGAACGGCACGAGTCGGACGACAAGAACTCCTGCGCCTACAGCTTCATCACGCTGGAGAGGTCCTGAAGCGGCGCGAGCCGGGACTCGATCTCGCGCGCGGCGCGGGCGTAGTCGATGTCGGCCAGCGTCGCGGCGCCGCAGGTCAGCTCGGCAAGCAGGTTGGCCTGAACGCTGCCGCGCTCCTGCGCAATGCGGTACGGAATCTCGTGGTGGAACATCACCATCGAATAGCGCGGTATGAAACGTTGCGGGAAACGCCGCTCGAGCTCCAACGCCAGCGCCTGGCGCATCAGGAACGCCGAGTCGGCGACGTGTTCGCGCATCTCCAGATAATTTTCGAGAGCCATTGCGGTGATCGCGTCGGTATTCGGCTTGCGCATGGCGTAGAACTCGCCGAACACGGACTCCCAGGATGCATAGCGGGCGATACAGGCGTCGAACTCGATGCAATCCTCGAAGCAGCAATTCATGCCCTGACCGTGAAACGGCACCATGGCGTGCGCGGCGTCGCCGATCAGAGCGGCTGAGGCGCCGACATGCCAGCCGTGCGCATGCACGGTGCCCAGGAATCCGGTCGGGTTGGACCGGAATTCCTCAAGGCAATCAGGCATCAAATCGCGCGCATCGGCGAAGTTCGCCGACATGAAGTCCTCGATCGCCGCGGGCGTGTCCAGGCTCGCGAAGCTCGATGGGCCGCGCATCGGCAGAAACAGCGTCGCGGTGAAGCTGCCGTCCGAGTTCGGCAGCGCGATCAACATGTAGTCGCCGCGCGGCCAGATGTGCAGGGCCTCCCGATCCAGGCGCCCGCCGCCGCGCGGACCCGCCGGTATCGACAGTTCCTTATAGCCGTGCTCGAGATCGCGCTCGCGCGCCTCGATCAGGCCGCGTCCGGCCATGCGCCGGCGCATCATCGAGGCGGCACCGTCGGCGGCCAGCATGGGCTGCATCGGCACCTCGAGCAGGCGATCGCGGCGCAAATCCCTGATCTCTGCGGTGCGGGCGCCGAAATCCGCATTCTCCAACCGATGCTCGAATTTCACCTCAACGCCGGTCCGGCGCAAGGCCACGCCAAGCAGCGCCTGATTTAGGCTGTGCCGCGAGATCGAATAGATGACTTCGCCGGGCCGCTGCCCATAGGGCTGCAGCGAGCCGGATCCGTCGAGCGCGTGAACGAACCGGCCGCGCATCGGTATCAGCGAGCCCTCGATCCCATCGAAGACGCCGGCGAGCTTCAGGGCATGTATGCCGCGGTCCGCCAACGCCAAATTGATGGATCTGCCGGATACGCCGGCGCCGTGCCGCGGGTCGGGGCGGCTTTCGTAGAGCGTCACCCGCAGGCCGCGGCGCTCGAGGAGAATCGCGAGCAGCGCGCCCGTGGGTCCCGCGCCGACGATGCAGGCCGAATCGCCCGAAAATTTCACGAGCCGACCGCGCCCGCCAGCGCCTCGACGGCGGTGAACACGTCGTGATACGAATTGTAGAGAGGAACCGGCGCCCAGCGCAGGATGTCCGGCTCGCGCCAATCGCCGATCACGCCCGCCGCGATCAGGCGTTCGTGGCAGCGCCTGGCCTGCGCCGCGGGAAGGGCGAGACGCAGGGAGAGCTGACAACCGCGCTCGCTCGCCTCGCCGGGCGTGACAATCTGCACCACCCGCGGCAGCAGATGCTCGATCAAGGATTGCAAGAATCCGGTGAGCGCTATCGATTTCTCGCGCAGCCGCGCCATGCCGGCGCGCTGAAACACCTCGAGCGAGGCCAGCAGCGGAGCGCTGGAGAGGATCGGTGGGTTGCTGACCTGCCAGCCTTGGGCGCCGGCAATGGGAGTGAACTGCGGTCCCATCTCGAAGCGGGTCGATTCGAGGTGTCCCCACCACCCGGCGAAGCGCGGCAAATCGCGGCGCTCGCCGTGCCGTTCGTGGACGAAGCAGCCGCCGACGGCACCGGGCCCCGCGTTCAGATACTTGTAGCTGCACCAAACCGCGAAGTCGGCATCCCAATCGTGCAGGCACAGCGGAATGTTGCCGATCGCATGCGCAAGATCGAGGCCGACGCTCGCGCCGGTGTCGCGCGCGGCGGCGATGAGCGCGGCGAGATCGAACGCCTGGCCGGTCAGATACTGCACGCCGGGCAACAGCACCAGGGCCAGGCGCGGACCCTCGCGCTCGAGGCAGGCGATGAGATCCTCCGTCCTCAGGCAGCGCTCGCCGGCGCGCGGCGCGATCTCGATCAGGTGCTCGGCCGGGTCGAGTCCGTGAAATTCGAGTTGCGAGACGATGGCGTATCGATCGGACGGAAACGCCGATTTCTCGATCAGCACCCGGTTGCGCCGGCCGCCCGGCCTGAAGAAACTGACCATCATCAGATGCAGGTTCACGGTCAGGGAATTCATGGCGACGACTTCGCTTGCGGCGGCGCCGACCAGCGCGGCAAGACCGGCGCTCGCCCGCCGGTGGTAATCGATCCACGGGCGCTCCGCCGCGTGATGCCCGAGGACCGCGAGGCGCTGCCAGTCGACCAATTCCTGCGCCACGCATTCCGCGGTCGATTTGCTCTGCAGTCCGAGCGAATGACCGCACAGATACACCAGGCGGCGGCCGGCCGCGTCGTGCGGATGATGAAATTCGACGGCGAATGCCGCCAGCGGATCGTGCGCATCCAGCTGGTGCGCGCCGGCCGAGTTTAAGCTCGCGCCGCTCAGGTTAGGCTCGCCCGGCGCCGCTCATCCGGCGGGCGGCTCGAGCACGGAGCCGCAGGAAGCGCAGGTGCGCTGTTGGAGGTTCGAATAAAATCTCGAAAATAATCCGGGCAGCTGCGTCTCGATGTTGCGCACCGCGACCCGTTCGAGATGGAGGCGGTGACCGCAACTTTCGCAGTACCAGGAGAATCCGTCCAATTCCTCGGCGCCGC
>Ga0209890_10000279_pt1 | contig 23505 bp, 16 predicted proteins | sample OrgsoiDNA2013049_FD_185799 | JGI IMG/M metagenome (GOLD analysis project Ga0209890, IMG submission 185799) | Permafrost soil microbial communities from the Arctic, to analyse light accelerated degradation of dissolved organic matter (DOM) -... | ecosystem: Environmental > Terrestrial > Soil >...
TCTTCCATCCCCACTTCTCAAACCATGCGACCGTGCTGGCGATGTCGGACACGTTCAATATCGGAGTCAAACTTTTGGCTTCCATAATCGAAGAAGAATAACACCCGGCGGACCGAGGATTTGGCCTACTGCTGCAAAATCCCCATAGCGTTGACCAGTTCCGTTTTTCTATTTCAATAACTTAGGAACGACGCGCCCCACATTCCCGATCCTTGCGTCTTTTCTCCCCCTACTCCCGTATGTATCGGTAGTATGAACGCGACTGCCTGCTATTTCGAGAACTCGATGGCGCAAGAGAGTACCGAGATCGCGCGTGGACTTCGACGCCGGGATCCCGACCTGCTCGACCGGCTGATCGAACAGTACCAGCATCGCCTGCTCCGATATCTCCTGTACTTGACTGGCCGCCGCGAATTGGCGGAAGACCTCTTTCAGGAAACCTGGATCCGCGTGCTCGAACGCGGGCATCAGTTCAACGACAAGTACACCTTCAGCACGTGGCTTTTCGCGGTTGCGCGCAATCTGGCCATCGACTATATGCGCCGCAAACAACCCGCCAGCCTCGACGGCTTGTTGAATGACGGCGAAGCGCCCCTCGATGTTCCCGCAACCGGACAGGCCTCGGCTTTTGATCTGAGTCTGCGGCGCGAGCAGAATGAGCACATCGCGGCAGGCATGCAACATCTCCCCGCGGAATACCGCGAAGCGCTCGTGCTTCGATTTCAGGAAGGCATGTCTCTCGAAGAGATTGCCAGCGTGGCGCGGGTGCCGTTGGGCACAGTGAAATCCAGGATCTACCGCGGCCTGAGCGCACTCGAACCGTGGTTGAAAGGAGCGCCGCTGTGAGCACCACTTTGAACAACGATGCGCATGAACGGGCACAGAAACTGATTGTATTGGCTGGTCCCGAGGGCGTTTCCGGCGCCGAGCGGACGTGGCTGGCAGCGCACATGGAAACGTGTGGCTCCTGCCGCGCGTTCGCAGAGAACGCCCGAGAGGCAGTTTATGCGCTGCGCGCGATCTCAATCGCGGCGGAGCGGAGTCTCGTTTCGACGACGCAGATGAAGGTGCGCCGCCGCGCCCTGGAATTGCAGCGCCAGCAAGAACGCCGGTGGCTGGTCTCGGTCAGCTGCATCGCCGTAACCTTGAGCGCACTGGTCAGCGCAGCGGTTCTGTGGCGGGGCTTTGAATGGTTGGGCGCGTGGGCGGGGCTTGGGCCATTGGTCTGGCAAGTAGGTTTCGTCGTCTTTTGCTTGACGCCATCCCTGGTGGCGGGAGTGCTTTTACTGCTCCGAGGCACGCACCTGGCGGATCACGCGGGATCTTACGAGGGCTGAGGATTGATTGATCGATCCCGGATTTTGTGGGGCAAAGGACGGAATCAGGAGAGTTGATATGGCAAACGGAAAGCAAACTTCCACCCGATTCAAGGACGAGATCCGCATCATCTCACCCTGGGCCTTCTTCATAGCATCGGTGATCATCGTGGTGGGAATCGTGGCGGGACTAGTGGCCGGTGTCAAAGAAACCAATCCAGCCGACGTTGCGGTGCGGAGCTTGCTGGGAATGATTGCGGGCGCGGTGGTGGGAGCGCTGATCGCCTGCTACATTATGCTGATCGGTTACATAAACCGGGACGCTGGCCGGCGCGGGATGAGTCGCCTGGGTTGGACACTCATTGCCATCTTTGTCCCCAACGGGCTGGGGATCGTCCTCTATTTCGTCTTGCGCAAGCCGCGTGCAGCGAACTGTCCGCAATGTGATGCCGAGGTCCAGCCGGGCTTCAGCTTCTGTCCCCGGTGCCGCAACCGCCTGCAGCCTGTTTGCCCGCGCTGCCAGCGGAGCGTGGACCTAAACGACAAGTTCTGCCCATACTGCGGTGGGACCCTGGAGTCGGCTGCTGCTATCTCCCCTTAGCCGGCTGGCATCAGCTTTTTAACATTGCGACTTGTCAGCCGCAATCCTGCTCTAATAAGGGCGATGCACTTGTTCGCAATCCTCCTGCTCGCCTCGAAAAAGAGCGCCCTGCGATGGCTGATCCATCTCGGAGGGCCGGGCCTCATCTTGCTGGGCCTTGCCGACAACTCGCTTATCCCGATGCCGGGCAGCACGGACGTCGCTACCATTCTGCTGGCCGCGCACCATCCCAACTTGTGGATCTACTTCGCGATCATGGCAACGGCGGGAGCCGTCCTCGGCGGCTATCTTACCTATCGCATGTCTCGCAAAGGCGGCAAGGAAACTCTGGAAAAAAGATTCTCGAAGAAGAAGACTGACAAGGTATACGCGATTTTTGAACGCTGGGGCTTTGCGTCGGTCGCAATCCCCGCTCTTCTTCCGCCGCCGTTTCCCATTGTGCCGATGCTACTGGCCGCGGGCGCCATGCAGTATCCCACCAGGAAGTTTCTGACCGCTCTGGCCGTAGGACGCGGCATTCGGTTCACCATCCTTGGCTATCTCGGGGCGCACTACGGGCGGCATATTGTGAAGTTTTTCGCGCTGTACTATTGGCCCGTCCTTATCGTTTTGATCGCGTTCTCGGTGCTGGGCGGACTGTACGGGCTGTTCGAGTACAAACGGCGACAAAAATCCAGCGGACCTGAAATCTCACACGTCAGGTCGCAACCCAGTCGCGGGGCGCACTAGGAGCCCGGTCGAAAGTCGGGTCGGCGCCTTGTTTAAGAAAACTTCATGGACTGAGAAACCGGCACGCACGGGTTTTCCATTTCCCCATCTCCCCATATACAATTTTGCAGCCATGACAAAGCTCAGCCGTGCGTTGTATGGGGAGCCCCAACCTCCGGTCTGGAAGTCAAACCTCAATATTTTTCTGCTTACGACTTGCCTGATCGTGACGTTCGCTTCCGCAACGGCGCGCGCGAATGCAGCCGAAGCCACCAGCGGCGCCTCGAACGTGCATGGTGTCTACACGCCGACGGCGGATCCGAAAGCCGCCGTCATCCATGGCAACGCGCGCTTCACTGTCCTGACTCCGCAATTGATCCGGATGGAGTGGACAGCCGACGGCAAGTTCGAGGATCACGCCTCGCTGGTCTTCCTGAACCGGCGGCTTCCGGTGCCAACGTATACCGCCAAGGAAGGCGCTCAGGGCGACTTCACCATCAAAACCGATTCTGTTGAACTGAATTATCGACCTGCGCCGAACGCCGGCGGCAAATTCACTGCCGACAATCTCGAAATCAAGTTCACCCTCAACGGCCAGCCGGTCGCGTGGCATCCCGGCATGCTCGACACGGGCAACCTGATGGGCACCACGCGAACCCTCGACGGCGCGCTCGGCGACAAGACAAAAGAGCCGATCGAGCCGGGCCTGGTCTCGCGCGATGGCTGGACCGTGGTGGACGACTCCACGCGGCCGCTGTTCGACTCGTCCGACTTTAGTTTCATTGGCGGTGAAAGCAGTGCCTGGCCCTGGGTGATGCAGCGTCCGGCAGGCGATCGCCAGGACTGGTATTTCTTTGGCTACGGCCACGATTACAAGCAGGCGCTCTCCGACTACACCAAAGTTGCCGGACGCATCCCGCTGCCGCCGCGCTTTGCCTTCGGCGCATGGTGGTCGCGCTACTGGGCCTACAGCGACCAGGAGTTCGAGGACCTGGTGCATGGCTTCCGCAACAACGATGTCCCGCTCGATGTGCTGGTCATTGACATGGATTGGCACAAGACGTTCGGACCCAGCGGCACCGAACATCCACTCGACCAGTCCGGACATTCCAAGGGTTGGAGCGGCTACAGCTGGAACAAGCTCCTATTCCCCGATGCCACGCAGTTCCTGAAGAACATCCACGACGAGGGACTGAAGACCACGCTCAACATGCATCCGGCATCGGGCGTCCAGCCGTGGGAAGACGCTTACCCGGCGATGGCCAAGGCCATGGGCATCGATCCCGCGAGCGAGAAGTACGTGCCCTTCGACATCACAAACAAGAAGTTCGCAACCAATTACCTCAACTTTCTGCATCATCCGCTGGAGAAGCAGGGCATCGACTTCTGGTGGCTGGACTGGCAGCAGGAAGCCAACACCAACATGCCCGGCATCAACCCGACCTGGTGGCTGAACTACGTGCACTTTACCGACCAGCAACGCGAGGGCAAGCGCCCGCTCCTGTTCCATCGCTGGGGAGGCCTCGGCAATCATCGCTACCAGATCGGTTTCTCCGGCGACACGATTTCCGTATGGGAGTCGCTGGCCTTCCAGCCCTGGTTCACCGCAACCGCTGCGAACGTCGGCTACGCCTACTGGAGCCATGATATCGGCGGCCACATGCCCGGCGCAGTCGAGCCCGAACTCTACCTCCGCTGGCTGCAGTTCGGAGCCTTCAGTCCCATCCTGCGCACGCATACAACGAAGAATCCGAACTCCGAGCGTCGCATCTGGGCCTATCCGGAACCCTACTCCGACATCATGCGCAGCACCTATCACCTGCGCTATGCGTTGCTGCCCTACGTCTACACGGAAGCTCGCCGCACATACGATAGTGGCGTAGCGTTCCTGCATCCGCTCTACTACGACTGGCCTGAAGCCAACGAGGCCTATGCGAACAAAAGCGAATATGTCTTCGGGCAGGAGATGATTGTCGATCCGGTGGTAACCCCCGTTGACAAAATCACCGGCCTGGCAAATCAATCGGTCTGGCTGCCGCCGGGCGACTGGATCGAGTGGCAAACGGGCGCGCACCTCAAGGGGCCAGCCACTCGGACGCGCAACTTTTCGATTCGGCAGACGCCCATCTACGTGCGCTCCGGCGCAATTGTGCCCGAAGCGCCGCCCATGCGGTATTCCAACCAGAAACCTCTCGACCCGCTCGTCGTAAATATTTTCCCGCTCGCGGATGAACAGAGCTCCGCCTACAGTCTTTACGAAGATGCTGGCGACTCGATCGCATACGAAAAGAATGAAACCGCGCGTACTGGACTCAGATCGTCAGAGAAAGGAAGCGAACTGACGGTCGTGATCGACGCGGCCAAGGGGCGCTATAAGGGCATGCCAACCGCGCGGGGGTATGAAGTTCGGCTGCCGGGCGACTGGCCGCCAGCCTCGGTCACGGTCAACAAGGGCGCGTTGCCCTACGCACCCCGTCCAGGTGCGGCGGGATGGCGCTTTGAAGGCAACACGTTGACGACAGTCATCACGGTTCCAAAGATGTCCGTGGCGTTGCCGGTAACGATCCATGTAACGCGCTCGGCCGATCTGTTTGCCAGACGCGCTGAGCTTGATGGTTTCGCCGGCGCGATGACCCGGCTGCGCGAAGCCTACGACGCAGTCAACCAGACTTGGCCGATCGCGTGGGCGCCCGATGATTTGATCGACGCGATGCAGGCCGGCGATCGCTTGACCTATCATCCCGAGCAAGCCGGCGAGCACCTGACCCATTACCGCACGGCGCTGCCAAAGGCGATCGCGAAAGTTAACGAGTTGGCCCCCTCGCTAAGCCAGAAAGAAATCGAAACGCTGGCCGTGCGTTACCACGTCGATCCGAATTCGCAGGAAGCGCAAAACGAGGCCGGCGAATACCGCGACCGCGTCGCGCGCGCTCTGGCCGCGCTGGGGGACGCGTTGCATCCCCCACAGTGATGGCCCATGCGCTTCCGCTAAACTCGCCTAGACCGCCTCGCACCAGCTAAAATAGCCATTACCGTGGGGTGAAGAGGATGTCCCTGACCAAGCAGCAAGCTCTGGAGATGTTTCGGTCCGACGATCTGATCGGGATTGGCATGGAGGCGGACGCCGTCCGCCGCAAGCTGCATCCCGAAGGAACCGTGACTTACATCATCGACCGCAATATTAATTACACGAATTTCTGCACCGAATATTGCACGTTCTGCGCGTTCTATCGTCCGTTGAAAGGACCGGCAGCCGCGGAAGGTTACATCCTCGACTTCGACACCATCTACGAAAAAATTCGAGAGACGGTGGAACTCGGCGGCACCGGCGTGCTGATGCAGGGCGGCTTGCATCCCGATCTCAAGATTGACTGGCACGAGAAGATGCTGAGCGGCATCAAGCAGCGCTTCCCGCAGGTCCACCTCCACTGCTACTCCGCTTCGGAGATTCTCGCGATTGCCGAGTACAGCAACCTCAGCGTGCGCGATACGATTGCGCGGTTGCGCGATGCCGGGCTTGATTCGATTCCGGGCGGCGGCGCCGAAATTCTTGACGATGAAATCCGCTACAAGATCGCGCGGCTGAAATGCCTGACTGCGGATTGGCTGGAAGTGCATCGCACCGCGCACCAGCTCGGCATGCGCACCACCGCGACCATGATGTTTGGCGTCGGCGAGTCCGTCGAGCACCGGATCAACCACTTGCAGTGTCTTTACGATTTACAGCGGGAGACGGGCGGGTTTACCGCGTTCATCCCTTGGAGTTTTCAGCCTGCGCACACCGCGCTTGGCGGGCGCCACTGGGATGAGGCCACGGCGGTTGAGTATCTGAAGGTGCTGGCGATCTCGCGGCTCTATCTTTCGAATTTCCAGAACGTGCAATCCAGTTGGGTGACGCAGGGATTGAAAGTCTGCCAGATGGGCTTGCGCTTCGGCGGCAACGACGTGGGCTCGGTGATGCTGGAGGAGAACGTCGTCCGCGCCGCGGGCGTGACCAACTGCACAACCGAAGAAGAATTGCGGCGCATCATACGCGATGCGGGATTCCGTCCGGCGCAGCGGGATACGTTGTACCGGCAGTATTTCTTGAATTAAGTAAAGCCTGCGTAGGGACAGCCGCCCTCGGCTGTCCGGCGGGGCGAGGCCCTGCCACTGTTGAGCAAAGACTATTGAGTGCAAAGATGGAGCAACGAAAGCTGAGGCGAGCTGCGCTCGCCCGGACAGCCGGGGGCGGCTGTCCCTGTGTTAAACATTCATGACGCGCTCACTCGCCCTCGCCTGTTTTCTTTTCAGCGCCCTGCTCCTTGCGAGGGCGCAGGTTCCCGCACTCTCGCCCAAGAAATCTTCCATTGCCGGCACGGTGGTGAAGGATCCGGGCAGCCAGCCGCTCAAAAAGGTACTGGTGCAGGTTGTTGCCGAAGACCAGAAGCAGGGCGGGAACTATACCGCCTCGACCGACGCCGACGGCCACTTCCACGTCGAGAACGTCCTGCCGGGGCGCTACCGGCTCTACCTCGAGAGAACCGGGTATGTCGGGGTAAACGGGCGCGGGAACAAATCTGATGTCAGCGTTTTCACGGCGGAGGCCGGACAGTCCGTGGAGGACTTGCTGTTTCGCATGTTGCCGACGGCCATCATCAGCGGCCGCATCACGGACGAAGATGGCGACCCGATGTCCGGTGTCACAGTTTTCGTGCAGAAGAAAAGGCCAGGGAAGGCGACTCGGGAGAGCGCTGGGAACGTGGCGACCAACGATCTTGGCGAATACCGTATCTCCGGTTTATTTCCCGGTCAATATTGGATTGGGGCCATGCCGCCTCCCGACCTCCGCGATTACGAACAGCAGCGCGTTAAGTTACCGCAGGCTGATACGCAGGGAGACGACCTGTCCGACATCCGCTACATCACAACTTATTATCCCGGCACCTACGACGCCATACAGGCCTCGGCTGTAACGCTAAAGGCCGCCGACGAAATGCCGGTGAACTTCACGCTGGTCCCGGCGCGAACGTATCGCGTTCGCGGACTCGTCACCGGCGTCACTGCCACCCAGAAGCCTACGGTGGAGTTGTTCTCCAAAGCGGGCGATTCTTACCGGGCGAATGCCTATGAGATCGGACATGACGGCCAGTTCGAAGTGCGTGGGGTAGCTCCCGGATCGTACGTTGTAACTGCATCGGCCGGCACGGAAACGCAGTCGCTCACCGCGCATCAGGAGATCAATGTCGTCGCCGGCGACGTCGAAGGTGTGAGGCTCGCTCCCCTGCCTTCCTTCAAGCTCTCCGGTCACCTCCGCATCGAAGGCACCGCAACGGGAGACCTCACTCAATACTCGGCAAACCTGCGCCAGTCCGAATTGGCGGAAAATCCCGGCTTCTTCCTGTCCCAGGATTTTTTTGGGACGAACGCGCCCGTTGACCGGTTCGGCAACTTTGAGTGGAAAACCGTGAACCCCGGCAACTACATCGTGCAGCTGTACGGAAGCGCCGGGCAAGGTGTCTTTCTGAAATCGGTGACCCTCGGAGGACGAGATATCGCAACCGGATTCTCGGCAAGCGGGCCCGCGACGCTGGATGTGGTGGTGAGTACCAAGGGAGGCGTGGTCGAGGGAGCGGTGGTTGAAAAGGAAAGAGATGTGTACAACGATCATCCCGTGGCCAACGCCACGGTGGTAGCCGTGCCCGAGGAAAAATACCGCAAACTTCCCGATCGCTTCGGAATCGGATCGACCGACCAGCATGGACGCTTTACGATTCGCGGCATGGCTCCGGGCAGCTATACGCTCTATGCCTGGCAGGATCTGGAGGAGGGAACCTGGCGGGATGCCGACTTTTTGAAGTCCCAGGAAGCCAATGGTACGGCGGTGAAAGTGGAAGAGGGTTCTCATCAGAAGGTCGAGCTGAAGCTGAGTCCCGTGGCTGAGGAGGGGCGGTGACTGGCCGGTAGTCGTTCGTCGCTAGTCGTTCGCGAGTTTGCCAACGACTAACGACCGCCGACCAACGACTATCGGGTACAATGCTTTCGCTGCCATTTTCCGTTTGCTTCATGGTGCTGTTGAGTTCATGGATTTAAGACTTACTTCTTCCCCGCTGGCCCTAGCCGTAATCCTCGCCTCCAAGGGCTGGGGACCCTACCTTCGCCAGCATTTTCTGGACAAGACTTTCGTCGGCCTCTACCAGATCAATGCCTTTGATCTGGCGCTGCTGATTCCCTATTTCATCGTGCTGATCATCCTGGCGACCTACGGCGCGCACCGCTACTGGCTGGTCTATCTTTATTACAAGTACAAAAAGAACAAGACGACGGAGCCGCTCGCACATTTTGATGACCTGCCGCGCGTCACCGTGCAGCTACCGATCTTTAACGAGCAATACGTGGTGGACCGGCTGCTCGACGCCGTGTGCCGGCTTGATTATCCACGAGAAAAGCTCGACATCCAGTTGCTGGACGACTCGACCGACGAAACTGTCGAGGTCGCCCGCATTTTGGTCGATCGCTACGCCGCACTTGGACATCCGGTCGCCTACGTGCACCGCGACAACCGCGAAGGTTACAAGGCGGGCGCTTTGGAAGCCGGATTGAAAACCGCCAAGGGCGAATTCGTCGCTATCTTTGACGCTGACTTTGTTCCGCCCCCTGATTTTCTGATGAAGTGCATCCACCACTTCACCGATCCAAAGGTCGGCATGGTGCAGACGCGTTGGACGCACATCAACCGCAACTATTCGCTGCTGACCCAGGTCGAGGCGATTCTGCTCGACGGCCACTTCGTGCTCGAACATTCGGGTCGCGCCCGCAGCGGTGTTTTCTTCAACTTCAACGGCACGGCCGGCATGTGGCGGCGCTCGGCCATTGACGAAGCCGGCGGCTGGGAGCACGACACGCTCACCGAGGATACCGATCTCTCCTATCGCGCCCAGCTTAAAGGATGGAAGTTTCTCTATCTGCAGGACGTCGAATGTCCGGCTGAGTTGCCGGTGGAGATGACCGCATTCAAGACGCAGCAGGCGCGCTGGGCCAAGGGGTTGATCCAGGTCTCCAAGAAAATTCTGCCCCGGGTGTTTAAGAGCAATGCGTCACGGCACGTGAAAATCGAAGCCTGCTATCACTTGACAGCCAACCTCAGCTATCCGCTGATGATCGTGCTCTCGGTTTTGCTGATGCCCGCCATGATCATCCGCTTCTACCAGGGCTGGTTCCAGATGCTTTACATCGACCTGCCCCTGTTCATGGCTTCGACGTTCTCTATTTCCAGCTTCTATCTGGTTTCGCAGAAAGAACTGTTTCCGAAAAACTGGCTGCGCTCGCTCCTCTACCTGCCACTGTTGATGGCTCTCGGAATCGGGCTGACAATCACCAATACGCGCGCCGTGCTGGAAGCGCTGGCCGGCAAGCAGACCGCCTTCGCCCGTACTCCCAAGTACCGCGTCGAGTCAAAGAAAGACAGAGTCGGCGCGAAAAAATACCGGAAGCGTCTGGGATGGGTTCCGTGGATTGAACTGCTGATCGGAACCTATTTCGCGCTGGCGGTCTTCTACGCCATCGACAACGAGAACTACTTCACGGTTCCCTTCCTGCTGCTGTTCGTGATCGGTTACTGGGTCACGGGTCTGATGTCACTGCTGCAGGGACGATTCGCGGGACTCTCGGTCGGTTCGGAAACCCACAGCAAGCCGTTCCCGGTTGGCGTGTAGTGTGGAAGGCCGGTTCGTATAAGGGCATCGCTCTAACGATGCCGTAAATTGGGAATCAATTGCCCCTTTAGGGGTTGGGCACCGGCGGTTGGTCAGCGCGAGGCAGCGTCGGACGGAAACTTGAAGTCAACCCTAATCCTCGTGTCGTTCTTCACTGGCTTTCCGTCAAGTTCATAAGGCTTGTACCGCCAGTGCTTGACTGCCTCCACTGCGGATTGGGCCAGCACGGGGGAACCTTCGACAACTTTGATATCACGAACTGTTCCATCCTCCATAACCGTTGCGGCCAGAATGACCGTGCCCTCAAGGCGCAGCAGCCGCGCCTGTGCGGGATAAACCGGCGCAACACGGCGCACGATTTGACCGCCCGAAACCCCTTGCGACACAGGCACAGAGAGCCCCGGCAAAGAAACTTTCGCGGAGAGGACTCCGTTGAGAGCAGACGGGTTCGTCGAGCTGGCGGGGAGCGACGGTGGTTCGGTCGAGGTGGTCTCTTCATTGTGCAACTCGGCAGTGTGCAAGTCAGTTCGCGATCCACTCTGCGAACTGGGCACTTCGCGCGGGTTGGCGGCGGCGGCAGCATCGGCGAGCAAGAGAGAACGATCTGCCGTAGTTCGATCTGCCAGAATTTTCTTGCCCGAGAGCACGTCCACTTTGGACGCCAACTTCACCGGAGTTCCGGCGGAGGTCTTTCCGCTGGATGAAAACAGCGATTCGCCGCCAGGATTCGCTTTCCAGACTGGGTCGTTGTCAGGTGGATGCGCTCTGACGGTGCTGAGGACCGAGGGATTGGCTGCAGTGCTCACAGAAGAAGGCGTCGCGGCATGCGCTTTACCCTCCGTCTCTTCCGGACCGCGCCAACCAATCCAAATCACCAAGGCAAGCAACGAGATCGCGGCAAGGCCGATGGCGCCCAAAAGAACCGGCCGCGATCGACCGCCCAGGAAAGCGAGAACCACGTCCCCAATACGATCCGACGCCGGCAGCAGGCCGGAGGATTGCCGTTGCTCAATCGCAGAAGCAAGCTTCGGCGCGGCCTGCGATGCCGCATGCGGTTGCGATGCACGTGCCCGTTCCGCCAGTGACGCGAGTTGCTGAAGAAGAGCGATATGCTGCTCGGTGAAGGCTGCGGGCTGGGTGGAAAATACTTCGAGAATTCCGTTAATGCCGCGCCAGCCCTGAATTGGCAAGACGGCAATCGCGCGCAAACCGAGGCTGCGGCACACTTCCACGTCGACCAGCGGATCATTCTCTGTATCGGTGCAATGCTGAATCTTTCCGGTGCGCAAACACTCGCCTGAGATTCCCGTGTCCGCACTCAAGCGCGCGCCGAGCGCGGGAGCGGTGTCGCCACTGCGCGCGCGGCACACCATCGCGCCTTCCTTCCACATGGCAAGCGCGGATCCGGAGGCGCCCGTCAGTTGCCGGGCAGCATCGGTGATGGTCGCGAGCATCGGGTCCAGGCGGTGGTCCCCGGCAGCGATCAGTTCCTTCACGGACAACAGGGCTGCGCTGATATCAAGGTTTCCAGAGGGGTCGCGAGACACGTTGCCGGACCGGCTGAAGGAAGTCTCCGGCGAAGAAATGCGATCAAACACACCGAGTATTTTTCCCGAGCGAAACGGCTTGGATTGAGGCACAACCACAGGCTTCCTTCTATTGGTAGATTGCCGGACAAAACCGGCAGAACACAAGCGGCGCGGGCGATTTGGCCGAAGTATGAGCCAACTCCGTGCCCCTGTCAAGGAAATCGGCTGATAGGAGGCGATAGGAAGTACGGGCGGGGTAAAGATGGCCCGATGATCCGATCACCCGATGCCCTGGCGCTTGCACCAAACTAACCAACAATCGAGTTGCGGGGGCGATGCTACCCTGATTGCGCTCTGGTTTCTCGCATGCACCTCCGCAAGAGGCATTGCAGGGAACCAATCTCAAAAAGCTGTTAAGAACAGTCGAAGCGCTGGCGGATTTGGGGCCCGAACTTACAGCGGACCGCGACTTCCGCCAAACCGCTCGCACCCTGCTGGCTGCCGTGATGGAAGCGGCCGGCGCGCGCGAAGGTGTCCTGTTTTCGTTCGGCGAACGGCCTTCCTTGCTGACCTCGGTCGAGGCCCAGGGATTCGCGCTGCTGCCCGAACCCTCGCTGATTCCCCTGCTTCCCCGCCACGTGCACACCTTGGCTGCGGCTGCCGGCCCGGTCGTACTCAACAGTTCGACCTACGATGTTTTTCTGAGTTCGAACGGCAATGTCGCGCCCGAACTTTTCAAGTGCATTTGCCCGCTGAGAGTTCGGGGAAAGCTCGCCGGCGTGATCGCCCTGGGACGCCGGCCCGGCGACGCTCTCTACGAAGAAGACGCGCTCGACGCTTTTGAAATGCTGAGCCACTACGTCGCACTGGCCGTTCAGAATCACACCCTCGGCCAGACGCTGGCGCAACGGGTCTCCGAAAACCTGCGGCTGCTGGCCTCGCTGCACGGGTTCTACGACAACGCGCTCGAAGCTTTCGCCACCGCCATCGACGTCAAACACGTCAATATTCATGGACACTCGCTGCGGGTGGGCCGCTACTCGCAAGCCATCGGCGAAGCGCTGGGGATGGACCCGACCGACGTGGCGTCGCTACGCTCGGCGGCCTATCTGCACGACATCGGCAAAGTTGCCGTCGATAAGCGCTTGTTCGAAAAACCTTCGAAGCTCGACGCCGAAGAATTCCGCGCGATGCGGGACCACACCGTCGTTGGTCATCAGATTGTCAGCCACGTGCAGTTTCCCTGGCCGCAGATTCCGGAAATCGTGCGCTGGCATCATGAACGCGGAGACGGCTCAGGCTACCCGGACGGCTTGCATGCCGACGAAATGCCGCAAGCGGTGCGCATCGTCGCCCTCGCCGATACCTTCGATGCCATGACCAGCGAACGTCCTTACCGCGAGCGCATGTCGGTCGGAGCCGCGCTTCAGGATTTGATCCGCATGACCCCGCAAAAATACGATGCCCAAGCGCTGCAGGCGCTGCTGATCCAGGTGCGGCGCGATGCGGTCGGAAGCAATCGCATTCCCATCCTTGACCCCGACGCGATGAACCTATCGGCCACCGACGTGGACCAACTGGCCTCCACTCTGCAACACAGGATCAGCCACGATAAGACTTTTCTTACCTGAAGTTCTTCCGTCTGTAGAGACGTAGCTTGGATGTCTCCCCAGCCGGCAAGCCACGCCTCTACGGGAAATCGGACACCCTCACCAAATTCTGCTCGGTGTAAAATCGTAACCTAGTCCTCTCGTGCCTCGTTTTGCTTCTCGAGCACGATGTAGACTTGGGCGTTGGCGCGTTTGTATCCATTTCGCGCCGGCTTCATCTAATTCGAAGCCAGGGCAGTGCAACCAATTTGCGAGGAGAGAATTGATGGCTGTCAGTGACCAGTCTGTCGCCACGGGGACACAACTTGATCAGTTGTGTATCAACACGATTCGCACTCTTTCGATGGACGCGGTCCAGAAGGCGAACTCGGGCCATCCCGGAACACCGATGGCGTTGGCTCCGGTCGCCTATTGTCTATGGCAGCAGTTTCTGCGCTACGACCCGGAGAATCCGACCTGGCCCAATCGTGACCGCTTCGTGCTCTCCAATGGACACGCCTCCATGCTCCTGTATTCCCTGCTGCATCTGGCGGGCGTGCGCGACGTCGCTCCCAACGGCAAAATTCTTTCGACGCCTGCCGTCTCGCTCGATGCGGTCATGAATTTCCGGCAACTGGGCAGCAAAACACCGGGGCATCCCGAATACGGCTGGACCGCTGGTGTTGAAACAACCACCGGCCCGCTCGGTCAGGGCGTCGCCAATAGCGTGGGCATGGCCATTGCCGAGCGCTGGCTGGCGGAGTATTTCAATCGTCCGGGATTCCAACTCTTCAACTACAACATCTGGGCGATTTGCGGCGACGGCGATATGATGGAAGGAATTTCCTCGGAAGCCGCCTCGGTCGCCGGACATCTGAAACTTTCAAACCTGTGCTGGATTTATGACAACAACAAGATCACGATCGAGGGCAATACCGATTTAGCCTTCGACGAAAATGTGGCCGCCCGGTTTGCGAGCTATGGCTGGGATGTTCAGCACGTCCGCGATGCCAACGATCTGGTTGCACTGGCCAACGCCTACAACCACGCGCTCAGCGTGAAGGAACGCCCCAAGCTCATCGTCGTGGACAGCCACATTGGCTTTGGCGCGCCCCACCGGCAGGACACAAGAGAAGCGCACGGTGAGCCGCTCGGCGAAGAAGAAATCAAACTCACGAAGCGCGCCTACGGCTGGCCGGAAGACGCCAAGTTCCTCGTGCCCGATGGAGTCACGGAAAATTTTCGCGACGTCATGGGCAAGCGCGGGCGGCAATTGAGCGGCCAGTGGAACGCTTTGTTCGTCGCGTACAGCAAGCAGTATCCCGATCTGGCCATTCAATTCGAACGCATGCACCGCCAGCAACCTCCCGACGGATGGGACAAGGACATCCCTACATTTGCCCCCGATGCCAAGGGACTCGCAACCCGCGATTCGTCCGGCAAAGTTCTTAACGCCATTGCCAAGAATCATCCTTGGCTGATGGGCGGCTCGGCGGACTTGTATCCATCCACCAAAACGCGGCTCACCTTCGACGGTGCGGGCGATTTCGAAGCCGGACATTACAACGCGCGCAACTTCCACTTCGGCATTCGCGAACACGCGATGGGCGCCATCGTAAACGGCATGGCGCTGTCGAAACTCCGCGCCTACGGCTCGACGTTCATGATCTTCAGCGACTACATGAAGGCGCCGATCCGCCTTTCGGCCATCATGGAAGTCCCCGCGATCTGGATCTTCACCCACGATTCCATCGGCGTCGGCGAAGACGGACCGACGCACCAGCCGATCGAGCAACTGCTATCGCTGCGAGCGGTTCCTGGCCTGATGACACTGCGTCCCGCCGATGCCAACGAGGTCGTCGAGGCGTGGAAAGTAATCATGCATCTTGAGAAAGAGCCAGCGGCGCTGATCCTGACGCGGCAAGCCCTGCCGACCGTCGACCGGGCAAAATACGGGTCCGCAGCGGGCTTGGCTCGCGGCGCCTACATCCTGGCTGACGCGGATGGTGGCAAACCACAAGTCATCCTGTTGGCCACTGGCAGCGAGGTGTACCTCTGCATCGACGCCTACGAAAAACTAAAGGCGGAAGGCATACGGGCGCGCGTCGTCAGCATGCCGTCTTGGGACTTGTTCGAGCACCAGGACCAGAGTTACCGCGACCATGTGCTTCCGCCCGACGTCACCGCGCGGGTCGCAGTCGAGCAGGCTTCGACCTTCGGCTGGGCGCAGTACACGGGACCGAAAGGACGCGTAATCGGCATGCGCACTTTTGGCGCATCCGCGCCGCTCAAGGATTTGCAGAAGAAGTTCGGCTTCACCACCGACGCAGTAATTCAAGCAGCCCATGAACTGCTCGGCAGGTAGCGCTGGATTCATGATCGGTTTTGGTAGGGCACGGTTTTGGCAGGGCACGGCTTCAGCCGTGCCGTTCAGGGCTTGGAAGAATGCGGGCTTTAGCCCTTGAGGGAGATGCTCCCGGCTGAAGACATTTGATGGAATCAGACCGCAAGTGGTCGTAACAGTTTATTAACCTCAGGCAACTATCCTGCCTGAGTAAGTCAGGAGATGGTTATGAATCCAGTGGGCACGATCGAGACCGCAAAAGCTGTGAATCCTCTCACCCAGCTTCAGACGTTCGGCCAATCCATCTGGCTCGACTACATCCGCCGCGACCTGTTGAAGGGCGGCGAACTACAGCGCCTGATTACGGAAGACGGCCTGCGCGGCATGACGTCGAATCCCGCGATTTTCGAGAAGGCCATTGCCGGCTCGACGCAGTACCAGGATTTCCTCGACTCGCTCGCCAGCCGCGCCGACCTTGACGCCAAGGGGCGCTACGAACTGCTGGCAATCCGCGACATTCAAGACGCGGCCGACGTGCTAGCGCCTGTCTACAAGAGCACAAAAAAACGCGACGGTTACGTGAGTCTGGAAGTCTCTCCGTACCTCGCGCACGACACGAACGGCACCATTGACGAAGCGCGGCGCCTCTGGAAAACTGTCGCCCGCGAAAACGTGATGATTAAAGTGCCGGGCACGCCCGAGGGCATCCCCGCGATCCGCCAATTGCTCGGCGAAGGCATCAACGTCAACGTGACGCTGCTGTTCGCGCAGGGAATGTATGAAGAAGTCGCCGCGGCCTTCGTCGACGGCGTGGAAACATTCGCCGCGTCCGGTGGCGATGTCAGCAAAGTTGCCAGCGTGGCTAGCTTCTTCATCAGCCGCATCGATTCGCTGGTCGACTCGCTCGTTGGAGATCAACTCAAGAAAGAGACCGACGCCGCTCGCAAGGCAAAGCTACAGGGCATTCTCGGAAAGGTTGCCATCGCTAACGGCAAGCTGACCTATGAAGCTTACGGACGCATATTTTCCAGTCGGCGCTGGAAGGCGCTCGCCGCCAAGGGAGCGCAAACCCAGCGTGTGCTCTGGGCCAGCACGGGCACGAAGAACCCGAACTATAGCGACGTGGTTTACATCGAAGAGCTCATCGGACCCGACACCGTCAATACCGTTCCCCCCGCGACGCTCGACGCTTTCCGTGATCACGGCAAGCCGCGCCCGAGTCTGACCGAAGCCTTGGACCGCGCACGGGAAGCCATGGCTGACCTCGCCGCCGTGGGCATTGTCATGAAAGATGTGACCGACAAGTTGACTGCCGACGGGGTGAAACTATTTGCCGACGCCTTCGACACGCTGCTGGCTGCCGTTGAAAAGAACACGAAGCGACCTAATGCGCCGCAGGTTAACGCACAGACCGCTTCCCTTCCAGCCGATCTCGATGCAGAGGTAAAAAAAAACCTTAACGACTGGCGCGCGTCGGGTAAAGTAAGACGGCTCTGGCAGCACGACGCCTCTTTATGGACTGGCGAAGACGAGGCCAAGTGGCTGGGATGGCTCGGCATCGCGGACGATCAACTCGCCAACGCCGGCCAGTTGAAGGCATTCGCAGACGAGGTCAAGAGCGCCGGATTCTCCCACATCCTTCTCCTTGGCATGGGCGGATCCAGCCTTTGTCCGGAAGTGCTCGCGCTCACTTTTGGGCAAACGCCCGGCTTCCCGCGTCTGCATATACTCGACTCCACCGACCCAGCACAAATTCGGGCCGTCGAAAAGAAGGTTGACCTCGCCAAAACGCTCTTCATCGTTTCCAGCAAGTCGGGCAGCACGCTTGAGCCCAACATCTACAAACAGTATTTCTTCGAGCGCGTACAGCAAACCGTCGGCGCCGACCAGGCGGGCAGCCGCTTTATCGCTATCACCGATCCCAGCTCGAAGATGCAGCAGGTCGCCGAGCGCGACCGCTTCCGCAACATTTTCTATGGCCTGCCGTCAATCGGCGGACGTTACTCGGCGCTCTCGAACTTTGGCATGGTTCCTGCCGCGGCCATGGGCCTCGACACCGGCAAGTTTCTCCAACGCACGAAAGAGATGGTCGAAGCCTGCAAGGCGGCTGCTCCTGTCGAACAAAATCCCGGAGTGATGCTTGGCCTGATCATCGGAGCAGCCGCGAAAACTGGCCGCGACAAAATTACGCTTATCACCTCGCCCGGCATTTCCGACCTCGGCGCGTGGCTCGAACAGTTGATCGCAGAATCCACCGGCAAGCTCGGCAAGGGCGTCATCCCGGTCGACCGCGAAGACATCGGCGCCGCGAACGCGTATGGAAATTCCGATGACCGCATCTTCGCCTACATACGGCTGGAGACTGTGCCCGACGCCGAGCAGGATGCCAAGGTCGCTGCACTCGAAAAATCCGGGCAGCCGGTCGTGCGTATCGCCCTATCCGACATTTACAACCTCGGACAGGAATTCTTTCGCTGGGAAATTGCGACTGCGGTCGCGGGCTCGATCCTCGGCATCAACGCCTTCAATCAGCCCGACGTCGAAGCCAGCAAGATCGTCACTAAACAATTGACCTCCGCGTACGAAAGCTCGGGCGTCCTTCCTCCGGAAAAACCGATCGTCGAAGAAGCGGGCTTCAAGCTCTTCACCGACGACAAAAACGCCGCCGCCCTCGCGAAAGCCGCGGGCGTCGGCCCCGACGGCGCGCTCAAGAACTATCTGCGCGCGCATCTGGCGCGGCTAGGCGCTGGCGACTATTTTGCCGTGCTTGGTTACGTCGAGATGAACGCGGAGCATGAAGCACTGCTGCAGAGCCTGCGCATGGCCGTGCGCGACCGCAAACATGTGGCGACATGCCTCGGCTTCGGGCCGCGCTTCCTGCACTCCACTGGACAGGCTTATAAAGGTGGTCCCAACAGCGGCGTGTTCCTGCAGATCACGTGCGAGGATGCCCAGGACTTAACCGTCCCAGGACAGAAGTACACTTTTGGAGTAGTGAAAGCCGCGCAAGCTCGTGGAGACTTCCAGGTTCTGGCCGACCGCCAGCGCCGCGCTCTGCGCGTGCACCTCGGCAGCGATGTCAAAGCGGGCCTCACGAAACTGGCCGAACTGGTAAAACAGATTCTGTGAAGCTGTTTCATAAGGCCTTTGGGAAGGGCACGGCTTTTAGCCGTGCCAGCCAGACGCACTCAAGACACTGCGCGATTCGGCGGTTTTAAGGAGCACGAATGCAACTGGGAATGGTAGGTCTAGGGCGCATGGGCGCCAACATGACACGGCGACTGATGCGCGGCGGTCACACCATGGTCGTTTCCGACCTCAGCGCCGATGCCGTCAAGGGTCTAGCCGGCGAAGGCGCGGTCGCCTCTGCGTCGCTCGAGGATCTGGTTAGCAAACTGAGTGCTCCGCGTGCCGCGTGGATCATGGTGCCCTCTGGCGATCCCACGGAAAAAACGGTGCAGGCTCTGCTCGGCAAGATGCAGGCGGGCGACACCATCATCGATGGCGGCAATTCCTATTTCAAAGATGACGTTCGCCGCTCCAAATTGTGCGCCGCCAAAGGCGTGCACTACGTCGACGTCGGCACCAGCGGCGGCGTCTGGGGACTCGATCGCGGATACTGCATGATGATTGGTGGCCCGAATGAAACCGTCCAGCGCCTCGACCCAATCTTCAAAACGCTAGCGCCTGGACGTGGCGACATCCCGCGCACTCCAGGACGCGAGAAGATGTCGGGCAGCGCAGAAGACGGCTATATCCATTGCGGCCCTTCCGGCTCCGGACATTTCGTGAAAATGGTGCACAACGGCATCGAATATGGAATGATGCAGGCCTATGCCGAGGGCTTCGACATTTTCAAGAATGCGATCAGCAAAGAACTTCCCGAGGATATCCGCTACGATCTCAACTTGCCCGATATTGCCGAGGTCTGGCGGCGCGGCAGCGTGGTGAGTTCATGGCTGCTGGACTTGACGGCGATGGCGCTGACGGAGAATCCAACGCTCGCCGAGTACAGCGGCTTCGTGCAGGATTCCGGCGAGGGCCGCTGGACGATTCAGGCGGCGATCGAAGAAGCGGTTCCGGCCGAAGTGCTGACTGCGGCCCTGTACACACGCTTCCGATCCCGGCAGGAACATACCTTCGCGGAGAAGATGCTCTCCGCCATGCGACAAAAGTTCGGTGGTCACGTCGAACCAAAAGCACCGGCGAAAACGAAGTAGGAAACCACTCCGCGCTCCGAGCTTTGGGCTCCGTGCCACCAGATCTGAGGTTGCAAAAAAGCTCGCAGCGCGCAGTTCAGTTTCACGAGGAAACGATGGCTCAAACAGAAATTCTGCCCGCACCAACCAAGCCGAAAGTGGGGCGCACGGGAGATCCGTGTGTCATGGTGATCTTCGGCTTTACCGGCGATCTGACGCGCCGCAAGCTGATTCCCGCTCTCTACAACCTCGCGACTCAGCAACTGCTGTCGCGCGATTTCGCCGTGATCGGCATAGGCCGCACTCCGATGAGCGACGAGGATGTGCGGAAGAAGGTCACCGAAGATTTCAAACAGTTCGCCACCGGCACCGTCGATGCCGAGTTGTGGGAATGGTTTGTGCGCCGCATCAGTTACGTGAGCGGAAATTTCGACGATCCCGCTACCTACGACAAGCTGAAAGAAACGCTGGCCAAGGTTGACCAGGAGCATGACTCTCACGGGAACTATTTTTTTTACCTTGCCACCGCGCCCAACTTCTTTGGCGACATCGTCGAGCGGCTTGCGAAAGTCGGCTTGATGACTGAAGAGAACGGCCATTGGCGCCGTGTGATCGTCGAAAAACCTTTCGGCCATGATCTGGATTCCGCCAAGGCTTTGAACCAGCAGCTTTTGAAAGTCGCTTCGGAATGCCAGATCTATCGCATCGATCACTATCTCGGAAAAGAAACGGTGCAGAACATTCTGGCGCTCCGTTTCGCCAACGGAATTTTCGAGCCGATCTGGAATCGCCGTTACATCGACCACGTGCAGATCTCCGTCGCCGAAACCGTCGGCGTCGAGAAACGCGGCGGCTACTACGATGGCGCGGGCGCACTGCGCGACATGGTCCCCAACCACATCATGCAGCTCATCACGCTGACCGCAATGGAGCCGCCGATTTCTTTCGAGGCGAACGCGGTGCGCGACGAGCAAGCCAAAATCCTGCATGCGATCCAGCCCTTCACTTCCGAGGACGTGCTCAGCAAAACCGTCCGCGGCCAATATGGCGAAGGCACCATGGACAACGAGCGCGTGCCCGCTTACCGCTCCGAAGAGGGCGTGCCCCCGGACTCGCGCACCGAAACTTTTGTCGCCATGCGCCTGCTGATCGACAACTGGCGCTGGGCGGGAGTTCCCTTCTTTCTGCGCACCGGCAAGCGACTGCCCGGCCGCAATACGCACGTCGTGATTCAGTTCCGGCGCGCGCCCTTCATGCTCTTCCGCGAAACCCAGGTCGAAAACATGATGCCCAACCAACTGGTGCTGCACATCCAGCCGGAAGAAGGCATCTCGCTGCGCTTCGCCGCGAAAACTCCCGGACCCGCGATGCAGTTGGGCGAAGTGAATATGGATTTCGCCTACGCCGACTATTTCGGCGTCGTGCCTTCGACCGGCTACGAACGCCTCTTGCACGACTGCATGACCGGAGACGCCACGCTGTTCCAGCGCGCCGACATGGTCGAAGCCGGTTGGAGCATTGTCAATCCCGTGCTCGACGTGTGGAAGGCGCTGCCGCCGCGTAATTTCCCCAACTATGCTTCCGGAGTGTGGGGCCCGAAAGAGTCCGACGAACTGATGGAACGCGATGGCCGGCGCTGGAGAAACTTTGAGAAATGAGAAGAAATTTGTAATTGGTAATTTGTGATTGGTAATTTGGCAAGCCTGCAATTGTGCAATTTTCTTTTGGTTTTGCTGGGCGCGAGCCAAATTGCCGGGTTACACAATTACAAATTACCAATTTCAAATTACCACTTTTTCCCATGCCGTCCGCTCGAACCATTGAAGTTGTCGCCAACGCTGCCGACCTCTTTCACACCGCTGCCGAAGAATTCGTTCGCGTGGGTCGCGCCGCCATCGGCGCCCAGGGCCGCTTCACGGTCGCGCTCTCCGGTGGATCGACTCCCAAGGCTCTCTACTCGCTGCTCGCTGCCAACTACGCCAGCTTCGCGTGGAACCGCACTTTTTTATTCTTTGGCGACGAGCGTCACGTCCCGCCCACTGACGCCGAAAGCAATTATCGGATGGTCAACGAATCGCTCCTGACGAAGATTGCGATTCCCGCCGAAAACGTGTTCCACGTGCCCGCCGAAAATCCCGACGCCGCGGCCGCTGCCTCAGACTATGAAACCCAGCTTCGCCAATTCTTTGAACTCCAGCCCGGCGAATTCCCGCGCTTTGATCTGATTCTGCTCGGCATGGGGCCCGATGGCCACACCGCTTCCCTGTTTCCCGATTCCCCGGCGCTCGACGAACAGTCGCGCATGGTGGTCGCCAACTGGGTAGCGAAGTTCAACACGCACCGCATCACGTTTACTTTCCCCGTGCTCAATCGCGCCGCCGAAGTGATGTTCATGGCCAGCGGCGCGGACAAAGCCGACATGCTGCGCCAGGTTCTGGAGGGCAAGTTCGAGGGGAAGACCACGCCGCCGTTTCCCTCGCAAAGAGTGCAGCCCTCCGACGGAAAATTGTTGTGGATGCTCGACGAAGCGGCGGCCGCAAAACTGAGTCGCTGAAGTCCTGGGTGGCCCATCCTAACGTCGCGCTTTTTGCGACCTTAAATCGCCGACAATGGAGACGACCTGTATGTCAGGGCTGAGGTGTGCCCGTCTCCCAGGGGACGGCCCGCGCGCTGGGGGTACCAAGTGGTAAACATCCGAAATGCCCGTTTCTTCCATCTTTCATACACGGCCCAAGAAATAAATTTTCGGGTCGAACCAATCGGGAATATTGGGGATGGGGAAAAATCAACGGCAGAGGCAGCGGATAGGAGTGGGATGGGAAGAAATCAAAGTCAAAGGCAGCGGACAGGAGTGTCCGCTCTACACGGGATCAGGCCGCGTGGCCTCGCCAGTCGGCGATTTCTTTCAGACCTTCTCCGCGAGAGTGCTCGAAGAGTCTGACTTTGTGGCGGGTATGTTCGAACTCGTGGATGTCGGCCCAGACTTCCGCCTGCCATGATTGCTCGTGGGTCGCGGTCTCGCCGCAACTGGCACAGCGGGTGTGAAAGGTAATGCCCGGTTTCGGAGGAGTCTGCACGTCCTGCAATTCGAGGAAGACGCAGCGCACTTCTTCGATCTCTTCGTCCGGACCCAGAATGTGCTCGTAGCGCAGCAGGTATCCAAAGCCGAGCTTGCGGGCTTCGATTTCAGCTTCTTCACGGGTGTGGAACGGCCCATATTCGGCCCGCAGTTGCTCGGTCGAATCGCAGGCCATCCAGAAAATATCTTTGTAAGCCATTGCCTACCTCAGTCTGGGTCTGAACTGATGACGCCCCTAAACCTGTGAAGCGGCTGAACTCAGGAAGCGGGTCGAACGGATCCACAAGTAACAGAGCAATTTGATTACCGGGATTGGGGGAGCGGGCGCGTTTGTCCGGGCGGCGGCTCAGTAGAGAAGGTGGCGATTTATGACTATGAAAACAGGTAACTTAATTCGTCAGCCCCGAGGAACCCGCAGCGTCCGGAACGGCCGAGATGCGGCAACC
>Ga0209890_10000280_pt1 | contig 23495 bp, 17 predicted proteins | sample OrgsoiDNA2013049_FD_185799 | JGI IMG/M metagenome (GOLD analysis project Ga0209890, IMG submission 185799) | Permafrost soil microbial communities from the Arctic, to analyse light accelerated degradation of dissolved organic matter (DOM) -... | ecosystem: Environmental > Terrestrial > Soil >...
ATGAGAGGCATGATCTTTGACCTTTCTTCCTTATGTTTCGCGGGCTAACGCCTCTCATCCGCCTGGAGGTATTGCCCTAACTTCGAATGTGCGAGCCTGTTTTAGGGTCGAATCGTGTCTCGCCGCAGGGTTGTGCGGCGCACACACGGATGAAGAATGCCGATGGGCTGGATGTGGCCGATTCACCCTAAGTCGATGACCCGACCGGCGGCGGCCTTAATTATGAGAGCTACGAATCAGCGGTCGCATGCTCCGTCTACACACTCAGTAGAATGAGAATGACAGGTGCGGACTTTCGCGTCTGAGCAAGATAGCTCACATGCGGAAGCCAGAGTTGCGATGCAGGGCCGCGAACGGATCAAATCACCGCTACTTCCGCGTGTCTAACGCCGTTCAGTTGCGCATCGGGACTACCAGGTACGCTCGACTGTACGGAGTGCATCCGGGCCCAGGAATAATCAAATTCCCTTCCGCAGTTCAAGCAGACCTGGTACGTCCGTTTCTTGATGGTGAACACAGCACTCCGTTGGCTGTGACGGCAGCCGAAGGTAAACTGAAAAATCGAAAGCAACGGTTTCACAAATCCTCCGCTCGCTGCCGGCGCTCGCAACTTCCGTTGGCATCAAGCCAGGCGAGTAGAGAGCGCACGCTGGCCCGCGCCAGAGCAATCGCGCAGTCCGCCGCTCCGTAGTAAAAATTGATGGTTTCGCCATCGGCGTCCATAGTGTATCCGCAGGGGAAGACGACATCGTTGACGTCGCCGTGGCGTTCGTATTCGGCCTCCGGGCCAAAGATCCACGAATCTCCTCGGAGCAGGCATTTTTCCGGATTCTCAATATCGAAGAGGGCCAAACCCAATCGATACAGACACCCTGAAGGCGTGTGCCGCACGCCGTGGTAGAGCACGAGCCATCCCCGGGAAGTCTCTATCGGCGGCGGCGACAAACCAATTTTGTTGGCGTCCCACCAGGCGCCGCGGCGCGCCTCCAGCATGAGCCGGTGCCTGCCCCAATAACGCAGGTCAGGAGAGTAGGAAATCCACATATGCGACCCGAGCGCCGTCATGGGCCGATGAATCAGCGCCCAGTATCCATTGATTCTCCTCGGGAGAAGGGCGGAGTCTTTGTCGTCTGGCGGCATAATGACGCCGTAGCGCTCGAAACTCCGGAAGTCTTTGGTCAGTGCGAGAGACACTCCGGGGCCGCCGCGCGAATAGGATGTGTAAGTGACTACATATTGCTGCAACTCAGGCACGAAAGTGATGCGCGGATCTTCGATGCCCCATATCTCCTCCGGATACTGCTGCGGATTGGGCATCAAGGTGGGTTCACGATCAATCTGCCACCCATCAACACCGTTCTTGGACCGCGCAGCGCACAGGTGCGACAAACCACGCCGGTCTTCCACGCGGCATAGGAGCAGCGTAGTGCCATCCGGCAACAAGGTTGCGCCCGCATTGAACACGCTGTTGATGGAGTACGGCCAATCTTTGCGTGTCAGAATGGGGTTGCGGGCGTGACGCAGAAGTAGAGGCGGGTAGTGATTGGTTTCGACGTTCAAAACGGTTGTTTCAGGAGCGGTCATGAGGGGTCTTCCGGCCTTTCATATTCTTGCAGCGAGCGCATTTCGATTAGTGACATCAAGAACGATAGTGTCGATTCCGCTCCCTGATTCTGATTGGCGCGTTCGGGATGCAGGCCGTCCCGGCAACCGCCTGTTTCGGAATCATAAAGAGGAAGTTGAAGATCGTTGTCGCCCAGGAACCAGTTGAAGGCGGACCACGCATCTCTGCGCCAGCGGCTGTCACCAGTTACGCGGTATGCTTCGAGACACGCGGAAACGGCGCCCGCGGCTTCAATCGGCTGCTGATCGAAGCGGGCTTTTTCACCGCCCTGACGATAAAAGCCCTGCGATCCGATCGATACAAAGTGGCCGTTCGTCGGGCAACGCTGCGTTTCCATAAGCCAATCCAGTGATTCCTGACCGGCGGAAACCATACGATCATCCGCGCAAGCTGCGCCCACGAGCAGCATGGCCTGGGGTAGCCTCGCATTCCCGTACGCCACCACATCCTCAAACCATTTCCAGTCCGGACGCCGGATCGACTCATACATATCGAGCAATCGCCGGCTGAGTACGGATCTTACTTTCTGCGCGTCGCGGTCCCCTGGATATGAATGGAGGTATCCCTGTATTCCGAGAAGGGCGTAAGCGCCGGCCCGGGGACTGTAGAACTCGATAACCGCAGGCAGGGAGAACTCGAACAAACGCCCAGCAGCACCCCTCAATCCCGGATTTGCAGATCGAGCTAAAAGACTTCCGAGAGCCCACAACGCGCGGCCGTGAGCATCTTCCGATCCCTGATCTTCCATCCAGCGGTGGTCGTAGCCGAGGAAATTTCGGAACCTTTTCTTCTCCGGGTTAAAGGCGTGCTCCAGGAATGCTAAATACCGGGAAGCCCAGTCTGGGTTCGCTGCTTCGGCTTGTCCGAACTGGCCCGCCCCGATCTGGTCCAGCAGCACAGTAAAAATAAGTGCGCGAGCGTTGTCGTCGGTGGTGTAGCCCTCGGCTCGGTTGGGAATGGTAAAGATCGCGTGCTGCAACATTCCCGTATCATCGGTTAGCGCGTTCACGTGAGTGAGTTTTAATTCTGGCAGCTGATTGAGCGATTTCGGGGTGGTGCGAGCCGAGAACTGAACGCGTGGATTCTCCATGCGGTCGCTGCGCACCCGCGAAAAACTTTCCATGTACCCTTGCGCCACTCTTTTCCAGACCATATCCCGCGCGAAGACATAGGCGCGTTTGCGCATGGCATGGCGTATGGCAGGCGTATCCAGGAGTTCGATTGTCTTTTGTGCGATCGCGCCGGGATTCTGGAAGGGAACCAGAGCACCGCGACGGTCGTCCAACAACTCAATCGCGTGCCAATAGGGAGTCGAGATGATCGCTTTACCCGCACCTAATGCATAGGCAAGTGTCCCGGAAACCACCTGCGCCTCATAGCGATAAGGAGTGATGTAGATATCGGCGGCGCCAATGAATTCGGCCATTTCCTCAGGGCTGACGAAGCGGTCGTGGAAGATGACATTCGACTCCACTCCGACTTCTTTTGCTAACGCTTGCAAGCTGGCTCGATACCTGTCTCCCTCGCGACGGAGAATGTGCGGGTGGGTCGCGCCCGCGACAATGTACGCAACATTCTTGTGTTTCGACAAAATCTGGGGCAGCGCTTGAATGACGTTTTCGATTCCCTTGTTCGGTGAGAGCAAGCCAAACGTGAGCAGCACCGCTTTGCCTTCGACACCAAAGCGCTCCTTGTAGAAATTGGGATCGAGAAAGGGCACGTCCGGAACGCCGTGCGGAACCATGTCGATCTTGCTGCCGGGCACCTTGAAGATTTCCTGCAAGAACTGGGACGAGAGTTGGCTCATGACGATGAGGCGATCCGAAAGCTCCGCAATTTCTTCCATGACCATGAGCTGGTCAGGATTCGGTTCGCGCAGAACTGTATGGAGCGTGGTTACGACGGGCATCTTCAGGCCGCGCAGCAGATGCAAAATATGGCCTCCGGCGGGACCGCCGAAGATTCCATATTCGTGCTGCAGGCACACCATGTCGATGTTATTGAAGTTCAGGAATTCAGCCGCTTCCTGATAAGAACGAACGTCGTCCTGGGCGAGCGACCACCGCACCCGCGCGGGATAGTCATATCCTTGCTCCGTGTCGTTTACCGGGAGCGCCAGCAACCGAGCGGTTCCGTACTCCGCGGATATGGCCGAGCACAGGTCGGTTGTGAAAGTAGCAATTCCACATTGTCGCGGAAGATAATTCCCGATTACCGCGATTCGACTTGGTAGCGATGGCTTCGACTGCGATCTTGGGCGAGCCGCCGCAAGCCCTTCTAGCACCAAAGGGCGTGGGGGGACGACTTCTAATATTCGATCCGAGAGCACGGTAATTGGCAGTGACACTCGTCCCTCACTTCCTGTGAATACTTGAAAAAGGCCGGTTTGCAGGCGAGCCCCGCCGGATTCCAGGCTGGGGTGCTTCGTCCACGGTGGAATTTCCTTCTGCAGTATCCAACGAAAAGGGACTTGAGGACTGGTCAAAATTGACCAGATGCACGACGTGGGCTCGGTTTGTGAACGGCGTACATCCCACCGTTTTCATCGAGATAGGGCCGGCGCGAAGCAGACGGTCAATATTGACCAGCTGTTTCCGGATATATCTGCCATAGTCCTAGAAGCAGGGACGCTGCGGCTGGGCGACCCATTTCTTTGCCGAGGGCTATGCAAAAACGTGAATGTTCGGACTGCGGTGGGGAGTTGGTTCTGGCGGTACGTGCGAACCAATCCCAGACGACTAATGATGGGACCAGCCTGGTGACCAGCGCATTTACAAGCTGGAGATGCGGTACTTGTGGCTCCGCTTTTACAGCAGCGCAACTTCGCGAAGACAAGCGCGGAAAGTCAAAAGCCGCCGAGCGCGTATGAGCGTTTAGCAGGACCCGCGCGGCGCGAGTCTCCCGACCGCGCGATGCATAATACGGTTAAGGGACTGGCGTCTCGCCCGGCGCTCCACTATCTAAGTCCGGTCTCTAAGTCTGGCTTTGCAGTCCCGGCGACGTCTTACGGATCATCTCCAACAGAAGTACCCGGTCAGGCTTGAGCAGTTCGGCGACGCGTTCCTTGCTGACTTGCGCGACGATGATTTGGCCAATCTCGGTATGCACATCCGAGAAGATCCCCACGCTCTTCATCCTTTGTGTCTGAAACTCGTTGTCCTCGGTCGGGGTGACGTAGTGCACCGAGCTGGCATTGTAGCGGTGGATCAGGAACAGCTGTACGACCGTCATCAGTCGCTTCTTGCGAACCGGCGCGAGGGTGTTTTGATCGCGAATCGACAGAATGCTGCGCCCGCGGCGATCCTGGATGTAGGCGAAGACCACGTTGGCGAGTTTCTCCCCGCTGGGCTCGTTCAGCACACTCAGCTCCAACAGCTCGGAGCCGGCCGTGTGCGGACGTAGCCGGACGCGAATCTTCGACGCATAATCGCAGTGCTTGCTCCACTCCGCGAGCCACTCCTCCAGCAGTTTGGTCGGTACCTCGGTCTGAACCAGGTGCTGAAACTGCGTCGACCCCTTGCCCATCGCCTTGGTCGCCGCGGTGCGTCCCGACGAAGCCATTAATGCGGCGTCCAGCCGGGGCCCTCCGACCAGGGTCTGCGGCGTCCGATACGGTGACTCCAGCAGTCTGAACTTGCGCTGCAAGCGCGCCAGCGCCAGCATCCCGTCCTGCTTCAAGGCGGTTGCGAACTCCTCGGCAGCCAAGCCGTCGATCTGGTGGCCACCGTAGGTGATGAAGTTGAAGACGTAGCCGAGTTTCCCGAGTTCTTCGGGAAACCGCTTCATCTCCTCGTCGTTCATTCCGGTAGTGTCCCAGCTGAACGAGGGCGAAAGGTTGTACGCCAGCATCTTGTCGGGGAACTGTGCACGGATGGCCTGCGCGAACTTCTCGGCATCCTCGAGATCGGCCGTCTTGGTCTCCATCCACAGCACGTCGGCGAAGGGAGCCACAGCCAGCGACTTGGCGATGGCGTAATCGATTCCGGCTTGGATGTGATAGAAGCCTTCGGGAGTCTTGGGCAGCTCGCAATCCCAGATCACGTGGACGCCCATCGACTTTGCTCGCTCGCGTGCCTCGTAGAAAGAAGCCCGCTTCGAGAACGCCAGCCATTGCTCGACGGTCATGTCGAAACGCTCGCCCTCGGCCGTGCGGAACTCCAGAACCTCGGCGACCGCGAGACCATAGGTCTTCATCCCCGCTTCCGCCTGCCAGGTTTCAACATAGCGCGTGTCGATCTTGTCGAGTGCTGCGTCGAGCTCGGTTGCCGGCATATCCCTGAGAGCCGGGGCGCGTTCGGTGATTGTGGACATGAGCCCAACCCGCTCGAGCCAGTCGAAGGCCGCCGAGTACTCGGTCTCGGACATGGCAAAGAGCAAGTGACCGCGGACCTCCTCGACGCCCAGTTCGAAGAGCTTCCGCAAGATGGCCAGATATACGGCCTTGTAGCTGGGTAGATCGATGTTGGTGGCACCGAGGATGAAGGGCTGGTCGCGCTCGTCGCTCCGGCTCTCGATGAAGGTCGCGGACTCGGCGTCAGTTCGGGCCACAATGATGCCCGGGACCCGCATGATGTCGAGCTGCAGGCGAGCGGCGTTAAGACGCTTAATCTGCTCGTCCCCGGCTACCAGCACCTTACCGCCCTGGTGGCCGCACTTCTTCGCTCCCGGCTTCTGGTCTTCGATGTGGTAGCCCGGCACTCCGACCTCGACCATGCGACGGATCAGATTGCGCACGTGCGCGTCCCCTCCGTGACCGGTGTCGGCATCGGCGATGATGAAAGGCCGAAAGTCGATGACCGGTGTCGCCTTGCGCTGTTCTTCGGTCATCCGCATGCGCGCGAAGTGTTGGTTCTTGTCGGCGGTGAGAAGTGCCCGCACCAGTATGGCGGCCTCGTCTGGCACCTGGCTGAGGGGATAGCTGGCCAAGTCGGGACCCGGATCCTCTGCCAGCGATCCCTTGGCGGACGTCGCCCAGCCGCCCAGATAAATGCCTTCCATCCCAATCCGTTTCATCATCACCGCCTGGCCCGGCGAATAGGGGCCGAAGGTAGTGATTTGCCTGCGCTGCTCGAAGAGTTCGCGCAACCGTGTGTAGAACTCCTCAGCTGCCCGTCGCGCTACGATGTAGTCGCTGGAAAGCGTCCCCTGCTGCTCGGCCACCTGGCGCGGGGAGTAGAGACGGACGATCCCGTCGAATCGGGGGCTCGCAAACCATTCCTTCGCGGCGGCGACCTGTTGGTCGAACATCGTCATAGTGGTTTCCTGGCTCTCAATGCTGATCAACACTTTCCGCCTCCATGGACATTCGTGTCCTTCGCTCCATCAATAATGTTACGCCTTCCTCTTCCTCCAGCACGACTGGGGATTGCCTCTATGAAACCAGCCGTTCTGCCAATCGCAACCGTGGATTCAGGGTCCAAATGGTGGGGATTATTTCTGAACCGCAAACCCCTTCTTGATTTCAATCGACATCGTGTTGGGTTCACGGACGCGGGATGCCGCGCCACCGAGAGCTGGTTTGCCAGTTGTTGGTTTGTCGTTGGAGGGGGCGCCGATCCCAAAAAATCGGCGTGTTTCCGTTACTAATCTCCCGACGGCAGCAGTTCGTCGTCCCAGGAATTTCCTATCAGCGACGGATAGTCCAGAAATATCGAGGTGGTAATACCGTGGCTGTGTCCCGCCTCCACGATTGCGTCGTCGGTGTTGCTCGTGTGTCGGTTGGAAGTCGGAGTCGTCATCTATTTATCCCCACTCAAGAATTTGCGTCCTGATGCAGTAAACGCCGAATTGTATTTCCACACAAACCGCGCTGTCCGCCCCGTCCCACTAGGACAAAATGACCTAGTGCGCAGGACTTGCGCCGCACGATAGCTATGATGTTGACTTATGAATGCCATGACTTTTCTTCAGAACGATGCGGCTGAGACCCAGACCCCCACCCAGATCGAGACCAGCATCCTTACCGAGGAAGCCCGCGCATTCCTGTTGAAGCTGGCGGCTCGGTTCGAGCCCCGGCGGCAGGAACTTTTGGCGCGGCGGCGAACCGTGCAGCAGGAAATTGACAACGGCAAGCTTCCGGACTTTCTGCCGGAGACAGCCGGAATCCGCCAAGGCGATTGGAAAGTGGCGGCGATCCCGAAGGATCTGCGCGATCGCCGCGTGGAAATTACCGGCCCGGTCGATCGCAAGATGATCATTAACGCGCTGAACTCCGGGGCCAGCGTTTTCATGGCTGACTTCGAGGACTCGAATTCGCCGACCTGGGATAACAATATTGAAGGCCAGCACAATCTGCGGGACGCGATTCAAGGAACGATTCGCTACGAGAGTCCGGAGGGAAAGCAGTATCAGCTTGGGTCCAACCTGGCCACGCTGGTGGTGCGGCCGCGCGGATGGCACCTGGACGAAAAGCACTTTTTGGTGGATGAGAAGCCGATCTCGGCGTCGCTGTTTGATTTTGGCCTGTTTGTTTTTCATAATGCCGCGGCCTTGCTTAGAAAAGGCACTGGTCCTTATTTCTACCTGCCGAAGCTGGAGAATCACCTGGAGGCGCGGCTGTGGAACGATGTGTTCGGTTTTGCCCAGGACGAACTGGGCATTCCGCGCGGATCGATTCGCGCCACCGTCCTGATCGAAACGATTCTCGCCTCGTTCGAAATGGACGAGATACTTTACGAATTACGCGACCATTCCGCGGGGCTGAATTGCGGGCGCTGGGACTACATTTTCAGCTTCATCAAGAAGTTTCGTGCGCATCCTGAATTCGTGCTGCCGGATCGGTCCGAGGTCACGATGGACGTGCATTTTCTGAGCTCCTACGTCGAATTGCTGATTCAAACCTGCCACCGGCGCGGCATCCATGCGATGGGTGGAATGGCGGCGCAGATTCCGATCCGCAATGATGCGGCGGCTAACGAACAGGCGCTGGAGAAAGTGCGGCGCGACAAACTTCGTGAAGTGAAAGCGGGCCATGACGGCACCTGGGTTGCGCACCCGGGGCTCGTTCCGGTGGCGAAAGAAATCTTCGATAGCTACATGCCCGAGCCGAATCAGATTTCTTCAAGTAAGAAATCGACCGAGCGAGCCAGCCGGACGGTGCTAGCGCAAGACCTGCTGGCAGTTCCCAAAGGCGATATCACTGAGGCAGGGCTGCGTTGGAACATCGATGTGGGATTACAGTACCTGCATTCATGGCTCCAGGGATCGGGTTGCGTTCCGATCTATAACCTGATGGAGGATGCGGCGACCGCGGAAATCTGCCGCGCCCAGGTGTGGCAGTGGGTGAGGCACGGTGCCCACCTTAAGGATGGAAGGCTGGTGACGGAAAGCATGGTGAAGGAGATCATCCATCAGAGGGCAGCGGAGTTGGGCGCTGAGTTGAGCAACGACGAAAAGTTGCGGCAGGCGGCCCGAGTCCTCGAAGAGTTGACGACGAGCCATGAATTTGCGGAGTTTCTGACGCTTGCCAGTTATGACTTATTGGACTAGAACGTCAATTGATGGTGACGACCGCACGCAGAGGTACTCCGGCCAACCTGCCGATTGACGCAGGTTTCCTCGCGCAGTTACGGGAACATGTCGCCGCGCGTGAAATCGAGCGCGGGATTGCGTGTCTCCGATCGCATCAGAACCTGATCGCCAAGCTCGACCCCTCCCAGGGAAATGCCGCTCGTCTGCTGGCGCAACTTGCGATATGGACGGATATCGGATTCAAGGGCCCGCCCCTCCAGGAGCTTCTGAAACGCTTTAAGCACTTAGAGCCGGGGTTGCGTTCGCAGCTCTCGATCGGCGACTACCTATGCCTGCGCATGACCGAGGGCATGGCGGCGATGGTGGAAGAGGCGGTGGAATCGGCGATCGGTCATTTTGATTTTGTCCTGAGCTTAGAGGAAGAGCTCGACGACCGGTTCCTGCTGGCCATCGTTTATTTCTGGAAGGGTCGTTGCCTGCGGAGAAGAGGCGAGTACGACGAGGCCCTGATCTACACCAGCAAAGGAAAAGATCTGGCGGTTGGGCTCGCTTATCTGCGTATGGCGGCGGTGATGCAGGTGCTCGAGAGCTGGCTTTTGTTTCAGCAGGGCAAATGGAAAGAAGCGGTACGCATCTCTCAGGCGGCCGAAAGCGCGTTAGGCGAGACCGATGACTATGTGACGCTCGGCAACATTCAGTCCTTCTACGGGCGCATGGCGCGTCGGGAAGGCCGCTTTGACAAAGCGATTGAGTCTTTCGAGAGCGCCATTGGCCACTATGGCAAGCGTGATCCACAGCATCCTAATCTGGCGCGATCATTGGCCAACATGGCACTCGCCAAGCGTGGGATCGCTCTTCAGTTGCAGAAAAGAATCGACCGCGACGTTCAGCGGCGCCGGAAGAGCACAGCCAGCCGAGAAGTTAAGCTCATGTCATCCAGCTTTGACTCTCGAAATCAGGATTCGCGCAAGCAGGACTATCGCGGCCGCTTGGCCCAGCTACGCCGCGAAGCGCTTGAGCACCTGGAGGCCGCCCGGGCCATCTACCAGCAGCGCCCCAACCATCACGGAGTCGGCACGGTTTACCTGAATGCCGCGTACATCCACCTCGATGGCGGAGACTTTCAGCGCGCCGAGGAAGAAGCGGCCTCGGCATATGAGGTGGCCGAGCAGAAGCAGGACTATATTCTGATGGGCCGGGCGCGCATTCTGGAGTGCATGATTGAAAATGCGAAGGTGGAGGAAGAGATCGGCGAGGGCGCCGATCCGGGAAGCCATGCGCGACGGGCTCTCGGGTTCAGTCAAGAAGCGATTGATCTGGCCAAGCATACCCAACATCATTTGCTGCTCGCAAACGCGCATCTGTGGCAGGGATTGACGCAGTGCAATTCATTCTTCGACAATCCGGAAGCGGCGCGCGAATCGTATGATCTGGCGCGGACGTCCTGCGGTGCGAATCCACCCGACAACAACATGTGGCAGGATCTGCAGACGTTGGGTGCGAAGATTCTGCGCAAGGGAAGCGTCCATCCCGCGCTGAAGGCGTGGTCGCAGGGTGCGGTGGGCGAAAAGACGTTCCGGCAAATCAGCGAAGAATTTGCGGAGATTGTGATCGCGCGGGTCTGGGAACGCGAAGGCCGCAAAGTATCTCGAGTGGCGGCTCGACTTTCGATTTCTCCCAAGAAAGTGCGACGCATCCTGGCGCGGGTGGGACGGCGAAAGCCGCGAGCGCGCTAGGCGGCCATAGCGAGGGACAGTTGCAGGAGCTGAACCATTTATCATTCGTCATCCTGAGCGAAGCGAAGGACCTGCTTTTTGCGGCGAACAGCAGGTCCTTCGCTTCGCTCAGGATGACAATATGTGAGGGATGAACTGTGCGATTTGTCTACGTTTTCAATAGATGAGTATAGTAGTAGAGTTAGTCGTGTTTGCTCGGGGAAGATCCGAAACACTGCTAGTTCCAAGAATCGAAGAATCGAACCGGCAAGTCTGGGAATCGAAAGTCTATGAAAATCGCAAAAGATGTTACGGAACTGATCGGCCACACGCCGCTGGTGCGGCTGAACCGGGTTACGCAAGGCGCTGTTGCCGAAGTCGTGGCGAAGCTGGAAAGCCAGAATCCCCTGGGTAGCGTGAAAGACCGCATCGGGGTGAGCATGATTGACGATGCCGAGCGTGCCGGACGGATTCAGCCCGGGAAGACCGTTCTGATTGAGCCGACTAGCGGCAACACCGGAATCGCTCTCGCCTTTGTGGCGGCCGTGAGAGGCTACAAGCTCATCCTCACCATGCCCGAGACCATGAGCCTGGAGCGGCGCGTGCTGCTGCTGGCCTTGGGCGCCGAGATCGTGCTCACGCCCGGTCCCCGGGGAATGAAGGGAGCGATACTGAAAGCCGAGGAATTGCTGGCGAACACTGCGGACGCCTACATGCTTCAGCAATTCGACAACCCCGCCAATCCGAAGATTCACTTTGAAACCACCGGTCCCGAGATTTGGGAAGACACGGACGGGCGGGTCGATTTTCTGATCTCCGGCGTCGGCACCGGCGGAACCCTCACTGGCATCTGCGAATACATCAAGCCCAAGAAGCCGACGTTCAAGGCGGTGGCCGTGGAGCCGGCAGATAGCGCAGTGCTTTCCGGGGGAACGCCGGCGCCACACAAGATTCAGGGCATCGGTGGCGGTTTTATCCCAAGCATCCTGCGCCGGGACTACATTGACGAGGTCATCACGGTAACCAACGACGAGTCGATTGACATGGCGCGGCGGTTGCCGCTCGAAGAAGGTTTGCTGGTCGGCATCTCTTCGGGAGCGGCGGTGGTCGCGGCATTGAAGGTGGCGCACCGTCCTGAAAATGCCGGGAAATTGATTGTTGTGGTTCTGCCGTCGTTCGGCGAGCGCTATCTCAGTAGTATCCTCTTCGAAGGACTCCGGAACCAGGCGTTGCAGATTCCGACGTCGCAGCTTCCGGCCTGATCTTTTAATCTTGGACTCATGCCGCATCTGTTGTCGCTAATTCGCGAGGACGTTGCCACCGTGCTGGAGCGCGATCCTGCCGCGAAGTCGCGCCTGGAGGTTTATCTCTGTTACTCCGGCCTGCATGCGGTTTGGTTCTATCGCATGAACCACTGGCTGTGGAACCACGGTTTCTTTCTTCTGGCGCGTTGGTTGTCGCAGGTGGCGCGCCTTCTCACCGCCATCGAAATCCATCCCGGAGCGAAAATCGGCCGCCGGCTCTTTATCGATCATGGGATGGGCGTCGTGATCGGCGAGACCGCCATTGTCGGCGAAGACGTCACGCTTTACCAGGGTGTGACGCTCGGTGGAACCGGCAAGGAACAGGGAAAGCGGCATCCGACGATTCTCGACAACGTGGTCGTAGGCGGAGGCGCGAAGATTCTGGGCAACATTACGGTGGGACGCAATTGCCGGATTGGCGCGGGATCGGTTGTGCTGCGAAACGTGCCTGACGATTCGACGGTGGTGGGCGTGCCGGGACACATTATCTTTCGGGAAGGCAAGCGGGTGGTCATCACTGACCCCAAGCAGATCAACGATCCCCTTTCCGAAGCTTTGGCCGCGGTTGCGTCTGAAGTGAACAGGTTGGCGGAGCGAGTGCGCCACCTGGAGGGCACGGGCGGACTTGAGCCGGTTTCCGAATCGCTGCAACGGATCATGGAAGATATCGATTACCAGATATAGAAACCGGCGGCGAGAGTTCCCACCCTCATGGCTTTGTCATCCTGAGCGAAGCGAAGGATCTGCTTCTCGCGGCGAACCGCAGGTCCTTCGCTTTGCTCAGGATGACAATCGATGAGAGATGTCGCAAGCAGCCCCAACCCCATCACTCCGCTTTCCAGCGCACCCAAGTATGATTGACTGTCTCGGGGTCGAGACTTCCAGCGGATGAAATACGGCTTCGTAATCGATAACCGCAAGTGCATCGGTTGTCACGCCTGCACGGTGGCGTGCAAGACCGAGAACCAGGTTCCGGTGGGTGTGAACCGGACTTGGGTCAAGTACGTGGAGAAGGGCGTTTTCCCCAACACGCGCCGCGTATTTCAGGTCACGCGCTGCAATCATTGCGAGAAGCCTCCCTGCGTCACCATCTGTCCCGTAACGGCGATGTACCAGCGCAAGGACGGGATAGTCGATTTCGATTCCGAAAAGTGCATTGGCTGCAAAGCCTGCATGCAGGCCTGTCCGTACGATTCGATTTACATGGACCCGGACGATGGCACTGCCACCAAGTGCCATTTCTGTGCGCATCGCACCGAAGTTGGATTGGAACCCGCTTGCGTGATTGTGTGTCCGGAACACGCCATCATTGCTGGAGATCTGAGCGATCCGACAAGTGAAGCGGCGCAACTGGTGGCGCGGGAACCGGTGCGCGTGCGCAAGCCCGAGCAGGGGACCCAGCCCAAACTCTACTATATTGATGCCGACGAAAGCGCGATCGTTCCGACGGCCGCGCGTCACGAATCGATTTACATGTGGTCGCAGCGGAATGCGGCGGTGCATGGCGGCGGCGCTGTCTATCCGCTCGACAGCCCCTTGCTGCAGGAGAATGCGCTGGCGGCCTATGACGTTTCCCATGCGCGTCCGTGGGGATGGCAAGTTCCGGCCTACTGCTGGACTAAGTCCATTGGTTCGGGAGTGCTCGCCGTGCCGGCCGTCGCCATGGCGCTCGGAAGACTGTCGGGCGACCGGGTCCGCGATATTGCACTTGCGACGATTGCGTTGTTGTTCACAGCGGTGACTACAGTGCTGCTGGTTTGGGATCTCGATCACAAAGCACGATTCCTGCGGGTGGTGTTCACGCCGCAAAGTAAATCGTGGCTGGCGCGGGGCGCGTTCATTCTGATCGCATACAGCGCGTTGTGTGGCGTGTTTTGGTTGGGAGCGGTTGCGGGATTTCCCGTCGCTACTTCTATCTTGTTGTGGCCGACAGTGCTGGTTGGCTTTTGCGCCGCCGCCTACACCGCGTTTCTTTTCGGACAATGCGAAGGCCGCGACCTGTGGCAGACGCCGCTGCTTCCCGCACATTTGATCGTTCAAGCATCGCTCTGTGGAGCGGCGGTACTGGCGCTGCTTCCGAACGCGATCGGTGGTTCGCCGCAGACCTTGTCCGTTGCGGTTCTCACGCTGGTGATCAGTTTAGTTTTGCACTTGCTCATGCTGCTCGGCGAGGTTGCGATGCCTCACACTACCGACAACGCGCGCTACGGGGCTCGGCTGATGACTCATGGACCGTTCGCAATCACGTTCTGGGGCGGTGCGGTTGTCGTGGGCGGAATTGTTCCGCTGCTGCTTCTGTTGGGCGGTCCTTTCTTGTTCGTAGCGCCCAGTCGCATCGCAGCAGGGGCGGCCAGCGTGCTGGCTTTGGCTGGACTTCTGGTTTTCGAATGGTGCTTCGTGATGGCGGGACAGAGCGTGCCCAACAGCTAAGTCTATGCGGAGGGGCAGCCGAGGGCGGCTGTCCCTACGTGGGATTGGAAAGCATATGGAGATTCAGCAATGACCGAATTTAAGCGCGACGGCAGCCACCTCTCTTCTTATCCGCCGGTCGAGAAGTGGGACGATTGGGTCGAACTCGATGCCGGAGCCTGGCCTCGCCGCGTCGAGAAGCATTACCAGCTTGTTCCCACCATCTGCTTCAACTGCGAATCGGCTTGCGGACTTCTCGCCTATGTCGATAAGGAAACCGGACAAGTTGCGAAATTTGAAGGCAACCCAATGCATCCAGCGAGCCGCGGACGGCTCTGCGCGAAGGGGCCGGCTACGATTACGCAGATTCATGATCCCGATCGCATCCTTTATCCTATGAAGCGCTCCGGGCCCCGCGGCGGTGGAAAGTGGACCCGGACGTCGTGGGACGAAGTGCTGGAGACGTTTGGCGCGTGCATCCGCAAAGCCATTCAGGAAAATCGCGGCGAGGAAGTCATGTACCACGTGGGCCGGCCAGGCCACGATTTTATTATGGAGCGCACCTTGCAGGCGTGGGGCATTGACGGTCACAACTCGCACACGAATGTCTGCTCGTCTTCGGCGCGCCTTGGTTATCTGCTCTGGCACTACGCTGACCGTCCCTCTCCCGACCACGCCAATGCGCGCTTCATTCTTCTGCTCTCCGCGCATCTTGAGTCTGGCCACTATTTCAACCCGCATGCCCAGCGCATTATCGAAGGAAAAATGGCAGGAGCGAAACTTGCCGTCATGGATCCGCGCCTTTCGAATACCGCGAGCATGGCGGATTACTGGATGCCGAGCTATCCGGGAACTGAAGCTGCGGTGCTACTGGCGATGGCGATGGTCATCCTTGGCGAAAATCGGTTTGACGCCACCTTCGTGAAGAACTGGACCAATTGGGAAGAACTTGAGGTCGATGGATTTTGTGCCAAGGGCCAAAGTTTCGAATCTTTGATTGACGCCCTGAAGCGGCACTACGCGAAGTTCACGCCAGAGTTTGCGGAAAAAGAAAGCGGAGTGAAGGCGGAAGTCATCGTCAAGACCGCTCGCGAGATCGCGACTGCCGGCAGTCGCTTCGCATCGCATCTGTGGCGGGGCAGCGCGTCCGGCAATCTGGGCGGATGGCAACCCGCGCGCGCCTTGATGCTGCTGCATGTATTGACTGGGTCGGTTGGAACTCCCGGCGGACACAATCTGAATGCGTGGAATAAGTTTGTGCCGCGTCCATTCAAGAATCCGCCACCGCAGAAACGCTGGAACGAACTGCTCTACCCGCAGGAATGGCCGCTGTGCGTCCATGAAATGTCGCCCCTGCTGCCGCACTTCCTCAAGGAGGGACGCGGGCGTATCGAGGCCTATTTCACTCGGGTATTTAATCCTGTGTGGACTTATCCCGATGGGTTTTCCTGGATCGAGATGTTGCGCGATGAACAGAAAGTCGGCTTGCACGCCGCTTTGACGCCGACCTGGAGCGAGACTGCATGGTTCGCGGATTATGTCTTGCCCATGGGCTTCAGTTCCGAGCGCCACGACCTGATGAGCCAGGAGTCTTACGCCGGAAAGTGGATCGGATTTCGCCAGCCCGTGCTGCGCGTGCTGCAGGAGCGAGAAGGAAAGAAATTTGATTACACCTATCAGGCGAATCCGGGAGAAGTTTGGGAAGAAGATGAATTCTGGATCAACCTCTCGTGGGCGATCGATCCCAACGGTTCGATGGGAATTCGACAGTGGTTTGAATCTCCGTATCGTTCCGGACAGAAACTGACGGTCGACGAGTACTACGGTTGGATTTTTGAAAATTCAGTTCCGGGATTGCCCGAAGCCGCCGCCAAAGAGGGCTTGAAGCCGCTCGAATACATGCGCAAGTACGGCGCCTACGAAGTGACCACCGACGTCTACAAGCTGAACGAGAAGCCGGTAGCTCCCGCCGATCTGGCAGGATCGAAAGTGGAAGCGAATGGCTTGGTCACCAAAGAAGGCAAAGCGGTGGGCGTGATGGTCGGTGGCGAAGCGGTTGTCGGCTACAACACGCCGTCACGAAAGCTGGAGTTGTTCTCGAAGACTATGGCGGACTGGAAGTGGCCTGAATTCGCGCTTCCGGAATACTATCGCAGCCACATTCATCGCTCGGCACAAGCGGCGTCGCTGGGGAAGTCCGGTGAAGATTTCGATCCGGATTTCGATAAACGATACATGCCGCTCGTGGAATGGCCAAAGGATGCCAAAGGCGAGGTATACACGCTGCTGCCGATTTTCCGTTTGCCGCATCTTATTCACACGCGCTCGGGAAACTCGAAATTTCTTTACGAGATCGCGCACAAAAATCCGCTGTGGGTGAATCCCGTTGACGCGAAGAGACTCGGAGACATTCGCACCGGAGATTTGCTCAAAGTCCACACCGAAATCGGTTTCTTCGTATTGCACGCGTGGGTCACTGAGGGGCTGGCGCCGGGCGTGGTTGCCTGCTCCCACCATATGGGACGCTGGCGCCTCAATAAAGAGGATCAGATCGAGCGCATGTCGAGCGCGTGGGTCGATCTGAAAGAGGTCGGCAAGGGACAATGGAAGATGCGTCAGCTATCGGGAGTGGAGCCCTACGAGACATCCGACCCCGACACAAAGCGCGTGTGGTGGAGCGATGCCGGTGTGCACCAAAACCTTACATTCCCGGTGCATCCCGATCCCATCACCGGCATGCACTGCTGGCACCAGATGGTGCGAGTGGAGCGCGCCGGCCCGGATGATCGCTACGGCGACGTCTTCGTTGATACGAATCTTTCGTTCGCGGTGTATCAGAGGTGGAAGGCGCTCACTCGTCCCGCACCGGGGCCTGGTGGACTGCGGCGTCCGCTGTGGATACCGCGCGTCGTGCGTCCGGAGGAAGCAGCGTTCTACCTCCCTAAGAAGAAAGCCTGAGCCCGTGGCTTGACGTTGTAAAATACCCAGATGCCGTTACAGACAGGAAATCCCAATTTTGGCAAGAAGCGCACTCCGCCTCCGGACGAGACTTTTGAAGAAGCTGCCTATCTCAAGGCGCTCGGGGAGAAGCAGAAGGTCGTGAGCCTGAAGCTGGCCGACGGTGAAGTGGTCCGCGGCTGGATTGAGTACTACGACAAGAATATGGTGCGGGTGACGCGCGAGGATGGGCCGAATCTGTTCATCTTTAAGCATGAGATCGTGTACATCGCGGAAGACAGTAAGAAGAAGTAGTCAGTACTCAGTTGCCAGTCAGTGCCCAGCCCTTTAAAGAGAAAGTTTAGCCGTCGCATGACATCCCATCAATCTTTGGACCTGATTTCTCCGATGCAGGCAATGGCGCGTGAAGCGGGCAGCCTGGTGATGGGCTACTTTCGGCAGCATGTGAAGATTGAATACAAGGGCGATGTGGATTTGGTTACGGTGGCCGATCGAAAATCGGAAGGGCTGATTCTGGAGCGGATTCGCAAGCAGTTTCCAACGCATGACGTGATGGGTGAAGAGGGAACGCGCATCGAAACCGGGAGCGAATACAAGTGGTATGTCGATCCGCTCGATGGCACCACGAATTTTGCGCATGGCTACCCGGTGTTTTGCGTTTCGCTGGCGGTGGAGCGCGGGGGACAACGGATTGCGGGAGTGATTTATGATCCGACTCGAGACGAGATGTTCACAGCGGAATCGGGTAGTGGGGCCCGCCTGAACGGCGAGGCGATCCACGTGTCGACGACCCCGAAATTGGGCGAGTGCCTGATTGCCACCGGTTTCCCCAGCCAAAAGCGGCATAAGAACCCGAATATTTATTTCTATCACCAGCTCACGCTGCGCACCCACGGCGTGAGGCGGGCGGGGTCGGCCGCGCTTGATCTGTGCAATGTCGCCTCAGGACGGTTTGACGGCTTCTGGGAATTTAATCTCAATCCGTGGGATACGGCGGCGGGCGTGCTGATTGTCCAGGAAGCCGGCGGGAAGGTCACGGACTTTTCGGGCGGCGCATTCCAAATTGCAAGCCGCGAGACGCTGGCCACAAATGGGTTGGTGCATGACGCGCTCATGCACGAATTCGAGGAGATCTTCGCAGGCCGGGGGCTGGAGGAGTTGCCCAGTCCAGTTACCTACGCAAAGGATCGAAGGCTTTAGTTGAGCGCCCGTTTCTCCACCGTCACAGCGCAAGCGTTACAATTACCCTCGTGATTTTGTCTCTTCTTGAACTCAAAATCGAAAAGCGCCCTGACAAGGTGCGGCTACAGGGGCGCATTCTTTTTCTCACCGAAGACCCGGAGTTGATCAAGAAGCAGTTGGCCGGTTGGGACCTGCCTTGGGATACGAGGAACCCTGCCCACAATCCCAAACTCCGCGACGACATTTCTACCGACGAGATTACTCCCGCGCACTACTGCTTCTACTTCGACCGGACGCTTGGCGAAATTCCCTATGTTGGCCTGCGCTGCGGCGACACTCTGCCGATTGGGCGCTGCGATGTCAAGAACGGCGGCTTCGTGTGCTCGGTGAGCGGAAAGCGTCGCGGCAAAGGCTCGAGCCGCGAGCAGTCTCCTTATGCGGAGATGTGCGCCGGGATTCAAGTCGCGATTGCGGAGAACATTGAGCGCATCTACAAGCAGAACTGCCAGAACCTCGGGTTGCTGACTTCGACCGATTTTTCTTTGATCGAGCGGATTCGCGCAGGAGAAGAAATCGCCCTCGGTGAATTCACCGCCGGGGAGGACCAGATCACGAAGCAGGTGATTGAGTATGGCGGGTTGTTTCCCTTCAATGTTGCGCGGATGCAAGGGAAGATTTTTCTGCCTCCGATCAAGGCGGCGGACAAGAGTGTCCGCCCCACACAAGCTATGACCGTCGCTGAGAAAATCTTTGCTCGGCACATGGTCACGCCCGGGGGCGCGGTCGGCGTGGAAGCCGTCAAGCCGGGCGACACGGGTTTTACTCGTGTCGATTTGCGTTTCAGCCATGAGTACGTCACGCCGATGGCTGCGATTTTCTACGAGCAATACGTTGGCAAAGATGTTCCGGTGAACGATGCTTCGAGTATCCGCTTCTTCCGCGACCATCTCACCTTCCTCGACGAAGTGATCTCCGAAGAAAAGAAGAAAATGGGGCTGCTCGACTTGGCCACGCAACTCAAGCTGAAGCAGGCCGATTTCGCCAAGCAGCAGGGAATCAAACTGCACGGCGAACTTACCGACCGCAAAGGCTCAGAGGGCATCTGCCACTCGGTGATGCTGGAGACCTATGCGCTGCCGGGGCAGGTTAACGTTGGCTCCGATTCGCATACGCCGCACGTTGGCGCCATCGGATGCATCGCGTTCGGCATCGGGACGACAGACGTATTCAACTCATGGATTACGAAAGACGTTCGCGTCAAGGTGCCGGAGTCGGTCAAGATCGTCATTCGGGGCAAGCGGCACGCGAACGTCACGGCGAAAGATTTCATCCTGAAGATTCTTTCCCTCGACTACGTGCGCAGCGGCAAGGCGCTGGCGAAAGTGATGGAGTATGCAGGGGAAGCGGTGGAGGCGCTCTCGGTGGACGAGCGCGCCACCATGACGAATATGGCGGCCGAAATCGGAGGCTTTACGGGCATCGTTGCTCCGGATGAAAAGGTGGTCGAGTTCCTGATCGAGCGCCGGGGCTTGAAGCGCGCCGAAATCGAGAAAATGATCGCAGGCCTCGAGAGCGATTCGAACGCCGAATACTCCGAGGTGATCGAACTGGATGCGGCTGAGATCACGCCCATGGTCGCTACTCCGGGCGATCCGGGCAATGGCAAGTACATCCGCGAACTCAACGCTCGCGTGCCGATTGAAATTGCGTATGGCGGAACCTGTACGGCGGGGAAGAACGAAGACATGGACATGTATGCGTCGGTTCTCGCCGATGCGCTGAAACAAGGCCGGCGAGTTTCAAGGAATGTCGAGTTCTGGATCCAGTTCGGCTCGCAGGAAACCCGTGAGTATTCGAAGCGCCGAGGCTATCTTGAAATCTTCGAGCAGGCGGGCGCACGGGTGATCGAGCCTAGTTGTGGCGCATGCATCAATGCGGGGCCGGGAGTGTCGACCCGTCCTGACCAGATCGTCATCAGCGCGCAGAACCGAAATTTTCCCGGACGCAGCGGGCCGGGGCAGATGTATCTGGCGTCGCCGATGACCGTGGCGGCGAGCGCGGTGGCGGGGTACATCGTCGAGTACGAACCGAGTCAACAACTGGAACTCGCGAACATCTGAGCAGCGCATGCGAAGCGGCTCACCAAAACAATGATTGCCGGTGGTTCGGATGAGCGGATTGGAAAGGCAAACTCGCAGCCCAGATACGAACCGCAGGTAGTGGGCTACTTTTCACGAGGCCGTAATTTGAAGTCGGTTCCGTGCGCGAAGTGACGTTCGGCGCCTTCACGACTGAACGGGTGTTCCGGTTGGGGCAAAATGACCGAGCAGACGACCTCATGGCCAGCAATCTGCGCAGTCAGAAACACTTTCCCTTCCGGAAGCTCATCGGAGTAGGTGAATTTCATGAGCTGACCGCCTTGACCGACATTTGTCCATTCATCCTGCATTTGTTTGATCTGGCCTAGTATCGCACACTCCGTATTTTACGCCGCTGTCACCAGCCGTCTCAAAATGAAAGTAGCCCATACCGAACCGCACTATCACTACGGAGTGCTGGCGATTGCGGTGTACAATATGCGCTGGGGTACGCTTAAACGAAAACTTACAATTTAACAAGCGCCAGGGGAACCCGTTGCTCTGGCGTCGTCGATTTCTTCCCTCAGCTAAGCGCGCAGCAAAGCAGCGCTTTGCAGAATCGCTAAACTCCTATGAAAATTCTGCTGTATAACCCCGACAACGGCGTCACACGTAATTTCATGCCGCATCTATGGATGTTCCTCTTGCAGGCGCTAACGCCGCCGGGCCATGAGGTGCTGCTGGTGGATGGCAACGCTCAACCCATGGATGAAGCGGGGATCGCGCAGTATGTGCGCGACAACAATATTGGACTGGTCGGCATCGGCGCCATGACGCGAATGATTGCCAAGGCGTATCGCATGGCGGATGCGGTCCGGGCCACGGGAGTTCCGGTGGTGATGGGCGGACCGCACGTAACGGAGATGGCCGACGAGGCCCTTGGTCGCGATGGTGGGCCGCAACACGCCGACGCGGTGGCGCTGGGCGAGGCGGATGCGACTTGGCCGCAGATTGTCAATGACGCCGCTCGCGGTCAACTTAAGGCTGTCTATGAGCCAGTGGATGCGTTTGGCCAGGAGAGCAAGCCGTCGCTGAAGGAATACCCGGTGATTCCGTGGCAGTCGATCGATCTCAAGCAGTTCAATCTCGTGCCGAAGGCCGCGACCTCCTGGCTTCAAAAAATCGGAACAGGCTGGGGGTCATTCCGCATTATTCCAGTCGAATCGGGACGTGGCTGCCCGTACGGCTGCGAGTTTTGCACCGTGACCGGATTTTTTGGCGACTCGATTCGTTTCCGCACCAATGAGAGTGTGGTGAATGAACTGCTCTTATTGAAAGCCCGTGCCCGCACCGAGAAGGGGCAGATGGCGGTGTTTTTCATCGACGACAATTTCGCCATCAACATCAAGCGGACGAAGTCGCTGCTGCGCGACATCATTGCCGCAGGCGCTCAGGTGCATTGGGTGGCACAGATCAGCGCCAATCTATTGCGCGACGAAGAACTGGTGGACCTGATTTCGGCTTCTGGAGGCAAGTGGATCTTTATCGGCATGGAGTCCATCGACCCGGCCAATCTGAAAGACGTAAACAAAGGATTCAACAAGCCGGGTGAGTATGCGGCGGTGCTGGAGCGACTGGCGGAACGCAATGTGTACGCCATCACCTCGTTTATTTTTGGCATGGACAACGATACCGTCGGAGCCGCCGAGCGAACGCTCGAACAGGTTCGGACCTGGCCGCCGGGGCTGCCGATCTTTGGGCTGCTCACTCCTTTGCCCGCAACTCCGTTGTACAAGCGCCTGGAGAAGGCCGGCCGTCTGACGCGGCCCAAGCATTGGCAGGAGTTCATCCCGTTTGCGATGGCTCACACGCCGTTGAAGATGACCATCGAAGAAGCTCATGCTGAAGTGAAATATGGCTGGGACCAGGCCTATAGTCCCGAGGCGCTGGCGCATGCCGTCGATTCGCTGAGCGACCAGCCCCTGGGGTATCGCCTTAACATCTTCATCGCGCGTCTCTGTTTCCGCGGCATCTATTTCCCGATGATGGGGAAAATGGCGTGGGTGAAGGTCATTGCGCAAAATCGGCGAACCATTTTCAAGCTCGTAAGGGAGGGGTTCAAGCCGGGAGCGTGGCGCGGGGCGCCTGCGCGGATTCCCGCCGTTCCCGTGCCGCAGGTGGAGACGGTCGAAGCGAATGTGCAAGTCGCGGAGGGATGAGCCGGGCGGGCGAATGGGCGTCCCGTCAATTGAAAGTTGCTTCTGCGCTCTTCGACCTTGGAAAGCTGCTGCTGAATGCTTGCTGTCTGTACCGATAGCGGCGTTCTTGCTAGAATCATGGGTTCCATCACTCTCCCAGCGCCTGAGGAGCATGAGATTTTATGGCCTACGTAATTGCCGAGCCCTGCATCGGAACCAAAGACACCGCCTGTGTTGATTCCTGCCCGGTGGATTGCATCCATCCCAAGAAGGACTCCGACAAGTTCGGGACCGAGGAGATGCTCTATATCGATCCCGTGGAATGCATCGACTGCGGCGCCTGCGTGCCGGTGTGCCCGGTCTCGGCCATCTTCGCGCTCGACGACCTGCCGGAAAAGTGGAAAGAATACACCGAGCGGAATGCGAAGTACTTCGGGCGGTAGGGGCAGCTTTCAGCCATCAGCGGTCAGGAAGACCAGTTTGGCAATCGGCATCGAATCCAGAGGCGCACGCCAATAACGGCGTGCGCCTTTGCCGTTAGCTCACAGTTGTTAGCC
>Ga0209890_10000281_pt1 | contig 23486 bp, 20 predicted proteins | sample OrgsoiDNA2013049_FD_185799 | JGI IMG/M metagenome (GOLD analysis project Ga0209890, IMG submission 185799) | Permafrost soil microbial communities from the Arctic, to analyse light accelerated degradation of dissolved organic matter (DOM) -... | ecosystem: Environmental > Terrestrial > Soil >...
TGGCTCCCAACGTCAATATCATCAACCTGCGCGTACTCGATCAGAACGGATCGGGCACCGATAGCCAGGTGATCGCCGCCATTCAGCAGGCGATCGCGCTGAAAAGCACCTACAACATCCGAGTGATCAACATGTCGCTGGGACGTCCGGTATTTGAGAGCTACACGCTCGATCCGGTTTGCCAGGCAGTGGAATCCGCCTGGCAGGCTGGCATTGTGGTGGTAGTTGCTGCGGGCAACCGTGGACGCGACAACTCGATGGGTACGCACGGCTTCGCCACCATCGGCGCTCCGGGCAACGATCCCGCGGTCATCACGGTGGGAGCGACACGGACGAAGGGCACGGCGACGCGCGCCGACGACGCGATTGCCAGCTACAGTTCCAGAGGTCCAACTCTGGTCGATCACCTGGTAAAACCTGACCTGGTCGCGCCAGGAAACCGATTGGTCTCCTTGCGGGTTGCGGGCAGCACACTGGATAAGAACTATTCAGGGTTTGTAGTTGCCCCGTCCAGCGGAAGCTCAAAGTACTTTCGCTTGAGCGGAACCAGCATGGCGACGCCGGTGGTGAGCGGCGCGGTGGCGCTGATGCTGCAACAGAACCCTGCGCTGACTCCCGATCAAGTGAAAGCTCGCTTGATGAAGACGGCGTGGAAAGGCTTCAATCAGTACACTTCGTCACTCGACGATTTTGGAAACACGTATTCCAATCAGTACGACATCTTCACCTACGGAGCGGGGTATCTGGATATCGACGCCGCTCTTAACAATACGGACCTTGCGACGGGAGTAGCACTTTCCCCAACCGCAGTCTATAACTCGATCAACAACTCTGTGAATCTGGTGAATACGACCTCCGTGGTTTGGGGTAGCACCAGCGTGGTTTGGGGCGCCACTTCAGTCGTCTGGGGAAACTCAGTGGTCTGGGGCGCTAACACGATCACAAGCAACTCGGTAGTGTGGGGCAGCACCAGCGTGGTTTGGGGTGCCACCTCTGTTTCTGGCTTCAGTGTAGTCTGGGGCGCCACTTCAACAACCGCCAGTCCGATGAGTGCATTTAGCGACGGCGACGATGGAGAAAACTAGACACCGACTGAGACCATACTCGGAGACTACCATGACAAATACACTACCAATTAAAGCCAAAGTCATGATCGGAATGGTGGCCGTTGCGAGCCTCTGCGCCCTGTCGTTCGGCGTCGTCAGATGGCAAACGCAAGCCTGGCCACAGTTGGTGCTCCTGCTGGCGGCAGCCGCAGTGAGTTCGCGCCTCAAGGTGAAGCTGCCTGGGATGACGAGCTCGATGTCGGGGAATCTGCCCGTCATTCTTCTGGGAGTCACGCAACTGGGATTGTTCGCCAGCCTGCTGGTAGCAGTAACGGCAGCGATCGCGCAATCCTACACGTCCGGCGGAAATAAACTGAAACCAATCCAATTCGTATTTAACTCATGCACGCTGCTGAACGCTGCTGGACTCGCTTACCTGGCCTACCATAGCCAGATGTTTGCAGCCCATGCATCAGCGCACACGATGTCTCTGGTACTGGCGGCCGTCACCTACTTCCTGGCGAATACGGCACCGGTAGCAAGCATCATCGGTCTGACCGAAGGCGGCAATCCTTTTGCCCTCTGGCACAAGGTCTTTTTGTGGTCGTTCCCGAACTACGTAATTGGTGCGGGATTGACTGCGATCGCCTCCGCGTTCAGCACGATTAGCGGACTGGCAACGCTGGCAGCACTGATGGCAGTGCTGTTCGCCGTATACCAGTCATACAAAATGTATGTCGTTCAAGCCGAGCAAATGCAGCCCCGAATGATGGCTGTGGCTGCCGGCCGGTAGTTCACAAAGCATTACCTCCTCGCGCGCAGCCTTCGGGCTGCGCGTTTTCTTTTGCGGTTGGCTTCCCTTTTTGTTCCGTTTTTTGTCGAGAGACAGTCTCGCAATCCGAATGGCGCGGAGGAGCGCGCTTTGGCGGGGCCTCTTTTCTTGCTTCGGGTTACTTTGCAGCGGGTGGTGCTGAGGCGAGCACGATTTTCATCAATTCGGTTGCCAGGTCAGAGGCGTTGCCTCCGTCAAGGTTGATCAGGACGACGACCCCGGCGCGACGCTCAGGGACCATCATGAAGAAAGTGCTGGTTCCCTGCTGGCCTCCGCCGTGGCCAACGTCCAAGACGCCGAGATCTTTCCCGGTGCCCCAACCGAGAGCGTAGAGATCCTCTTTGCCATCGCCGGGTTTCAACGGAGTCCACATCAGGTCGCGCGTGGTGCGAGCGACGAGGCGATCGTTGAGCATGGCCACTTCGAATTGAGCCATATCATCGGCTGACGAAAGCCAACCACCGCCGGGAATCTTGTAACTGGAATCAAGAAAATCGGCGTTCGTTATCGCTCCAGATTTATCTTTGCTGTAGAACCGAGTGCGATAGGGAACGATAGCGAAGCGGTCATCGACAACCGTATGCGTCATGCCCGCGGGCGCCAGCACATTCTTGCGAACGTAGTCCACATAGTTCTCTCCGGAAGCGCCCTCGATGGCGCAACCCGCCAGCGTGAACCCCTGGGTGGAATAATGGAACTCGGTTCCAGGCTTGGCGACGAGCGCATCGTTCTTGAAGAAATCGACCCCACCCTGGATTGGGTTCAGGAAGTGCTTCGTGTTACCGACCTCCGGATCGTCCTGCGACTCAGACTTGTAATGCCTAATTCCGCCCAAGTGGCCGAGAAGTTCACGGGTTGTGATGGGCGTGTCTTTCTGCGGAAACGCCGGACAGTATTTTTGCACGGGAGCATCAAGATCGAGTTTGCCTTGCTGCCAGAGCAACAGCGCCGCGGTTGCGGTGATGGACTTCGAGATGGATGCCAACCGATAGAGCGTGCGTGAAGTTGCGGGAGCAAGGTTTTCGAGATCCGCAGTGCCGAATCCTGCCGTCCATTCGACAGCGGCGTTTTCGACCACGGCCACGGAAACTCCAGGAATGCTGTTGGCAGCCATGAAGCGAGAAATGGCAGTTTCCATGTGCGCACGCTTTTCAGGGGCGAGCTGCGCTGGCTGTGCGACTGAGAACGCGGGCAGCAGTAGGCAAAGGGCGAGGAGGGCCGCCGCTACGCCCCTAACAGCGAGACTCACCATCCGTCGGTTGCAGGTTCGAGGCATCGTCGTGGACTCTACTTAACATCTCCGCAGCCGGGGCCGAGATATTTGGAGCTGAATGTGAAATCCATATTCATGGTTCGACCGTTGCCGCTGGAGACGGTATGCATCGAGCCCTTGGCGCTATCGGAACTCACGACTTCCACCACAAAAGCTCCATCCATGGACATCTGTTGTTCCTTCCCCTCGCAGTGAATCTTCATCTCCAGTTTGCTGCCCGTGGAACTCACAATGGTGCGGGTACAATCCTTACGGTTTTCATCAAACGCAGATTGCTTTTCGAGTTTTTCCTTGGTGATGCAATGTTTGCGAACGTCGGTCTTTGGCACACCGGCGCCGCTCTGCTTCATCGCGGCTTCCATGCGAGCGCGCTGCTCCGGAGGCAACTTGGCGAGAGCGTCGGCAGGGATGGGGGGCATGCCGGTCATGGTATGAGTCGAGGTCATTTCCCAGAGGCCTTCCTTGAGGTTAAGGCGCGTGATGGTGTCGGCGGCCCAGAGGGTTACCGAGGAAAAAACGATCAGTGCAAGAAGAAGAGACTTATTTGGCATCAGGGTTCTCCCGACGTTCTTTGATCTGGCCGCGCTCAACAGAATTACACACCGCGAGTTGTGGAGCAATATCGATTGTGGGGCAGAGCGGCAAGTGCTGTACAAATCAGAGTGATTGCTATACAAATAGCGAACATCCTGCACCCTAACGGGGCAAGGAACTCACTCCGGGGACTCAATCGTTGTCCATCAACTCGTCGTACATCAAGCCTAGAACACTCGGTGAAGCGTTGGCCGTGCTGGCGGCGGGGGACGTTCGGATTCTGTCGGGCGGCACCGATTTTTATCCCGGGCTCGGCGACCGGGTGATGCGTGGCACGGTCGTGGATGTTTCGGGCCTTGGCGCGCTGCGGGGCGTGTCGAGTGAGGCAGACTGCTTCCGCATTGGCGGGCTGACGACTTGGAGCGAGATCATACGAACGCGACTTCCCCGCTGCTTTGATGCGGTGAAGAGCGCGGCGCGCGAGGTTGGCTCGGTGCAGATACAGAATCGCGGGACAGTGGCGGGAAATTTGTGCAATGCATCGCCGGCAGCCGATGGCGTCCCTCCCTTGCTGGCGCTGGATGCGGAGGTGGAGTTGGTTTCGCAGCTGGGCGCGCGCAGAATGCCGCTAGCTGATTTCATTTTGGGCAACCGGAAGACGCAGCGAAAGCCGGATGAAATCTTAACGGCAGTGCTGGTTCCGCGCGGTCTGGAGGATGCGGCCTCGACATTTGTGAAACTGGGTGCGCGGCGCTATCTGGTGATTTCGATTTCGATGGTCGCGGTGGTGTTGCTGCTGCAGGAAGACCGGCGAGTACTGGAGGCTCGGGTTGCAGTGGGATCGTGCTCGGCCGTGGCTCAGCGGTTACGTGCACTTGAGGGTGAGCTAGTGGGCGCCTCCGTGCGCGATGGACTGGGCGCAGTGGTAAGGCCGGAACATCTGGATCCGCTGTCGCCGATTGACGATGTGCGGGCTACGGCGGAATACCGGATGGATGCGTCGCTGCGGCTAGTACAGCGGGCGTTGAACTCCTGCGGGGAGAACGGCTGATGGCTTTGACCCGAGAGTCGCGGGCGGAGGCGGGAGAGCTGTCCATTGCGTTTCGTGTGAACGGGCACACGGTGACTGTCTCCAGTTCGCCATTGCAGCGGCTATCTCGCCTGTTGCGTGAAGAACTTGGGCTCACCGGAACCAAGGTGGGATGCGACGCGGGGGATTGTGGGGCATGCACAGTTCTGTTGGATGGAGATCCAGTATGCGCGTGCCTGGTGGCGACGGGGCAGGTGGAGGGATGCGAAGTTACTACGGTGGAAGGGTTGGCGGGTCGAGTGTGTTCCGGCGAGGCGGTGGGCGCGAGATTGCAGCAGGCGTTTCTTGCGCATGGCGCGGCGCAGTGCGGAGCTTGCACTCCGGGAATGCTCGTAGCAGCGACGGCTTTGCTGGAGAGAACCCCTGCGCCTCGCGAGAACGAGGTGATGGACGCGATTGGAGGGGTGCTTTGCCGGTGTACGGGATACCGGAAGATCATCGCGGCGATTCTTGATGCTGGAGTAAAGGATGCCGGGGCGAAGAATATTGTCCCGGCGAGTGGGGCCGCAGTTTCACCTGGGGCGGGCGCTGCGGTTGGAAAGAGGTTGGTCCGGCTGGATGGAAAGGGGAAAGTCGACGGCAGCGAGATTTTTGGCGCGGATGAGGTTCCGGCAAACGCGATGGTGGTGCGGGCGATTCGTAGTCCTTATCACCGGGCACGATTTCACTTCGGCGATCTGGCGGCGTTTGTTCGAGATCATCCTGGGATTGAAGCCGTCCTTACTGCGAAGGACGTGCCGGGAACGAATTGTTACGGAGTGATTGGCAGGTTCGCGGATCAGCCAGTGTTTGCGGAGGAGGAGGCTCGCTATCGCGGAGAAGCTATAGCGGCGGTGGTTGGCGAAGTAGCGGTAGTGGAGGCACTGGAGGTTTCGGAGTTTCCGGTGCGGTGGAAAGAACTGACGCCACTCAAAGATCTCGACGCTGCGCTGGCGAAGGGGGCTCGGCTCATTCATGAGAACCGCCACGGGAATGTTCTGGTGCGGGGGCGAGTGGTGCGGGGCGACGTCGACAAGGCATTGGACGCGGCCGACGTGGTGGTGGAAGGCGAGTACGACACAGGATTCGTGGAGCACGCTTACATTGAACCCGAGGCGGGATTCGCGAGGCGCGTCGGCGATCAGATCGAGATTCAGGCGTGCACGCAATCTCCTTATATGGATCGAAGCGATATCGCCACTATCCTGGGCATCGCGCCGGAACGGGTGCGCATCATCCCGACGGCAGTGGGCGGGGGATTTGGCTCGAAGCTTGATCTTTCGGTGCAGCCGTTTCTGGCGGTAGCGGCATGGCATCTGGGGAAGCCCGTGCACATGGTTTATTCGCGGACAGAATCGATTGTTTCAACAACGAAGAGGCATCCCGCGCACATGCGGCTTCGCGGAGGCTGCACTCAAGATGGAAAATTGGTGGCGCTCGATTTTTCGGCGGATTTTAATACCGGAGCGTATTCGTCGTGGGGGCCCACAGTAGCGGCACGGGTTCCGGTGCACGCGTCCGGTCCTTATTATGTGCCACACTACCGCGCGGTAACGCGTGCGGTACACACGAACCTGGTGCCGGCGGGGGCATTTCGCGGCTTCGGAGTTCCCCAGACTGCGATTGCGCAAGAACAACTGTATGACGAACTGGCGGATCGCGTTGGCATGGATCGGTTGGAGTTCCGTATTCTGAATGCGCTTGACGATCAGACCCTTACCGTTACGGGACAAGTTCTTGGTGCGGGCGTAGGCATTCGCGCTTGCCTGGAGGCGTTGAGGCCAAGATGGGGCGCGGCACGGCGCGAGGCTGCGGAATTCAACTTGCATGCGGCTGGTGCGCTGCGGCGCGGCGTGGGAGTCGCGGGAATGTGGTATGGCTGTGGGAACACTTCCCTGCCCAATCCGTCGACGGTGCGCATCGGACTGAAGCGCGACGGGCGCATCGCGCTGCACCAGGGCGCGGTGGATATTGGACAGGGATCGAACACGATTGTGGCCCAGATTTGTGCCGATGCGCTGGGCGCGCCGATTGAGCGTTTCGACTTGCTTTCGGGAGACACAGCTATCACGCCGGATTGTGGCAAGACTTCGGCTTCGCGGCAAACGCTGGTGACCGGGAAAGCTGCGCAGATGGCAGGAGAGAAACTGCGGAGCGCAATTCTCAAACTCGCGGACGCGTGTGACTGTGCGAGTATTCACTTTGAGGATTCCGGCGTGACGGTGCACGACGGTGATAAGTCACACGTAGTCGCGCTCGGAAATTTGCCACTCGATGGGTATGGATACGTGATCACAAGCGAAGCCACGTTTGATCCGCCGACGAGTCCGCTGGACGAGAATGGGCAAGGCGTTCCTTATGCGGTGTTCGGATTCGGCGCACACATGGCGGAGATCGAAGTAGACACGGAACTGGGCACCGTGCGCGTGTTGAAGGTCACGGCGGCGCATGATGTGGGACGTGCAATTAATCCGACGTTGATTGAAGGGCAGATCGAAGGCGGCGTCGCCCAGGGGCTTGGCATGGCTTTGATGGAGGAATTCTTTCCGGGGAAGGGAGAAAACCTGCACGATTACTTGATCCCATCCGCCGGGGATATTCCTCCGGTAGAGTCAATTCTGATCGAAGACCCCTCGCCGATTGGCCCGTTTGGAGCGAAGGGGATTGGTGAGCAGGCGGTGATTCCGACGGCACCGGCGATTCTGAACGCGCTGCACGATGCGATTGGCATCCGTCTGCGGAGAATCCCGGCCACTCCCGACCGGGTGCGGGCGGCGATTTTGGAGGCAGCGATGAAGAAGGGGGAAGCGCGTGGCTGACGACGCGATTCGCTGCGACGCCTGTCCCGTGCTGTGCTACATCAAGCCAGGAAGAACGGGATCGTGCGACCGGTATGCGAATGCCGACGGGCAACTGGTGCGGCTTGATCCGCATGTGTTGCTGGAGCGAGCCGTATCGCGTGGCGACACGGTTGTACCCTTTCTGGAAAAGTCCCGCGAGTGGGATGGCGCGCTCGTAAGCGGCGAGGAAACATTTGTGACCGCGATTGGCGCGGGTACGACGTATCCAGATTACAAGCCCGCCCCTTTTATTATTTCATCGGAAATCGCGGGCGTGGATATGGTCACGGTGGTGACCGAAGGAATTTTCAGCTATTGCGGCGTGAAACTGAAGATCGATACCGATCGGCATCTGGGAGCGGAGTGCAGCACGGTGCTTGCGCAGGGCGAGGCCGTCGGACACGTCACCACGAACGAATATGGATCGCAGATGCTATCGCTCGGAGGCGTGCGGCACCTAACTGGCGGAAGCCGGCACGAGGGCACGGCCACCTGCGATACGCTGCTGAATCTGTGCAATGGTAAAGCGGTGGAGTTGAAGATTGAGAACGGCGCCACGATCATTGTGCAGGCGAATCACGCGCCGATCGTGGGTGGTGTGCAGGAAGAACGCATGCGCGTGGGCTGCGGGTCGGCCACCATCGGCATGTTTGCGAAACAGTGGTTTGGAAAAGTGGATGAGGTCGTGGTGGTGGACGATCACATCACCGGCGTGTTGTCGGAACACCAGGCGGGAAAACTGTTGGGTGTGCCCGAGTCGGGCATCACCATGAAGGGACGGCGATCCACGCCAGGCCGGTATTTCCGAGTCGCGGAACCGGGCACATCGTGGGGAGGGACCAACATCGCAGATCCGCTTTCGATTCTTGGTCCGTTTGATCGCGAGGTGGCCAGGCCCGGCTTGCGTTTGCTGATGGTCAGCACGACGGGCGAGCATTACGCGTATTTCGAATTGGACGATGCGCTCCATCCGGTAGAAAGAGAATTGCCCGATGCTTTGCGCGAGTCGGTAGCTCGCATTCGGGAAAACTGCGAGCCCGCACTCTGCACGGTGCTGTTCATGGGGGGCGCGGGCGGATCGCTGCGCGCTGGGGTGACGGAGAATCCGGTGAAGCTGACACATTCGGTGCGCGACGCGCTCACTCGCGTGACCTGCGGAGGCGCTCCGGTTTATGTTTGGCCGGGCGGCGGAATTACGATCATGGCGGACGTGAGCCGCATGCCGGAAAATGCGTTCGGATATGTCCCGACGCCGGCGCTGGTGGCGCCGATTGAGTTCACGCTGACACTGTCGGATTACGCGACGCTCGGCGGATATATGGATCATGTGCGACCGCTCAGTTCGATCAATCGGGATGAGGAGAGTCGCCGGCGGCTGGCGGCGAGGCCGGACAATCCCTGGCCGCTGGCTTCGGAGAAGGGCGGGAAATGAGGGTGAAATGAACCGCCGAGCGCAAATCCGGATGCTTACCGATGGACGCCGCCTCCACATGCAGGATGGACCGATCGATGTGATCGTGGAAGCTTTCGGTAAGGCAGGCGAAATTGATCTGGCGTATCGCGCTGCGGCGGCACGGTTCGTCGGGATTCTGGATGAGTTGTGTGGCGAGCTTGAGTTTCTCCGACGGCCTGCCTGCACAGATGGGAATCTCCCATCGGGTGCAATTGCGCGCCGGATGCTGGCGGCGGTGAGGCCCTACGCTGCGCAGACTTTCATCACACCCATGGCAGCGGTAGCGGGTGCGGTGGCGGAGGAAATTCTGGAGGCAATGACTTCAACCGCAACGCTTCTGCGAGCATACGTGAACGACGGCGGTGATATTGCGTTTCACTTGCAGCCCCGCGAAACGTTTATCGTGGGCATGGTCGAGCGTCCGGATCGAGCCTCGCTGTTTGGGACAACCACAATTCAGTCCGGTGACCCGATTCGCGGGATCGCTACGAGCGGCTGGCGCGGACGCAGTTTTTCGCTGGGCATCGCGGATGCAGTCACAGTCCTGGCCGATACGGCTGCGATGGCTGACGCGGCGGCAACGCTGGTGGCAAACGCGGTCGATCTGCCGGGGCATCCGAGCGTCGGGCGCGTTCCGGCGTGCGAACTTGCGCCGGACAGCGATCTGGGCGAGCGCTTGGTAACGCAATCCGTGGGTGAGCTGACGCCGGGCGAGATTGGCGACGCGCTGGAAGCGGGAGGTCGGATTGCGGAAGCGCTCTGTGGCTCGGGGCTAATCCGCGCGGCGGCGCTCAACTTACAGGGAGAGACGCGGGTGATCGGCGCTGGTTGGTCACAGTTGGTGGAGATTTCAGTGTGCGACAGGAGCATGGTTCATGCCTGAGGTTCAGATTCGGAAGCGACTCCTTTTAGTCGAAGAGATTTTCCACGAAGGCGGCCCGGTTGCGGACAAGCCGCAGCGTCGGGCGGCCGCTCTCGCCGTGATCTGGAATCCTTATGCCGGGCGCTACGTCGAAAAGATCGAAGACTTCATGGACGACTTGAAACCGCTTGGGTTGGAGATGGCGTGGTCGCTCGTGGCTGTGCTGGGCGGCGATCCGAAAGCGGTGGAGGGCTATGGCAAAGGAGCGATTGTGGGCTCAGCGGGAGAGCTCGAACACGGGGCCCTCTGGCACGTTCCCGGCGGCTACGCGATGCGCGACGTACTCGGGGGAGCAAAGGCGATTGTGGCGTCGACCAAGAAGGTTGGCGGCCCGGGGACTCGCCTCGACATTCCGATTACGCATATCAATGCGTCGTATGTGCGCAGCCATTTCGATGCGATGGAGGTAGGCATTACAGATGCTCCGCGCGCCGATGAGCTTTTGCTCGCGCTCGTGATGACCACCGGGGCCCGTGTGCATGCCCGCGTCGGCGGATTGAAAGCGTCGGAGATCAAGGGAGAGGACGGGCTGCGATGAAGGCGAAGATCCGGAAGATAGTGACGTTTGTCGAAGAGACTTCTACGGAGATGGGACGCAAGGTCGATCCCCCGACGCGGCGGGCGGCTGCGGTGGCGGTAATTGAGAATCCGTATGCAGGACAATACGTCGAGGATCTTTCGGAGTTGATGACGATTGGCGAAGAACTCGGCGAGTTGCTGACGCAGCGCGCGGTCGCAGCACTAGGGATAGCAGGACCGTCCGCCGAGAGCTACGGCAAGGCTGCGGCGGTTGGCGAAAATGGTGAACTGGAGCACGCCGCGGCTATTTTGCACCCCAAGCTGGGCACACCGGTGCGGCGCGTGCTGGGAAAGGGCGCCGCTTTGATCCCCTCTTCGAAGAAGCGCGGCGGGTTGGGAGTGGTACTCGACATTCCGCTCGGGCACAAGGATGCTGCCTTTGTGCGCAGCCATTTTGATGGCATGGAGGTGCGCATTAGCGACGCTCCTCGTGCCAATGAGATTATGGTCGCGATTGCGGTGACGGATAGCGGGCGTCCGCTACCTCGAGTCGGTGGGCTGTCCAAGGATCAGATCAAGGGTGAGGATGGGCTGCGGTAAAGCCCCTTTAATCACAGGGGTCACAGAGCTACACAGGGGAAATACAGGGAACAATGACTAGAAAAAGCGGTTACCGGCTGTTCTGCGCGTTACACATCTGCTTTTCAATTCTTCTCAACGCGCAAACCAAGAAAGAGCGCGCCGATACGATCGTCACCGGCATGGTTGTCACCATGGACGGCCAGCGGCACATATACGACGACGGAGCAGTCGTTGTAACAGGGGATACGATTGTCGCGGCCGGTCCACGCGCCGAACTCGAAGCGAGGTACGAGTGCAGGCAGACCATTGATGCGAAGAACCAGTTGCTGCTCCCGGGATTCATCAACGGGCATACCCACGTCCCGATGACCCTGTTCCGCGGCCTGCACGACGATGTGACCCTGGCTGACTGGCTTTACAAATACATCTTCCCCGCGGAAGCAAAGAACGTCACCGAGCAGTTCGTTCGATGGGGAACGCGGCTGGCGGCAGCCGAACAGATCCGCTCGGGCGTGACCACCTTTGCGGATATGTACTACTTCGAAGACGCAGTGGCGGAAGAAACCAAGGCAGCGGGCATGCGCGGCGTGTTGGGGGAAACGTTTATCGATTTTCCCGCACCCGATAATAAGAACGAAGCCGCCATGATCGAGTACACCGAAAAGTTTTTGAAGAAATGGCAAGGCGATCCACTCATTCACGCGGCCGCGGCGCCCCATTCCATTTACACCTGCTCACAAAAGACTTTGCAAGATGCATCCGCCCTGGCACGAAAATATCACGCGCCGATTCTGATTCACGTGGCCGAGATGAAAAAGGAGTGGGAAGACAGCGAGAAACAGAATGGGACGTCGCCGGTGCAATATCTGGAGCGCATCGGAGTGCTTGGCCCCGATGTCGTCGCCGCGCACTGTATCTTTGTTGACGAAGCCGACCGCAAGATTCTGGTGCAGCATAATGTGGGTTGCGTGCACAACCCGTCGAGCAACATGATGATTGCGAGCGGCGTTTCTCCTGTGCCCGAGATGCGCGCCGCCGGAATCGCTGTCGGCCTTGGAACCGACGGGCCGGCGGGCAGCAACAACGACCTGGACCTGATGGAAGAAATTGATTTGGCGGCCAAGCTGGCCAAGATTACAAAGATGAGCCCGCTGGCGCTGAATGCGCTCGCCGTCGTAGAAATGGCAACAATCGACGGCGCGAGGGCCTTACACATGGAGAAGGAAATCGGCTCGCTCGAAAAAGGGAAAAAGGCGGACCTGATTCTCATCAGCTTGGACGAGCCCAATGCCGTGCCCATGTACGACGTTTACGCCCAGATCGCATATTCCTTAAAGGCCAGCGATGTCGGGACAGTCATGATCGGCGGGCGTCTTGTGATGCGCGATCGGAAGTTGCTGACCGTCGACGAGCAGTCAGCGATCGCTAAAGCGCGTGAATACAAGAAGACGATTGCCGCATCGCTCGGAATGGAGTGAGCGGTGCTTGAGGAGGGCTATATGGTCCAGAGTCCGGCCGCGAGTTCTTTGTTTGCGTGTTCGATCGCCCCATGGCTGTCGGTTCGCAACGGTGCGCGAGCCGTGGACTTTTACAAAGCAGCGTTTGGAGCGGCTGTGGTCTTTCGACTGGAAGATCCAGGAGGCGGCGTAGTCGCGCGACTTTCCGTTGCGGGCGCGGAGTTTTGGCTGGGTGATGAATCTCCGGAGCATGGCAACTTCAGCCCCGAGTCTCTTGGTGGCGGTTCTGTTCGAATGATCCTGACTGTGGCAAACCCGGATGCTGTCTTTGCGCAGGCGCTGACCGCCGGCGCGTCCGAAGTGTCCCCTGTAGCGGAAGAGCATGGCTGGCGGTTTGGGCGCCTGGTTGATCCTTTCGGGCATCACTGGGAGATTGCTTGTCCACTGCCGTCTAGCCGATAGTCGGCGCCTAGGCCGCGTGCTATCGCTTACTTCACGATCTCGGGCAGACTCGTCGCTGGCGGCGTGTTCCGGCTGCGTTGTGCACTGATTGCGCCGTCGATAATGACCATGCCGATTCCGGGCAAGTCCCCTTTTTGAATGCTGTCGAGCAGGTTCTTCCCAGCTGAGTGCTGAGCCTTGTCCATGAGGACGAATGAGGCTTCGCGGCCGGGAGCAATCAATCCGCAATTGAGCTTGCGCAATTTTGCAGTGTTTCCGGTGGCGAGGCAAATCACTTTTTCAGCAAGGATGTCGCCGAGAGACGACAACATGGCAATCATACGCACAATTCCGAGGGGCTGAACTCCCGATCCGGCGGGCGAGTCCGTGCCTAGAATCACGCGGTCGAGTTGCTTCAATTCCATGGCCGTGCGCAAAGTGAGCAATGCGGCGCGCTCGTTTCCGTTATGCACGATTTCGAGGGCCCGGTTAGAACGTTCGCATAGTGCCGTGATCTGATCGTCCGGAAGAGCGGTGTGGCCGCCATTGACGTGACCAATCACATCGGCATCGGTTTCGAGCACCATGTCTTTGTCGATCAGGCTGGATCCTGGGATGGAAGGGCCTCCGGTGTGAATCGTGCTCTGGATGCCGTATTTGCGAGCCCATGAGACCATTTGGCGCGCAGTCTTGCCGTCCTTCACACTGCCCAAGCCGACTTCGCCCAGTATCCTGACCCCGGCGGCAGCGAGCTCCTTAAAGTCGTCTTCAACCATGCCATGTTCGAGGACGGGCGCCCCGGCATAAATCTTTACTCCACCGGGCCGGAAGGCGTGAAAGACACGCTGAGCGAAGATAGCCATCGCCTTCAGGCCTACGATATCTTTCGGACGGCCGGGAGTGTGCACTTCTCCAGCGGAGACCATGGTGGTAACGCCGCCGTGCAGGTAGCTGTCGATCCAGCCAAGCTGATTCTGGCGCGGCGTCCAGTCGCCGCAAACGGGGTGAACGTGGCTGTCAATGAAACCGGGTGCAAGGGCCGTGCCTTTGGCGTCGATGGTGACGGTGGCTTGGGAAGTGTCGATATCTTTTTCCTTGCCCACAGCAGCGATGTGATCGCCGATAGCGACTACGGTGTCGGCGTCGAGGATGGGATTGGCGAGGTCTCCGCTGAGCAGGAGGCCGATGTTGCGGATGACCAGCTTGTTTTGTACTGCCAACTTCGAAGGTTCGTCGTGGGCCATGGTTCCCTTCCGAGTGCGGGAATTGCTGCGAACTCAGTGGCCGCTAGTATACAAATGAATGGTGGGAGCGCAACTGGGAGTTGAGTTTTGCCAGCGGCGGACGGAATATGTTACAAGCATCGAGACGACGGAGAGTGGAATGCAATCTTGCGACTACATTTTTTGGGAAGTGGATGTGCAGGCTGATTTTATGCTGCCCGGCGGCAAGCTGTACGTTCCCGGGGCCGAGAAACTTCTGCTCAACATCCGCAAGCTGACGGATGCGGCGCGGCGCGGTGAAGTTTTTCTGGTTTCGCATGGAGATTTTCATCCTCCGAATGACCCTGAGTTCACGCAGTTTCCGCCGCATTGCTTGAAAGGGTCAGCGGGAGCGGAACTTGTACCTGAAGCGCTGGCGGCTAATTTTGTTCGGGTGGAAAACGATCTTAATGCCAGGTTGCCGGAAGATCTATCCAAGTATCAGCAGATCCTCCTGGAGAAGCAGACGCTGGATATTTTCGAGACTCTCCATGCCGACGAGTTGGTGGAACGTTTGGGGAATACCGCAGAATTTGTTGTGTTTGGAGTGGTGACGGAATACTGCGTCAGTTGCGCGGTTAAGGGTTTGCTGAAACGACAGCGGCGGGTGGCGGTGGTCCGCGACGCGATTGAAGCTCTGACGCCGGAAGTTGGGGAGAAAACGCTGACTGAATTGCAGGGTCTGGGAGCAAGGCTGGTCACTACCAGCGAAATCCTCCGCCAGGTAAAAGCCCTGTCGCTGTAACCGGAATGACATCCCTCACGGGCTAAAGCCCACTCCTCTATTGGTTCTGGGCGGCATGGCTGAAGCCATGCCCCACCCAAAAACGGATTTCAGTAAGAGACGTTCCCTCACAAAAGCATCCCGGCAATCGAAGCCGACATCAGGTTGGCCATGGTGCCGGCCAACATGGCGCGAATGCCGAGCCGGGCCAGTTCACCGCGCTTGTTGGGAGCGAGCGCGCCGATGCCGCCCATCTGAATTCCAATCGAACTGAAGTTCGCAAAGCCGCAAAGCGCGAATGTCGCGATCGTAAAGGAGCGCGGGTCGAGCACGGCTCTCTGTGGTCCGAGCATGGAGAAGGCTACGAGTTCGTTCAACACCATGCGCGTACCCAGGAGATTGCCGATAGCAGGACAGTCGCGCCATGGAATTCCGATGACCCATGCGATGGGGGCAAACAATACGCCGAATATCTGCTGCAAGCTGGAAGGAAACCAGACCATTCCGAGCCGGTTGTGAATGCCGCCAAGAAGGCCGTTGGCCAGGGCGATCAGCGCGAGGAAAGCAATCAGCATGGCAGCGATATTGAGCGCGAGGCCTAAACCATCGGTGGTGCCGCGCGCGATTGCGCCCAACAGGTTTTCGCTTTTCTCTGCATCCTCTTCTTCGTCGCTCATGACGACACGTCCGGCGGTTTTTGGAACCTCCGTTTCGGGCACGAGCATTTTTGACATCAGGATGGTGCCAGGTGCGGTCATGATCACCGCGCTCAGAAGATGTTTAGGCTCGATGCCGAAGGCGATATAGGCAGCCATGATGCCGCCGGAGACGTGGGCCATCCCGCTGGTCATCACCGTCATCAGCTCGGAGCGCGTGAGATCGGGAAGAAAGGGGCGGATGGTAAGCGGCGCTTCGGTTTGGCCCATGAAGATGCTCGCCGCCACGTTCAGAGATTCGGCGCCGCTGGCTCCCATGAAGCGGGTCATCACCTTCGCGGCAAGTTTGATGATGAATTGCATGATCCCGTAGTGATAGAGCACGGCGAAAAAGGCGGCTATAAAAATAACCGTGGGCAGCACCTGGAATGCGAAAAAGAATCCCATCGACGAGCCTTGCGCACCGAGTTCCCCAAACACGAACTTTGATCCGACGAAGGCATAGCTAAGCAAACGATTGACCGCGTCTCCGGCTTTCTGGAAAAGTATTTGGCCGACCTGAACTTTCAGGACAAAAATGGCAAACACAATTTGTAGGCCCAGGCCCCAGACAACCGTTTTCTTGTTAATCGCGCGGCGGTTGGTGGAGAAAGCGTAGGCGAGGCCCAACATGGTTAGCAGACCGAGAATGCCGGTGAATCGTCCCATCTCTATCCCCTTTATAAATCAGTGTTCCCCTTTGTAGATCACGCGATGAACCAAAGATGTCTTCTGTGCGGGCGCAGTGGCGGCTATTTGATAGCTCTCTTCCAGCAAAGTCTTTGCACGCGCGGCCTGTACGTCGGAATGGCAGTGGATGGTGCAGAGCGCCTCGCCGGCATCGACTTTGTCGCCGATCTTCTTATGCACGGCGATGCCTACCGCGGGATCGACCGAATCTTCTTTGCGTTCGCGGCCTCCGCCGAGGATGACGCAGGCGGTACCAACCTGCTCGCACAGAATGGACGTCACGTACCCGGCACGTGGACTCGGAACATCCACGTGATGCTCCGTGCCGGGCAGGCGCGTGGGATCGTCAATTGCGCTGATATCGCCTCCCTGCAACTCGACCATCTGGCGGAACCTCTCGAAGGCTTTGCCTGAGGCGATGATTTGCTCGGAGAGTTCCTTGCCCTGCGCTACCGTCTTTGACGCACCGCCGAGAAAGAACATCCACGCAGCCAATTCCAGGCACAGGTCGCGCAAGTCCGTCGGTCCGCCACCGTGTAATACATCGATGCACTCCTTCACTTCGAGCGCGTTACCTACCATGCGGCCGAGCGGCTGGTTCATGTCGGTAATGAGCGCGACTATCTGCTTGCCCATGAGTTCGCCGGTTTCCACCATGAGTTCGGCGAGGAAGACCGCGTCCTCCTCCCTCTTCATGAACGCCCCGGAGCCGGTCTTCACGTCGAGCACGAGCGCGTCGGTGCCCTCGGCCAGCTTCTTGCTCATGATCGAGGCGCATATGAGATACGGGCTCTCAACCGTGCCGGTCACGTCGCGCAATGCATACAACTTGCGATCAGCGGGAGCGACTCTCTCAGTCTGACCAATCATGGAACATCCGCAAGCCTTGAGAACGCGATGGAATTCGGACACCGCCAGACCTACGCGAAATCCAGGGATGGATTCTAGTTTGTCGAGCGTGCCGCCGGTGTGGCCCAAGCCGCGGCCGCTAATCATGGGGACGAAGAGGCCGCCGGCAGCGACCAGCGGCGCGAGCACGAGCGAGGTCTTGTCACCGACGCCGCCGGTGGAATGCTTGTCAACTTTTCTTGCGGGAAGAAAGCTGAGGTCAAGCACTTCGCCGGAGCGCAGCATCGCGTGCGTGAGGGCGGCAGTCTCCTCGCGAGTCATGCCGCGAAGTACAACGGCCATGAGCCACGCCGCCATCTGGTAATCGGGAATGCTGCCTTCGGTGCAGCCATTGACGAGGTATCCGATTTCAGCGGCGGATAACGCGCCGCCGTCACGCTTTTTGCGGATGAGATCGACAACGCGGAACGGGGATTGCGAAACCGTCGGCTGGCTCACTTGAGGCGAAAACCCTCCGGAAGAAGATCGGTGATGAGACTTTGCTTCGGACCTTTCTTTCCCTGGTAGAAGATGACGGCATGCGGCCCGAATTCGTAGATCACCTGGCGGCAGGCGCCGCAGGGCGAGCATGGAACTCCGTGATCGTTCACTACGGCAACCGCGCTAATCTCGAGTTCTGGACCATCCTTGGCAATGGCGGAAAAGATCGCAGTACGCTCGGCACAGTTGGTCATTCCATAAGAAGAGTTCTCGACATTGCATCCGACGAAAACTTGGCCTTTGGACGTAAGGATGGCAGCGCCCACTCTAAAGTTGGAGAAAGGCGCGTAGGCATTCTTCATTACTTTGCGCGCTGAACGCAACAGGCGGTCGCGCGTGCCTGCCGGCGGTTTCTTTTTCGGCATAGTCAATCGGTCGCAACGGAAGACCGCGTGGTGGGCAATTGTAAACCGACCTCGTACCGGATAGTACGGGAATTTGCTAAACATCCTTCATTTTGGCGGCCGGGACAGCAGGTCGATCACCGTCCGGTTGAATTTGTCGAGGTCAAGGTCGGTTTGCACATGGACGATCTGCTCGCCGAGCCCCGGCTGATTTCCTGGAAGCCAGACGAGCGTGTTGCCGTACCCGGCGCCGTGGGAAATGTCGATGTCCAAATAGACCGACTCTTCCTTCGTGATGATGCTGGGTTGCATCCACGCTGCAGCGGCCAATTCGTCCCACAGAAACTCTTCGTCGGCCCACTTGCCAATGTACTGAGCCGCGGGCGTTCCGGCCTTGGCGATCTGATTGATCATCGCCTGTGTCATGTGTGTCTTCACCGATATATCGACCGTGGTGAGTGTAACTTTTTTCCAAGGGGCGCGAAGAACGATGTGGACGGCCTCGGGGTCCCACCAGAAGTTAAATTCACGCCGGTTGGACTGCGCCCACGTCATGGGAACCACGGGCGCGATGCTGCCGCCCATGACGACCAATTCTTGCGCCAGTTCAGAAAACTTCGGGTCGAGGCTGATGGCTTGGGCGAGGTTGGTCAGCGGACCGCCAGCGTAGATTGTGATCTCATGCGGATACTGGTGCACCATCCGAATCATGAAGTGGGCGGCATCTTCGGTCTCTGGTTTGAGCGTTGGATTGCCTTCCGGCAAAGGATTGGGCACTTCAAACGGCCCTCGATAGACGCCCGAGTTCCACGCGCCGGTAGGGGAGGAACCGTTGGGAGCGTGAATTTTGTGCTCGTTCCACGCGCCCTGGTAACTGACCTTGCCGTAAAGTGTCTCCCAGCGTTTGATTTCTTCCCTATTATTGATGAGCGGAAACACGGCGCCAGGATAAACCTTGATGTCGGAGTGGCCAGTCAACTCCAGCATGCGGAGTGTATGCGCGACCTCTTCATCGCGCCATTGATCGCCGCTGACGATGGTGATGCCGAGGGTCTCGATCTCCGGCGATTGCAGAACGAGAAGCATAGACTGCTGGTCGGTCGTGGCAGGGCCGCGCGCATCCTGATCAAGGATCACTTTGCGGCGGGTATCGGACTTGGCGAGGACGGAAGCAAGAACAACAACGGCCACTACACAGAGGGTCGCGCGTCTCACGGGATCAAGGCTCCTAGGTGAGGTAATTTCGGTCAGCGCCGATTCGCAACTAAGAATCAAGCCGGAAGGACCGGATGATTACATATTGAACGGTGTTGGTTGTCAACAACGCCGGACGAACACTGGATCATGTAATACAATTCCGAGCGGACCCCCTAACACTTGGTCATGCTTTCCAGGGAGATTTAGCATGGGACTTTTGCGTCGTGTTCGAAAAGGGGCGGCCCTTCGGGTGGCCGGGTTCGTCGCTCTCGCCACCCTTTGCCTGATGCGCGCCGACTCGTCCCCCTCTTGGCAGTTCACCGAAGACTCCCGGCCGCTGGTAACCGACTCCAAGCTGCGCCAGCAGATCTTTCGAGCTCTGGACGCGGCGGAGAAGGGCGGAACCGATCCTCACATTTCCCATTTCCAAGTGCGCGCTGCAACCGTGTTGGATAAAGACCGACAAGATCATGTCGTGCTCGGTGGCAACACGGAATATGAGGTTCCCGAGGCGATTCACGGCGAAACATCGCTTCTGAATCATGTAACCGCGCAATATGGGGCCGATGCGACGCGGCATTCCGTACGGTTTGTCGCTTTTTACGCAGAGCACTGTGGAACAAGCGGCAGTTGTGGCGATTGCCGCGACTATCAGCTCGCGACCACCGACTATGAGCATTTATTAGTCGCCTGCGGTCAGGCGTCTGACCATAGCGTGCGGGTGACGCGGTTCGCCGACCAGGTGGTGTGCGAGAAAAAGTTTCCCGAGGTAGACGCGCAGAAGATTCCACTCGCGGCGGCTGAACTGGATCAACTGGTGAAATCAGCGCACGAGGCGCGGCAGGGTGGCGTGACTCTTTTCACCACTGATCGCCACACGGGAGCGGCCGGTTTGTCGTTTTCGGGACACGTCTATCGAGCTGCCGGTGGCGACGATGCGGCCTTTCACTACCGCTATCCGATTGGAGGCCTGCTGCAGCAAGCGGCTACGGAGCGCGATTACTTCCTGCGGGCTATTGTAGTGACCGGGGAGGATGGCAATTGGCCGAAAATCAGCTACCGCGATCGCCAGTATGGCTACGAATCCAGCAGCTTCAATCAGCAAGCCGGAAAAGCGCCCATCGCGCTGATTCTTTCCAACGGCCACGGGAAGTATCGCATGACCACCTTTGAAGCGGCTCTGCCGAATGCGTTCAGCACGGCAGCCTTCATGCCACAGGCCGTTAAACAGTTCCTTGCCACACACGCCAAGGGCGAGGACAAGTGATTTCAGTACATGATGGTCTTGGTCAGATGATGAGGCCACCATGTCGTATGGTAGTGCGTCCACAGGCGCGCATCTAGCTGAGGCATGATGATTTGCTGATCGGGCGGGCGTAGTCTGTTAATTTCTTCGGCCAGCAGCGCCAGCGCATAGATGCAATGAACGCGGATTTCCACCTCTTGGCGGCTGTCGCGTGGAATCATCTGATAAGAATTGATGGCGTGTTCGAGATCCTTGGAATAGCTGGTCAATCCAAGCAGCCGTAGCCCTACGGGAACGATGTAGTCGGCGAATGCGGTCATCATGTCGATGTCTTCAATCCGAAATTTCCCCGACTTGCGCAAGCTTGTATATAGGAACCATATTGCGAGCTGTGGCAGCTTGTAGATTTTGATGGCGTGGCCGTCATAGTCGCTGACATCGTTGAATCGCGGGAATTCAGCCACCAGGCGATCGATCAGGCCATTGCCTTTGTCGTATAGCCGCGGCCTGCACGACTCTACGAAGTTGTGGAACCGCCCGCCGTATTTTGCCGTCAACGTAGCTCCCACCTGGTGCAGGATCTGCATCTTTTCGTCAAGCATCGGCAGTTCGATATTGCCGGCGAACAGCGTCTCCATTTCCGCCCGTGTAACCTCTGCGAGGAATGCACCGTCGAGGATGGGAACGCCTTTGTCGATGGCTCGCTTCATGCAGGCGAACAGCGCGTCAGAGTCTGACCAGTTGTGCCCGGCGTACTCTACCTGGAATTTTATGTGGCTGGAGAAATCAGTAAAGGCGGTGTCGATGCACGCGGTGGTGAGGATGAAGTCGATGGTCTCGTCAATGGCGCCCGCACCGATGCCGAAGGGCAGAGCGTAGTCGGGCATGGGCAGTTCTTCGTATGCCATCCAGCCCGCAACTTTGACGATTTTGTCGACGTGGGTTTGCACGTCGCGGGAGCGCTCGATGACGGGACGAATACTGTCGAGCACAGGACAGCCTGTCAATTTCGGCCAACGCATGTCTTGATTTGTTCGCATTGTCCCCTGCGTGAATTTCGCTTATTGAGTTTTCTCGAAAGCGCTGGCTAATCGGTCAGCTTCTTTTTGCTCAGTGGCGGCCTGCGCCGTGCGACCGGTCAGTGTGTAGACGTCCACGAGCCCTCGGTGCGGTGCGGGCTCTTGCGGTTTCAGTTTTGCCGCCTCATGGAAATATCGGAGAGCATCAGGATATTGGAGGGCGCTCTGAGCCTTGCGGGCGACTGCGAGCGTCGCGAGGTAAAGCAGGTCGGCGGTCGCGTCATCCTGAGCGTTGAGTTCGTGTGCGTGCTGGAGCGCTTGATACGCCGGAAGATCCTCCCCGAGCTTTGACAGGACCGCACCATACAAGGCTGCAAGTTGAAATATGTCAGGCCAGCGCTCAACCGCCTTGCTGAGCGGCGCGCGCGCCTCGTCAAATTGATTAAGCTGGTAGTAAGCGAGCGCGAGGTTGTATTGCATCTGGGGCGATTGCGGAGCGAGTTCTGCGGCACGGCGTAACGGTTTCAGAGCGGCTTCCACGTCGCCGTGCTGCCCGTAGATGGTGCCGAGCCTGGTAAGTCTCTCGGCGTCGTCCGGATCGTAGAGCTGCTCGCAAAACGCGCGCGCTTCCTTGCGGGGAGCCTGGTCAAGTTTTTGTGCGCATTCGAAGCGCAGCTGAGTTTCGCTGGAATCGTGCCGGCGTTGTTCGCCAGACTGTGCGATCGCTTGTTTTGCTTCTTGGTCCCGCCCTTGCTTGCGATACACGAGGCCGAGTTGATATTGGACGCGGACATCGTGCGGGGTCGATTGGGCTGCCTTGAGCAACCACTTTTCAGCAGCTGCCAGATCGCCCTGCTTGAAATATGCGAAGCCGAGATAGTAGGCAGTGTCGGGAAAGGGCGGCTTGGCGATCGCCTGATTGAGATTCCGTATCGCGCCTTCGTAGTGCTGTTCGTCTATATCAATACGGCCCAGATAATATGAAATATCAGGACGATCTCCGGCTTCGTGGCGGACAGCTTCAAACTCGCGGCGCGCTTCGTCGGGCTTCTTCATTTCGAAAAGCGCAATCGCCAGAGGGATGCGCGCCCTGAGGGTTAGTTTCGGATCAAGTTTAAGAGCAGCTCGAAATTCGGCGGCAGCCACTTCGTATCGATCTTCTTTCAGGGCGTCGTAGGCTCGGCCGAGATGAGCATCCGGCGTGTCCGGGGTCACCGGTTGCGTGGCAGGAACGGCTTGACATGCGCCGTCCGGGCCGCTGAGGGTAACGAGCATCAACGCCACCAGGACAGCCAAAATCCACGGGCTGATCTGTCGATTCCAGGTGGATTGGGGTACAAGTATCATCGCGTCAATAACGGATCATTATAACGACACGAGCGCTGTGCAAATGGGCGTTCAATCCGAATGATGCGCCGACCGTCGCGCTGCCTGGACCATCAGCGCGCTCGCAATCTTCCTGATGCCGGCCACTTCTTCTGCGGTCGCCATGGCCACATAGTCACTCACCAACTTCCCACATCGTTCCCTGACCTGATCGTGAGCAGCGGGATCTTCCCCTCGCGCGGCCAATAACTCCCGGAGCCAGTGTTTGCCGTACCCGGCATGAATGGTTTCGTCGGCCCAGTCGAAATCCATGTCGTGTTCGCTAAGAGCGTCGCCGTAGGCATGAAAGAGCTGCGCGCGGGTTAGCTTATGGCGGATGTTCTTGGTTTCGAAAAAATACAACATGCCCAAGCGATAGATTGGATCTTCTCCGGAAGCGCTGTCATAAATGTAAGTTCCGAGGGGAATCTGCGCCAGATCGAAGCCCCAGGCGAGGAGACGTTCATAGCCCATGCGGCAGTGGCGCGACTCATCGTACGTCCAGCGCGCAGCGTCGTGAATCCACTCCCAGGGCAAAATGTCGGCAAACGAACTCAGCATCACACCGCCCGCCTCGATCGCCCACA
>Ga0209890_10000282_pt1 | contig 23439 bp, 18 predicted proteins | sample OrgsoiDNA2013049_FD_185799 | JGI IMG/M metagenome (GOLD analysis project Ga0209890, IMG submission 185799) | Permafrost soil microbial communities from the Arctic, to analyse light accelerated degradation of dissolved organic matter (DOM) -... | ecosystem: Environmental > Terrestrial > Soil >...
CCATGGCGCACCAGTACATCTACACGATGCAGAACCTCCGGCGGGTCCATCCGCCCAACAAGGAGGTCTTGAAGGGGATCTATCTGTCGTTCTACCCGGGCGCGAAGATCGGCGTCCTCGGTTCGAACGGATCGGGCAAGTCGACGCTGCTGCGAATCATGGCCGGCGTGGACAAGGATTTCTTTGGCGACGCCAAGGCGGCCGACGGGATCCGGATCGGTTACCTGCCGCAGGAGCCGCAGCTCGACGAGAGCAAGACGGTGCTGGGGAACGTCGAGGAGGCGGTGGCCAACACCAAGAAGCTGCTCACGCGGTTCGACGAGGTGAACGCCAAGCTCGGCGAAGAGATGTCGGCCGAGGCGATGGACAAGCTGCTCGAGGAGCAGGGGAAGCTGCAGGACGCGATCGAGGCGGCCAACGGCTGGGACCTCGACCGCACGCTGGAGATCGCCATGGACGCGCTCCGCCTCCCTCCGTCCGAGTCGGCGGTCGACAAGCTCTCCGGCGGCGAGCGGCGACGTGTGGCGCTCTGTCGCGTGCTGCTGGAGGCCCCCGACCTACTGCTCATCGACGAGCCGACCAACCATCTCGACGCCGAGAGCGTGGCCTGGCTGGAGCACCACCTGCACGAGTTCCCGGGGACGATCGTGGCGGTCACGCACGATCGCTACTTCCTCGACAACGTCGCCGGCTGGATCCTGGAGCTCGATCGGGGGGCGGGAATTCCCTGGGAGGGGAACTACTCGTCGTGGCTCGAGCAAAAGGGGAAGCGGCTCGAGGCCGAAGAAAAAACAGAATCGGCGCGGCAGCGGACGCTCGCCCGCGAGCTCGAGTGGGTGCGCGCCTCACCGCGCGCCCGGCAGGCCAAGTCGAAGGCGCGTCTGGCTGCCTACGACGAGCTCCTGGCCGAGGAACAACAAAAGCGCGAGGAGACGATCGAGATCGCGATTCCGCCCGGGCCGCGCCTCGGCGACGTGGTGGTCAAGGCCGAGCACCTCCGCAAGGCCTACGGCGACAAGGTCCTCATCGAGGATCTCAACTTCAACCTCCCGCGCGGCGGCATCGTCGGCGTCATCGGCGCCAACGGCGCTGGCAAGACCACGCTGTTTCGTATGATTACCGGGCAGGAGAAGCCCGACGGCGGGACGCTGCGCATCGGCGAGACGGTCAAGCTGGCCTACGTCGATCAGAGCCGCGACACCCTCGACGGCGCCAAGACCGCCTTCGACGAGATCGCGCAGGGGGCGGAGTTCCTGGAGATCGGCAAGCGCAAGGTCCCGGCCCGCGCTTACGTCGCCGGGTTCAACTTCAAGGGGACTGACCAGCAGAAGCGGGTCAAGGACCTGTCAGGCGGTGAGCGCAACCGCGTCCACCTGGCCAAGGTGCTGCGGTCGGGGGGGAACCTCCTCATGCTCGACGAGCCGACCAACGATCTCGACGTCGACACGTTGCGGGCGCTCGAAGACGCGCTCTTGTCCTTCGCCGGCTGCGTGGTGGTGACCAGCCACGACCGTTGGTTCCTCGACCGCATCGCCACGCACATCCTGGCGTTCGAGGGGGACAGCCAGGTCGTCTGGTTCGAAGGGAACTACCAGGACTACGAAGCCGATCGCCACCGTCGGCTCGGCGCCGCAGCCGATCAACCGCATCGGATCCGCTACAAGAAGCTGGTACACTGACCGCCATGATTCCGTACGAAGAGCTGGATCGCGCGCTCGCTCGTTGGAAGGCAAAGGCCCAAGGTGGAATGCTCGACGGCACGGTCGAGCTGCCGCCGGCCGAGGTCGAGTCGTCCGAGATCCAGGCCGAAGCCATGACCGACTCCGAGGCGCAGGCGATGAAGCCCACACCCTCCCAGGGGACGCCCATTGTGGTCGACGAGGCGGGGAGCGTACCCCAGCCCGTCGCCTCCGAGCGCACCGGCGAGATCGATCTCGCCGAAATCGAAACCTACGACGACTAGGCAGCGCCCGTCGCGGGAGGGCGCAGGAACCGTCCCCAGGTTGCTGCGCTAGAAATAGAAGCGGACGCCGATGCCGCCTTCGATACCGAAGTTGATATCGGGAACGATCCAGAACGACGGAGCCAGCTCGAAGAACACCTCGAGGAAGCTCGGATTGGTGAACATCAGGTCGAGGCCGATCGGCGCGCGCGCCGCCACGGCGATGCAGTTGTTCTGACAGCCGCCCCACCAGATCATTCGCCCACCGCCGCCGACGTGCCAGTCGAGCTGGGCCGAGCCCCGGATGATGTTCGACTGCCAGAGGTAGTCGATGTTGAAGGTTCCGTTGCTGTTGCCGAAGTTTCCGCAGACCGTCTGCCCGGCGTTGTTGACGAAGCAGTCGCCGTTGACGCCGCTCCAGAGGCCGAGCCCGAAGTCGAGCGAGTTGGTCGGCGCGACCCAGAGCTTGGCCGAGAGGCCCGTCGGGTCGCCGATGACGATCCCCAGACCGAACTTGCGCGAGTAGCCGACCTCGGTCGCCTGGGCGCTCTGCCCGACGACGGCCAAAAGAAGCGCAGCCGCGAACGTGGTGAAAAGTGTCCGTTTCATGCCGCGTATAGTACGCAGAACGGTCCTCGACCGACAATTCGTTTGCACATGAGCGCACCTCAGCCGCGAAGCATCCGTCGAAACGTCCGGCGTTCCACGCAAGGGGGACGGTTGACGCGCGCCGTCCCTGCGGCGCTCTTGATCGCGCTCGGATGCGGCTCCAGGACGCCCGCGCCTCCGCCTTCCGTGACGCAGGATCGGCCCGCGGAACAGCCCGTCGGGCACACCGCGACCTCGTCGCCGTCGCCGTCGCCTGCGTCTGCGCCGCCGCGTCCCCCGCGCGCGACGCTCCCTGCCGCAGACGTCCTGCCTGCCGTTCCAGATTTCCCGGAGGAGCAGCGCGCGGTTCAGGTTGTCGGCGGCTCGGAGAGAGCGGTGGGCGTCGGGGCGGCGCATGCGCGCGGACTCACCGTCGTCGATCTCTCCGATGCCTGGGTGCCGTCGGTGATCGACGATCACGCCGGCTCCAAGGGGGCCACGCTGGTCAATCCGTACCACGCGATTTACACCGGCCTGGCGGCCGACCGCACCGACGGCGACGGTCAGCCGCTCGCTGCGGGCGAACGAAATTACCTGGAGCTCTACGGAATCCCGCCGTCGCTCTCGGTGCTGCGCCGGCGCTTTCTCGAGGACGCGCGGCGCGATTGTGCGGCGACGTTCGATCCGGAGAAGCTGCTGGCGGTCGACGAGGTGCGAACCTGGGGGGCTAGCACGGAGGCGAAAGAGCTCGGCAAGCAGGCGGCGCGCGGCACGCGGCTGGAGGCGGCGCGCGTCGCGGCCGGCGCCCCGACGCTGGAGGCGCTGGCGGCGGCCGACCCTCGGATGGCGAAGGAGGTCAAAGAGCGCCTCCGTCTTCTCGCCGAGCGGGCGGCGTTCGCCGAGGCGGAGAAGCGGCTCGTCTGCGAGGGGCTGCTCGATCCGGCCAGGCACAAGAGCGGCACCTACGACACGGCGATGCGGACCGCGATGCTCTCGTTCCAGCAGAAGCACGCGGTCATGGACCAGGCCGACATCAAGCGCGGGACGCTGGAGGCGCTGGCGCGGCCTCCGCTGGAGAACGATCTTCTCGCGCTCCGCCGCGTCCTGACCGAGCGCGCCATGCACGCCGCCGGCTTCGTCGAGGATGGCAGCGTCTCCGCCGACGATCGCCCGGGCGGTGCGCTCGGCGGCCCGACCTATCTCGGCGCGGACGGCGCGCGCCGCCGCGTTCCCGATCTGGCGACGCCGTCGCTGGACGCGGTACTGCTGGCGCTGGGAATCGAGACGCCCGAGGACGCGGTGGCCTTCTTTCGCCGACATCCGCGTGCCGACTTCAAATGGCTCAAGGTGGCGGCGCGGTTGCCGCCGGCGCCGGAGTACCACGGCCCGGCGATGGACCTCTTTGCCGAGATCGACCGGGGGGACGTCTGGTACGACTTCCCGTTCGACGGGAAAGGGCAGCGCCTGCCACAACCGCGCGTGCGCTTCCCGACCTTCACGCTGTTCGTCAAATGGCGCGGCGAGAAGGTCCCGCTGGTGCGCTGGCGGACCACCGTCGGTGGCTGGCGGGTGGAGCTCGCCTCCGACGGTCAGGAGTACTACCGCTACAAGGGCTCCGACGTCGGTCCGCGCGTCTGGCACCACATCGTCGCCGCGCCGGTCTGGATCCCGCCCGCGTCGTCGCCGCTCGCTTCCTTTGTCAAAGAAAAGCGGGTCAATGGCATCTACGCCCGCGTCACCAACTACGACGAGACGGGGCCCGGGTACCTGTCGGCCTATGGCCTGGCCGCCGCCATTCACGAGGAGATGCGCCGGGGCCCCGACGGTCCGAAGTTCTTCGACAACGGCATCCGCACCCACGGCTCCTTCGACTATCTGTCGCTGCGCGGGCGCTTCTCGCACGGCTGTCACCGGCTCTACAACCAGCAGGCGATGCGCCTCTTCAGCTTCGTCCTCGGCCACCGGAAGATGCGCGTCGTCGGATCGATTCCCCTCGGGTTTCGCCGCACGTTCTATTCGCAGGGCGAGGTGTTCGAGATGCGGCTGCCGAGCCGCGGTTTCTACTACGAGCTCGATCCCCCGCTCCCGGTCGAGGTCCTCGAAGGGAGCGTCAAGGGGACGCTGCAGAAGCCGATCGCTGGGTACGTCCCCAAGCCGGGCGTCAAGTACGCCTCGTCCAAGATCCCGACGGCGTCGACCTCGCCCGACAGCCGCGCCGGAGGGGACGCGCCGTGACCCACGCCGGTCCCTTCTCCGCGGCGACGATCGCGTTGGCGTTCGCTTTCTCGATCTTCACCGGCTGCCGCGCACCGAGCCCCGCACCGAACCCGCACTCGCTCGAGGCGCCGGGCGCCCCCGGGCCGGCCGCCCGCACGCCCGATCTGCCGCTTTCCGACGAGGGGCCCGAGCCGGCGGTGCCCGGTTCGACCGCCGGACCCCAGGTGACCCTCAAGCTGCTTGCCGACGCCAATCGCAAGGCGCACGTCTTTTGGGGGCGCAGGGACCTGGGCGTCGCGCCGCTGGAGATCCGCCGACCGCGCGGCTCGGGACCGCTCGACCTGTTGTTCGTGGCGCCGGGGTTTCTGCCGCTGCACACCCGCGCCTTCACCGACCACGACGAGACGCTCTCGGTGCGTCTCTACGACGAGGAGGCCGCCAGCAGCCTCCTCGGCCATCCGATCCGATAGGGGTGAAATCGGAGAAAGAAAGTCGACTCCACGCACGCCCGCTAGCTTTTCGCTTCCAACTTCCCCGGGTTTCACCCACAATGCCCAAACTTTTCCCGGCCCCGGCCGGTAACGCACGAGAGGAGATCGATCGAATGGGCAAGCCGATGTCGAAGTCCGACCTCATTTCCAAACTGGCCGAAGAGAACGACGGGAAGCTTTCCCGCAAGGACGTGAAGGGCGTCCTCGAGTCGCTCGCCACCATTGGCTACAAAGAGCTGAAGAAGGCCGGAACCTTCCTGGTTCCTGGATTCGCCAAGTTCGTGGTCATCAAGAAGCCGGCCACGAAAGAGCGCAAGGGGATCAACCCCTTCACCAAAGAGCCGACCGTCTTCAAGGCGAAGCCGGCCCGCAAGATCGTCCGCGCGCGCCCGGTCAAGGCCGCCAAAGACGCGGTCTAGTCCGCGAAATAGCCCCCGCATGAGGGCGGAGCGAGCCCCCCTCGCCCAACCCTCGTTGCGGGAGTTTGTAGATTGACCTGCGCTAAATTCTTAGCCGGCGGGAAACAGCGGCGACTTTCGTCGTTAAAATGGCGCCGATGAGTGGGCGTCCACAACCCGACGACGCAAGACGGCTCTCGGTCCAACAGACCGCTTCCCGCCTTCTGCTGGAGCACGCCTCGCTCGACGAGGCGATGGCCGAGATTCTCCGGGCGCTCGTCACAGAGCTCGATTGGTCGCTGGCGGTGTACTGGGTGATGGCGCCGGGGGCCATCGGCGCGCCGCCGGCGCTGCAGTGCCGGGCGATCTGGGCCGAGGAGCCGATGGTCCGAACGGCGGTGGTCGAGGCGTCGCGAGCCGCGGTCTTGCAGCTTGGCGAAGATCCCGCCGGGAGCGCCGCAGCGGGTCGGGAGCCAATCTGGATCGAGCAGCTCGGCGCCGACGATCCAAGCGCCCGGATGCGCCTGGCCGTCGCCGCGGGGCTGCGTTCGGTCGCAGCCTTTCCGGTGCGCCAGCGCGAGAGCGTCCCGGCGATCATCGAGCTCTTCTCACGCGACGTACGGCCGGTCGACGAGGGGATGTTGCATCTGATGACCTCCCTCGGCCACCAGATCTGCCTGGTCCTTCACCGCGAGGAGGCGCAGGCGGCGGCGCTGGAGGCGCTCGAGCGGTCGCGCGAGGAGCTGGAGACGGTCCTGAGCGCGCTCCCGGACGGAATCACCGTTCGCGATGGAGCTGGCCGCCTGGTCTACGCCAACGCGGCGATCGCCAAGGCGGTCGGTCTTCCGGATCTGCGCGCCTCCCCCACCGAGCTGCTCGGACGATTCCGCCTGTGGGACGAGAAGGGACGACCCCTCTCGGCGGACGAGATCCCGCGCGTCGACCCGCCACCGGACGGCGAGGAGCGGCTCCTTCGCTACCGCCCGATCGGCCAAGGCGGGCCAGGTGGGCAAGGTGGTCACGAAGGCGGCGATCGCTGGGTGTCGGTGAAGGCGGCCCCCGTCGCCGACGCGCGCGGCGGCAGAGGGCGCGTGGTCATCGTCATGCGCGACGTGACCGCCGAACGACGCGACCAGGAGTGGCAGCGTTTTCTGGGGGACGCCAGCACCGCGCTCGCTTCGTCGATGGATCTGCCGACCGCCCTCGAGGAGCTGGCGTCGCTGGCCGCGCGTACGATCGCCGATCGGTGTGCGGTGGTGCTCCGTCGGGGGAGCGGTGAATCGCGCGTCTCGGCTTTCGCCAGTGCCGCGCGCGGCGACGCCTCGGAAGGGGAGGCCGTCGAACGCGGCCGGACCGACAGCCTGCGCGCCGCCCAGGCCGCCATGACCAGCCAGCAGCCGATCCTCGAAAATGAGCCTGGCCGATCGTCGATGGCCGTGCCGTTGCAGCTGCGCGGGCAGTCGGTGGGCGCCCTGGTGCTCGCCGTGCTCGGCGAAGGGAGGCGCTACGGTCCCTCCGACCTCGGCTTCGCGCAGGAGCTGGCGCGCCGCGCGTCGATCGCCATCGACAACGTCCGGCTGCTCGCCGAGGCGCGGGAGTCGGTGCGCGCGCGCGAGGATCTCCTGGCGATCGTCTCGCACGACCTGCGCAATCCGCTGGGCGTCGTGTTGGCGTCGAGCGCGCTCTTGCTCAAGAGCTCGTTGCCCCCCGAACCGCCGGGGAAAGAAGGGCGCGCCCGCCGCCAGATCGAGGCGATCGAGCGGGCCGGGAACCGGATGAACCGCCTGATCCGCGACCTGCTCGACTTCGCGGCGATCCAGGCGGGGCACCTGTCGGTCAGCTCCCATCCGCGGGAGGTGGGGATGCTTCTCCGCGAGGTCCTCGACGCGCTCGAGCCGCTCGCCGCAGCGAAGACAATCAAGCTCGTCGACGGTTCTCCCGAGAACAGCGGGCTCTGCATCTCATGCGACCACGATCGGGTGATTCAGCTCTTTTCGAACGTCGTCGGCAACGCGGTGAAGTTCACCCCCGAGGGGGGAACGGTCATCCTCCGCGCCGAGCCCGACGACGCCATGGTTCGGTTCGCGGTGGCCGACGACGGCCCGGGGATCGCCATCGAAGAGCTCCCCCATGTCTTCGATCGCTACTATCAGGCACGCCGGCGGAATCGCGACGGAATTGGCCTTGGCCTGTCGATCGCGCGGGGCATCGTCGAGGCCCACGGGGGGCGCATCTGGGTCGAAAGTCCCACCGCGGCGGGCCAGGCCGGCAAGGGCGCCGGGACGACGTTCTTTTTCACCCTCCCAGCGCCCCAACAATAACGTACACTTATGCGCCCTTTCGGCCATGCGGCCCCCCCAGGGCGTGAGAGCAGCAATGTCGAACATGTTGGAACTGGAGCTCAACGGCACCGGCGCCCCGCACGCCAGCGCCGACTTGGATGTGCATGCGACGCGAAGCGGAACCGCGCTCGACACGCTCGCGCTCGCGAACCTCCCGTTCGCCGAAGAGCTCTATTTCAAGTTCCTGCACGATCCAGCCAGCGTCGATCCGGAGTGGCGGCGGATGTTCGTCCAGCTCGCCGAGTTCGAGGGCGCCGTCGGGCTCAACGGCGCCGGTCCGACCGCGCTCGTTCCGCCAGAGTCGTTTCCGCGCAGCATCTTCGCCGGCCGTCTCACGGGCAGCCATGAGGATGCCCCCTCCGCGCCCGGCGCGATCCAGAGCCGCATTTCGATGCGCCTGCTCTCCGAGCGCGTGCAGCGGATCGTGGAGGCCTATCGCGAGCTGGGGCATCTTTCCGCCGATCTCGATCCGCTGGGGCTGGTCACCCGGCCGAGTCCCCAGATCGCGCTCGAGGACTACGGCCTGGCCGAGCAGGACCTCGACCTGGTGTTCAGCAGCGAGAACGTCGCCGGGCCGAGGCGAAAGACGCTGCGCGATCTGGTCGGCCTGCTGCGCGAAACCTACTGCGGCAGGATCGGCGTGCAGACGTCGCACATCCACGATCTCGAGCTGCGCGACTGGCTTCAGACCCGGATGGAGAGCACGCGCAACCGGCTGCCGCTGACGCGCGCCGATCGGATCCAGGTCTTTCAGCAAGTCATCGGCGCCGAGGTATTCGAGCAGTTCCTGCAGAACAAGTTCCTCGGCTCGAAGCGCTTCTCGCTTGAAGGGGCGGAGAGCCTGATCCCGCTGCTCGAGCGGCTGGTCGAACGGGCCGCCCGCTCCAGCGTCAGCGAGATCGTGATCGGGATGGCGCACCGCGGGCGTCTCAACGTCCTGGCCAACGTGCTGAAGAAGCCCGCCTCGCTGATCTTCGCCGAGTTCCAGGACAAGCTGGACGAGAAGGTCGATCTCAACGACGGCGGCGGCGACGTCAAGTACCACCTCGGCTTCTCGATCGACCGCACGTTCGGCGAGGGGCCCGACGAGCACCGCGTCCACCTCTCGCTCGCCTTCAACCCGAGCCACCTCGAGTGGGTGAACACGGTCGTGCAGGGTCGCGTCCGCGCCAAGCAAGACCGCCTGGGTGACTCCGGGCGGACGCGCGCCCTCCCGATCCTCATCCACGGCGACGCCGCGTTCGCCGGGCAGGGGATCATCGCCGAGGCGCTCAACATGTCGGAGCTGAACGGCTACAGCGTCGGCGGGACCGTCCACATCGTGGTCAACAACCAGGTCGGGTTCACCACGCCGCCCAGCAGCGCCAAGTCGACCACCTACGCGACCGACGTGGCGACGATGCTGCAGATCCCGATCTTCCACGTGAACGGCGAGGATCCGGAGGCGGTCTGCCAGGTGGTCGATCTGGCGGTCGACTTCAGGCAGCGATTTCACCGCGACGTCCTCATCGAGCTTTGGTGCTACCGCAAGCTCGGACACAACGAAGGCGATGAGCCTTCGTACACGCAGCCGGTGATGTACCGGGCGATCGCCACCAAGCCGTCGATCCGGATGGCCTATCTGGCCTACGACGGCGCGCACCCGTCACCCGACGTCGGACCGCCCATCACCGTTGAGGAGACGGACGCCATCGCCGCCGGCAAGCGGCGGGAGCTGGAAGGGGAGCTCGAGATCGCGAATAAGCTGGAGACGCCGCCGAGGCCGAGCACCTTCGCCGGCGCCTGGGCGCGCCTCAGGGGCGGGGCCGACAGCAAGGTCCCCGAAGTTCCGACCGCGGTGACGCCCGGGGCGATCAAAGAAGTGACCCGGGCGCTCACCACCACACCGCCCGACTTTCACGTTCACCCCAAGCTGCAGAAGCTGATCATCGAGTCGCGCGCCCAGATGGGCGCCGGTGAGAAAGCGCTCGACTGGGGGATGGGCGAGGCGCTCGGGTTCGGGACGTTGCTGGCGCAGGGGACGCGGGTGCGCCTCTCGGGGCAGGACTCACGCCGCGGGACCTTCAGCCACCGCCACGCCGTCTTGTACGACTACGAGAACGGGAATGAGTACACGCCGCTCGCGCACATCGGCCCCAAGCAGGGACTGTTCGAGGTGCTGGACAGCCCGCTCACCGAGGGGGCCGTGCTCGGCTTCGACTTCGGCTACAGCCTCGACATGCCCGAGGGGCTCACCATCTGGGAGGCGCAGTTCGGCGACTTCGTGAACGCCGCGCAGGTGATCATCGACCAGTTCATCACTTCGTCGGAGGCGAAGTGGCACCGGGTGAGCGGCCTCGTGATGCTGCTTCCGCACGGCATGGAGGGGCAGGGACCAGAGCACTCGAACGCGCGGCTCGATCGGTTCCTCAATCTGTGCGTGAACGACAACATGCAGGTCTGCAACCTGACCACGCCGGCGCAGTACTTCCACGCGCTCCGGCGGCAGGTGCTGCGCCCTTACCGCAAGCCGCTCATCATCATGTCGCCGAAGAGTCTGCTGCGGCATCCGTTGGCCACCTCGCCGATGAGCGCCTTCACCGAAGGGCGATTCCAGCACATCATCTCCGACCCGCTGGTGAAGGATCCGACGCGGGTCAAGCGCGTGCTGCTCTGCACCGGGAAGATCTATTACGATCTCATCGCGGCGCGAGAGGCGCACAAGTACGATGACATCGCCATCATGCGTGTCGAGCAGCTGTTTCCGCTGCACAGGGACGAGCTGCTCGAAGCGCTGTCGGGGTTCACCGAGGGGACGCCGGTGGTCTGGGTCCAGGAAGAACCGAAGAACATGGGCGCCTGGGCCTACATGAACCGCGAGCTGCCGCCGCTCTTGGCGGGGTCGTTCCCCTGGTCGGCGGTCACTCGGCCGCTCTCGGCCAGTCCGGCGACCGGATCGGCCAAGCGGCACACGCGCGAGCAGACACGACTGGTGGCGGAAGCGTTCGGAAAAGGAGCGAGTTAAATGGCGATGGAGCTGCGGGTCCCCGCGCTGGGTGAGTCTGTGCGCGAGGCGACCTTGGGTGCCTGGAAGCACGTCGAGGGGGACGAAGTCTCCGTCGACGAGCCGCTGGTCGAGGTGGAGAGCGAGAAGGCGACCGTGGAGGTCCCCTCGCCGGGGGCCGGCATCCTCCGCAAGATTTTGCGCAAGGCGGGCGACACCGTCGCCGTCGGCGAGGTGATCGCCGAGATCGAGCAGCTCGGCGTGGGCGCCCAAGCGGCGACTCCCGCCACGTCGCCGAAGGCGAGCGCAGGATCCACTGGTTCGAACGGCCGCAAACCGGACGGCGGCGGCAACGGTCGCCCAGCGCCGGAAGCGGTGCGAGCGGCGCCGTCGGCGCGCCGGGCACTGTCCGACAGCGGCCTCACCGCCGACGAGGTCAAGGGGAGCGGTCGCGGCGGGCGGATCTCGAAGCAGGACGTGACGCGCGCGCTCGAGGAGCAGGCCAGGCCGGGGGCGCCCGCTACGTCGCCCGAGCCGCTCGAGGCGCCGCCGTCGTTTCGACCTATGCCGGCCCCCACGCCGGCGCCAACGCCGATCATCGACGGAGCGCGCGAGCGCGTGGTCGCGATGTCGCCGTTGCGCAAGACCGTCGCCCGCCGGTTGGTCGAGGCGCAGCACGCCGCCGCGATCCTCACCACCTTCAACGAGATCGACATGTCGAGCGTCCTGGCCCTGCGCGAGCGGCACCAGGAGCGGTTCGTCAAGCAGCACGGAATCAAGCTCGGCTTCATGTCCTTCTTCGTGAAGGCGGCCATCGATGCGCTCAAGACCTATCCCGGCGTGAACGCCGAGGTGCGCGGCTCCGACATCGTCTACAAAGACCACTACGACATCGGCGTCGCCGTCGGTGGCGGCAAAGGGCTGGTGGTGCCGGTGGTGCGCGACGCCGATCGGCTCTCGTTCGCCGACATCGAGACGACCATTGGCGAGCTCGCCGCCCGCGCGCGCGACAACAAGCTCGGGCTCAAGGAGCTGGAGGGTGGGACCTTCACCATCTCCAACGGGGGAGTCTACGGATCGCTGCTGTCGACGCCGATCCTCAACCCGCCGCAGAGCGGAATCCTCGGCCTGCACGCGATCCAGAAGCGCCCGGTGGTCGTCGGAGATGCCGTCGTGGTGCGGCCGATGATGTACGTCGCGCTCTCTTATGATCACCGACTGGTCGATGGGCGCGAGGCGGTTCAGTTCCTCGTGCGCGTCAAAGAGTGCGTCGAGAATCCCGAGCGGCTGCTGCTCGAGGTGTAGGGCTCGAAAGAAAGCCCGTCTCCGCGGCCTGTCACCTCGGGCCTTGCGAGGGGTAGGCGGGCGGCGCGAGCTGATCCTCTGGCGTGCGCGTCACGCTGTCGCGGGGGATCTCCGCCGGGGCGGCGCCCGAGGTCCCCTTCGAGGCCTCCTTGAGGATCTTGCTCGTGCGTTTCGCTCCGCCGCCGCTGTTGTTGGGGATTGGCGGCGTTGGTGGCGCGAGCGGGATGTCCAGCATGTCCTCCGGCAGCATCAGGCGATCCGGAACCGGCGCACGCTTCGAGTCGAGCGAGCGCGGCGGCGGCGGCCACGGCACTTCGGTCTCCGGTACGGCGATGAGCGAAGCGCCCCCGTCCGGCTTGTTGCCGGGCGGCGGAGCGGTTTCGGCGCGCGCATCGGCGCGTATTCCGAGGACAAACGCCACCACCAGCGCGAGCGCGACCCGCGTCTCCATGATCTTGATGATGGCGACGGACCGGCGGGGTTCAAGGGCGACCGCTACGAAAAAACCTGATGGGCTTGACGCTTGCTTCGAGCCCGACCGACATCAGGTTCGAGCAAGGAGGAATCGCCATGTCGATCATCTGGACACTCATCGTGGGTTTGGTAGTTGGTGCGCTGGCCAAGCTGATCATGCCGGGGAAAGACCCGGGCGGCGTCATCGTCACCATGTTGCTCGGCGTTGCCGGCTCGTTGGTCGCCGGCTTCTTGGGGCGGGCGCTCGGCTGGTACCACTCGGCAACCAGCGGTCCGGGGATCGTCGCCTCGATCATCGGTGCGCTGATCCTGCTGGGGATCTACCGGCTGGCCACGCACCGCAAGGTCACACACGCCTGACGGCAGCCGGTCAGTGGATGGCCTTGCCCCAACGGGCGAGGATCCAGGCGGTCGCGTTGTCGCGGCGCGAGTAGACCGCGTAGCCGTCATTGTTCACTCGGCCGGCCGGCGAGAGCTGCCAAAACAGCCCAAGCTGGCCGCCGGAGAGCGCGAACAGATGGCGGAGCCAATCGTCGTAATTTTGGGCCCGCTCCACGTCGGGCGCCGCGAACCCGCACTCGCCGAGGTAGGCGACCTTCCCAGTCACCATCGCCATCGCCTGATGCCGGTCGATCCAGAGCTCGGCGTCGCGCGAGGTGGAGAAGCCATAGTTGCGCGGGTAGAAGTGGTACGAGAGCATGTCCAGCGCATCAATGCGTGAGAGCTTCGAGAAGCTGCAGCCGTCGTCGCCGCGCACCGCGTAGTAGTTGGTCAGCCCCACGTAGGGGGAAGGATCGTCGTCGAACCCGTCGCCGCCGTCGGCTACCAGCTGGTTGGGCGCGATCTGTTTCAAGAAGGTGGCCAGCTCGGCAATGGTGTCGGGCAGGCGGGTGGTCCCAGCGCAGCTCGAACAGCGGAGCTCGTTGCCGATCTCCCAGGCGAGGATGGCCGGCTCGTCGCGGTAGCGAATCCCCGTGAAGCTGTTCACCCGGTTGACCAGCATGAAGGCGTAGTCCTTCCACCACTGCTGCATCTGCGCGTCACGGTAGAAGTCGTCGCGATCGATCGGGCTCCCGTAGAGCTTGGAGGCCCAGGCGGCGTAGGCGGGGAGCCCGCCGTACTCGCCCCAGTTGTTGACCAGCGGGAGGATGAGGCGGATGCCGCGCCGCTTGGCCTCCCAGACCGCTTGATCGAGCCCGCGCAACCCCTCCTCACGAAACCCCTCCCCGGGGCTGCGGCGGATCGATGAGGTGTCCTTGGAGTCGTTGAACCCCCAGATCCGCGCCACCGGCAGCGACAGACAGACCAGATCGTCCAGCACCTCGCGGACCGCCTCCAGCGCCTGCGGGTCCTGCTCCTGCTGCGCGTACGACAGGAGCTGCTGCAGGTAGTAGAGGTTGGTCCCGGTCGCCCGGTACGGGGTGATGCCGTTGAGGAGCAGCGCACCGTCGGCGCGACCGACGAACCCCGAGATCGGTGGCAGCGGCGGACAGCCGGTGTTGACCAGCTCGTCCGCGCGGATCGGGGGGGGCGGCTCGGGCGCCTGCGGCGCCTCGCCTCCGCACCCCAGCCCGAACGCGACCAGAGCGACGTAAGCGTGGCCGCTCGACGCGGTTTTGCCGCGGCGAGCGGCGGCGGTCAGAGCAACCTTCCTCGCAGGATTATTGCCGCCACGGTGAAATAGATCACCAGGCCGCTCACGTCGACCAGCGTGGCGACGAACGGCGCCGAGGCGCTGGCGGGGTCGAACCCGAGGCGCCGCAAGATGAACGGGAGCATCGACCCGGCGATCGTCCCCCACATCACGACGCCGATCAGGCTGCACGAGACGGTCGCGGCGATGCTCAGATACTGCGGCCCGTAGGTGTGGAACAGCCCTTCCCAGGTGACGATGCGGAGGAAGCCGATCACCGCCAGCACGAGACCGAGGCCGAGCCCTGCCACGATCTCGCGCTGGATGACGCGCCACCAGTCACGCAGGCGAACCTCACCGAGCGCCATCGCCCGAATGACCAGCGTCGTCGCCTGTGAGCCCGAGTTGCCGCCGCTCGAGATGATGAGCGGGATGAACAGCGCCAGCACCACGGCGCGCGCGATCTCCTTCTCGAAGAAGCCCATCGCGCTGGCGGTCAGCATCTCGCCCAGGAACAGCACCGAGAGCCAGCCGACCCGCTTGCGGATCATCCGTCGCAGCTCGATCTGCAGATACGGGGCGTCGAGGGCCTCGACACCGCCGACCTTCTGCATGTCCTCGGTGGCCTCTTCCTGCACGACGTCGACCACGTCGTCGACGGTCACGATCCCCTTCATCTGCCCTTCGGCCGTGACGACCGGCAGCGCGACCAGGTGGCTCTGCGAGAAGATGTGGCTGACCGCCTCCTGATCCATCTGCTCGGGGATGGTGGTCACCTGCCGGGTCATGATCTCCGCGACACGCGTGCGGACGGTGGCGGTGAAGAGCTCGCGGAACGACACCACGCCGAGGAGGTGCTGCTCGGCGTCGAGCACGTAGCCGTAGTAGATGGTGCGCGGCTGCTCGCGCATCTGCTTGCGCACGTAGCTGATCGCCTCGTCGACGGTCATCTCCGGGCGCAGCCGGATGTAGCGCGGGTTCATCAGCCCGCCGGCGTTGTCCTCCGAGTAGGCGAGGAGCGCGGTCACCTCACGGCGGGTCGGCTCGTCGAGCAGAGCCAGCAGGGCGTCGCGCTTCTCGGTCGGCGCCGCCTGAATCAGGTCGGCGGCGTCGTCGGGCGGCAGGAGGCGCACCCAGGACCGCTGCTCGCGTCCCGGCATGCCACAGACCAGATCGGACTGATCGCGCGCCGACACGGAGAAGAAGAAATCCTCCGCCTCATCGCGCGGCAGCAGCAGGAAGCCCTGAACGCGATCGCTGTGCGCCAGCAGCGGCCAGACGTCGCGGATCTCCCCCAGCGACAGCGGCTCGCGTTCGAGGGGCGGCGGTGTGGGAGTTGGTGGCGCGGCATCCATGACGGGACCGTTTGCGAGCTAGCGTGCTCCGGGCTCGGGGCGGTATTCGCAAGCCTCGTAGAAACGGCGACCGAACGCGGTCACGTAGAGCGCCTTGCGTTGCAGGTCGGCCACCACACGATCGTCGTCCTCTTTGGAGCCGCTCTTGAGCGGCGGGGGAGGATTGGCCTGGACGCGCGCGATCGCCGCCTGCACGTCGGCGCTCTCCTCGAGCGCGCGAAAGCTGCGGGTGTCGTCGGCGATCCGCACCGGACGCAGCTCGGTGAGCCCCAGCCGGCACAGGTTGTCGATGTAGAGCGGCACCCGTTCGGGGTGCTCGCAGTGGGCCTCGATGCCGAGCCGGCTGAAGTGCCGCAGCTCGGTCGACAGCGCCCCCCCGAACTTGTAGCGCGCCACCACGTTAACCAGCGGGAACGGACCATCGTGCTGGAACAAGCTGACCAGACGGACCTCGTCTTCAGTCAGCTGGCGCAGCACGCCGAGAAACGCCGGGTGGACCCGTGCCGAGGTGTCGCCGTCCATCGCCGCCGCCAGCAGGTTCAGGTAGCGCTCGCGCAGCGTCGCGCCGTTCCGCACGCTCCCCGCCAGCGCCTGGGCCGCGAACGCCAGGTCCGGCGCGCGCCGTCGGGCCCCGGGGATCGCGTTCACCCGCTCCCCCAGATCGCGCAGCGTTCCGGGGAGCCGCGCCGCCATCTCTGGAATGTGCCGCAGAGGGCCTGCCGCCAGCAGCGCCATCGCGCCGAGGCCGCCGCTGAACCCGCCACCCAGCGCCAGCTCCCGCCCGGGTCGCAACACCAGATCGCGGATCGCGCGCGTCGCGTTCCGCACCGCTTCCCGCTCTTTTCCGAAGATCATGCCGCGAGGTTACATGATCTTTTTCAGTTCGCTCACCCGATCCGCCCGCCGGGTTTCACGGTCTTGCCCTCACCCGCTCGAGCGCATGGGCGGATCCTGCCGGGCGGAATTCGGAGACCCCTCCGGCGCGGCCTTCGTCGTGCTCGCACCGTCGATGACTCGCAGGCTCGGCAGCCGCATGCTGGCGAGGCGCGGGCGAATCTGTGGCCACAGCGCGTAGATCGTGATCGGCAGGAACAGCGCGAACTCGGTCACGAACTCGAGGAGACCCGAGCTCGAGAGGAGCTTGAGCCCACGAGGCGCGTCGGGGAGCAGGCGCCAGGGCGAATGGAAGCGCGCGGACGACAGCGGCCAGAACAGCGCCAGATTTTTTCCGCCGGCGCCGAGCAGGTCGAGCAACGTGTGGCTCGCGACGGCGGCGGCGCCGGCGAGCGCCGTGCGCAGCACCGGCCAGCGCCACCAGCGGGCCGCCAGCGCGCAGAAGACCCCGGCCGCGAAGGCCATCGTCAGCGAGTGCAGCGCGCCTCGGTGCCCGAGCGCTCCGCTCTCGGACGCGCCGAAGGCGACCAGCAGAACATCGATGTCCGGCAGGGTCGAGAGGATCGTGAAGAGGGCCAGCGTCGCCCACCGGTTCCGCCGTTCGGACCGCTCTCCGCCCCCATGCAGCCTCCCCGTCAAGAGGCCCACCGCCACGTGACCAAAGCTCGCCATCCCTAAGTTTGACCGACGCCGCTCACCGTCGGTGTGCGGCATTTTTGGATATGCGGGCTGCGATGCGTCTCGACCACATCGCAACCTCCGCCCGGCTCGGGTCCCGGCTGAGCTCGAGACTGAGCGGCGGTCGGCCTCTCCCCGGCGCGACCGCCGCTCTCTGCGTTTAGCGGGTGGCGCGCGAGCGGGCCAGGGTGCTGGCGGCGTCGGCGATATCGTTGTTGTTGGAGGCGGCCAAGCGGGCCAGCGTCTCGTCTTCCGTTCGGCGCATCGCGAGCTCGACATCGGTCTCTGAGTAGCGGGGGCTGTGGGATGTGGTCGCACAGCCGATCCCGACCAGCGAGAACCCGAGAGCGGCGATCTGAATCATCTTGGTCAGCGTTTTCATTGTCGTGGTCCTGTTTGGAAGGTCGTTTGGTTTAGCGGGTGGCGCGCGAGCGGGCCAGGGTGCTGGCGGCGTCGGCGATATCGTCGTTGTTGGAGGCCGCCAGGCGGGCCAGCGTCTCGTCTTCCGTTCGGCGCATCGCCATCTCGACCTCGGTGTCCGAGTAGCCGGGGCTACGGCCAGTCGTCGCGCAACCGATCGTGAACAACGACAATCCCAGGGCGGCGATCTTGAGAATCATCTTGGTCTTCATTATATGTATCTTGCCTCACGAAGACCAATCGGAATCTTGAGTGGAGACTTTAGCCCCCTGGTGGGGAAAATTATCCCCGCATGCTGTTTTTTCCTACTGTTCCATGGGCTTGACATGGGGTCTCCGGACCCCTGGTAAGTTCTCCGAGGTCTAGCCCCATGGCAGGATTGGCGCAACATGGCGAGATTGGACGTTTTTCAGACGCTTGCGCCGAGCGCCTGGACGTAGCAGGTGTCGAAAGGACCCGACCGCGATGAAAGCCATGAACGGAATCGGGATCAGGGGCTTCGTCAGCGGCGGGAAAACCTTACGAGTCGCCCGGGTGATCCATCGTGGCCTCGGTGGGCGACTGTCGATATCGTGGCTGCGCATCAGGGCGGTCACGTCGGCGGTCGTCGAGTGGCGAACAGGATTCAGCAGAATGAACTCACTGAGCCCACCTTCGTACGACCTCGCAATGGACCCGCAGGTGCGCTTAGGTCCGCTTTCGCTCTCGGACTGCATCGGAATAGCTCGGGAATTGCTGCGGCGGACAATCGAAGTGAACCGGCGCTCTACACGAGCAAACCGGCCTGCTCGTCCTTGGAACGCCGGCGCTCCTCAATTCGTGCGACGACGGCGATAAGACGATCGATCTCAAAGGGCTTCCTCAGGTAGTCAACGGCGCTGTCGTTCATCGCCGTGACGGCGTCACCGATCGAGCCATAGGCCGTCATGAGCAGCACTTCGGTCAAGGGGAACTCTCGCCGAATTCGGTGAAGCAACGTGAGCCCGTCGACCTTCGGCAACCGGACGTCACTCACGACCAGATCGAACGAGCAAGCCGCAAGGCGTTCAATGGCTATTTCAGCATCCGGCGCGATGTCCACGGTGTGACCCTCGCCGCGCAGCACCTCACCGACGACCTCGCGGAGGTCAGGATCGTCGTCTATGACTAGAATATTTAGCATTCTCGCTACGATCGGCTCGCCGCCGCTGAACCCAGCGTCTGGCATGCAGATGGGAGGGTCACTGTAGCACCGGTGATCACTCGTGGTCGGATTCTTCCGCACGTCGGCACTCGACCGAAAGAGACCCGAGGCGCTGACACCATGATGGGCAGCTCCATTGCGCCTTGCCGCGGCACCCACTCTGCACCACAGGTGATCGCATATGCCCCTCGAAGATCGGCGTGAGAAGATCGGCGTGAGACGAAAAGAAGACGATAATGATCGATTTATCGTTGGTCTTAAGGCGTGCCCCGCCGATGTTCCATCGGTCCGCGCAATACTGCGGTACCATTGCGCGTGACGGTTCCCGGTCAGCTTTGGGCACAGCGCCTAAGCACGCTTGGACCCGCCCCCTTCGCCTCGGGTGAGGCCGTTACTCGTCAGGTCCCAATGCAGGAACAACTTCCTAACAGCTCCACCACAATCAGCATGATCGGTCCGTCGCCCATGTTGATGCTCCTAAACATTGGCACGTTCCCAACGCCCGTACCTCCCGTCAGCCCGCTCCATGGCTTGAGAGAAACACTGCGACGGGGCAGAGGCTCCAACTCTCCGAAGGTACCGGGAACGTGACCCAACTCAAGCAGGCAGAGGAGATCCTGCTGAAGGCGGGGGCACTGCAGAGCGCGATCTTCAACAGCGCCAATTTCTCGAGCATCGCCACCGACGCCAAAGGCGTCATCCAGATCTTCAACGTCGGCGCGGAACGCATGCTCGGGTACGCGGCAACCGAGGTGATGAACAAGATCACGCCGGCCGACATCTCCGATCCGCAGGAAGTGATCGCGCGCGCCGAGGCGCTGAGCGTCGAGCTCGGAACGACGATCACACCAGGCTTTGAGGCGTTGGTGTTTAAAGCCTCGCGCGGCATCGAGGACATCTACGAGCTGACCTACATTCGCAAAGACGGCAGCCGTTTCCCAGCGGTCGTGTCCGTCACGGCCCTCCGCGACGTACAGGACACAATTATCGGCTATTTGTTGATCGGCACCGACAACACCGCCCGCAAGCTGGCGGAAGAGGCCCTTCTCAAAGCGGGCGCGCTCCAGAGCGCGATCTTCAACAGCGCCAATTTCTCGAGCATCGCCACCGACGCCAAAGGCGTCATCCAGATCTTCAACGTCGGCGCCGAGCGCATGCTCGGATACGCAGCAGTTGAGGTGATGAACAAGATCACGCCAGCGGATATTTCTGACCCGCAGGAAGTGATCGCGCGCGCTGAGGCGCTCAGCATCGAGCTCGGAACCGCGATCACTCCTGGCTTTGAGGCATTGGTGTTCAAGGCCTCACGTGGAATCGAGGACATCTACGAGCTGACGTATATTCGCAAGGACGGCAGCCGGTTCCCGGCGGTGGTCTCCGTCACCGCGTTGCGCGACTCTCAGGGCGCAATCATCGGTTTCTTGTTGATCGGCACTGACAACACCGCCCGTAAGCAGGCGGAAGAGGCGCTGCTCAAGGCGGGCGCCCTGCAGAGCGCGATTTTCAACAGCGCCAACTTCTCTAGCATCGCCACCGACGCAAAGGGTGTTATTCAAATCTTCAACGTCGGGGCCGAACGAATGCTCGGCTATTCGGCGGCCGAAGTAATGAACAAGATCACCCCGGCGGATATCTCGGATCCGCAGGAACTGATCGCGCGAGCCAAGGCGCTGAGCGTCGAGCTGGATGCCCCCATAGCACCCGGCTTCGAGGCCCTGGTTTTCAAGGCCTCACGCGGGATCGAAGACATCTACGAGCTGACCTACATCCGCAAGGATGGGAGTCGTTTCCCGGCAGTGGTCTCGGTTACCGCGTTGCGCGATGTCTTGGGCGCCATTATTGGCTATCTGCTGATTGGCACCGAACTGAAGGCGGGGGCTCTGCAGAGCGCGATCTTCAACAGCGCCAACTTTTCGAGCATTGCTACCGACGCAAAGGGCGTCATTCAGATCTTCAACGTGGGAGCCGAGAGGATGCTCGGCTATACGGCTGCCGAGGTGATGAACAAAATCACTCCGGCCGATATTTCCGATCCCCAGGAAGTGATTGCACGCGCAAAAGCGCTTAGCGTGGAGCTGGGAACCCCGATCACGCCGGGCTTCGAGGCCTTGGTGTTCAAGGCCTCGCGCGGGATCGAGGACATCTACGAGCTGACCTATATCCGCAAGGATGGGAGCCGATTTGGCGCGGTCGTGTCGGTCACGGCTTTGCGGGACGCACAGGGCGCGATTATCGGCTATCTGCTGATCGGCACCGACAACACCGCGCGCCAGCAGGTCGAGGCCGAAAAGAAAAAGCTCGATCAGCGCCTCCGAGACCAACAGTTCTACACACGCTCGCTTATCGAATCCAACATCGATGCGATCATGACCACCGACCCGTCCGGCATCATCACGGACGTCAACAAGCAGATGGAAGCGCTCACCGGCTGCACCCGCGACGAGCTGATCGGCGCGCCCTTTAAGTCGTTTTTCACCGAACCTGAGCGGGCCGAAGCCGCGATCAGGCTTGTGCTGAGCGAAAAGAAGGTCACCGACTATGAGCTGACAGCGTGCGCCCGCGACGGCAAAAGGACGGTAGTGTCCTACAACGCGACCACCTTCTACGACCGGGGCCGCACCCTCCAGGGCGTCTTCGCCGCCGCGCGCGATGTCACGGAGCGCAAGCAAGTGGAAGCGGAGCTGAAGCAGGCCAAGGCGGTCGCCGAGAGCGCGAGTCGGACCAAGTCAGATTTTCTGGCGAGCATGAGCCACGAAATCAGAACGCCGATGAATGCGATCATGGGTATCGCGGACCTGCTCGCGAAGACCCCGCTCTCCCCGCAGCAAGACAAGTATGTGCAGATCTTCCGCCGTAACGGCGACAACCTTCTGAATCTCATCAATGACATTCTCGATCTCTCGAAGGTCGAAGCCTCGCAGCTTGAACTCGAACAAACAGGCTTTTCGTTGAATGACTTGCTGGAGAAAGTGACGGAGATGGTGGCCGTCCGGGCCCATGAAAAGGGATTGGTCCTCGCGAGCGACATCGCGCCGAACGTGGCCACGAATCTGGTCGGCGACCCGACGCGTCTGCGGCAGGTGTTGCTCAATTTGATCGGCAACGCTATCAAGTTTACCGAAGCCGGCGAGGTGTCCCTTCGGGTGACGCCGGATGGAAACGCCGCCGTCCCGACTGCATTGCGGTTCACGATCACGGACACCGGCGTCGGAATCCCGGAGGCCAAAGTGAACGGGGTGTTTGAGCGATTCACGCAAGCTGACTCGTCCACGACTCGCAGGTTTGGAGGCTCGGGCCTGGGGCTTACGATTTCGAAACGCCTGGTTGAGCTGATGGGCGGACGTATCTGGGTCGAGAGCATCGTTGGGAAGGGCAGTGTATTTTCTTTCGCCCTCCCGTTTGAGGTATGGGCCGGAACTCCGGTGCGGGCGACCGTCGCTGGCCAAACGGATCCGGAGTCGCCGCTGCCAGCGCTGCACATTCTTCTGGCGGAGGACTCCCCCGACAACTGCACGATCACCGTGGCCTATCTAGCGGACACGCCATACCGGGTCGAGATCGCGGAGACCGGTGCCACCGCTTGTGAGATGTTCGCGGCCGGACACTACGACCTTGTCCTAATGGACCGACAGATGCCGGTCATGGATGGACTGACTGCGACACGGGCGATCAGAGCGTGGGAACAGGCTCACGACCGCTCGCCCACGCCGATAATCGCGCTGACTGCCGCCGCATTGAAGGGGGATCGAGAACAGTGTCTGGCGGCGGGGTGTACTGCGTTTTTGACGAAACCGATCAAACAAGAGGTGCTACTGCAAGCCATCAGGGAGCATTCAGTGGTCGCGCCTCCCTCACCGAAGGCGGAGATCAGCCGGCAGGACACACTCTTCGTGGCATTGGATCCCAGGATCGCCCGCGCGATTCCGAGGTTTCTCGATCGCAGCCGACAGAATGTCATCGTGATGCGGGACGCGTTGGATCGTGGTGAGTTTGAGGTTGTGGAGCGACTGGGACATTCGATGAGCGGCTCCGGGACCAGCTTTGGATTCCCGATCATCACTGATATCGGTGTCGCTCTTGAGCAGTCGGCGGGGAGCGGCGATACCGATGCGTCGCGCAGGAAGGTGAGCGAATTGTCCGCCTACCTGGATCGCATCGACACCGATCGGCTGCGACTATCCTGATCCGTTCGGGCCCTCTGGATGTGGGGAAATGACCTGACCCCCTAGAACTGGACCAGTTGAAGGTTGAGGAGTTCGCTTCGTGACCTGAGCTGCGGCATTTGCGCTCGTCTACCTGCGTTTCGTTCGTCCTTGAAAGCCAAGTATCCGCCGCGTTACTGTTCGACAGGGGGCGGCGAGGCCAAGAAAGAGGACTAACGCGGCGTAATGTAACGATATGTGCCGGGGTGGCGAAATGGTAAACGCGGCGGACTTAAAATCCGCTGCCGCGAAAGCGGCCTGTGGGTTCGAGCCCCACCCCCGGCACCTTAGAACCATCAATGCGCACAGGGTCAATGCACGCGGCGTCAATGCA
>Ga0209890_10000283_pt1 | contig 23414 bp, 16 predicted proteins | sample OrgsoiDNA2013049_FD_185799 | JGI IMG/M metagenome (GOLD analysis project Ga0209890, IMG submission 185799) | Permafrost soil microbial communities from the Arctic, to analyse light accelerated degradation of dissolved organic matter (DOM) -... | ecosystem: Environmental > Terrestrial > Soil >...
GTCCTTCAGCCGCGGGAGGTTGTCGCGATGGCCAACCAGGACGGCGTCGTTCATCGCTACGACCACCACTTCCTCGACGCCGATCACCGCGGTCAACGGCCCGTCGGAGCGGACGTATGAATTGCGCACATGGTCGATTTCGACCGGACCCTCGGTGACGTTGCCTGCGCTATCGGCCTCGCCGATATCGAGCAGCGCGTCCCAGGTTCCGAGGTCGGACCAGCGGAACTTGGCCGGCACCACCCAGCATTTGTCGGTGCGCTCCATGACGGCATAGTCGATCGATTTGGCCGGCGCCTTGGCGAAGGCTTCGGCATCGAGGAACACCGTCGAGCCGGTCTTCTTGGCCTTGGCGACGGCTTCCTCGGCGGCGGCCGCCATGACCGGCTCGAAGCGGGCCATTTCCGAGAGCAGCAGCTCGGCCGGGAACAGGAAGTTGCCGCTGTTCCATAGCAGCCCCTCGGCGATGTAGCGCAGCGCCGTCTGGGCATTGGGCTTCTCGACGAAGGCCGCGGCGCCGTAATGCTTCGTGTACACGAGTCCGTGGTAGGACTCGTCCGGCTGCGTGAACATGGGATAGCGCTCCGCGTTGTCGGTCCACGAGAACGTGCCGCAGTCGACGACGATGCCGCCGAGCGTGGTTCCGTGGCCGCCCATGAATTTCGTCAATGAGTGGATGACGACATCCGCGCCGTGATCGACCGGCCGCACCAGCATCGGTGTCGCGACGGTGTTGTCGACGATCAGCGGCATACGGCGCCGATGGGCGACGCCGGCCAGCGCTTCGAGATCGCATACGTTGCCGGCGGGGTTGCCGACGGTTTCGCAAAAAACCGCGCGTGTATCGTCGTCGATCAAGGCTTCGAGATCGGCGGCGCGGTCGGTTTTTGCAAAGCGCACTTGCACGCCCAGTTTCGGCAGAATATGCGCAAACAAGGTGTAGGTCGTGCCATAGAGCTGCGGCACCGATACGATATTGCGGCCCATCTCCGTGACGTTGAGCGCCGCGTAGTACAGCGCGGTTTGCCCCGAGCTCACGCTGATGCTTGCGACGCCACCTTCGAGTTCGGTGACGCGTTGCTCGAGAACATCGGTGGTCGGGTTGCTGATTCGGCTGTATCGATAACCCGGCACTTCGAGGTTGAACAGCGCGGCGCCATGCTCGGCGCTGTCGAACGAGTATGCGGCCGTCTGGTAAATGGGCACGGCGACGGCCTTGGTCGTCGGGTCCGAGTCGAAACCGCCGTGAATCGCGATCGTTTCTCGCTTCATTGCTGCGAAAATTCGTTGTGGAGGTGGCAACAGTGTAACTCGAACGCCACGGGCAGTCGTGGTACGGTTTGCAATTCCCAAACCGGCGACCCAATGACCATTCCTGTGAAACAACTTCCGGCGGCGAATTCGAAGTTCGCGCGCGAGGCGTGGATCCGGGCCCTGGAGCGGACCGCACCCATCGTCGAACGTGGGGTCACGCTGCCGGTTGTGATAAACCGCCTGGCGCGGCAATTCGACGCGGCGCCCGCGCTCGTGTCGGCGGAAGCCACCTTGAGCTATCAAGATCTCGCGAAGCGCTGCAATCAATATGCACGCTGGGGGCTAACCCAAGGGTTCATGCCGGGGGACACCGTCGGCTTGCTGATGCTGAATTGCGCGCAATATCCGGCGATTTGGCTGGGGCTGACGCGGATCGGCGTGATCGTCGCGCTCATCAACAATAATCTTGCGGGCGAGCCGTTGGTCCACTCGATCAACATCGCCGCGCCGCGTGCGGTGATCGTCGGCGGCGACATCGCATCGCGGCTGGCTGCGGTGCGCTTGAGGATAGGCGTGTTGGATTTCGCGCAGCTTGCGCCTGAACTCGATCGATTCCCGGGCGATGAACTGCTCGAATCGGAGTGCGCGCCGCCGCCGCTCGATGCCACCGCGCTCTACATCTATACATCGGGCACCACGGGCCTGCCCAAGGCGGCCAAGGTCAGTCATTACCGAGTCATGCAATGGAGCCATTGGTTTGCGGGATTGATGGACACCGGGCCGGCTGACCGCATGTTCAATTGCCTGCCGCTTTACCACAGCGTGGGAGGCGTGGTCGCCTGCGGCGCCACGCTGGTTGGCGGAGGTGCCGTGGTGATACGGGCCCGATTCTCCGCCGCGGATTTCTGGCGCGACGTTCGCGAAGAGCGCTGTACGTTGTTTCAATACATCGGCGAATTGTGCCGGTATCTCCTCAACGCCCCGCATCAAGAGGTCGAAACCGCTCATTCGCTGCGCCTCGCCTGCGGCAACGGACTGCGGCCCGAGATCTGGGAGCGATTTCAGAGCCGCTTCAAAATCCCGCGAATTCTCGAGTACTACGCGTCGACAGAGGGCAATTTTTCGCTCTACAACTGCGAGGGCCAGCCGGGCGCCATCGGCAAGATACCCGCGTTCCTTGCGCACCGCCTGCCGGTGGCGCTGCTGCGATTCGATGTTGATAGCGGCGAGCCCCGGCGCAACGGCGACGGATTCTGCGAGCGCTGCCTTCCTAACGAGGTCGGTGAGGCAGTGGGTCTGATCCCCGCCGCGGGCACCGAACTTGCCGGTCGATTCGAAGGCTATGCGGACCCCGGGGCGTCCGCGCGCAAGGTTTTGCGCAATGTCTTCAAGGACGGCGATGCCTGGTATCGCACGGGTGACCTGATGCGCCGCGACGAGCACGGCTTCTATTACTTCGTGGACCGGGTCGGCGAAACTTACCGCTGGAAGGGCGAGAACGTCTCGACCGCCGAGGTGTTGACCGCGCTCATGGCCGGCCGCGGCGTCCTCGACGGCGTGGTCTACGGGGTAGCGGTGCCCGGTGCCGACGGTCGCGCCGGAATGGCCGCATTGGTGGTGGATGCGGAGTTCGATCTCGCGGTTTTTCGCGCCGACATCGCAGAACGCCTGCCCGCGTATGCGCGGCCGATATTCTTGCGCCTGCTGCGGACCGTCGATTTCACCGCCACCTTCAAGCCGCGCAAGCAGGAACTGATGCAGGCAGGTTTCGATCCCGCCGGCATCCGGGATGCGCTGTATTTCGACAATCCGCGATTTCAAGCTTACGTGCCTCTCGATGCGGCCCAATTTGCCGCGATCTCGGCGGGCAACATCCGAATCTGACGCCCAGACTTTAAGGGTCAGTGAAGATCGGGCCGCACCAGCTTGCCGGCCGACGTGAACTTGAGGGCCGGCACGAAGCGCAATATCGCGGGTACCTTGTGAGCCGCCAGGACGCTGCGGCAGGCGGTGAGCAGGTCGTCCCTGACGACATCCGGCGCGTCCGATGCGGCCGGGTTTGCGGGCGCTGCCAGAACGACGTCGGCGACCACCACCGCACCGGTGATGGGATTGCGCCGCCCCCGGACCAGGGACATGCGGACCCGAGGATCGGCGTTGAGCACCGATTCCACTTCTTCCGGATACACCTTGAGGCCGCCGACATTGATGATGCCGCCCATCCGGCCCCTGAAATAATAACGACCCTCTACCAGCTCGACCACGTCGCCGGTATCGACGTAGCCGTCATCGCTCACGAGCACCTCGGGCGCAGTGCCTAAGTAGCGGGCGGCGGTGCGGCCCGAGCGAATTCGCAGGGTCTGATCCACGATTTTCAGCTCGATGTCCCCGGACGGATTGTCGACCAGCGCCTGCGGGAATCCGGCGAGGCCATCGTTGACTTCGAATGCCACGCCCGCCTCGGTAGAGGCAAAGGCGTGTGCGACGAGCGCATTCGGATAGACCGCGCGAAGATTGTCCAGCACCGCCTGATCGGCGACCTCACCTGACAATCTGACGTACCGCGGCTTCAGGGCAGCGGCCTCTCCGCTCATGAGTGCGCGCCGCCAGTGGGACGGAGTGCCCGAGATGTGAGTGACTCCCGCCGCTGCGGCGCGTGCGAGGAAATCGACGGTCGGTTCGCCGGCACTCGAGAGTACCAGGGGCGATCCTGACAATACGGCGCGCAGATAAATCTGCAGGCCGCCGTAGCGGCGAATATCGTAAAAGGTGCTCCAAATAGACCGTGTACCCGATGGCGGCCGGGTCGGCAGGGCGCCCCCGAGACTTTGCAGGGTATGGACGACGAGCTTCGGTGCGGCGGTGGTCCCCGAGGTCAATAAAATCCATTCCGTCGCCACGCTGCCTAAGCGATTGACGAGCCCCGGAATGGGCCGCAGGGCCGGTGCATAGGGAGCGAGCCCGGACGTGGTTGCCGCCGACGCCGTGTCCACGACGATGGCATCGGCTTGCGCGGTTTGCGCAAGGCGGGCGAGCTCAACCGGTGTGAGCTCGGGCGTGCAGAGAACGATGCGCCGTGCGACCCCGTCGAGCTCGACCAGTGCGAGCGCCGTCGGTAGTTGCTCACGCGTCGCAATAAGCACCGAGCGGCCGCGAAGCGATTCGAGAGCAGTCCCGAACGTGGATCCAGCCGCCAATTCCGACAGCGCGACCGAAGCGCCGCGGCCATGGAATTCCATGGCGGTCATCGCGCCGGTTGCTGCGATGGAATCCCACAGACAGGTCACGCGACTCATGCAGCGTCACTGTACGCGAAATCGCCGCAATCGCGAATGCTCAGACAGGCTCCCAGTAATCGCGCGTCAATAGACGCCCAAGGTCACCGTGTCGGTCAACTCTTCGGTCAGGAAATCGACCGGCACCGCGATCACCGGAACCCGCTCCCTGCCTTCGAGCCAGCTCTCGAATGCAGGGAGCGGCATGGGGCTCGCATACAGATATCCCTGCGCTATATCGCATCCGAAATCGCGCAGGCGAGCTGCCGCCTCTTCGGTCTCGATTCCTTCGGCGACCACCTTGAGACCAAGGCCGTGACCCATGTCGATGGCGGATCGGATAACCTGCGCGAATTCCGGATCCGATTCCAGGCCCTGCACGAAACTGCGATCTATTTTGACCTCGTGAACGGGCATGCGGGCTAGATGGCTGAGTGAGGAATAGCCGGTGCCGAAATCGTCGATCGAGAGGCTGACGCCCAGCGTCGCGACGCCCTCGAGCATCCGCAGCGCCCGTATGGGATCTTCGATGAAGCCGCTCTCGGTGACTTCCAAAGTCAACAGCGCCGGCGGCAGCTGGTGCCGCGTCAGCAGGCTCGCGACGCGAGAATCGAGCCGCACGTCGCCGACGTCATCGGCGCTGATGTTCACGGCGAGTCCCAGAGCATTGCCCGCTTGCTGCCATAGGGCGCCTTGTGCGATGGCGTGATCCAGCGTCCATCGCGTCAGCCGACGGATGAAGCCCGTTTTTTCCGCGAACGGGATGAAGTCTGCAGGGTAGAGCAGACCGCGCGTCGGATGCTGCCAGCGGAGCAGAACCTCGGCACCCGCCACGCGGCCGGTTCTGAGCTCGATTTTCGGCTGAAAGTACAGGCGCAGCTCGTCGTGCTCGACGGCGTGGCGGAGCTCGCCCAATAGCGACAGCTGATCGCGAGCAGCGGGCTTGAAAGCCTCGTCGTATAGCGCGAGCGGGCGCTTTTCGCGGCGGGCGTGCTCCAAGGCCAAATCGGCGCAGCGCAATAGTTCATCGGCCGAGGCGGCGCCGGCGAGAGCCAATCCCACGGTCGCATTGATGTCGATGGGCTGCGCTTCGACGAATACGGGGTCGGAGAGCGCCATGACCAGCGAGGTTCCCCACGCTTGCAGGCCCGCTGTGTCGCATAACTGCGCGAAGGCCGCAAACTGATCCGCCGCAAACCGCGCCACCGCCGAATTCACGGACGGCACGGCCGCAAGACGCGCGGCCATCTTGATGAGCACGGCGTCGCCCACCGAATATCCGAGATGCTCGTTGATGCGCCGAAAGCGGTCCAAATTGATGACGGCGACGGCGATCGGCGCGCCGCCGGCGTCCGTCAATGCGCGGCCCAAGGCCGCGCCGAAGGCAGTGCGATTCATGAGACCGGTGAGCGAGTCTTCATACGCCAGCCGCCGGATGGATTGATCGCGGGACTGAACCGCCGTTTGCATGAGCTGCAGCCCTTCGGCAAGCACACCCAGTTCGTCGCGCCGCTGCACGTTCAATGTCACGCCATAGGCGCCGCTCCGCATCTGATCGACGGCTTGCGTCAAGTCTTGCAGCGGCCTCGTGATATTGCGCGCGAGCCAGAAGGCGGCCAGGGCGGACGCGATCAAGCTGGCTGCGGCGATCATGAACAGCACGTTGGTCAGACGTTCGAAGGGCGCACGCGCGTCCGCCAGCGACCGCGACAGAATCGCGACCACCTCGGCGTTGCCCCACTTGGACATCTCGATGCGCCGGGTGACGACATCGGATTGACCGGCTGCCCCGGCCGGCACCGTGCTCACGAGGTCCGTCCAACGGCCGCCGGAATTCACCGACAGCGTCACTGCCAGTCCGGTGATGTTCGCCAATTCGCGCGCCGCCTCGCGGTCCAGTTCGAAGCCCATGGAGATCAACGCCACCGGCAGCGGGCTGCGCACGGGCACGGTTACGAACTGGTAAATGCGGCCGTTGTCGACCACCAGGCTGGTCGCGCCTTCGTCGGCCATGCGGTTTCTTTGCACGGGCGACCCGGGAAATTGCGTGCCCGCTTTGACCTGCAATCCGGACGCGGCAATGACGTCGCCGTCAAGCGAAGTCAGGACCACCATGCCGGCGCCGATGCGTTGCCCGCTGTTCTCCAGAACCGAGACCAGCGTGTCGGTGTCGCGTGTCGAGACCGCTTCGCGGAATCCGTAGTCGGCGGCGACCGCCTGCGCAGCTTGCGTCAGCTGGCGGCGATTGGTCTCCAAGAGGCGCGAGAATATCGAGGCGCCGACGGCCAGCTGGCGCTGCACCTCGCGTTCAGCATTGCCGTGATTGGCCGCCGATACCGCGCCGAGTGCCGCGGCCAGCACTGCGGTCAGCAGCAGAAGAAAAGTCACCGCAATCCGGGTACGCAGCGCCATGACCGGTTACTCGGGCCACACCGCGACGCGCGGCAGACACCGTGATCTCTCGAGAGCGGTTGGCAACGCTCCGCGGTATGTGACAGCCGTCATACTAGACGTAGACCCTGTAAAGACTCAGGTTAAACGGGCTCGGGGTTTAAGGCTGTGCGCTTGGACACAATATTCCGCAGCTGGTCACCCTAAATCTTGGCGCGTGAAATCATGCATTCGAGGCGCGTGATCGCCGCGTTTGTCGTCGCCATGCCCGCGAATGCCGGAGATCTCGGTACCAACGCCCAAGTCGGTGCTTTCGCATTTGTGACCCACGTCTCGACTCAGGACGCACGGCAAGCGCGGGCGTCTCGCTGTGGCTGGGTTATTGATGCGAAGCCGATTAGTATACGCGGCCTCATGCCCATCGTTCGCCTCGATAAAGTTTCCCTAAGCTTCGGACGGAAGCCTCTGTTGGACCGCGCCGATCTGCAGATTCGCCGGGGCGAACGCGTTTGCTTGCTCGGCCGCAACGGCGAAGGCAAGACCTCGCTGCTGCAGCTCATCACGCGTCAAATCGTCCCCGACGGCGGCGAAGTGTGGGTTCGCCCCGGTGCGCGGGTCGCGAGCCTGGCTCAAGAAGTGTCGCCCGCGAGCGATGTCCTGGTACGCGACGTGGTGAGGAGCGGCTTCGAGCCGGGCGGCGTGCCGTCCGGCGCCGCGGCGCACGGCGATTGGCAGGCTGAACTGCAGGTGGATCAAGTCATTTCGCGTTTGCACCTCGATCCGGAAGCGGCCATGAATGCCCTGTCGGGCGGATGGCGTCGCAGAGCGATGCTGGGCCGCGCGCTGGTCGCGGCGCCGGATCTCTTGTTGCTGGACGAGCCGACCAATCATCTGGACATCGACGCCATCACGTGGCTCGAAGAGATGATGCTCGACTTCGACGGCGCGCTGCTGTTCATCAGCCATGATCGCTCCTTCGTGCGGCGTCTGGCGACGCGGATCGTGGAACTCGACCGGGGGCAGCTTCGCGCCTGGCCGGGCACCTATGACGGCTACGTTGTGCTGAAGCGCGCGGCGCTCGAAGTCGAGGCCAAGCACGCCGCACTGTTCGACAAGAAGCTGGCGCAGGAAGAGGTCTGGATTCGGCAGGGCGTGGAGGCACGGCGCACGCGCAACGAGGGCCGGGTACGAGCGCTCAAGCAGCTCCGCATCCAGCGCAGTGAACGCCGTGAACGTATCGGGCAGGTGGAGATTCGAGTGCAGGATGCGGCGCCGTCGGGAAAGCTGGTGTTCGAAGCAGTCGACGTCACTCACACTTTCGGCGCGGCGCCGGTCATTGCGGATTTTTCCGCCCGCATCATGCGCGGCGACCGCATCGGTATCATCGGCCCCAACGGCTGCGGAAAAACCACGCTGATTAAACTGCTGGTCGGCGATCTCACACCCACCTTGGGCGAGATCAGACGCGGCACCGGTTTGCTGCCCGCCTATTTCGATCAGCAGCGCGAACAACTCGATCCCAAGGCCTCCCTCATGGACAACGTCACCGGCGGCAGCGGCGACACGGTCACCATCGACGGTCAGCCGCGGCACGTGTCGGGTTATTTGCGGGATTTCCTGTTCCCGCCGGAGCGATTGCAAGCGCCGGTGAGCATGCTGTCGGGCGGCGAACGCAACCGCTTGCTGCTGGCGCGGTTATTTGCACGGCCGAGCAATCTTCTGGTGATGGATGAACCCACCAACGATCTGGACGTGGAAACGCTCGAGCTGCTGGAAGAGATGGTCGCGAACTATGCGGGGACTCTGCTTCTCGTCAGCCACGACCGAGCCTTTCTCGACAATGTGGTCACCAGCACCCTCGTGTTCGAAGGCTCGGGCCAAGTCAACGAGTATGTGGGCGGCTACAGCGATTGGCTGCGCCAGGGCAAGGTCACCGCGGAACGTGTGCCACGCGCGCTTGCAGCCTCGGCGCGCGCCGCCCCCGAGCCGGCCTACCCTAAGACGGCGTCCGCCCCATCGAAGGCGCGGCGACTGTCCTACAACGAGCAGCGCGAGCTCGCGGCCATGCCAGAAAAAATTCAGCGGCTCGAAGCGGAACAACTCGAGCTGCAGGCGGCGATCTCGGATCCCAATCTCTTCAAGGATGATCCGCCGCGGGGCGCTGCTGCCTTGCAGCGCCTGCAGTCGCTGTCAGCGGAACTCGAGACGGCTTACTCGCGCTGGGACGAGCTGGAATCTTGAGGCATCCGGCCGCCGCTTGGAATTTAGCGCCGCGGCCGTCCACGGCCGAGCAGGTCGCTGGGATTGGGCAGCGCTCCGCCTGCGGCATCGGGAATGACCAGGGATGATGCTTGTTCCCGGCGTATATCCTGCAGTTCGCGCATGGTTTGTTGAACGGCCTGCTCCGCGGCGACGCCGAATTTTTCGATCGCCGCGTTCAATGATGCGGCATCGAGCTCAAAACTGATCGGAACCGCCCCCATCGGCGTCATGACCTGCGCCTGCCCGACAAAGATCACCGGGCGCACGGAATCTGCCGAGCCGTTCGCGGCCACCGGCGTCAAGCGGCGGATCGTGCCGACCTTGCGGTCGGTAAACGTATCTTCACGATAAATCTGTGTCGAGTCCATGGTTGCCTGGCGGCCATCGGTGCTGGAGCTCATGCGCGGAAACCTCTTCTGATCGATTTGGAACGGCAAAGGCCAACCTTAGCAGCCTGCCGGGCTTAACTCCAAACGCTCTAGGCCCTGCTACGATAGCTCACTTGGCACACCCGGTCACAGCTCGCAAGGTCCCCGCGTGGACCACTCTCCTTGGCGTTGTCCTGTTCGGGCTGGCGCTGTTTTGGCTGCATCACCTGCTCGGTCAATACCGCTGGCGGGATATCCTCGCCCACGTACACGCCATTTCCAACGCCAAAGTCCTGCGGGCGGCGCTGTTCACGGTCGCCGGATACACCTGTCTGACCTTGTACGATGCGCTTGCCGTGCGCTTCGCCGGTGCACGCGTGCCGTACCTCCGCATTGCCTTGATCTCGTTCATGGGGTACGCGATCGGCCATAACGTCGGCTTGAACACGTTGAGCGGGGGTGCGGTTCGCTATCGAGCGTATACCGCACTCGGCCTCGGTGCGAAGCAGATCGCCACCATCATCGGGTTCGGTTCGGTTACATTTTTGTTGGGCGCGGGTTTGCTGCTCGGGCTTTCGCTGCTCACGCAGGCGGGCATGTCGGGATCGGCGCTGCATGTGCATGCCTCGCTCGCCATGCTCGCCGGCGTCGCGCTGCTCGCGGCCGTTGCGGCGTATCTGTGGATGGTGTGCACGCGGCATGAGCCCCTGCGGTTTCGCCGCATCGAAGTTCCCATGCCCACTCCGCGCGTTGCGTTTGCGCAGGTTGCGGTGGCATGCGCCGATTTGCTGTGCGCGGCCAGCGTGCTCTATGTGCTGCTGCCGCAGCAGGCGGCCATCAGCTTCGCGGCGTTCGCGGGCTTCTATCTGATCGCGATTGCCGCCGGTGTGATCAGCAATGTTCCGGGCGGAATCGGAGTATTCGAAACCGTCTTGCTGCTGCTGCTGCATTCCGTGCCGAAAGACCGCTTGCTGGGAGCCTTGGTCGCCTATCGCGCCATCTACTACTTTGCTCCATTCGCTCTGGCGCTGGTGTTGCTGGGTGCTCACGAGCTCTGGGTGCATCGCGGGCCGGCGGTGCGATTGGTGCGGCTCGGGCGGACGTTTCTCATCGCCGTCACCCCTCAGGCCGTTGCGATCGCGGTGTTCGTGGCGGGCGCGGTGCTGCTGTTCTCGGGCGCCACGCCCGGACTCGGAAATCGCCTGGATCTTCTGCGAAATTTCGTGCCGCTGCCCATCCTCGAGTTATCGCATTTGCTCGGCAGCGCCGTGGGCGTGGGACTGCTGGTGATCGCCCATGGCTTGTACCGGCGGCTCGACGCGGCGTGGTGGCTGACGATTTGGCTGCTGTGCGCCGGAATTCTGCTGTCGCTTCTCAAGGGATTCGACTACGAAGAAGCCACGGTGCTGGCGGTCGTCGTCATCGCCTTGATTTCGGCTCGCGGCCGCTTTCGCCGGCGTGCGTCCCTGGTCGAACAGCATTACTCGGGCCCCTGGATCATCGCATTGATCCTGGTGCTCAGCATGGCCGCGTGGCTGGTGATATTCGCCTATCGGCACGTTCCTTACGGCAAAGATCTATGGTGGCAATTCGCGTTCCACGCGTCGGCACCGCGCAGCCTGCGCGCTTCCTTGCTCGCGGCGGTGTTTGCCGCGGCCTATGGATTGTGGCGCCTGTTGCGGCCGGCGGCGCCGCCGGCGGCGCCGCCCAGCGAGGGTGATATGGCGCGCGCCGCTGCGCTGATCGCCGAGGCAGACGATACCACCGCCAATCTGGCGCTGCTCGGCGACAAGACCTTGCTGTTCAACAAAGAGCGCACGGCGTTCATCATGTACCAGCCATCCGGCCACAGCTGGGTGGCAATGGGTGATCCGGTGGGGCCCCCCGAGGCCTCTGAACCGCTGGCGTGGGAATTCCTGGAAAATTGCGACGTGATGGCGGTTTCGCCGGTGTTCTACCAGGTAAAGCCGCAGAATCTGCCCCTGTACATCGATCTGGGATTGAATCTCAGCAAACTGGGCGAAGAGGCACGGGTGCCGCTCGACACATTTTCGCTGGAAGGCGCCGCGCGAGCCGACTTGCGTCAGGCCCACCGGCGCGCGGGCCGTGACGGTGCAGAGTGCCAGGTCGTGGCGCGCACCGAAGTCGGCGCCATACTGCCGCAGCTGCGCGCGGTGTCGGATGCTTGGCTTGCGGAAAAGAACACGGCCGAAAAGCGCTTCTCGCTTGGCTTTTTCGATGAGCGTTATCTTATGAATTTCGATTGCGGCGTGGTGCGCCGCGGAGGCGCCGTCGTCGCCTTCGCGAACCTTTGGCGCGGGGGCGCGCGAGAATTATCCGTGGATCTCATGCGTTACAGCGGCGATGCGCCGAAGGGCGTCATCGACTATCTGTTGGTCGAGTGCATGCTGTGGGGTAAGGCACAGGGCTATCAGTGGTTCAATCTAGGGATGGCTCCGCTCTCGGGATTGGAGGAACACGCGCTCGCTCCGGCCTGGCACAAACTCGGCCGCATGGTGCAGCGCTACGGCGAGACGTTCTATCCCTTCGAGGGACTGCGAAAATACAAGGAAAAATTCCTGCCGGTTTGGAGTCCGCGATACCTCGCGGCGCCGGATGGCCTGGCGATGGCCGGCGCGCTGCTCGATGTCACTGCCCTCATTTCCGGCGGCGTCGGCAAGGTCCTGAGAAGGTAGTACCGGTGCCCGGGAGCCAATACTTAAGACAAGCTCCTAGAATTCGGCTTCGATCTTTTGCGCGACCTCGCGCATCTTCGGCAGGAACTGCTCGACGGCCGTGCGCAGCGCAACCGCCGAGGCGGAATAGCGAACGGTGACGGTCGCCAGTATTCGATCCTTGGCGCGGACCGGGATGGCGAGACTGGTTTCCTCCGACACGCGCCGGGCACGGTGGGCAATGCCGAAGCCTTGCGCGCGAGTCTGAGTGAGCAGCCGTTCGACCTCGGGGCGGCTGCGCGCCATGCGATCTTCGGGCAGCGACGAACGCGACAATAGCTCGAGCAGCGCATCGCGTTCCGGGTCACCGCAGAACGCCAAGTAGGCGCGCCCGGCGGCGGAGCCCAGCATGGGGACCCGGACTCCGGCGCCGTATTGTTCCAAGGCAAGAGGGCTCTGCCGGTCGGTGGTCTCACGAATCATCATGGTGGCGCCGGCCGGGGTTGCGACCGCCACCGGCCACACGATTTGGGCGCCGAGTGCGGCTAGATGCGGTTTGGCAATGTGCGCAATCATGGCTTCATCGTCAAAACCATCCGATAGGGCGCGCACCATGATGGTCGGCCGGTAACACTCGTCGTGCGGGTCGCGCTCGACATATCCCGCCAGCCGCAGCGTTTCCAAAATCCGGTAAGTGGTGGTGCGCGGCAGCCGGACGGCATTTGCCAGCGTGTTGATGGCGGCGCGTTCCAATCGATTCAGAGCGGTCAGCACGTCGAGCCCGCGGTTCAGCGCGCGGATCGGGCGCGTCGACTCAGGGGACTCGATGGTTGCGGGGAATGGGCTGACTTTCGCGTGCATGATCGCCTTCCTTAGGAGTATTTCGTCCGACAAAACATGTACATACCTTTCTTCAACCGGCGAACCTCGGTCGCGGCCGCAGCCGCCGAGATCGGGCGGCGGGCCCCACTCTCGTACATAAGTACCATGCGGATCAAATCTGGTTGCTTTCAGCTACAATTTGCGCCCATTTTAGGCTGAAATCGAAGGAATCAGATCCACCATGTCGGAAACCCCCCCAGCGGCGGAAGGCTCCCCCACGCCGGTCGAGACAGTCATCATCGGCGCAGGTCCCGTGGGACTGTTTCAGATCTTTGAACTTGGCCTTCTCGGAATTGGCGCGCACATCGTCGATTCGCTGCCGCAGGCCGGCGGTCAATGCACCGAACTGTATCCGGACAAGCCTATCTACGATATCCCGGCTTTGCCGATTTGCGGGGCTCAGGAATTGATCGATCGGCTGCTGCAACAGGCGAAGCCGTTCCATGCGACGTTTCATCTCGGACAGGAAGTCACCGAAGTGCAGGTGCTCAAGGACGGCAAGTTCCACGTCGCCACCTCCGCCGGGACCCGACTCATTGCCGGTGCCGTGGTGATCGCGGCGGGTGTAGGCTCGTTCCAGCCACGGCGCTTAGGCCTGCCCGGCGTCGAAGAATTCGAGGGCAGGAGCGTTCATTATCGCGTCAAGACGGCCGCCGATTTTCACGGGCGCGACCTCGTGATCTGCGGCGGCGGCGATTCGGCCCTCGACTGGACGCTGGCGCTGTGCGACAAGGCGCGTTCGCTGACGCTGCTGCATCGTCGCGCGGAATTTCGGGCGGCCCCCGCCACCGTCGCGCGAATGCGCGACCTCACAAGCGCAGGCAAGATGCGGATGCTGGAGGGCAATGCCGCCGGCTTGCGCAGGGACAATGACAAGCTTCTCGGGCTCGACGTGCGCACGGCGGACGGCCGGGACGTGCAATTGCCCGCCGATCACGTGCTCGCGTTCTTCGGGCTGCATCCGAAATTGGGTCCCATCGCCGAGTGGGGCATGGACCTCGAGAAGCGGGCCCTCAAGGTGGATTCCGAGAAATTCCAGACCAGCGTCCCCGGCATCTTCGCCGTCGGCGACATCAACACCTATCCCGGCAAGAAGAAGCTCATCTTGAGCGGCTTTCATGAGGCGGCGCTCGCCGCATTCGCGATCCAGCACCACTTGTTTCCCGAGAAGCGGCAGTTCTTGCAGTACACCACCACGAGTCCCATCATGCAGAAACGTCTGGGCGTCGCGGGCATCGAATCCGATTCGCATTCAGGCGGGATTTGATGAATCGCCTGCTCGACGATTTGATCAAGGTGATGACTCTCGAGAGGCTGGAGATGAACCTGTTTCGCGGCGAAAGCCGGGACATCGGCAGTCCGCAGGTGTTCGGCGGCCAGGTGCTGGGTCAAGCTCTGGTCGCGGCCACCGCAACGGCGGACGATCGCACGGTGCACTCGCTGCATGCGTATTTCCTGCGCCGCGGGGATTTCAATTCCCCGATCGTCTACGAGGTCGACAGAGCGCTCGACGGCAAGCATTTCTCCTCGAGACGGGTCGTCGCCATTCAGCACGGCCGGCAAATATTCAATATGTCGGCCTCATTCCAACTGCCCGAAACGGGGCTCGAACATCAGATACCGATACCGGACGTGTTGCCTCCCGAGTCGCTGCCCGACATGGAATCTCACTATCGCGGCGTGGCGGACAAATTGCCTGCGGCGGCGCGCCGGGTCCTCGAACAAAAGCGGCCCTTCGAGTTTCGCCCGGTGCAGCAGCCCGATCCGCTGCGCCGGGAAAAGTCGGCGCCCCTCAAGTACATCTGGTTTCGTGCGGTGGACAAGCTCGGGGACGACGAGGCCCTGCACCGCAGCCTGCTGGCCTACGTGTCCGACTTCCACCTGCTCGACACGGCCTTGAAGCCGCACGGCGTCCCGATGATCTCCCCGAAGCTCGTGATCGCCAGCATCGATCATGCGATGTGGTTTCATCGCAGCGTGCGCGTGGATGACTGGCTGCTGTACGCAATCGACAGCCCGAGCGCCTCGGGTGCGCGCGGTTTTACGCGCGGCAGCGTGTTTGCACGCGACGGACGGTTGGTTGCGAGCGCCGCACAGGAAGGGTTGATCCGAGTGACGGAGTAGCGAGGGCATAACCCGTGTTCAAAGCCATCATCATCATCGTTCTCGTGCTCGGCGCCGTGATCGGGGGTCTCATGACCCTGCGCAGCAGCGGCCGGGCGGGCATGCCGGACGATGCGGTATTGAAGCGGGCCGCGAAGCGCGCCCGCGAACAGGCGGCCGCGGAAGACAAGGAGGACGGGCAAGCGCCGAAATAGCGCGTGGCCATCGTCGCGGCCATCACGGGGCAGCGTCGACCCGCGACGCTTCCCAGACCTCGCGCGGCAGCACGAAGAGGTGACAGTCCCACCAGCGATTCTTGGCGCGGCGGTGCTTGCGAAACACCGCCTCCCAGCGCATGCCGATTTTCTCCAGCACTCGAATCGAGGCGCCGTTGTTGACGTCCACCGTCGAGATCACGCGATCGGCGCGCAAATCGAAGAAAGCCGCGTCGACGAGCGCCAGCGCGACCTCGGTCGCAAAGCCCTTGCCCCAAAAATCGATGGCCAACATGTAGCCCAAGTCGACCACCTTGCGCTCGATGAACGACAGGTCGCATGCTCCGATCAAGCGCCCCGACGCGGTTTCCTCGACGGCAAGCTCGAACCGGGTCCGCGGCCGCTCGCGCTGCGAGGCCAGCAGGCCTTCGAGATAGTCGGCGGTGTTGTCTTCGTCGCGGGGACCGAAAAATAGGTAACGAGTGACGCGCGGATCGGACGAATAGGCGTGCACGGCCTGAAAGTCGGATTTGACGAACTCGCGCAGGTTGAGACGGGCGGTGCGAACCGGAAGGATCAAGGTACGCACAGCACCTTGCCTGGATTCAATATGCCGTTCGGGTCGAGCGCCCGCTTCAATACGTGCATGAGCGCAAGTTCCACCGGGTCGGCGCGCCGGGCGAATTCAGCCGCCTTCAGCCGGCCGATGCCGTGTTCGGCGCTGATGCTGCCGCCGAGGCTCTCCACCAGATCGAACATTGCAAGCTCGAGCACGGGCCCGCGCGCGACGAAGCTCTTGATATCGGACTCGGGCCGCTGGCTCACGTTAAAATGCAGGTTGCCGTCGCCCGCATGGCCGTACGGGATGACCTCTCCTTCGGGAGCGAGGCGGCGCACCAGCGCAGATCCTTCCTCGATGAGCGTCGGGATCGCCGACACAGGCACCGAGACATCGTGCTTGAGGCTCGCGCCATGGCGGCGCTGCGCCTCCGGCACCGTTTCGCGCAACTTCCACATAGCTTGAGCTTGTCCGATCGAGGTCGCGAGCATGGCGTTCGTGATCGTGCCGCCTGCGGCGGCATCCTCGAGCGCCGCGGTCAATAGGTTGGTGAGTTCCTGCCGCGGATTCGGCGAGGAGAGTTCGATCAGAAGATACCACGGCGTATTCTGGTCCAATGGATCCGCGACCCCCGGCACATGCCGCACGGTCAATTCCACGGCCAAGCGCGGCATCAATTCGAACGAAGTCACTTGATCGCCGGCCGCGGTGCGCAGGCGTGCAAGCAGATCCAAGGCGTGCTGCGGGGAGTCGATGGCCACCAGCGCCGTTGCCGCATCGGCCGGTTTCGGGAACAGTTTCAAGCACGCCGCGGTAATGACGCCGAGCGTGCCTTCGGCCCCTATGAACAACGATTTCACATCGTAGCCGGTGTTGTCCTTGCGCAGGCTCTTGAGAGCGTGCAGTACCCGGCCGTCGGCGAGCACCACCTCGAGGCCGAGTACCAGGTCGCGCATCATGCCGTAGCGCAGAACCGCGGTGCCTCCCGCATTGGTCGACAGATTTCCGCCGATCTGCGCCGTACCCTCTGAACCCAAACTCAAGGGGAACAGCCGGTCGGCCTCGCGCGCGGCAGCTTGAGCTTCGGCGAGTGTGCAGCCTGCCTCGATGATCATCGAATAGTTGGCGGCGTCGATTTGCCGCACGCGATTCAGGCGGCGCAGGGACAAAACGATCTGTGAGCCCGATTCATCGGGGGTGGCGCCGCCGCAGTAACCGGTGTTGCCGCCATGAGGCACGACCGCCACCGACTCGCGGTTGCAAATGCGCAGGATCTGCGCGACTACGGCGACATCGCGCGGCAGCAGCACCAACGGAGTGGCGCCATGGTACAGGCGGCGAAAGTCGGTGAGAAACGGGGCAACGGCGTCCGGAGCCTCGAGCCAGGAACCGTCGCCGGCAGCGGCCTTGAGTTCGCCTAAGGTTTTAAGGTCCGGCGGGCGCGGCATGGACGGCTGCCTCGCAATGGCACATCAGAAACGCTTGCCGCCCCCATCCCGCACCGCCGCCGGCACGGGCTTCAAGTCCCAGATCAGGCCGCAGAAAGACATCAGCTTCAACATGTAGAACGTGACGTCGAATTCCCACCAATAGAAGCCCTGCCGCACCGACGCAGGGTAGTGATGGTGATTGTTGTGCCAACCTTCTCCCAACGTGATGATGGCCAGCCACACGTTATTGCGGCTGGCGTCGCCGGTCTTGTAGCGCTGGCGGCCGAATACATGCGACAGCGAATTGATGGTATAGGTCCCGTGATAAACGGCCACCGTCGAGATGAAGAAACCCCACACCAGCATCTGCCAGCCGTTGGTGCCCAAGCCCGGCGCGACGTGCTGCAGCAATACACCGAGCAGGAATACGCCGACGCCGAGAATCGTCGGCACCACGATATCGAAACGGTCCAGGAAGCGCAGCTCGGGATACTTGAGCAGATCCTTCACCCGTGACAGATCCGCGGCGAAATGCTTGTGCGACATGAACCAGCCCATGTGGCTCCAAAAGAAGCCGTGCTGCACCGGTGAGTGCACGTCTTCCGGCTTATCCGAGTAGACGTGGTGGTGGCGGTGGTGTGCCGCCCACCATATGGGCCCGCGCTGCACTGCCGAGGCACCCAGCAATCCGAAGATGAATTGCCCGACGCGCGAGGTCTTGAAGCTGCGGTGCGAAAAATAGCGGTGATAGAAACCCGTGATGGCGAACATGCGCACCACGTACAGCGCCAGCGTGACGAGGAGCGCGACCCAGCTGAAGCCCACCCAGATCACGGCCAGACAGGCGGCATGCATCAGCAGGAAGGGGAGGACGCGAGCCCAGTCGGTATGCCTGCCCGATTCCCGAGGCGCCGCAGCCGGGATAGTCCTCGTCGCAAAGTCGCTGTTGCCGAACCAGCGCGACAACTCCCTGCCCACGCGCTCCGCCGTCGGCGGCTCGATCACGATTTCATTTTCTGGAGTCATCGGCTTTCCTATGGATTATGTAGCGATATGCGTCCGACCGGAATTACCCGGCCGACGACTGTAGTGCCGCGATGCGTTCGTCGAGCGGCGGATGGCTACCAACTGACGACACGCGGTCGATGAAACCATCAATGATACGCGCCAGGAATATGACGAATGTATTTAACACACCTTGCAATAGGGCGAGAGTAACCATATCACCATTCGCCCCATGGGTTATTTCGTGACCCAATACCGCTTGGCTGAGCAGGCCAGCACGGCCAAATTGGCCGCGAGGAACAGGAAAATACGCCTTCATGAGCCTTTTCTTTGGGCAAACCCACCGCAATATGGTAACGCGGCTTAAGACTAGGTCGGGACGTTGCTGCCCAATTTCAAGCGTGGCAACGCTGCGACCGTCGTTCCCTGGCGCGGCTTTGGGCGGCCGATGCGCGGACAAACGCGTATGTGCTGGTAATATCTGGGATTAATCTCGCAAAGGCTGGGCATGCAATATAGGGATTATTACGAAGTTCTTGGTGTGACCCGCGGCGCCGACGCGGCTGCGGTGAAGCGAGCCTACCGTAAGCTGGCGCGCAAATATCATCCTGACGTCAGCAAGGAAAAGAACGCCGAGAGCAAGTTCAAAGAGCTTCAGGAGGCCTACGAAGTGCTGCGCGATCCGGACAAGCGCGCAGCCTACGATCAGCTGGGACGCGACTACCGGACGGGTCAGCAGTTCCGGCCGCCGCCGGATTGGTCGCAGCGTTTCGGGCACTCCGGCAGCCAGCGGTTTTCCGATCACAATGGGTTCAGCGACTTTTTCTCCACCCTTTTCGGCGGTGCGGCAGGGGCGCCGCCGCCGCCCGAGGCGGACGCGGGTCACCTGGAAGTCACCGTGGAAGAGGCCTTTGCCGGCACGAAGCGCCGCGTCATGCTCAACGAGGGTGGCCGTGCCCGCTCCGTCGATGTGCAAATCCCGCCCGGGGTCAGCGAGGGTCAGTCGCTGCGCATCGCGGGCGGCGGCGGCGCGTCACTGATATTCCGCATCCGGCTGCGCCCGCATGCTCTCTACGTCCCTCAGGGCAAGGACGTGCAGATCGAACTCCCCCTGGCTCCGTGGGAGGCTGCCTTGGGGGCGAAGGTGGCCGTGCCCACGCTCGGCGGGACCGTCGAATTGACGGTGCCTGCAGGGGCACAATCCGGGCAGAAACTCAGGCTGCGCGGGCGCGGTTTTCCCGGCACTCCCAGCGGCGACCAAATCGTCAGCATCAAGCTGGTCACGCCGGCGGCGGGGTCCTCGCAGGCGAAGGCGGCATACGAGCGGATGAAAAAAGAATTCAATTTCGATCCGCGAGCCGACTGGCCATAGAATCCAAAGGCCGGAGGGTCAGCCAAGGTAGTGGAGGCGGTGGCACGGATGTGCAGAGAGGTCGGCGCAACGCACACCCGCCCACGGGTTTGGGTGAACCGGCGTTGCCGCCGGTGGTTCCCGCCCTTTGCAATGCGATATTCGCGGCAACCGGGGTGCGGAGCTGCTGGTTTGAGCGGCCTCAGCCGTCGCCGACGCCGTCCGGCGTCATGCCGCTGCTGCCTTCGTCTGCGCGCTGCGCCGCAACCAACACGCTTTGCGGCTTGACGAACAGCGCCTTCACCTCCGGGTGGGCGCTGCGCACGCGGGCCTCCAATTCGACCACTGCCTGCTCGATGTCCGGGGCGCGCAAATTGTCGAAGAAATCGAGGCTCAACGTCGCGACCACGCTATTCGGCGCCAGCTGCATGGTCACGATGCTATTGGCGCGGCACACGCCGGGGATGGCCGACGCCGTGCGCATGATGGCGTCGCTCAAAGCCTGATCGGCGCGTTCGCCGATCAGGAGCTCCTTCGATTCCCTCGCGAGCAATCCCGCGACTCCCGCCAGAATGACCGAGATTACTACGGACGCCACACCGTCCCAGCGGCTATCCCCGGTGAGCAGCGCCGCCGCCGTGCCCGCGCCCGCCGCAGCGATGCCGAGAATCGCCGCGGAGTCCTCGAAAACCACGATGAATGTCGGCGGATCCTTGGAGCGTCGAAACGCCTCCCACCAACCCAGGGAGCTCTTGGCGGTGCGAAATGCACGCATACCGACCAGCCAGGATGCGCTTTCGAAAGCCAGTGAGACGGCAAGCACGACGAAGATCACCACCGGGTGCTCGATGGGGACGGGATGCAACAGCCGATCCACGCCCTCGTACAGGGAGACGCCCGCGCCCAGGGCGAAGATCAGCAAGGCGACCACGAAGCTCCAGAAATAGAGCTCGCGGCCATAGCCCAAGGGGTGCACACGATCGGCCGGACGCACGGAGCGCGCGATCCCATAGAGCAGCAAGAGCTCATTGACCGTGTCGACCAGGGAATGCACCGCCTCGCTCAGCATGGCGGCCGATCCGCTCACCGCGGCGGCCACGAATTTCGTCGCCGCAACGAGCACATTGCCCGCCAGCGCCGCCCAGACAGCCACATTGATGCCGCTCTTCGCCATTTTGAAATTTGCGATCCTGGGCGTACAAGCTGTCTTGAAGTATGGGGCGAGAGGCCCCACAACTCCCAAGGCAAGCGCCGCGTAGGCTCCCCGTAAAACAAACAGATTGTAAGGCCATGACGACCGAAACACAGCCGCAGATCAAAGAGTTCCAGGCCGAAACCAAGCAAGTCTTGCGATTGGTAATCCACTCGCTGTACTCGCACAAGGAAATTTTCCTGCGCGAACTGATCTCCAACGCCTCCGACGCCTGCGAGAAGCTGCGCTTCGAGGCGCTCGCCAAGCCCGAACTCCTCGGCGCAGAACCTCTCTCGGTGACCCTGGTTCCGGATTCCGCGGCCGGCACGTTGGTCCTAAAGGACAACGGCATCGGCATGAGCGAAGCCGAAGTGATCGACAATCTCGGCACCATCGCGAGTTCCGGCACCAAGAGATTCCTGGAAAACTTGAGCGGAGATTCCGCCAAGGATGCGCAGCTGATCGGCCAGTTCGGCGTGGGCTTCTATTCGGCGTTCATCGTCGCCGACAAGGTCACGGTGCTCACGAAGCGGGCCGACACGCCCGCGGTACGCTGGGACTCGGACGGCGAAGGCCAGTACCTGATCCAAGCCGACCCCAAGGCGGACCGCGGCACCGAAGTGATCCTGCATCTGCGGGATGAGGACAAGGAATTTCTGGAGCCGGTCACGTTACGCCAATTGGTGCGCAAGTACTCGGATCACCTGAGCCTGCCCATCGTCCTCAAGACGGGCGAGACCGAGGAGACCGTCAACCAGGCCAAGGCATTCTGGACACGCCCGAAATCCGAACTCACCGATGAGGACTACCAGGCGTTCTACAAGCACATCACTCACGATTCCGAGGGCGCCCGCGCTTGGGTGCACAACAAGGTCGAAGGCAACATCGAATATACCTCCTTGCTGTATCTGCCCAAGCGTGCGCCGTTCGATTTATTCGAGCGCGAGCAGAAGGGCGGCGTGCAGCTGTACGTCAAGCGCGTGTTCATCATGGACAGGGCCGCCGAATTGCTGCCGCCATACCTTAGGTTCATGCGCGGCCTGGTCGATACCGCCGATCTGCCCCTGAATGTGTCGCGCGAGCTGCTGCAGAACAATCGCACCGTCGAGAAAATCAAGTCCGCGCTGGTCAAGCGCTCGCTCGACTTGCTGGAGGATTTGGCCGCGAACAAGCCTGAGGAATATGCGCAGTTTTGGCAGACCTTCGGCGTCGTGCTGAAGGAAGGCATCATCGAGGACCCGGGCCAGAAAGAGCGCATCGCGAAGCTGCTGCGTTTTCATTCCACCGCAGCCGCCGGCGATGCCCCAGTGGTCACGCTCGATCAGTACGTATCGCGCATCCAAGCCGACCAAAATGCCATTTACTATCTGACTGCCGATACGCTCGCCGCCGCCCGCAACAGTCCGCATCTGGAGGGTTTTCGGGCCAAGGGTGTGGAAGTGCTGCTGCTCATCGACCGCATCGACGAGTGGGTGGCGGGCCATCTCCATGAGTTCGAGGGCAAGAACCTTGCCAATGTCGCGAGCAGCGCTGCCGACGTGGCATCCGCCATTGAAACGCCGGAGAAAGCCGCTGCCGAATCGGCCTTCAAAGGCACGGTGGAGCGGCTGGGCAAGATCCTGTCCGGCAGGATCGCGAGCGCGCAAGTATCGGCCCGCCTCACCGATTCGCCCGCAGTTTTGGTTGCCGGAGAATTCGGCGTGAGCTTACGCATGGGCCGCATTCTCAAGCAGGCGGGCCAGAAGAATCCGTTTGCCACGCTGCCGATTCTCGAGTTGAATCCGAAGCATCCCTTGGTCCAGCGCCTCAAGGATACGGCCGATGACACGGGCTTCGCGGATCTGGCGCATGTGCTCTACGACCAGGCAATGCTGGCGGAGGGCGGCGAACTGGATGACCCGGCGATCTTCGTGCGTCGCGTCAATCGGCTCATCGTGGAAGGCTGCGCCGCGCAGCCAAAAATCATACTGAGTTAGGCATGCTGTTACCGCAGTGGGTTGCCAACGACAATGCCGGCGAGGAACCCTCGCAGCACGACGCCTCATTGCTCGACGCGTACTCCGGTGCAGTGATCGGCGCATTGGAGCGGGTGTCGCCCGCGGTGACCTTCATCGAGGTGAGCGCGACGCCCAAGGGGCGAGCCGCGCGCGGCTCGCGCCGTCCGGTGCGCGGCAGCGGTTCGGGATTCCTGTTCACACCCGACGGCTACTTGCTGACGAACAGCCATGTTGTGCAGGGCTCCGCGGAGATCAGTGTACGGTTGAATGACGATACGCGATTCACCGCCGACCTCGTCGGCAATGACCCGGATTCCGACTTGGCGGTGCTGCGAATCGGGTCGCCGAGCGCGCTGCCGTACGTCGAGTTCGGCGATTCGGCGGCCCTCCGAGTGGGCCAGGTGGCGATCGCCATCGGCAATCCGCTCGGCTACTCCAAGACCGTTACCACGGGC
>Ga0209890_10000284_pt1 | contig 23383 bp, 22 predicted proteins | sample OrgsoiDNA2013049_FD_185799 | JGI IMG/M metagenome (GOLD analysis project Ga0209890, IMG submission 185799) | Permafrost soil microbial communities from the Arctic, to analyse light accelerated degradation of dissolved organic matter (DOM) -... | ecosystem: Environmental > Terrestrial > Soil >...
TGATCAACGCCCGATTCAACGCATTCAACCGGTCCGGCCGGTTGAGCGTGACATGAGCGATGGTTTCCCGGCGCTCGAATAGCAGAGTGTCGAATTGCATAAGGATCCCCGGACGTGTGCGGCGCAGCGGAGTACGCCATAATGACAGAAACACGTCAATGACCCCATCCGGTGCGGAGCCGCAATGCCCATCCCCGAGATTCTGCAAGGCCGCCTGCGGCTCCCCGTCATCGGTGCTCCGATGTTCATCGTCTCCACGCCGCGCCTCGTGCTGGCGCAGTGCAAGGCCGGCATCGTCGGCTCGTTCCCGGCGCTGAATGCGCGGCCCTCGGCAGCGCTCGACGACTGGCTGGCGGAGATTACCGGCGAGCTCGCGGCCTACGCCTCCGCGAACCGCGACACCAAGGTCGCGCCGTTTGCGGTCAATCAAATCGTGCATAGCAGCAACGATCGGCTGGAACATGACGTTGCACTGTGCGTGAAGCACCGCGTGCCCATCATCATTACCAGCCTGCGGCCGCCGGCGGAAGTGGTTGCCGCGGTGCACGGCTATGGCGGCGTCGTCTTTCACGATGTGATCAATTTGCGCCACGCCGAAAAGGCCGCGGCGCAGGGGGTGGACGGCATCATCGCGGTATGTGCCGGAGCGGGTGGGCATGCCGGCGTCATGAGCCCGTTCGCCTTGGTCAAACAGATTCGCGAGATCTATTCCGGAACCATCATTCTGTCGGGCGCCATGAGCACCGGTGCAGACGTGCTCGCGGCGCAGGCGTTGGGCGCGGATCTCGCCTATCTCGGGACGCGTTTCATCGCGACGGAGGAAGCCAACGCCACCGCCGAGTATAAGCAGATGCTCATCGACAGCCGCGGCGAGGACATCGTCTATACCTCGTTGTTCAGCGGGGTCGCCGGCAACTACCTGCGCGGCAGCGTTGCGCGCGCGGGGCTCGATCCGGATAAGCTGCCCGAGGCCGACAAAACCAAAATGAATTTCGGCACCGGCGGTGCTGCGGAATTCAAGGCGTGGCGGGATATATGGAGCGCCGGGCAGAGCGTCAGCGGCATTCACGGCGTCGAGACGGTGCAGGCGCTGGTCAGCGGGATGGCAGAGGAGTACGCGGCGGCGCGCGCGAGGATCATGGATTGCGTCTAAGCGCCGATCAATTGCCCGCTTCTTTGGCGCGCTCCGTGGCGGGCATATACCTCGTTTCCGGCGATGAGCCGCTGCTGGTCGGCGAGTCGGCGGACGCCATTCGCGCCGCCGCGAGAGCGGCGGGATATGCCGATCGCATGGTATTTTTCATCGATCGCAGTTTCGCCTGGGACGAATTGCGGCATGCGAGCCAGTCACTGTCGCTGTTCGCGGAGCGGCGGCTGTTCGAGCTGCGGATGCCTTCGGGTAAGCCGGACAAGGGCGCGCAGCAGTTGGCGGAATTGGCGGCGCTGCCGCCGCCCGATGTCGTATGCCTGGTCGTCACCGGCAAGCTCGACAGGAAGGCAAGCGATGCTCCGTGGGTGCGGGCCGTCGAGAAGCACGGCATCTGGGTGCCCATTCGGGCGGTGGAGACGGCGGCGTTGCCGGCTTGGCTGCGCGAGCGCGCCAAGCAGCTTCAGGTGGACATGGAGCCGGCCGCGGCGCAACTGATCGTCGATCGTGTGGAGGGAAATCTGCTGGCTGCGAAACAAGAGATGGAGAAGCTCCGGCTGCTCGCCAACGGCGAACCCATCAGCTTGGAATTGGTGTTGCGGTCGGTCGGCGACAGCGCTCGCTACGACGTGTTTCAGCTCGCTGAAGCGGCCGCCGCCGGCGACGCGGCGAGAGCCCTGCGCGTGCTTCTCGGACTCAAGAGCGAGGGAGTGGAGCCCACCCTTGTATTGTGGGCACTCGTCCGCGAGCTGCGCGGACTGTGGCAGGCACGCGAACGCAACCGTCTGCGTTCCACGGTTCGGGGAAGCGGCTGGAATCTGGCGGCTGCGCCTTCGCCGCGCGCGCTATCGAGGCTCGAGCAGCTGCCGCTGGCGCGTTTGCTGGTGCAGGCAAGCCACACGGATCGTGTGATCAAGGGACTGGCGACGGGTGATGCGTGGAGCGCGCTGACCGCACTCACCGGCGGCCTTGCCGGCGCTTTGCAAGCGACCCCGGAATCAGGCAGGGTACACGGATGAACCCCATGGGCATTTTCGGCGGAACCTTCGATCCGATTCACTACGCCCATTTGCGCACCGCATTCGAGCTGCAGCAGGCGCTGCGATTGAAGGAAATTCGGTTTCTTCCCGCCGGCAATCCGCCGCACCGCGATCAACCCCTCGCCGACGCGCAACTGCGGCTGCAAATGGTGCAGTTGGCTACTGCCGGTCAGGCCGGCTTCATCGTCGATGACCGCGAGGTGCGCAAAGCCGGGCCGTCCTACTCGGTCGAGACCTTGAGCGAACTGCGGCACGAGTATCCGGACCGGAGCCTGTGCTTGATCGTCGGTATGGATGCCTTCCTAAGCTTGCCTAAATGGCATCAGTGGCGCGAGCTGCTGCAATTGGCCCACTTGGTGGTCGCGCACCGGCCGGGCTGGCGCGCGCCCGGCATGGGGCCGCTCGGCGAGCTATTGGTCGACCGGGGCACCGGGCGAATCGGCGATTTGCACGAGTCTCGAGCCGGCTGCATTTATATTCACGCCGTGACCCAACTGGAGATTTCGTCCACCGAGGTGCGTCAGCTGATCGGCATGGGCCGCGATCCGCGCTTCCTGATGCCGGATGCAGTGCGTAAACTGATCCTCGATACCAACTGCTATTCCAAAACACGGACAACGTAGTGCCAATCAAAAAAAAGACCCCTCAGCTTAAGTCAAAGGACCGCAAGAAGCCGGTCGTCACTCCCCAGGCGGGCCGCAAGCCCAAAACTGCCGGCAAGCCGAAACTCAAGCCCGCCAGCAAGCTCGAAGCCGCCGACAATCGCAAAGTGATCCGCGCGAATACTTCGCTCAAGAGCGTCGTGATCGATGCCTTGGCCGATATGAAAGCGTTGGAGGTCAAAGTGCTGGACGTGCGCGGGCTCACCGATATTGCGGACTTCATGGTGATCGCGAGCGGCACTTCCGATCGGCACGTGCACGCGGTTGCGCAACGCGTGGTCGAGAAGACCAAACAGGCGGGATTCCAACCGCACGGGGTCGAGGGACAGCAAGACAGCGACTGGGTTCTCATCGATTTGCACGAGCTGATCGTGCATGTCATGTTGCCGCGCGTGCGCGAGTTCTACGGACTCGAGAAGCTATGGGACATGACGGCAGCGAAGCGCGCCGCGCGCGCGTAAGAACCGGTGCGCCGTCCCGATGAAGTGCCGGTTGATAGCGGCCGGTACGCGTTTGCCCGATTGGGTCAACAGCGGCTTTCGCGAATACCAGAAGCGATTGCGCACCCCCCTTGTGTTGGAGTTGCACGAGATTGGCCTCGCGCCGCGCCGCGCCGGCGAGAGCCCCCATCGCGCGATCCAAAGGGAGGGGGCGGACATGCTGGCCGTGCTTGGGCGGGACGATTATGTCGTGGCGCTCGAGATTGCCGCCAAGGCCATGAGCACCGAGCAATTGAGCGCGTGGCTTGCCGGGCGCTTGAGGGATGGCCGCCCGCTCGCGCTTCTGATCGGCGGTCCCGACGGTCTGTCGCCGCAATGTCGCGAAAGGGCCGATCAGAGCTGGTCCTTGTCGCAGCTGACCCTGCCGCATGCGCTGGTCAGGGTGGTGGTGGCTGAACAGCTCTACCGCGCAATGAGTTTGCTGGCCGGCCATCCGTATCACCGAGCTTAAGGGTCAAGGAGCCCGTCCGAGTATTCCGCGTGGCTCATGCGGAATACTCGGACGGGCTCCGGTTCGGTATCCTCGGTACATGCCCACAGATTTCATCTACCTGGCCTCGGGATCGCCGCGACGGCGTGAATTACTGCAGCAAATCGGCGTGCCTTTCCGCGTGGTGGCGGCGGCCGTGGACGAAGCAGTCTTGCCCGGCGAGGAGCCTCTGGCCTATGTCACGCGTCTCGCCGCAGCCAAAGCCGACTTGGGGTGGGGAAGGAACCGCGACGCGACCGACGGCGCCGTGTTGGCGGCGGACACGGCGGTGGTCCTTGACGGAACGATACTCGGGAAGCCGGCGGATGGGGAGGATGCCGAGGGGATGCTGCGGCAGCTCTCCGGCCGCACTCACGAGGTGCTGACCGCCGTCGCTTTGCGCACCGCGAAGGGGCTCAAGTCGAGGATCAGCCGCAGTGAAGTCACTTTTCGCAGCATCGCCGCCGCGGAAGCCCGGGCCTATTGGGAAAGCGGTGAACCGGCCGACAAGGCCGGCGCCTATGCCATCCAGGGCCGCGCCGCCGTTTTCGTCGCGGAGCTGCGCGGCAGCTATTCCGGCGTGGTGGGACTGCCGCTGTTCGAAACGGCCGAACTCTTGTGCGAGGCGGGTGTATGGCCATCGCATGGCCGCGGACAGGCGCGATGAGCACCGAAATCATGGTCAATGCCAGCACTCACGAGGCGCGCGCCGCGGTCGTCGAGAACGGCGTGCTGCAAGAGGTGTTTCTCGAGCGCGCCAGCCGCCGTGGGCTGATCAGCAACATCTACAAAGGGCGGGTGTCGCGGGTCCTTCCGGGCATGCAGGCGGCATTCATCGAAATCGGCATGGAACGCACGGCGTTCCTGCACGCCTCGGACATATTCGATCCGCGTCATGCGGACTTGGGGCTCGAGCCGCCGCGCACCGAAAACATCCGCTCGCTGGTCGCCGAAGGCAACGAGATACTGGTACAGGTCGTCAAGGATCCGTTGGGGACCAAGGGCGCTCGCTTGACCACCTACATGACGCTGCCGTCCCGGTATCTCGTGTACATGCCGAAGGGCCGTGGGGTCGGCGTCTCGGCGCGGATCGAAAATGAGAGCGAACGCGAGCGCTTGCGCGCCGCCGTGCTGGCCGGCATCGAGCCGGAGGAGAATGCGGGATTCATCGTGCGCACGGCCGCGGAAGATGCGACGCCGGAGGCCTTGCGCGCCGACATGCTTTACTTGAGAAAACTGTGGGAGTTCGTGCGTCAGAAGGGATTGCGCACGGAGCCCGGCAACTTGGTGCATGCCGATTTGCCGCTGCATTTGCGCGTCCTGCGGGATTTGCTTCGGCCGGATGTCGACAAGGTGCTGATCGATCAGGCGAGCGCGCATCGCGAGATGCGGGAATTCGCCGCCACGTTCATGCCGGACGCGCTGCCGCGCATCGAGCTGTACGGCGAGAGCCGCCCGGTTTTTGAGTTGCACCACGTCGAGGAGGAAATCCAGAAGGCGTTGGATCGCAAAGTGCCGCTGAAATCCGGCGGCTACCTGATCATCGATCAAACCGAGGCGATGACCACCATTGACGTCAATACCGGGGCGTTCGTCGGACATCGGAATTTGGAGGAGACCATCTTTCGAACCAATCTCGAGGCGGCCGTGGCGGTGGCGAGGCAGCTGCGCCTGCGCAATCTGGGCGGCATCATCATCATCGATTTCATCGACATGGAAGCGCCGGAGCATCGCCGGCAAGTCATCCAGGCCTTGGAAAAGGCTCTCGCCGACGATCACGTGAAGACCAGCATCTCGTCGGTATCGCCCTTGGGATTGGTCGAAATGACGCGCAAGCGCACGCGTGAGAGCCTGGAACATTTGCTGTGCCAACCGTGTCCAACCTGCGAAGGGCGGGGCTTCGTCAAAACGGCGGAAACGGTGTGTTACGAAGTGTTCCGTGAGATCGTGCGCCAATCGCGGCAATTCGAGTGTCAGCAATTGATGGTATTGGCCCATCAAGATGTGATCGAACGGCTGCTTGATGAGGAGTCCTCCGCGCTGGGCGAACTGGAACTGGTCACCGGCAAGCCGATACGTCTGCAAACCGAAGCCCTTTACACCGTCGATCAGTACGACGTCGTCCTGATGTAAATGAGTGCGCGCAAGGCCGGAAAAATCCTGCTGTATAGCTTTGCCGCAGTGCTGGGTTTGCTGCTGCTGTTGATGCTGGGCCTCAAGTTCGCGCTCGACCGCGTACCCGCATACCAAGCCGAGATAAAACAGTGGGTCCATGCGCAAACCGGATATCACATCGAATTTGCCGGCGTATCGCCGTCCTTCCGCTGGTATGGACCGGAGCTTCACTTCGACCGGCTGGAGTTGCGCTCCAAGGATGACCGGCGAGTCTTGGCGCGCGCCGCCGGCGGCCGAGTTGTGGTAGACATCCGGCAGCTGCTCAGCAGCGGCAAGCTGCTTGCGGGCAGGATCGAAGTCGATTCGCCGACCATCCTGATCGCGCGCGTAGGGCCGACCAGCTTCGCGCTGGCATCCGAAATCAAATTGGGCGGCGACGACTCTTCTCTCGAGACGCTCACGCTGGATGATCTGCCCGCCGGAAAATTGGCGATTCGCCACGCCGTGGTCACGATGCAGGATTGGAACTCCGCGCTGCCGCTGCTCGATTTGCAAGACGTCAATTTCGATGTACGGCGCGGCGAGGAGGATCTTTCGGTCGTGTTCAGCGCGCGTTTGCCCCGGGCTCTCGGCGGAACTTTGAGCGTCAGCGGCAGCGCGCGCGGCCGCAGCGACTTGCAGATGCTGAATTGGAGCGCGCTCGCGCGGGCGCGCGGCATTTCCTTTCCGGGATGGCGGTTGCTGTTGCCCGAATTCTTGAGCCGGCTTGACGAAGGCAGCGGCGAGTTCGATCTGGCGGCCAGCGGGACGGGCCGCATCCTTGCGCGCGCGGATCTTGATTTTGCGGCGAAGGGCGTGGTCACGCAGCTTCGCGATGGCCCAACCGCGAAGTTTCAAGAGATCAGCGGGGCCCTCAGCGTCATCCACGTGGGCGACCGCTGGACCGTCTCGGGCAAGCGGGTGCGCACGGTACGGTCAGGCCGCCGCGACCCCGATTCGCAGTTCGACGTGAGTTGGCGCAGCGGCGCTGCGGGCTTGCTCGATTTGCGTGCGCGCGCGAGCTATCTTCGCGCCGATTCTCTCCTGCCCCTCGCCGGGTTGCTGCCGGACAAGGATATTCGCAACCAGCTGCGAGAACTGGCACCGACCGGGGAATGGACGGATACGGTCATTGCGTTGGCCCGTGGCACGGCTGCGGACCCCTTGCGGCTGCAGGTCCAGGCGAAATTTCGCGACGTCGGATTTGCGCCGGTCGGGCGTGCACCAGGGCTCCGGGGCTTGACGGGCTCGATTGCCGGGACCGAGAGAGGCGGGCACGTGAATATCGATACCCGCACGGCCGTGTTCAGTTGGCCGGCGCAGTTTACCCATCCTGTGGACCTCGACGCTTTAACGGCAACCTTTTTTTGGAAGCGCACCGATGAGGAGCTGCTGGTGGCGACCACCAATTGGGAGATGAAGAATCGCGACGCCGGCGTGCGCGTGAAAGCGGCTTGGGCAGCGCCCGCCGACGGCTCATCGCCGGCGCTCACGCTGGTGAGCAGCGTGGAGAACGGGAATGCGGCAAGCGCTCACAATTATCTTCCGCGCGCGGTCATTGCACCGCCGGCGCTCGCCTGGTTGGATCGAGCATTGGTGGCAGGCCACCTGTCGCGCGCTGACGTCGTACTTCAGGGGCCGATTCGACATTTTCCGTTCCGCGACGGCAGCGGTTTGTTTCTGGCGCGCTGTGCCCTCGACGGAATGACGCTGGACTACGGAGAGGGATGGCCGCGCCTCGAGAGTCTTGCCGGGCAGGCGGAATTTCGCAATGAGGGAATGACCGCGCACCTCATCTCCGGACGGGTCGGCGGCATCCCTGTGGGTTCGGCCGACGCGCGCTTCGCCGACTTTAAAACCGGCGAGCTGGAAATTCATGTCGGCGCAAGCGGCGACGCCTCGGACGCACTTGCATACCTCCGCGCCTCGCCGCTGAACGACATGGCCGAGCACGCATTCTCCAGCGTCGAAGCCAAGGGTCCGATGCGATCCAAAGTGGATTTGTTTCTGCCGTTCAAGGATTTCGTGCATCGGCGCATACAGGTGCATGGCCAGTTGCAGGGTGTGACGCTAAATCGGCCGGGATCGATCGTTACCGCGAGCGATTTGAACGGCGATTTCGATATCGACGGCGCGCAAGTGGCGCGCGCCGATGTTCGCGGCCGCGTCTTGGGCGGGGCGTTCCAGATGCAGGCTCGAGCGCCGCGTAACCGGCCGCTGACCCGAACTCAACTTGAGTTTCGCGGCACCTTGACGGGCGAGGCCTTGCGCACCGCGCTGGCGTTGCCTTCCGGCATTGCGATCGGCGGGCAGACGGAATGGCGCGCCGCCTTGAAAATGGCACCCGACCCCAATCGCGAACGCAGCTTGCATGTGATCAGCAATCTCGTCGGTCTCGAGATGAAGCTGCCGGCGCCGCTGGATAAAACCGCGGATACCCCGATGCCGTCCTGGTTCGAAATCCAATGGCCGGCGACCGGCGGCCCACAAGGGCGGCTGTCGCTCGGATCCGTGGTAAGCGGCACCTATGCGCTCGAATCCGACGCGGCCGGTTTGCGGCTCGCGCATTTGGCGTTGACATTCGGCGCCGGCGAGCCGATTTCGAGCGACACTCAAATAGTGAACGTGGGCGGATCGGTCGCGCGGCTGGATCTCGCGGGTTGGCTCAGGCTGATCCCCGCCGACAAGAACGCCAAGCCGCTGTCGGACTACCTGCGCGCGGCCAGACTCAACGTTGCCGAGCTCGACTATTTGGGCGTGAGGTTCCGCGAGGTGTCGTTGAATTTGGCGGTGGCGGAAGGCAGCATGCAAATTGCGGTCGGAGGACCCAATGTTACGGGGACCATTACCGTGCCGCGCGCCGCCGATTCGTCGGAGCCGTGGAGACTGGAATTCGCGCGCCTAAATGTTGACGCGGCGCCCGACTCGACGCGAACCGGCGCGGGCGCAGCCGCCGGCGGGTCCGCCGGCGATCAAACGTCGAGTGCACCCACGACGCCCGGCGATCCGCGCAGCATCCCGGCGCTCGAGTTTCACGCGGCTGACCTCAATTGGGGTGAGCGGCACTTGGGTGACGTTCAGGCGACCCTGGTCAAATTGGACGATGGCATCAGCTTGAAACAGCTGACCGTCACCGGTGCCAGCTTCAACTTGAGTGCAGTGGGCGAGTGGCGCGGGAAGGACGCCGGATTGGGGCGCATCGAGGGCACGCTGACCAGCAGCGACGCGCAGGAGACGCTGAAAGAGTTGGGGTACATCCCGGTCATTGAGGCCAAAACCGGGCGCATGGATTTCGACCTGAATTGGGTCGGCGCGCCGGCGGCTGAGACCTACGTCTTAGCGGAAGGACGCGTGCAGTTGTTTCTGGACAAGGGTCAAATCGTCGGGCTCAACCCCGGCGCCGGCCGCGTATTGGGGCTTACCAGCGTTGCCGCGTTACGCCGGCGGCTGGCTTTGGATTTCAGCGATCTTACCGACAAGGGCCTGGCGTTCGACACCGTTCGCGGCGAATTTGACCTGCGCGACGGCAGCGCCTACACCGATGACTTGTTGGTCAAGGGACCCGCGGCGGAAATCGGCCTAATCGGGCGGGTAGGCTTGAAAAACAAAGATTACGACCAAATTGCAGTGGTCACGGGCAGCATCGGTAATTCGCTGCCGTTGGCGGCGCTGGCGGGCGGCCCCGTGGTGGCGGGCGCGGTGCTTCTTTTCACACAAGTGTTCAAACAGCCGCTGAAGGGCTTGGCACGAGGGTATTATCGGATTACCGGCAGTTGGGACAATCCGATCGTCGAACGAATCAAGAGTGCAGACGCGGCCGCAGCATCTGCCGAGGCACCGAAATAGATGGGCATAGTCGCCGCCATACAAATGACCTCGAGTCACGTCGTCGCAGACAATTTGGCTGCGGCCGCCGGCTTGTTGCGTGAAGCCAAGGAATTGGGGTGCGAGATCGCCTGCCTGCCGGAGAACTTTTCATTCATCGGTCTGCGCGATGCCGACAAGGTGCAAGTTGCCGAAATGGACGGCGAGGGCCCCATGCAGTCGTTTTTGAGCAAGACCGCGCGAGACCTCAAGATGTGGATTCTGGGCGGCACGATTGTCATCCGCGGCGACGGCGATAGTCGCGTTACCAACTCGTCGCTGTTGATCGACGCCGCCGGCAAGCGGGTGGCACGCTACGACAAGATTCACTTGTTCGACGTGACCATTCCCGGCCGCGACGAGCAATATCGCGAATCGACCCACGTCGCCGCCGGGCGCGAGCCGGTCATTGCGGATACTCCCGTCGGGAGGCTCGGGCTTTCGGTTTGCTACGACATGCGGTTTCCCGAACTTTACCGTGACCTCGTAGCGCAGGGCGCCGAGTGGCTGGCGGTGCCCGCGGCCTTTACGGTGCCGACCGGGCGTGCGCATTGGGAAACGTTGCTGCGGGCGCGGGCGATCGAAAACCTGTGTTACGTGGTGGCGCCGGCGCAGAGCGGCACCCATACCAGCGGCCGCGAAACGTATGGCGATTCCCTCATCGTTGATTATTGGGGCCAGGTGCTGTCTCGCCTGGCAAAGGGTACCGGAGTGATCACCGCAGATATCGATCTTGCTAAGGAAGCGGAGACGCGGGCGCGTTTTCCGGCACTCGACAACCGGCAACTGGGGCTGCCCAACGTTGCGGCGGTGCTCACATGAATGCACGCAGCGCCGACACGAGCGAACCCCTGTTCGAGGTGGCGGAAAAAATGATCCTGGCGCCCTCGAGCCTCGACGAGCAGCAATTGTCGAAGGTGCTGGATGACGCCATGAGCCGCGGCGTGGACTACGCGGATCTATATTTTCAATTGTCGCGCGAGGAATCCTGGTCGCTCGAGGACGGGATCGTCAAGGAAGGATCGCATAGCATCGAGCAAGGCGTCGGGGTGCGCGCCATCAGCGGTGAGAAGACCGGTTTCGCCTACACCGACGAAGTGCTGCTGCCGGCGCTGCTCGAGGCGTCCGCCGCCGCGCGCGCCATTGCACGCAGCGGCGGACGAAACGCGGTGAAGGCGTGGCAGCGTCCCTTGACTCACCGGCTGTATCTGCCGATCGATCCGCTCGACGCCATACGCGACGAGGACAAGGTGGCGTGGTTGATGCGCATCGATGCCGATACGCGCCGCATTGACCCGCGGGTCAAACAGGTGATGGCGTCGTTGGCGGCGGTGCACGAAGTGATACTGATCGCGACCAGCGACGGCACCTTGACGGCGGACGTGCGGCCCTTGGTGCGGGTCAATGTCTCGGTCATCGTCGAACAGAACGGACGCCGCGAGCAGGGCTATAGCGGCGGCGGCGGGCGCTTCGGCCTGGATGAATTGCTGCGCGGCGATGAGCCGTTCGCACATGGCCGCGAAGCCGTGCGCCAGGCGCTGGTGAATCTCGACGCGGTGGCCGCGCCGGCCGGGTCCATGACCGTGGTCCTGGGACCCGGCTGGCCGGGAATCCTGTTGCACGAGGCCATCGGTCATGGCTTGGAAGGCGATTTCAATCGCAAGGGCACCTCTGCGTTCTCCAACCGCATCGGCCAGAAGGTGGCTGCGGATGAAATCACCGTGGTTGATGACGGCACTCTCGATCGACGCCGCGGATCCTTGAACGTCGATGATGAAGGCACGCCCACGCAGTGCACGACGCTGATCGAAAAGGGTGTGCTGCGCGGTTATATTCAGGACAAAATGAATGCGAGATTGATGGGCATGCCGGCGACCGGAAACGGCCGGCGCGAATCCTTCGCCCATATGACCTTGCCGCGCATGACCAATACCTACATGCGCGCAGGCTCGCGTGCTCCGGAAGAGATCATCGCATCGGTCGAGAAGGGCCTGTACGCCGTCAATTTCGGCGGCGGCCAGGTCGACATAACCTCCGGCAAATTCGTGTTCTCGGCGAGCGAAGCGTACTTGATCGAAAACGGCAAGATCGGCGCACCCGTCAAGGGCGCGACCTTGATCGGCAACGGCCCTGATGTCCTGCAGCGCGTCAGCATGGTCGGCAACGACTTGAAGCTGGACGGCGGGGTCGGAACCTGCGGGAAGGAAGGCCAATCGGTGCCCGTCGGAGTCGGTCAACCCACTCTGCGCATCGATGCGCTTACCGTCGGCGGGACGGGCTGATCCCCAAGCCGTGTGCGTAACTGCACGTTCGCGCGGTGATTGGCTGTGTCACGCCGATCGTCGCCCGCGCAGAATGATCGCGCGGTGCTGTCAAGGAGGAGGCCCCATCGGGGGAAATCGCAGGATGCTCGGCCGCGGCGCGGGCAAGACGTTGAACGCTTGAATGTCTGGCCCGCGCCTTTTGAACATCGACCGTTCCCCGGCACGAGGCCGGGGTCGAAGTCGCATGAGCACGGCGGCTAGCGCCATTCGGCTTCGCGCTCGAATGGTGCGCGGCAACGATGTAGGAATCGGCCCTCAACATATTACGAAAATTCCTACGCCACGTCGCATTGTGGCGACGGGTTGCTTCGCTAGCCAAAGGGAATCAACAATAACGTGCACCGGATCCCATCTGCTCCGGTAGGGGACTCGGTACCCTGATGTCACGTTATCTATGACGCAACGACGGAGTTTCCAATGGCCGACAATTCAATGACGGGCGCGTTTCAGCTCAATTTGCCCCAAGAGCTGCTGTCGGAGGCCAAGCGGGCTCCCAAAGCCAAAACCGAGGAACTTCGAGTTGAGGGTTGGCGCAATTCCTGGCTCTCGCGCATCTCCGAGTTGTTGGTCGGCAAGGACTAACCTTAAGCCGATGGGCGGCCGCGATCGCCCGGCAAAGGCCCGGAGGGTATGAGCCGGTAGCGCCGGGCCGGCTACCTTGAGGCGGCGCCACGCTTATTCGTCAAATTTTAAGTTAAATTCCGAGAAATATCCGCGGCAGATTCATTAACATAGCGCACGGAGGTCGTTTCCATGCGCCTGGCTCGCCCTGTTTATGAAAGTCTGCCCTATGTATATATGGCCATCGGCGGATTGGCGATATTTCTGTTCTATGTAGATTCGGTCGTCGGCCCGCGCGCGGTCGCCGCATTCGTCATCGGTGTGGTTGTCGAGACGGCGGCGCTGACCCTGCTTCTGCGACGCCAGGATTATCGTGAATTGAGCCGCGAGTATTCCGGCGAGACCATCGACTTTCCCTCCACGCTGCAACGCTAGCCTACGGTTCACGGCCTTTCATGCGTGCCGCTTTCGGGCTCGCCGGCGCCGCGCAGGCGCGGCTGCCGCTCGTCGATGTACATGATTTCATGTTGCCCCACTTTCACCACGTCGCCGTCGTTCAGATTGTGCCGCCGAACGCGCTTGGACTGCACGAAAATACCGTTGGTGCTGTTGAGATCTTCGATCAGGCAGGAGTCGGCTTGCGTCACGATCTGGCAGTGATGACGGCTGATGAATTTGCTGTCGATCTGTATATCGTTATCTGAAGTCCGGCCGATCACCAGACGGCCCGGCTTGAGCTCGCGTTCCATCACGGTCCTGCCCTCGCTTGCCAGCAGAATCCGCCCGACCGTGGGGCCGGTCTCGGCGTCGGGGATCGTATTTTCCAAATTGAGAGCGCGCATCCGGTTGGTGTGGGAGGCGAATTCGACCCACTGCAGCTCCTCGATCGCGTCGTCGAGATCTTCCGCTGTCACCGTATCCCGGTCGCGGCCGAACGCGGCTATCAGGCCGGTATCGCACAGGGTATTGATCAGGCGCGGGACACCGCCGGTGTATTTGTAAATGGTGGCGTAGGTATCGTCTGCAAAAATTCGCCTCCCCTGCGAGCCGGCAACCTCGAGACGATGATCGATGTAAGCGGCAGTTTCGGTGCTCGTGAGCGCGGTCAGATGAAAACGCAGACGCACGCGTTGCGTGAGCTGTTCCAACTCAGCAGAATTGAGCTTATCGTTGAGTTCGGGTTGTCCCGCGAGAATGATCCGAAGGGCCTTCTCCTTGGTGGTCTCAATGCCCGACAACATGCGCACTTCCTCGAGGACGCGGTGACTCAAGTTTTGGGCCTCGTCGACGATCAGCAGCACCTTGCGCCCGATGATGTGCTGTTCCACCAGAAATTGATTCAAGGTGGCCAACACCTCCGGCTTTTTCATGTTGAACGGCGAGAAACCGAATTGCACCAGGACGGTTTGCAGAAACGCCGTTGGGCTGAGTTGGGTCTGGTTGATTTGCGCGACGACAGCGTCGGTTTGCATTTCATGCAGGAAAGTTTCGATCAAAGTGGTTTTGCCGGAGCCGATTTCTCCCGTGATCACGACGAATCCGTCGGTGAACCAAATCGTCGATTCCATGTACGCTTTGGCGCGTGCATGCTGCTTGCTCAAGTAGAGGAACTGCGGATCCGGGCTCAGGCGGAACGGCAATTCATGGAGTTTGAATAGTTCTAAATACATGAATGGAGGCAGTTTACGGGATTGGACGCCCAGGAGCCTGTCTGAGTATTCCACTTGAGCCGCGTTGGCTCTGCAAGGGAGCGGATGCAAGGCGCGCGGCGCCGGCCGTGGTTGATTCCACGGCCAAGCCGCGCAACGCCGCAGACGCCCCTTGCAGAGCCAACCCTTCGTACCCTAACGGATTTGCCTTCGTTCGTCGTTGTCGCCTCCTCATTGGGTCGTACCCAACCGCGTCGGCTCCGCCTCGACTGAAGGCAAATCCGTCCGGTCGCGGCCACGTGGAATACTCAGACAGGCTCCCAGCGTGAAATGACGGTTCAGATCCATTGAACCAGTTTCAAGGTTTCGGCAAGGGCTACATTTCGCTCCGCAGCGCGCTGCTTGAGGACGGTGCAGTGGCCCAATTTGCGTCCCGGGCGCGGCTCCTTTCCATAGTCGTGGAAGGCCAGACCATCGATGGCCAATAGCCGTTCGCGGTCCGGCATTTTTCCGAGGAAATTGATCATGGCCGTGTGCCCTAAGGCGCGAGTGCTGCCGAGCGGCAGGCCGCATATTGCGCGCAGATGGTTTTCGAATTGGCTGGTCACACAGCCTTCGATGGTCCAATGTCCGGAATTATGCACTCGAGGCGCCATTTCATTGGCGACCAAGCGTCCCCCGACGACGAAAAACTCAATGGTGAGCACACCGACGTAGGCGAGAGCGTTCATCACCCGTTTCATGGAGGTTCGCGCAGCCTGCTCGAGCACCCGGTTTGTAAAAGGTGCAATGCCGTAATGCAGGATCCCGCCGCCGTGGCTGTTGGCCGAGAGTGGATAGAACACGGTCTCCCCCGCGGCGGAGCGCGCCCCGACGATGGAAACTTCGCGCGAGAACTCCTGAAATTTCTCGTAGATCAACCCGAGGCCACCGATCGCGGCCCAAGCTTCATCCAGGTGTGCCGCATTTCGCACGACGAACTGGCCCTTGCCGTCATACCCCATGCGGCGGGTCTTGAGTACGCCGGGAAGCCCCAATCTGCGGGCCGCGCGGATCAACTGCTCCTTGCTGTCGATCGCGGCATGCGCGGCAACGGGAATTCGCAGCTTGGTAAACAGAGCTTTTTCCGACAGGCGATCCTGGGACACTTCGAGGGCCGCCCGGGGCGGCCGGACCTTGGTCAGTTTCTCGAGCGGCGCGAGGGCCTTCCCTGAGATATTTTCCCAGTCAAAAGTGAGGACGTCGCTGCTCGCGGCCAATGCGGCGAGTTGCGCCGCGTCCTCGAACTCACCGGTCACTATCGGTGCCACTTGTGCGCCCGGCGCTGTGGCGCTGCGGTCGAGAAACAGGCAGCGTATTCCGAGCGGGTAGCCGGCCAGCGCAAGCATGCGCCCCAATTGACCCGCACCGACAATGCCGACCCGCGATAGCGTCAAGAGCCGCGGGGATCTGGTTTGGCGAGCACGGCAGCGGTCTGTGCCTGGCGAAACGCGTCCAGGGCCGTGCGGATGTCGACATTTTCATTGGCCAGAATCGCGGCAGCGAACAGTGCGGCATTTTTTGCGCCCGTGGCGCCGATGGCAAAGGTGGCGACGGGGATGCCGGTCGGCATCTGGGCAATCGACAGGAGCGAGTCGATGCCGTTCAGGACCTTGGATTGAACCGGCACGCCCAACACCGGCACCGACGTCTTGGCGGCGGTCATGCCCGGCAAATGAGCGGCGCCCCCTGCGCCCGCGATGATGGCCTTCAGACCGCGTGCGCGTGCGCCTGCCGCATACTCGAACAAGAGATCGGGCGTGCGGTGGGCCGAAACCACGCGTACCTCGTGGGCGATACCGAGGGAGTCGAGCATGTCGGCGGCGCCCTGCATGGTTTCCCAGTCGGAAGACGATCCCATAATGATTCCGACCAGGGCTTTCATTTGCGCTTAGTTTAGCAAAGCTCCTAGCCCAGCAACTCGCGCAGAAACGCGAAAAGCTCCCGTGCGCCGACGGGTGAGCGCTGTTCGAGGCGCTCTTTCTCGGCTTTTTCCAGTAGCCTGACCAGAATCGTCCGGTCAGCTTGAGGGTACTCGCGCAGAAGCTCGTCGAGCCCGGTGCCCGGCTCCGACAGCAGCCGGTCGCGCCAGCGCTCGATTTGCTGGAAATGCCGGATCTCGAGGTCATGGCGCTGCTTGCGCTCGGCCAGCTTGGCGAGCACCGGCTCCGGATCGATATCGCGCATCAATTTGCCGATATACTGCCGTTGCCGTATCTGCGCTCCGTGCGAGGGCAAACGGCGTAAATCACGCAGTGCAACGAATAGGTTATCCGGCAGGTCAAGCGCTTTGATCTCCTGGTCGGGAAGGGCCGATAATTTCACGCCCAACTCCTGCAGAGAAGCCGCTTCCCGTTTGCGGTCGCTCTTGCTCCGGCGCTGCTCCTCGGATTCGCCGGACGTATCGGTGGTTTCATTCTCGCTCGTCATACCGCCCATGCTATCACTCAAGACCGGTAGAATCGCCGCTCGGAATCCTCAAAGAGAGTTTTGGAGATATCGATGGCCGTGTCCAGCAACCCTGTCCGCCTCACCCAAGAAGACCTTGAATCGATCATCGAGCGTGCCTTGGAAGAAGCACGCGTTCGAGGCGCATCGCAAGCCGAGGCGGCCGTCAGCCAGGATACGGGTCTTTCGGTCGGTGTGCGACTCGGCGAGGTCGAGACCCTGGAACACCAACGCGATCGCAGCATGGGAATTACGGTCTATTTCGGGCAGCGCAAGGGCTCGGCCAGTACCGCGGATTTTTCGCTGGATGCAGTCCGGGCGACGGTGGCCAAGGCCTGCAGCATCGCCCGCTTCACGGCCGAGGATGCCTGTTCGGGGCTCGCGGAAGCGGCGCTTATGACGCATAGGCCCTTGAATCTGGATCTGTCGCACCCTTGGAATGTCACGGCGGACCATGCGATCGAGATCGCCAAAGCCTGCGAGGCCGCAGCACTCGGATTCGACGCGCGGATCAATAATTCCGAGGGCGCCTCGCTCGCCACCCACCAGGGCCTGCACGTGTACGGCAATACGCATGGCTTCGTGGGCGGCTATCCGACCACGTCGCATACCTTGAGTTGCGTGGTGCTCGCCGGCACCGGCGAGGATATGCAGCGCGATTACTGGTACAGCAGTTCTCGCGATTGGCGCGAACTGGAGCAAGCAGAGGCCATAGGCCGGGAGAGTGCGCGCCGCACGATCGCGCGCCTGGGTCCCCGCAAACTGAGCACGCGCCGCGCGCCGGTACTGTACGTGCCGGAACTTGCGCGCGGCCTGATCGGGCATTTCGTGGCCGCAATTCGCGGCAGCAGCCAGTACCGGCAATCCTCGTTCCTTTTGAATTCAGCGGGTCAGCAAGTGTTTCCCGCCGGATTCTCGATCGCCGAGCGGCCGCACATACGGAAGGCGATGGGTAGCGCGCCGTTCGATGATGAAGGCGTCGAGACCCGCGACCGCGAATTGGTCGCCGATGGAATACTCACGGGCTACATTCTTTCCAGTTACTCGGCGCGCAAGCTCGGCCTTAAAACCACGGGCAATTCCGGAGGCGCTCACAATCTCGTGGTCGCACCGAACCTCGCGGGCGGGATGGACGCGCTGCTATCGCGGATGGGCACCGGGCTATTGGTAACCGAGCTCATGGGACAGGGCGTCAACATGGTGACCGGCGATTACTCGCGCGGCGCTGCCGGCTTCTGGGTCGAGAACGGCAGGGTTCTGTATCCGGTTGCGGAGATCACGATCGCCGGAAGCTTGCGCGAAATGCTCAAAGGCATAACCGCCGTGGGTGATGACGTCGACATGCGCGGCGGCACGCGTGTCGGGTCGATCTTGCTGCAGGAAATGACCATCGCCGGCGATTGAAAATGCACGCGCAACGCGGCTCACGCGGATTGCTCAGTCCGAAGTCTCGGCCGCGATCAAATCCTTGAGCGACCGGGCACCCAGCCGCTCGCGCATCGCGGCTTCCACCTCGCGCATCACCCGGGCCCCAGCGTTCACCCGATGGACCTCGATCGTCAGCCGCGCGATTTGCAGGGTGCGCACGGCTTCCAAGATGTCGGCCAGCAGGATGCCTGCGGGATCGCGGCCGGGAACGTATTGCTCCTTCTCGGTCACCACGATCAAACCGCCACGCTCCAGGCGCGCGAGCACGGGCCCAAGCGCGATGCCCGGGACGTCGAGTTCGGCCGCGAGCCGGCCGGCGTCCCAATAGCCGCCGCCCGCTTCATAGTCGCGCCCGATCAAATACATGATCGACAGACCCATCTGCTCGCGATCCCTGCCGCACAGTTCGATGGTCTCCTGGCCATGCCGCAGATACTGTGGAAACTGCACGTAGAACGCGAGCTGCGCGCCGATGAGCAATATGAGCCAGCTCAAGTACACCCAGATCAGCGTCGTCAGCACGATGGCGAAACCGGTATATACCGCCACCAATTGCGAGGAATACACGATTACGGCGCTGAATACCTTGCCGACGAGGGCCCAGATCACGCCTGCCGTAACGCCGCCGATGAGCGCAGCGCGAAACTGCACGCGCGCGTTGGGAACGAACGAGTACATGAAAGTGAAGACGGCGGTGACGATGGCATAAGGCACGAATTGGCCCAAAACGCCCAAGATTCCCGCGAGCGGCGCCACGGCGTGCAACCACTGCGCGAAGGGGCTGTTCTCGGCTGAAACCAGTAATCCTATCGCGACCGCGAGCAGGATGGGTCCCAGGATCATGACGCTCAAATACTCGGTGAAGCGCCGGCCAAAACTTCGCGGGCGCTCCACGCGCCATACGAAATTGAAGCTCGCCTCGACTTTTTGAATCGTGGTGATCACGGTGTAAACGAGAAATCCCAGGCCGATCGAGCCGAGCAGTTCGCCCCGCATGTTCACGACGAATTGCATGACGCTTTCTGTCAACTGCGTTGCCGCGCCGCCCATGGGCCGGAAAAATTCGCGGAGAATGAGCTTCAGGTCGCCGCGCGCGCCGAGACCTTTGAGTATCGCAAAGCTGAATACCATCAACGGTACGAGCGACAGCAGCGTGGTGTAGGCCAGGCTCATGGCCCGGACGCCGATCTCGCCGCCCAACCAGTCGCGAATCAGCGCCGCCGGATAGCGAAGCCAGCGTAGTGTCGCTCCCCATGGCGGACCCATGCTGCGCGACTTTTGAAACAGTCCGTCCTCCAGACGTTCAAACCAATTCGGCATGCGCGGAGCCTTACGCGGCGAAGGGCTCTTAGGGCCCTACGCTGTCAGAAGCCGGAGCGCCTCGCGATAGTTATCGCTGGTGCGCGTCAGAACGTCCGGCGGCAGATGCGGCGCCGGCGGTTTCTTGTTCCAGTGCAGCGATTCCAAATAATCGCGCACGAATTGCTTGTCGAAACTCGGCGGGCTGATGCCGGGCCTATACGAGGCCATCGGCCAGAAACGCGAAGAATCCGGAGTCAGCGCCTCGTCGATGAGCATCAGGCACCCCGACTTGTCGACACCGAACTCGAATTTGGTATCGGCGATGATGATTTTTCTTGCAAGCGCGTGCTCTGCGGCAAAGCTATACAGGTTCAGCGCGATGCGCCGGACGCCGTCCGCGTATTCACGCCCGATCAATTTCACCATGGCCTCGAAATCGATGTTTTCGTCGTGAGAACCCATGGGGGCTTTCGAGGCCGGGGTAAACAGGGGCGTGGGCAAAGCGTCCGCCATTTGCAATCCGCGGGGTAATGCAATACCGCATACCGAACCGTGAAGCTTGTAGTCCTTGAACCCTGAGCCGATGAGATAGCCCCGCACAACCGCCTCGATCGGCAGCGCCTTGAGCTTCTTCACCACCATCGCCCGGCCGGCCAGTTGCGCCCGCTCCGCAGCGTCGCCGACGACATCCTCGACCTTCAGCGCGGAAAGATGATTTGCGACGATGGATTGTGTCTTCGCAAACCAGAACAGCGAGATTTGCGTGAGGACCTCCCCTTTGAACGGGATCGGGTCCGGCAGCACCACGTCGAAGGCCGACAATCGATCGGTCGTGACGATCAGGAGATGCTCCGCGTCCACGTCGTAGATATCGCGCACCTTTCCTTGATGGATCTTCTTGAGGCCGCGCAAGTGTGACTCGAAAAGCGGTGCCGATTGCGAATCCTGCTGCATGCGTACGCGGCCTGCCGACTGCTAACATTGGGGAGTGGAAGGTCGGCGATTGTGGCGGGACAAGGCGGATAGGTCAACGCGAATGATGTGGAAGGGTGTTTTTTCCGGGGCCCTCGTTGGCCTTCTGATCACGCAAAGGGCATGGGGAGCCGTCATTGGCGCCATCATCGGGCTCATGTTCGATCAGGGCGCGGGCTTGGGTGGCGCGCCCGGTGCGGCCCATTTGGGGCACTCCATATCGATTTCCGACGAGTTCTTCCGCACGACCTTCGAATTGATGGGTCATGTCGCCAAGTCCGACGGCAGGGTGACGGAGGCGGAGATCGACGCGGCGCGCCGCCTGATGCACGAGCTCAACCTGGGCGAGCGCGAGATCAGCGCCGCGATCGCCTTCTTCCGGGCCGGCAAATCGGCCGCTTATGACGCCGAGCTCGGCGTGGAACGCCTGCGCGAGGCCTGTGGACAGCGCTATGATCTGTTGCGCGCCTTCGTGGAACTGCAATTGCGCGCGGCACTTGCCGGCAATGACCTATCGCCGCCCGCGCGGGCGATATTGACGCGGGTGGCGGAGCGGCTGGGCATGTCCGGCCTCGAATTCGCCTACATGGAGTCCTCGTTGCGGGCGCGGCAACGCACGCGCGGCGCCTCCGCCGGCTCTGGCCGCCATGGCGCCGGATCAGGGTCGCTGGCGGAGTGCTACGCGGAGTTGGAAGTCGACGCCGGCATCACTGATCAAGAAGTGACCAAGGCCTATCGGCGGCAAATGAGCCGCCATCATCCTGATAAACTGGTGGCCAACGGACTGCCCGAGTCGATGACGCAAATGGCGAAAGAGAAAACTCAGCGCATCCAAGAAGCGTATGAGGGGATTCGCGCGGCGCGCGGCATGCGATGAAGGAGTGACGATGACGATAATCATTTCGCCCTCGATTTTGTCCGCTGATTTCGCCCGCTTGGGTGAAGAAGTGAACTCCGTACTCGGCGCGGGCGCCGATTGGATCCACTTCGACGTCATGGATAATCACTACGTCCCCAACCTCACCATCGGGCCGCTGGTTTGCGAAGCCTTGCGGCGGGCGGGCGTCAAAGCGCCGATCGACGTGCATTTGATGATCTCGCCGGTGGATGGGCTCGTGCCGGACTTCGCGAAAGCAGGTGCGAGCTACATCAGCTTTCACCCGGAGGCGACACAACATGTGGACCGCACGATTCAACTCATTCGGGATTCCGGCTGCAAGCCGGGTTTGGTGTTCAATCCGGCGACGCCGCTGAACTGGCTAGACTACGTCATCGAGAAGCTCGATCTCATCCTGGTGATGTCGGTCAATCCGGGCTTCGGCGGCCAGAAGTTCATCCCGCAGGCGTTGCACAAACTCGCCGAGGCGCGGGCGCGCATCAAGGCTGCCAAGCGCGACATCCGTCTGGAAATCGACGGCGGCGTCAAAGTCGATAATGCGGCCGAGATCGCGAGGGCGGGCGCGGACACGTTTGTCGCGGGTTCCGCCATATTCGGCAGCGCCGACTACGCGGGCACGATCAAGGCCATGCGCGCGCAAATAGAGACCGGCGGCAAGTCAGCGTAAGACGCTATTCGTCGTTCTCGTCGTCGTCGTCATCATCGTCAGGCGTCTCGGTACGCGTGGTCTTGGCGGCAGCGGCGCCGCTGCCGGCGCCGGCTTTCACCGGCACAATGAGCGGCCGTGTCTTGACCTTCGGGCGGGCGTTGAAAACGACGATGGTTTTCCCGGTCGCGCGCAACAGGCCTTGCTCTTCCAAAACTTTCAGCACGCGTCCCGCCATCTCGCGCGAGCAGCCGACGAGCCGGGAAAGCTCCTGGCGACTCACCTTGATCTGCATGCCCTCGGGATGCGTCATCGCATCCGGTTCGCCGCACAAATCCATGATGGCGTGTGCAACGCGGCCGGTGACGTCGACGAAGGCGAGGTCGCCCAGCTTGCGGTTGGTGCGATCGAGCCGGGTCGCGAGCTGTGTGGCCAGCTCGAAGATCAACCCGGGGCTTTCGGCGGCGATCTGCCGAAAGCGCGGATAGGTCATTTCAGCGAGTTCGGACTGCTGCCGGGTGCGCACCCAGGCACTGCGGGTGGGCTGCTCGTAGAACAAGCCCATCTCCCCGAAAAACTGGCCCTTATTGAGGTAAGCAAGCACCATTTCGTTGCCATCTTCGTCTTCGATCATGACTTCGACCGAGCCGGAGATGATGTAGTACAAAATGTCCGGTAAATCGCCCGCGTGGATGATCACGGTCTTGGAAGGGACTGTCCGAATTCGGCAGTAGCTCAAGAAACGATTGATCGCTGGGATATCGCTTAAGGCTTTTGCCCCTTCTTCCATGGTCTCTCCCTGGGTTTTTGCGTCGTCTGTTAAACGCCTGTGCTGGCGCACGTTTTATTACATAAGTCCCGGAATCGCAAGCGCTAACGGACAAGGAGCCGGTCAAAACCGGCTCCTTGAGGGTTACAGCCAGTACGAACTTAAGGTCATGAGCCGGGAGGTCAAGCGCATCGCGACGGCAACCGGCATCGGCAGCTCCCTGCCCCCCAGCGAGGCCGCGCGGGCGCCGTGCTGCACCTCATCGTGCGTCATCTGCTCGAGGATGGCACGGCTCTGCGGGTCGGCACTCCCCAAGCGTTCCATATGGCCGCGCAAATGCAATTCCACCTGTCTTTCGGTCTCGGTGACGAACCCCAGGCTCGCGCTATTCCCAAGTGCTCCCGCGAGGGCGCCGATCGCGAGGGAACCCAAGTACCACAACGGGTTGAGCACGCTGGTACGGCCCTTAAGTTCGCTCAAGCGCGCCTCGCACCACGCGAGATGGTCATTT
>Ga0209890_10000285_pt1 | contig 23360 bp, 21 predicted proteins | sample OrgsoiDNA2013049_FD_185799 | JGI IMG/M metagenome (GOLD analysis project Ga0209890, IMG submission 185799) | Permafrost soil microbial communities from the Arctic, to analyse light accelerated degradation of dissolved organic matter (DOM) -... | ecosystem: Environmental > Terrestrial > Soil >...
CAATGCCGCCGAGTTCAAGCTCGATCTGGCGCTGGTCTGCGACACCGCCATGTGGGACCAGCAGACGCCGGCGGTCACCACCTCGCTGCGCGGGCTGGTCTATGAGGACGTCAAAATCACTTGTGCCGATAGAGACCTGCACTCCGGCGTGTTCGGAGGGGCGGCGCAGAACCCGATTCGGCTGTTGGCCAAGATCCTCGGCGCCCTATGGGACGACGATGGCCGCGTCACCATCCCCGGCTTCTATGACGGCGTGAAGGAGCTGCCGGCCGACATCAAGGCCGACCTCAAGACGCTCGATCTCACGCCGGAGAAGTTCCTCGGCCCGATCGGTCTGAAGACGCCGGCCGGCGAGAAAGGTTACCTGCTGATCGAGCAGATCACCACGCGGCCGACCGCCGAGATCAACGGCATCGTCGGCGGCTACACCGGGGAGGGGGCCAAGACCGTCATCCCCGGGCAGGCCAGCGCGAAAGTGTCGTTCCGCCTGGTCGGCGCGCAGAACCCCGAAAAGGTGCGCGACGGCTTCCGCGCCTTTGTCGCCAAGCGCCTGCCGGCCGACTGCCAGGTCGAGTTCGGCAATTTCGGCCTGGCGCCGCCGTTGCAACTCTCGTTCGACAATCCGGCGCTCAACAAAGCGCGCGCCGTGCTGGCCGAGGAATGGGGCCACAAGGCGGTGGCGGTCGGCGCCGGCGGCTCGATCCCGATCGTTGCCGATTTCAAGAGCGTGCTCGGGATGGACTCGTTATTGGTCGGCTTCGCGCTCGATGACGACCGCGTGCATTCGCCGAACGAGAAGTTCGACCTGAAATGCTTCCACAAGGGCATCCGCTCCTGGGCGCGGATATTGGCGGCATTGGCGGTAACGTAAGGCGAATGGCTCCTCCGCTTCTTCAACTCAAAGACATCGCACTGACGTTTGGCGGCACACCGCTTCTCACGGGCGCGGAATTATCCGTCTCCACGGGAGAACGCGTGTCCTTGGTCGGGCGCAACGGTTCCGGTAAATCGACGCTGCTGAAAATAGCGGCGAAGCTGATCGAACCGGATCGCGGCTCGGTTTTCGTGCAGCCGGGAGCCTTGGTGCGTTACCTGCCGCAGGAGCCGGACTTCTCCGGTTTTGCCTCCACGCTGGCCTATGTCGAAGCCGGCCTCAAACCGAGCGACGACCCCTACATCGCCCGCCATCTGCTCGAGGAGCTCGGCCTCACCGGCCAGGAAGACCCGGCGCACCTGTCAGGCGGCGAAGCGCGCCGCGCCTCGCTCGCCCGCGTGCTGGCGCCATCGCCCGATATCCTGCTGCTCGACGAGCCGACCAATCATCTCGACCTCACCACGATCGAATGGCTGGAGCGCGACCTCGATTCCCGGCGCACGGCCCTGGTGATCATCAGCCATGATCGCCGCTTCCTCTCCACGCTCTCGCGCTCGACGGTTTGGCTCGACCGTGGCTGCACGCGCCGCATCGAACGTGGCTTTTCCCATTTCGAAGAATGGCGCGACATGTTGCTGGCGGAGGAGGAGCGCGAACAGCACAAGCTCGACCGCAGAATCGTCGCCGAAGAGCATTGGATGCGCTACGGCGTCACCGGCCGGCGCAAACGCAACATGCGCCGGGTCGGCCAGTTGCAGGCGCTGCGCGAACAGCGCCGCACTTACCGCGCCAGCGCCGGCGACGCCACCATCACCGCCGGCTCGGCGGCGCCGTCCGGCGCGCTGGTGATCGAGACGAAAGGGATTGGCAAGAGCTACGGCGGGCGGGCCATCGTCAGCGATTTCTCCATCCGCATTCAGCGCGGCGATCGCATCGGCATTGTCGGGCCGAATGGCAGCGGCAAGACCACGCTGATTAGCATGCTGACCGGGATCTTGCCGCCGGATACCGGCACGGTCCGGCTGGGGTCGACGCTCGCCATCGCCACGCTCAATCAGCAGCGCGACAGCCTCGATCCCAATATCACCGTCAAGCAAGCGCTGACCGGAGGCGATGGCGACACCGTCATGGTCAACGGCGCCCCCAAGCACGTCGTCAGCTACATGAAGGACTTTCTGTTTTCGAGCGAACAGGTCCGCACGCCGCTCGGCAAGCTGTCGGGCGGTGAACGCGGCCGCTTGATGCTGGCGCAGGCGCTGGCCAAGCCGTCAAACCTGTTGGTGCTCGACGAGCCGACCAACGATCTCGACATGGAAACGCTGGACGTGCTGGAGGACATGCTCGGCGAATACCCCGGGACCGTCCTGCTCATCAGCCATGATCGCGATTTCCTCGACCGGCTGGTCAGCGGCGTGATTGCCCCGGAAGGGGCCGGCCGCTGGACCGAATATGCCGGCGGTTATAGTGACATGCTGGTGCAGCGCGGCGCCGATCTCACGCGCGATTCGGGCAAGCAGGAGAAAGAGAAATCGATAAAGGCCGCATCGTCCGGCAAGCCACAGGCTGCGAAGCACAAGATGAAATTCAAGGAAAAACACGCGCTCGAAACGCTGCCGAAGACGATTGCGGCACTCAATACGAAAGCCGATGAATTGCAGGCCAAGCTCGCCGATCCGCAATTTTACAATCGCGACCGCGCCGGTTTCGAAAAAGTCACCACCGATCTCGGCGAAACTCAGCGCAAGCTGGCCGCGGCCGAGGAGCAATGGCTGGAGCTCGAAATCCTGCGTGAGGAGCTCGCCGGTAGCTGACGACGACCGCAGCGGCGGTCAGTTCTTGAGCCGGTAGCCGGTCTTGAAAATCCACCAGACCGTGGCAAGGCAGACACCCAGGAACACCAGCGTCATGGCGACGCTGATGCCCGGGCTCACGTCGGCGATTTCGAAGAAGCTCCAGCGGAATCCGCTGATCAGATAGACCACCGGGTTGAACAGCGTGACTTTCTGCCAGAACGGCGGCAGCACGCTGGTCGAATAGAACGTGCCACCGAGAAAGGTCAGCGGCGTGATCAGCAGGAGCGGCACGATCTGCAATTTCTCGAAATTGTCGGCCCAGATGCCGATGATGAAGCCGAACAGGCTGAAGGTCGCCGCCGTCAGCACCAGGAAGGCCAGCATCCAGAACGGATGCGCGATGTGAAGCGGCACGAACAGGAAGGATGTCGCCAGGATGATCAGGCCGAGGATGATCGACTTGGTGGCCGCGGCGCCGACATAGCCGAGCGCGATTTCGAAGCCCGACACCGGCGCCGACAGAATCTCGTAGATCGTGCCGGTGAAGCGGGGGAAGTAAATGCCGAACGAGGCGTTCATCGTGCTCTGCGTCAGCAGCATCAGCATGATCAGGCCGGGCACGATGAAGGCGCCATAACTCACACCCTCGATCTCGGTGATGCGGGTGCCGATGGCGGCGCCGAACACCACGAAATAGAGCGAGGTCGAGAGCACCGGCGACACGATGCTCTGCCAGATGGTGCGCCCGGTGCGCGCCATTTCGAAGCGGTAGATGGCGTGGACGGCGTGCAGATTCATTGGCGGTCGCTCACCAGGCCGACGAAAATATCCTCGAGTGAGCTCTGCTCGGTCTGTAAATCGCGAAACTGGATGCCGGCGCGATTGAGATCGTCGAGCAGGGTGGTAATGCCGGTACGCTCGCCTTGCGTGTCGTAGGTAAACACCAGCTCGCTGCCGCCGTTCGCCAGCGTCAAGGCATGCGCGCCGAGCGCGGGCGGCAACGCATCGAGTTTTTTCTGGAGATAGAGGATCATTCGCTTCTTGCCGAGCTTGCGCATCAGCTCCGCCTTGTTCTCGACCAGGATGATCTCGCCCTTGTTGATCACGCCGACGCGGTCGGCCATGTCCTCGGCTTCCTCGATGTAATGCGTGGTCAGGATGATGGTCACGCCGGAGGCGCGCAAATCGCGCACCACCTGCCACATGTCCTTGCGCAATTCGACGTCGACGCCGGCGGTCGGCTCGTCGAGGAACAGGATTTGCGGCTCGTGCGCGAGCGCCTTGGCGATCAGCACGCGGCGCTTCATGCCGCCGGACAGCGTCATGATCCGGTCGTCCTTCTTGTCCCACAGCGAGAGCGCGCGCAGCACCTTCTCAATGTGCGCCGGATCGCGCGGCTTGCCGAACAGGCCGCGGCTGAAACTGACGGTCCCCCAGACGCTCTCGAAGGCATCGGTGTGCAGCTCCTGCGGCACCAGCCCGATCAGCGAGCGAGTCGCGCGGTAGTCCTTGATGATGTCGTGGCCGTCGACCGTGACCTTGCCGGCCGTGGCCACCAGGATACCGCAGACGATGCCGATCAGCGTGGTCTTACCGGCGCCGTTGGGGCCGAGCAGCGCGAAGATCTCGCCGCGCTTGATGTCGAGATTGATCTCGTTGAGCGCCCGGAACCCGGTCGCGTAGGTCTTCGACAGGTTTGAAATGGAAATGATGGATTGCATGGGGCGGGGAGGGCCGTGGCGAATGCAGCGCATATAGTGGGCGGCGCTCCTGCGCGCCAGTCCCCGCGATGGTATCCTAGCGGCCGGGCCGCTATGCTTGCGCACATAATAACGGACGGATGCGGGGAGTTGCATGGCGCCGGGACAGAGCTGGTCGAAAACCTGGTCGTTCTACGAGGGCGATTGGCACGAGGGCAACATCCCGATCATGGGCGTGCGCTCGCATGCCGCGTGGCTGTGCTCCTCGGTGTTCGACGGCGCCCGCACCTTCGAAGGCGTCTCGCCCGACCTCGACTTGCATTGCGCGCGGGTCAATGCCTCGGCCGCCACCATGCACCTCAAGCCGACCGTCTCGGCCGAGACCTGGCTCGGCTTGACGCAGGACGGCATCAAGCGCTTCGCCAAGGACGCCGCGCTCTACATCTGCCCGATGTACTGGGCCGAGCGCAGCGGCGCGCTGCTGGTCGCGCCCGATCCGGAGTCGACCCGCTGGTGCCTGACGCTGTACGAGGCGCCCATGCGTCCGCCCGAGGGCTTCTCCATCACGCTGTCGCCCTACCGCAAGCCGAGCATGGAATGCATGCCGGTCGACGCCAAGGCCGGCTGCCTCTATCCGAACAACGCGCGCGCGTTGATCGAGGCTAATGCGCGCGGCTTCGGCAATTGCGCGGTGCGCGACCTGGTCGGCAATATCGCCGAGCTCGCCACCGCCAATCTGTTCATCGGCAAGGACGGCGTGGTGTTCACCCCGGCGCCCAACGGCACGTTCCTCAACGGCATCACCCGCCAGCGCGTGATCAAGCTGCTGCGCGAGGCCGGCGTGAACGTGGTGGAAACCACGCTGCAATACAGCGATCTTCAGAATGCCGACGAGATTTTCTCCTCCGGCAATTATTCCAAGGTGATGCCGGTCAACCACATCGACGAGCGCTCATTGCAGCCCGGCCCGCTCTATCGCAAGGCGCGCGAGCTTTATTGGGCGTTCGCGCATTCGGCGGCCGGCTGAAACAGGCGCCTGCCATCACGGTTGCGTGTGCGTAATTCGCTCGACTATTCACGAACAAAGGCGTATAATTTTATTAATTCGACGCCCAGCGAAGGCGTCCCGGCGTTCGCGCCAACTTTACGAAAATCCGCGCTGCTTTGCCCACGTTCGAAAACGTGGCGAAAGGGTCACATGTTCGCTTCGACGGCGTCGAAGAATGCGCCATTCATCGACATTCCAGAGGGAATCGCGCTCGCGCTTTCGCACGCCATCATCGATACGGTTCGCGATCCGCTCCTGGTGCTCGACGAGGACCAGCGCATCACCGCCGCCAGCCGCTCCTTCTACCAAACCTTCAAGCTTGACGGTCAGGATCTCCGCGGCCAGGTGCTGTTCGATATCGATGGCGGCCAGTGGAATATCCCGGAGCTGGGGGAGTTGCTGGATACCATCGCCAAGGACGATGCGACGATCGAGGGCTATGAAGTCGACAGCGAGTTTCCCGTGATCGGCCGGCGCGTCATGCTGCTGAATGTCCGCAAGGTGTACTACGAGAAGGGCACCCACAGCACCGTATTGCTGGCGTTCGAGGACATCACTGACCGGCGAGGCGTTGAGCGGCGGCTTGAGGAGTTGATGCGCGAAAAGGACATGCTGCTGGAAGAGATGCAGCACCGGGTCGCCAACAGTTTGCAAATCATCGCCAGCATCCTGCTCATCAAGGCGCGCACCGTCCAGTCGGAGGAAACCCGATTGCAATTGGAGGATGCGCATCAGCGTGTTCTGTCGGTCGCCGCCGTGCAAAAACACCTGCATGACACCGGTGCCGGCAAGCAAGTCGACATTCCCAGTTATCTTTCGAGGTTATGCGAAACTTTGGCGCAATCGATGATCGGTGATAGCCGGCCGATCACGCTCAAAGTCGCCGCCGATGCGGGAAGTGTTGTTTCCCATCAAGCGGTGAGCCTTGGACTGATCGTGACCGAATTGGTGATGAACGCATTGAAGCATGCGTTTCCCGGCGTAAAGACGGACGCCGCGATCATGGTGACGTACAAAGTCGCGGGTACTGACTGGAAGCTGACGATTTCCGACAACGGGACGGGCAAGCCGGAGCCGGGTACAAAACCGAAAAAGGGCGGGCTGGGCACCAGTCTGGTCCAGGCGCTTGCCAAGCAGCTCGATGCTCAGATGGATATCGCAAGCGATTGCAACGGCACGACGGTGTCTATTACGCACGCGACGTTTAAATCCGCGCCGGCCGCGGCGGGGAGGCACTGATGCGCTTCCCATGGCAATCGCAACCGCGCCAGGCCACGAACATGGCGATCAATTTTCCGAATGAAAGCCGCAGCTACGATGCGACGCGGCACGCGGTCCGCTTCTGGGGCTATGACCGCTCCATGGAAAATTCGTTCTTTGTGAGCGCGGATGCGCTCCAGCAGATGCAACCGAATTTACAACTCGATGCGGCGAGCCTGCTGCGTGCCTTCGATATCAACCGCGACCGCATCTATGCGATCGCCGCGAAAGTCTATGCCCGGGGCCGCAGGGGCTCCTACGATCTCAATGTCGCCGACGTTTGACGACGCAGGCTTATGCCTGAACATCAATCACAAAGGAATTTGATATGAGCGCTGCAAAGAAACTCACCAATCTGCCTGCCAATGCAATGCCAATTGACGGCTTTGTCTTGACGGTCGATGGCAAATTGAAAACGCGGTTTGAAACCGCGAAGGAAGCCATGACCGCCGCCGCCAAGCTCAAGGCAACTTATCCGGTAATTCAGGTCGCCGTTTATGACGCGGCGGAGCGGAAATATTCGCCGCTAGAGCCGGTCGAGCCGCTGGAAGCGAAGTAAGCGGCCGCAATCGCCGCGCAGCGAAGGGCGATGACCCGAACGGTCCGCGCTCCGGCGTTGCTTGCGCCGGAGACGTGGCGACGCGCGACCAAAGTAGTCTGCTTGGTTCAACCTAATTCGCCGCCGCCGGGGGTACGACGTAAATCAGAAACGGCATCGTCTGATCCGGGGCGCCGAAGAAACTCCGCGTCATCGTGACCTCGATTCGCCGTACGTTCGGTTTGCCCTGGATAATGCGTTGCGCGTCGTCATCGGCATAGCGAAGCGCACAGCCGTAGTGGTGGCGCACGTTGAAACCGAGTCGGCAGGCGATCACGATGCCCTCGTGCGCGATACGCGCCGAGTCGATCCAGGGCGCGAGGTATTGTTCATCGAACGGCAGCGAGGCGGGCGCGTCCGGCAAATAGAAGGCGGTGGCGTACGCTATATCGAGATCGCCGCCGACGATCCGCAGCGGCCGGTCGGATGCCTTGTGCCATTCGAGCAGCATCCGTTGCGCGAGCATCTCGGCGTACATCGTATTTTCGTTGCGGTCGGTGCGGTGGATGGCGATCGCTATTGCCGGCGCCGCGATCGTCATCAGCACAGGGAATACGATTGCAATCGCGGCCACGACTTGTGTGGCGCGCCGCTCGATGACGATCGTCGGCGACGACAGCAGGACGACCGGCAGTAGAGCAAAGCCGGTCATCGTCCAGATCGCGTTGACGTTCGTTTCGGTGGCGAGCGCCACGACGGCGGGAAGCAGCAGGGGGGTAAGAAAGGCGATCAAGACGAAGCGGCGTTCGCGCGACTGCGGATACACGATATCGGCGCATGCGGCGAGTGAGGGTCGGCTCGCGGCGAGCGCGAGCAATACCGGTGCAGCCATATAGCCGGTGCCGCCCGCCAAGTACTTACCCGTGGCTTTCAGCGTCTCAGCGAAGGAGTGGGTCGCGCGTTCATCGAAGGCATAGCCGAGTGGGCTGAAATCGCTGTGCACCAGCCACGCAATATGCGGAGCCAGCAGCGCCGCTCCGAACGCCAAGGTGATCCACGGCGCGCGCGAGCGGAAATAAATTCCGCGTCGTGGATCGAGCAGCACGGCGACCGCAAGGCCGATGAGCAGGAACAGCGACCAATACTTGCCGAGCATCGCGACGGCGGCCGCCGCGCCGGCCAGCGCGGCCCAGCCCGCGCTACGCGTCTCGAAGGACCGGAGGAAGCACAGCGTGGTTGCCGCCCACAACGGCGGCAGCACGATGTTCACATCGAAGCGAAGCGCGAAGAAATTGTAGATCGGCACCAAAGTGAGCAGCGCGAGCGCTACGACGCGCTTGTCTGCGTCGAGATAATATCCGAACAGCCGCCAAGCGAGCCAAAGCCCGGCGAACGTATAGACCATGCTGAAAAGATAAAAAGACCACTCGGCCACCGGAAATATCGTGAACCAGCCGTACACCAGCCATGCGGCGAGCGGCGGATGCTTGATATAGCCAAGCGCCAGATGCCGCGACCATGCGACAATCTCGGCGGGGTCGGTCTGCACGCCTTGGCCGGCCTTGGCGAGCAAGCCATAGAGCGTCCAGAGCAGGGCATAGCCGGCAAGCATGCCGACGACCGCACGCTCGCGGCGGCGCGGATCGGTCAATGCGGCTACGGTCCGATCGATAAATACGCGAAAATCCTCGATCCCCTTCAACGTGAAGCCCCCGCCTAAGTCTTATTTGGCAATGGCATGATCCCTGGCTGAAGTCTATCGCAGCGTCGGGCCGTGCCGGTCACTGAGGCGACGGCGGAAGAGGCGGGCGCGCCGCCGGCCATCCGCTCACGGCGGCGTCGTCGTGAGCAGCTGCGGCGGCGGTCCGCCGCGCAGATTGTAGACTTGGGCATAGACCACGCCTTCGCGCTCGATCGTGGCCATGATCGGATGCTGCAAATGCCGGCAATAGAACGTGCCGAGCGCCAGGGCGAAATCGGCGGTCTTGCGGTCGAAGGTGGTTTCGAATTGCGGCCCGAGCTCGACCTGCGCCGAGGCCTGCGGACCGCAGATCGCCACCACCCAGCGCCGGCCTTGTGGCGGGTGCTCGCTGGCGGCGGCAAGCCGCGTGCGCAATTCCTCGGCCGCCTGTTTGAAGGCGAGGCCCCAGTAATCCAGCATGTATTTGTCTTGCGCGCCGCGCACGCCGCCCGAGAGCAGGTTAAACGCCGTGTATTGGTAGGGATGTAGACGCACCATATCGCTCAGCGGCAAGGCAATGCCGGCGATGAACATGGCGGCGAGCGCGCCGAGCGCGGCGTTGCCATGCCGGCACGCGCTCTCGGCGAGCCATGCCATGGCGAGCCCGCCGAGCGCCGCGAACGGCGGCACCACGAAAATGAAATGGCGCAGTCCGTTATAGAGCGCCGGCCGCGCCATTATGGCCAAGGCGACGGGCAAGATCGCGGCGAGCACCACCATGAGCACGGCTGCGCGGCGGTTAGCCGGCACGGCACGGCGCGTGATGGCGGCGAAGGCGCCGACCGTTCCGATCAGCCCGAGCGCCAGCATGATTTCCGGCAACTTGAACATGAACAAATGCGGCAGGTAGCTCGCCGGCATGTCGGGGACGTTGATCAGCCGGCCTTCGTACAATTCCTGCCACGGCTTTTCGAAAAACGTGTCGAAATATTCCGCCGCATATAGCGGATTGAGCGGCGAGAGCACCGACCACGGCCATAATAGGCCCATGATCAGATAGCCGAGCCCCAAAGCCGGCAGCATGGTCCAAAAGAATTGTCCGCATCGTTGCGCCGCCGCTTTCCAATCGCCGGCGCGGTCTTCCGCGATCAGCACAAACAGCAGCGCGGCGAGCCCGACCGGCGCGGCGACCCCGGCGAGCACGCGCGAACCGAACGCCAGCCCGAGGCCGACGCCGGCCAGCGCGATCGTGCGCGCGCTTGGGCTGGGATATTCGTCGAAGGCGCGCAGCAGGCCGAGCAGCAGGACTGCCATGGCGGTGGCGAAGGGCGCGTCCTTCGCGTTCATGAACATATGGCCGTAATAGAGCGGGCAGCTGGCGAGCAGGATGAGCGCGGTCAGGCCGGCGAGTGGCCCGCCGATGCGGCGGCCGATCCGCCAGGTGACGAACAGCCCGACGATACCGATTGTGGCCCCGACTAGCCGCCGCGTCTCGAACAGATCGAACGGCAGAACCTTGGCGGCGAGCGCCGCCGCCATGTCGAAGCCGCCGCCGTATTTGTAGAGATTGACGAATGAGAGCGCGCGCGCGTCGGCAAAGCCCGAGCCGTAGAGCTTGAGCAGCAGGTCGCCGTATTGCGAGTGGGTATAGTCGTCCCAGCCCAGCCCGTAGTCGCGGAAGGTTATCCCCGCGATAACGGCGACCGCTGCGAGAATTAGGATGGCGATGCGATCGGTGGAGACCATTACCGATCGCATGCAGAACATTTCCGCCAGAAGATCAAGAAGAAGATCGACTTCTTCGCCGAGTATTTATTCTTCGCGCGCGACGTTTACTTGCTCGCCGCCACGAACAACTCTTCTACGTAGTCCCAATTCACCAGGTGATCGAGATACGCCTTGAGGTAGTCCGGCCGCCGGTTGCGGTAGTCGATATAGTAGGAGTGCTCCCACACATCGCAGCCCAGCACCGGAATCGCCCCGTGTACCAGCGGGTTTTCGCCGTTCGGCGTCTTGGTGATGGCGAGTTTTCCGTCTTTCACGGTGATCCAGCACCAGCCGGATCCGAATTGCGTCACGCCGGCTTGGGCGAAATCTTCCCTCATCTTGGCCACGCCGCCCAGATCTGAATCGATTTTCGCCTTGAGTTTGCTGGGGATTTTGTCGCCGCCGCCGTTCGGCTTCATCCACTTCCAGAAATGCATGTGATTGTAGTGCTGGCCGGCATTGTTGAAGAGGCCGGCGTTCTTGCCGAATGAGCCTTTGACGATCTCCTCGAGCGATTTGCCCTCAAGCCCGCTGCCGACCAGCAGCTTGTTGCCGTTGTCGACATAGGCCTTGTGGTGCTTGTCGTGGTGATATTCGAGCGTCTCGCGTGACATGTGGGGCGCTAGCGCGTCATAGGCATAGGGCAACTCGGGCAGCGTGAACGACATCAGATCCTCCTCGATTCACAAACGATGATTGGGAAAAAAGCCGGTCTCATAATGAAACCGCGATGTCCCGGGCGAGTTCCTCGATTAAGTTAATTAGGCTCTGGCGGCGGCCGGGGCAACGCCTTGGCGGCGGTGCGCCGCAGCCAATCAATCAGCTGTGCCGGGCTAAGTTATTGGAAATGCCCTGAAATGCTCCCCAGTGGCGATCGACCCGGGCCGAATAACATTAATCAAGTTTGAGGGCATTCGCGACTAAATTAACATTAATGGTTGCAGCGGGTGCCGCGAACGGCCAAAATTCGCCGCTTCTGGAAGGCTTTACCGGATGCTGGTGTTGCTGGTTCACAAGAGGTCCTAACGGGTTATGTCAGTCCTGTTGTTCGTTGTCGGCGCCATTGCCGTCATGGTGGGCGTCGGGATGGTCGGATACGGCATTCCGATCAATGAATTCAGCTTCGGCAACACGCTCATCGTCGCAGGGAGCACGGCCGTGGTCGGCGGCCTCATCGTCATCGCGATCAGCGCCGCGGTCAGCAAATTGCAGCGGATCGCCGAGACACTGGCGACGCGCACGCCGGTGCGGTCCAGCCGCCCAATCGAAATGTTTGAACCGCCGTCCGGCTCGCGCGCGGCCCCGATGCCGAGCCAAATTCCGTTCCCGCCCAGGCCTAAATCTGAGGCGGCAGTCCGCGAAGCGCAGCCGCCCGCCGATATGGCCGTCGAAGACCACCCGGCCGCTGCCGCGGCGCCGACGCTGCGAAATCCGGATAGGCCGGTCGCCGCGGTCGAGGAGTTCGAAGTCAAGGAATACGAGTACGTTTCGCTGTCGCCGCAACAACCGATGCCGGCGCCGGCGGCGGTCGATCTGGGCGAGCCAGCGCCGCCTCCGCCGGTCAGCGACGATGCTTTTCCGGTGGCAGGAATGCGCCCGGAGCAGGCCGTCGAGGCGCCTTGGCGTTCTTCGCCGCCGCCGCTGGAGCGCCAGTCCGAGACAAGCTATTTCGATGCCTTGTGGCCGGCGGAATCCAGGCCGGCGAAACGTCCCGTCATTGATGAGGCCAAGCCCGAGCCGAAGCGGGATCTGGCGCCGGCCCCTGCGCCCGAAGCGCAAAGCGCACCGGTCGCGATCCTGAAATCCGGCGTCGTCGACGGCATGGCCTACACGCTCTATGTCGACGGTTCGATCGAAGCCGAACTGCCGCAAGGCACGCTGCATTTTGCCTCGATCAATGAGCTGCGCGAGCATCTCGCGAAGAGTTCGTAGAATCAAACGGATAGACGAACACCGCCCGCGCGCCGCGGGCGGTTTCATTTTGGGCAGTTCATTACGTAGAAGACCCAAGTCTAATCGAGTTTTTGACGATCTTCTTCTTGCGGTGACTGAAATTCGCCAGTAGAATTCAAAGAAATAGCCACAGAGCTTCGATATTCTTGCGCAGAACAACCTTGGAACAACCGGGGAGCATGATTTTCTTCTGATTGATCTGCGGAGCCTTGTTCTGGCGCCGCGCCACAGCGGGGGCAACTTCGATGACCGACACACCGGCGAGCGGCAACTACATCGAACTGACGGCGGAAATCGTTTCCGCCTATGTGAGCAACAACACGGTGCCCGCCGGCGAGATTCCCAGCCTGATTAGCCAGGTGCATGCCGCGCTCGCCCGGGTGTCCGGAAAATCCGGCGACGCCCCCTCCGAGCCGCTGCGGCCGGCGGTTTCGGTGAAGAAGTCGATCACGCCGGAATTCATTGTCTGCCTGGAAGACGGCAAGAAATTCAAGTCGCTCAAGCGGCATTTGCGCACGCAGTACGACATGACGCCCGAGCAGTATCGGGAAAAGTGGGCGCTCGGCGCCGACTATCCGATGGTCGCGCCCAACTACGCGGCCGCGCGCTCGCAACTGGCCAAGCAAATGGGGCTTGGCCAGCAGCGCCGCCGCCGCGTCAAGTAACCGGCACCGCATTTAAGCAGGGTTGCCGCCGCGGCTCGCCGCGGCGGTTTTGTTTTGCAACATTTGGACGTGGATTCATAAACGGGCGCGCTTTGATCCATTGGGACTTTATATTTATTCGAGAGTAAACTTTGAACGAGGCTCGCTCCAGGTCGCAGGAGGAAATAATGATAAAACGGTCCATCATTTTCGCCGCTTTCGTTCTTGTTTGCGCAGTCGTTGCGCCGGCGGCACGCGCGGAGTGGCCGGATCACCCCATCCGCTGGGTCGTGGGGTTCGGGCCGGGCGGCGCCAATGACCTGATCGCCCGGTTTGCGGCCGAGGGCGTCGGCAAGCGCCTCGGGCAAACGGTCGTTATCGAAAATCGGCCGGGCGCCGGCGCGGTGATCGGGACCGCGTTCGTCGCGCATGCCGCGCCCGACGGCTACACGTTCCTGGTCGGCGCGGCGAGCACCATCACCAACAGCCTGCTGCTGAAAGATCTTCCGTATAAAGACGAAGATCTGGTGCCGGTCGGCATGATCGCGGTCGCGCCGTCGACCATCATTGTGCATCCGAGTGTCCCGGCCAATAACATGGACGAGTTCATTGCCTGGGCGAAAGCGCAAGGCGGCAAGGGCGTCAACTGGTCCACCGCCGGCAACGGCAGCACGCCGGAATTCGTCGCCGAGATGATCAAGGAGGCGACCGGCGTCTCCTTCACGATCGTCCCTTACAAAAGCGGCGGCGACGGGGTGAACGCCGTTCTGGCGAACGATGTCTCGGCGACGTCGGAGGCGAGCATCGTCGTGCTGCCCAAGATCAAGGCCGGACTGCTGAAGGCGATCGCGACGACCTACGAAAAGCGCATCAGCATCTATCCCTCCATCACGACCACGGCGGAGCAGGGCTATCCGAGCGTGCAGATCGGCCACTGGGCGGGTCTCTATGCGCCGCGCGGCACGCCGGAACCAATCATCCAGCGCATGAATGCCGAGCTGCAGGCGGCGCTCAAGACTCCCGAGGTACAAGGCAAGCTGACTGCGACCGGAATCGAGCCCGCTGGCGGGTCGGTTGCGGATTTTGTCGCCTTCATGAAGACGGAGCGGCAGCGCCTCAGCGATCTCGCGGCGAAAATGAAAGTCGGCAAGGAGAATTAAGCGGGTCAGCCGTTCGCCAAGGCCTCGGCAATCTGCTCGGCGCGCGCCAGCTTTTCGGCGCCGAGCACGAGGTTGACGACCGCGTCCGCCTTGGCGTCGCTCACGACATGCGTGGCGAGGTTCTTGAACTTGCCCACGATATCGGCTTCGGAGGCGAAGCTCTCTTCGCTGCCGCGCGGCGCCTCGACGGTTTGCTCGAGCTTGACGCCGTTTTTCAGATGCACTTCGACGTGCACCATGTGCCGGTAACTTGAACCGCGGGCGGTGATTGCCGGATCATGCAGCACACTGACTTTTTTCGACAATTCGATCCGCCCTTTGTCGTCGACCACCGCGTCGGTGAACTGATCGACGAACACGTCGCCTTCGAGCAGCAACGTCGCGACGCAGAACGGAAGATTCAACTGGGCCGATCCCAGGCCCTGCGGCTGGTAGGGCCAGCCGACGTGTTCGACGGTCACCTGTGACCCATGCACCACGATCGACGCGATATCGTCGGCGCCGAACGGCGTCTTTTCTTGCAGGCTTCGGATGGCATCGAGCGTCGTGTGGTTGCTGCCGACGCAGGAATAGAATTTCAGCGAAACGCGCATGGTTTCCCACTGCCGGCCGAGCTCCCATGACAGCTCGTCGAGATTGAAGCGGTCGCTTGAGCGCGAAAACGTCGAGCAAAAGCCGCCATAGGGCGATTCGAAAACATCGACGATGCCGGTGAAACCGGCCTCCGCCAGCAGCGCGCCGTAAAGCCCGCTCTGCGCCGCGCGCCCGGCATGCATGCGCTTGACCATGGCGCCGTATTGCGCGGCCATCAGCCCCGCCGATTGCGTGCCGGCAATGCCGAGCGCGTGCACGGTCTGTTCGCTGGTGAGGCGCAAGGCGGCGGCCGCGCCCGACACGGCAGAAAACACGCCCACAGTCGCGCCGGAATGCCAGCCTTGCCCGATATGCTGCGGGCCCATGCATTTGCCGACGCGCGGTCCAATCTCGTAGCCGGCCACGGCGGACTTAAGAAAATCGCGGCCGCTCAGACCGGGGCGAATTTCTGTAACCGCCAGCAGCGGCGGCAAAGTGACCGCGCCGACGTGCAGCACGCCCTGGCGATGCACGTCGTCGAGCTCGAAACTTTGAATGAGGGTGCCGTTGACCAGCACGGCATGCGGCGCCGATAAAAGTTCCGGCGTTCCCCACACGCGGCAGACTTTTGTGGTGTCGAGCTTGGCGAGCGTCGCCCGCAGAATGCGACTCCATTCGAGATCGCTGCCGTAGAGCGCGCAACCCAGCGAATCCAGAATCAACAGTTTGATGCGGGCAATGACTTCAGCCGGAATATCTTCGTATCTGATCTGAGAGATAAATTGCGCGATAGCGCGGGTATGCGGATTGTCGCTTGCACCTGACATGAGCGGTTTCCATCAACTCATGAATATTTTATTTCGAGATCGTCGAAGCGCGGTTTGCCGACCAACCGCTGGCGCTCCTCGAAACTGGCGAGCTCATCGGAAATGCCGTCAAGCGAACCACGCTCCTTAAGATGGCCGAGCACCTTTTGCATGCCGGCGATCGACGCCTGCAACGCCGCGTTGGCGTAGAGGATCATGGCAAAGCCCATCTTCTCCAGCGCATCGAAGCCGATCATTGGCGTCAGGCCGCCGGCCACGATATTGATCAATTGCGGAACCGCCAGCCGCTTGGAAATTTCAGTAATCTGTTCTTGGGTGCGTAGCGCTTCGACGAATGTCATATCCGCGCCGGCCTCGATATAGGCGGCCGCGCGCTCCATGGCGTCCTCGAAACCGTTGCTGGCAATCGCATCGGTGCGCGCGATGATGACGAGATCGGCATCGCTCCGGGCATCGACCGCGGCGTGAATTTTCTGCACCATTTCGGCGCGGCCGATGATGCTTTTCCCGGAAAAATGACCGCACCGCTTGGGAAAATCCTGGTCCTCAAGTTGAATGGCATTAGCTCCACTGCGCTCAAGGATTTGGATCGTGCGCGCTACGTTGATCGGATTCCCGAATCCCGTGTCGGCATCGACGATCAGCGGCAGGGAGACAACATCGCGCATCGCGCTGACGTGACTGGCGAGTTCCGTGATCGAGATTAAGCCAATGTCCGGCACGCCTAGAAATGTATTGGTGACGCCGGCGCCTGTGACATAAATCGCTTTGAACCCGATATCTTCAATAACGCGCGCGGCAAGGGCGTTTGCCGCACCCGGCAAAAGAACGGCTTTTCGCTCGCTCAAGATCTCGCGAAGTCGTCGATTGCAACTTTCTTTCATCACTGGTTCTTTCGTTATCGCCATGAAGGGACGGCAGCCTTGTGAATTCTGGTTCAAGAACCAAGCCAAGTGCCACGCATCCTAGCCACTTCACGGTTCGCATCGTACCCCTTGCCTCTGAGCAAAGCCGTGTCTTATGCGTCCACTCCCGAACTGTACGAAAGTTGCGGATAAAAATCCTATTTATGTGGACAGTTGTGTCCGCATTTTTCGCAAAAATAAAAATACATAAATAAAATCAATTAGATAACTCCCTCTTCTCAAACTTATCCCCGCCGCCGTAATTTCGGCGATGATGTAGGGAAATAATCCTAATTGAGGAGGCCTTGCATGACCCTGGTCGAAGCCCTGAACAAACCGCGGCGGGCGCGGCGCCGGCCGCCGCTGCACGACGACACCGCCCGCATCTGCTGGTTGATGGAAGCGGCCACGGCGGCGGCGTTCGCCGTGCCGGTCGACGAGCTGCGGGCGCCGTCGCGGCGCGCGCCGGACGTCGCCTTCGCGCGGCAATGCGCCATGTATCTCGCCCATGTGGTGCTCAGTCTGCGCTACAGCGAGATCGGCCGGCTGTTCCGGCGCGACCGCACAACTGCCGCCTATGCTTGCGCGTTGGTCGAAGAACGGCGCGACGATCCGGCCATCGACCGGGTGCTCGACACGATCGAAGGCCTATGCGGCGATCTCGCGCGCGGCATCCTTTCGCGTCCGCAGGTGCGGCCATGAGCGGCAATACGGGAAAATCCGTGAGTCGCGCGGGCGAACCTCCAGCCCCGACAATCGATTGCTATCGCGGCCAGCATCTCGACTTGGCGGAACGGCAGATCGCGACCGAACTCGGCCGCACCAACGTCACCGTGGATGAATCCGAAAGCCCGCTCGCCTGGCTGGCACGCCGGCGCGGACGCAACGGCCGCGCCTTGATCGAGCCGCATCAGTTTCAGGCCGGCGAGCGGCTGCGCACCGATTTCACCCGCGCCCACATGATGCCGCACACGACGTCTAACTGGTCGAGCCCGATATCGTCCGGCCGCCGCGGTGCCAGCGGCGAGCGCGCCGCGGGTTTCACCGAGACCATGATCGCCGCGCGCCAGCGCGTGCATCAGGCGCTCGACGCGGCCGGGCCGGAATTCGGCGGGCTGCTGCTCGATGTCTGCTGCTTCCTCAAAGGGCTCGAGGATATCGAACGCGAACGCGCGTGGCCGTCGCGTTCGGCCAAGGTCGTGCTGCAACTCGCGCTCGATCGGCTGGCGCGCCATTACGGTTACGCGGCGCAGGTGAGGGGGCCGGCCCACGCGCCGATCCGCACCTGGCTGGGCGACGGCGCTGCGTTCAGTGTCGACGGGGGTAGCGCATGACCCCTGAAGCGTCGGTTTACCGCCCCCAAATCTCGACGGCCAACTCGGTCACCAAACGCAGCTTGACCCATTGTTCGTCTTCGGCGAGAACATTGCCTTCCTCGGTCGAGGCGAATCCACATTGCGGCGAAAGGCAAAGCTGTTCAAGCGGAGCGTATTTCGATGCGTCCTCGATACGGCGTTTGACGGAATCCTTGTTCTCGATCCTTCCGGTCTTGGAGGTGATCAGGCCAAGGACGACGGTCTTGCCTTTGGGCAAGAAGCGCAACGGCTCGAACCCGCCGGCGCGGTCGCTGTCCCATTCGAGGAAATAGCCGTCAACATTGACCTTGTTGAACAGCAGATCGGCAATCGGCTCGTAGCCGCCCGAGGCGATGAAGGTCGAGCGGAAATTGCCACGGCACACATGCGTGGTGACGACGAGGTCGCGCGGGCGTCCCTCCAGCGCGGCATTGATCATGCCGACATAAATCTCGGCCTGCTGGTCGGGATCGTCGCCGCGCTGGGCGAGCATTTGGCGCTGCGCCGGATCGCATAAGTAGGCGAAGCTGCAGTCGTCGAGTTGAAGGTAGCGGCAGCCGGCCGCGTAGAAGCCCTGGATCGCTTGTTTGTAGGCCTGACCGAGATCGCGATAGAACTCGTCCATGCTCGCATAGGCGGAGCTATCGATCATTTTCCGTCCGCTGCGATAATGCAGCATCGACGGGCTCGGGATCGTCATCTTGGGCGTGCGTTTGGTATTCGCCTTGAGAAATTCGAAATGCGCGATCTGGGGGTGGTGGCGTGAGCCGAGCTTGCCCTTCACGTGCGGCGCCTCGGATTTGGAAGTCCCTCCCGCGAACTTGATCCCCTGCGCCTCGGCCAATTCCACGCCGTCGAGCCCGGCGAGGAAATCGAAATGCCAATAGGCGCGCCGCAATTCGCCATCGGTGATCGAACGAAGCCCGATCGCCTCCTGCTTGGCGATGATCTTTTTGATTTCGGCGTCTTCGATCTCGGTGAGTTCGGCTGCGGATAGTTGTCCGACCGCATGCTGGCTGCGCGCTTGTTTGACCGGAAGCGGCCGCAATAGCGAACCAACGTGATCGGCACGAAAGGGCGGAATGTCACGCTGCATTTTTTTTCAATCGGGGACCTAGTTCTTGACCTTGGACGGATCCTTAAAGGCGGGGATAGTCTCGAACTCAACATTGTACAGTTCGCCGTTCACCCGCTCGACCTTGCGGATATAGATGTTCTGGATCACTTCGCGCGTCGCCGGATCGATTGTGATCGGTCCGCGCGGACTGATCCAGCTCATGCCCTTCATCGCGGCGACAATGGCGTCGCCATCGGTCGCCCCTTTGGTCTTCTTCAAGGCCTCGTAAATCAAGTGCATTCCGTCGTAGCTCTGCATCGCCATCAAGTTTGGCCGCATTCCGCCATTGGCTTTCTTGAAAGCCGCCACAAAGTTCTTGTTCTCAGGACTGTTGTGAGCAGCCGAGTAATGCTGCGACGTGATGATACCAAGTGCCGCATCGCCGATCTGGTTGATGATGTCGTCTTCGGTCAAGCTCCCCTCGGCGATGAATTTGATGCCTGATTTGTTGAGACCGCGCTCGACGAATTGGCGGATGAAGATTGGGCCTACGCCGGCCGGGACAAATCCCATAAGGGCGTCCGGTTTTGCATCCGCAACGCGCTGCAGCGCCGGCGCGAAATCGTTGCTGGACAACGGCACGCGCAAGGATTCGATCACTTTGCCGCCGGCGGCCTCGAAGCGCCGCTTGAATGCGGTCTCCACGTCGATCCCGGGTGCGTAGTCCGAGACCACCGTTACCACGGTCTTGATCCCATTCGCCGTCGCCCAATCGGCAAGCGGAACCGTCGTCTGCGGAACCGAGAAGCTCGTGCGGACAATGTAGGGCGAGCGCTCGGTGATGATCGAGGTCGCCGCCATCATCACAACTTCCGGAATTTTGGCCTCGGTGGCGATCGGCGCCGTCGCCAGCGCTCCGGGGGTGAGCCCGAATCCGGCAAGGAAAGAGACCTTGTCATTCACCACCAGCTCCTGGGCAAGCCGCTTGGTCATATCAGCATTGCCGGTGTCGTCCTTTACGATCAGTTCGATCTTCTTGCCGGCAACCGTGTCGCCGTTTTGCAGCATGTAGAGCCGAGCGCCGGCGGTGAGCTGCTTTCCAGTCGGGGTGAAAGGCCCGGTCAAGGGCACGAGCAGACCGATCTTCAAAGTCTGCTGCTGGGCGAAGCACGGCGTGGCAAGCAGGGCCGCGAACAACCCGGCAGCGAAATGGCGAGCGATTTTCATGGCGTTTCCCTGGTGGCATTTCCGCCCCGGCAGCAGATTACAACCGTGGTTGCTGGTCAACGGGGCCTTGCAGAGGAAAATGAAGGCTGGGCAATGGGCGGCGCATCAAAGTGGGCAATTGGCTGCCCACTTATGATCCCGCGCCCTCGTCACGCCGGCGCCAGCGCCACTTTAGCTTCGGCGCGGATGCGCTCGATCATCGAGCGCAGGCCGTTCGAACGTTGCGGCGTGAGACCCTCGCGCAGGCCGATGCGGTCGAACAGGTCGAGCGCGTCGATTTTCAGAATCTCGCGCGCAGTCTTGCCGGAGTAAAGCGCAATCACGATGGCGATCAGGCCGCGCACGATATGGGCGTCGCTGTCGCCGTCGAAGCTCAGCGTCGGGCCGGCGGCGCCATCCGGTTTCACATGGGTGAGCAGCCAGACCTGGCTGGCGCAACCGCGCACCTTGTTGGCTTCGGTGTGAGCGCCTTCCGGCAGCGGCGCCAGCGTGCGGCCGAGTTCGATTACGTAACGATAGCGGTCGTCCCACTGATCGAGCAGGGTGAAATTCTCAACGATTTCGTCAATGGTCGTCATGCCGCCAATATATAGGCGGGGCTGCGCCGATGGCCACAAAAGATCGCGGCGGGCGTCTTAAGCCCGCGACAAAACGCCGATAAAAGCGGTGATTAAACGGCCGGCCGGCCAGACCGTGCCTCGCGGCGAGGCGGCAGCGGAACCGGCGCATGCCAGGCCGGCTGTATGTCGGCCCCGGTCAGCGTCCCTTGGCCGGGCGCGGTTACGGAGTCGATTTTGGCCGCCGTCTGATCCCCCGGCGCCGAATTTTTGTTCAGCTTGGTGGTGATGAATTCGTAGATCGTGCGCGCGCCCGCTTCGGCCTTATGGCCGAGCGCGACCGCGACCTTGCCGCCGGTCACGCAGGCGTCGGGCTGCCGGTCGCAGAAGCCGCGCGCATCGGACACCGCGGCGCTTGCCAGCGTCACGGCTTGTGTGGCGTCGATATGGGCTTCCGGCGACGTCGATTTGGTGCCGCTCGGCAGCAGCACGCAAACGACGCTCAGCCAGAAAGCCATTCGCAGCAGAAAGAACATGACTTTACCTGTTATCCCCGACGACTGTTCCGCCGCCTTTGAACTAAACCGTAGCAGACAGGCTTGAAGCTGTTGTTGGCATTGAAGCGAGGGTTTTGGGCAAACTAGATGCGAATAAGCTGCGAGTTTTCGTCAAATTTGACCGAGTCGAATTCGATTAAAATTTTAAACGCCGGCACGCGGGGCGCGGCCAGTGAGCGCCTTCGATCAATCGCGCATGGTTACCGCAATGGTAACCTTTGGTTTGGGCGCAAGCGCTGGCACGGCGCGGCAATAGAAATTTCACCATGCCCGGCGAATGGAACCGGACCTTGGCCCGGAATGGGCCAAAGGGCCCGTAACCGGCCCCGTAGCGGCCCTGCTTTAGCGTTCGCTTAAGCGGCTCTGGCTACGATTTCCGTTACCAAAAAGGGGCGCGTCTGTTGGTACAAGACGTGAGACAGGAACCGTGAGTCTCCTCACGCCAGTGTGGAATTACGTCGACGCTTTGGTGCACCCGTCGGCGAAGCAGGACGCGCTGACGGCGGCGCGCCACCGCGCCTTCATCGCGCCGCGTCTGCTCGGCAGCTTTGCCGCGTTGGCCAGCTTCCCGGTCTATATCGCCTTGCGTGGAGTGCCGAGCGCGCTCGAACTCGGCGTCTTCGGCTGGCTGGTGGCGCCGATCCTGATCGCCTATTTCCTCTCGCGCACCGGCCGTTACGAAAGCGCGCACGTGATGTCCTCGCTTTCGCTCACCGGCCTGGTGGCGGTGGTGGCCTGGTGCACCGGCGGCATCGGCTCATTCGCCGCGATCTGGCTGGTGGTCGTGCCGCTGGAAGCCGCGCTCTCCGCCTCGCGCCGGGTGGTGGCGCTGGCTTCGATCTTCGCGCTCGCCGCTGCCGGATTATTGCTGAGCTTGAGCGCGCTCGACCTGCAGCCGCCGGCAAATGTTTTGGCGAATGCGCATGGCGCACTGGCCGCGCTCGCGATCATCTCCGCTGCCCTCTACGCCACCGGTCTCGCGCTTGGCGCCGAACAGCTCACGCGCACCAGCACCGGGCTGCTCAATGCCGAGGAGGAACGCTATCGCCTGCTCGCGCGCAACATGACCGACGTCATCACCAGGCATGGGCGCAACGGCACCGTGCTGTTCGTCTCACCGGCGGCCGAACCGCTGTTCGGCGTGCGCGCCAGCGGGCTTGCCGGTCACGGGCTATTCGACCGCGTGCACGTGGCCGACCGGCCGGCCTATCTCACCGCGCTGGCCGATGCGGCCGCGCTCGGCGAGGACCGCTCGGTTGAATTCCGCATCCGCCGCAACAACGACGCGGAGCCCCATGGCGGCCATTTCGCATGGATCGAAATGCGCTGCCGGCCGCTCGAGCCTGCCACCGATGTCGCAAATTCGCCCGAGCGCGAAGTGGTCGCGGTGCTGCGCGACGTGACCGAGCGCAAGGTGCAGGAGCGCGCGCTCGAGATTGCCCGCAAGGAGTCGGAGCGCATCAACAACGCGAAAAGCCGCTTCCTCGCCACCATGAGCCACGAGCTGCGCACGCCGCTCAATGCGATCATCGGCTTCTCCGACATGCTGAGCAACGAACAGATCGATCTCGATCCGGCGCGCGAGGCCGAATATGCTAGGCTGATCAACGATTCCGGCCGTCATCTGCTGTCGGTGGTCAACGGCATTCTCGACATGTCGAAGATGGAGAGCGGCAATTTCGAGATCACATTGGAACCGTTCGCGCCGGCGCCGGCGATCCGAAGCTGCTGCGATATCCTGGTGCTCAAGGCGCAAGAGGCGGGCGTCGAGCTCAAGACCCGCATCGGCGCCGATCTGCCCGAGATCGTGGCCGACCGGCGGGCGGTCAATCAGATCCTGATCAACCTCATTTCCAATGCCATCAAGTTCACGCCGCGCGGCGG
>Ga0209890_10000287_pt1 | contig 23346 bp, 20 predicted proteins | sample OrgsoiDNA2013049_FD_185799 | JGI IMG/M metagenome (GOLD analysis project Ga0209890, IMG submission 185799) | Permafrost soil microbial communities from the Arctic, to analyse light accelerated degradation of dissolved organic matter (DOM) -... | ecosystem: Environmental > Terrestrial > Soil >...
CCGTTTCATGGACGCCGGTCGCGTCGGTGGGCGCACAGCCGTGCACCACGCCGGGCGAGGCCGATACCGAGGTTCCTGTTGGCGATCGCTTCGTACTGGCGGCGCGCGGCCGGCCGCTGGCGGCGTCCGATCTTCGTATCGTCGGCGCCTTCGCGGCGCAAGCGGTAACGGCCGTGGAGCAGCAACGGCTTGCCGCTGTTGCCGAAGCGGCCGCGCCACTCGAAGCTGCCGACCGGATGCGAACCGCGCTGCTGAATGCGGTCAGCCACGATCTCCGGACGCCGCTCGCATCGGCGAAGGCCGCCGTGACCGGCTTGCGCGGCGCCGATGTTGCGTGGACGGATGCGGAGCGGGCCGAATTGCTCGCGACCGCTGACGAATCCCTCGACCGCCTGCACCGGTTGGTCGACAACTTGCTCGACATGAGTCGCATTCAAGCGGGCGTGCTTTCGATTCACCGGCAGCCGGTCGCGCTGCACGAGATTGTGCCGGTCGCTCTTGACAGCCTCGGTCCGGTGGCGCGTGACATCGAGCTCGATATCCCCGATTCGTTGCCCGAGGTCGAGACCGACCCGGCACTGCTCGAGCGGGTTATCGCGAATCTCACGGCGAATGCATTGCGCTACTCACCGTCCGGCACCCCACCACGCGTCTCCGCAAGTGCACATGCACATGTGGTCGAGCTACGTATTGCCGATTACGGTCCGGGTATCCCTGACAATCAGCGTGAGCGGATGTTCACGCCATTTCAGCGGCTTGGCGATACCGACAACACCACCGGTGTCGGCCTCGGGCTGGCGCTGTCGCGCGGGCTGATGGACGCTCTCGGGCATGACCTCGTGCCCGAGGAGACCCCAGGCGGCGGCCTCACCATGGTGCTTGCGATGAACGCCTGCCCGGCAGCCGACGACCAGGCACCGAGCGATGAGTCGCGTTCATGACGAGAGTTCTGGTTGTCGACGACGAGCCGCAGATCTTGCGCGCGCTGAGCATTACCTTGAAGGCGCGCGCATACGACGTGCTGCTTGCCGTGAACGGTAAGCAGGCGCTCGCGATCGCCGCCCAGTCGTCGCCAGATATCGTCGTCCTCGACTTGGGTCTGCCCGACCTCGACGGCCTCGATGTCATTCGCGGACTGCGCGGGTGGAGCACCGTGCCGATCATTGTGTTGTCCGGTCGCGGTCAAGGAACGACCAAGGTCGACGCGCTGGACGCGGGAGCGGACGACTATGTCGTCAAGCCGTTTGGCGTCGATGAATTGCTCGCGCGAATGCGGGCGGTGACCCGGCGCGCGCCCACGGCGAGTGACGAGGTCGTCGCGCTGATCGGTGCCATCAAGGTCGAGCTACCAGGCCGCCGCCTCACCGCTTCCGGCCCGGGCTCGAGCGACACCGCCACCGACGTTCGGCTCACGCCGACCGAATGGCAACTGCTCGAGGTTCTTATTCGCAACCCGGGGAGGCTGGTGACGCAGCGCGAAATGTTGCGGGCCATCGGCCGGGCCGAACTTGGAGACCAGAGCCACTACCTGCGGCAGTTCATGAACCAGCTTCGACGCAAGCTCGAGCCCGACCCGTCACGACCGCGCCATCTCATGACCGAGGCCGGTATGGGCTACCGCTTCCAGCCGTAGGCCGCTCGGCGCCCGCTCCTGCAATCGACAACATCGAGTGGCTGGCAAGTGCGGCGACGGCAGCCAAGTTGGCCAATCGAGCGATCTCTGCCCGTCTGAATCGGGGACCTGTCGGCCGAATGGCAAGCAACGTCATGGGTGAGTCACCGATCGGCGCTGCCGCGAGCTGCGGGTCAGCACCCCATTCGTGCGGAAGCCACGACGGATCAGCCTGGATGCTTCGGGCCGAAGCAAGGGGCAGCCAGGGCAGCACGGCCCATCGTCCCCACGGAGCGCCGGCGCTCGCGTGGGTGGTGGCGACGCCTCCGGATACATCGTCGATGACGACAACCCAATGAGCACGGAGAACGGCCGGAGCGATGCGGGTGATCGCCGAAAGCGCTCGTGCTGACGTCGAGCCGAGGCCGTTGACGATGTCGAGCCCGTCGTGCAACTGGTCGCCCTCGGTATACGGCTGCCAGGTCTCGATGACGACACCGGCCAGAGCGGAGACCGTCGACAGGATGCCGGCTGCCGACGCGGCGTCGGCAGTCTCGATCAGAATGTCATCGATCGCTGACGACGCTTCCCGCTCGACCACATCGACGGCGGTTATGTCGCCGCCAGCGCTGCCGATTGCGCCGGCCAGCAGGCCGAGCGCACCCGGTCGGTCAGGAACGCTGACCCGAAGCAAGTACAGCAAGGGACCTCCCGCAGCCACGTGCCCAGATGATTCGTCCGGACGCCCGGGTCAAGGATGCGCAACGAAGATGACGGCCGTGTTTCGCAGCACTCGACACCGAGACAGAAATGCTAGTCGCCGATCGCGAACGCGTGCAGGCCGTCTTTCGACGCCCACACGAAGTAGCCACCGGCCGTCGCGCCATCGCCGGTCGACGATCCGTCCGCGGCAGGCGCCGAAGCGCCAGTCGGAGTACATGGCGCGACAAGCCCACTGGCGGAGTAGTCGACAGGAGATCCGTCGGCCTGAGCTACGCCGTCGATGGTGAAGGTCCCGTCGTCCTGAACACACCAGCCGGTAGCGCCCGCGGCCGGGGTCGAAGTTGCTCCGGTCTTCAGATTGATCGTGGTGGTGTGTCCGGCCGCGTTTGTGACGGCGAACACCTCACCGGTGAGCCGCACAAATTTGTCGGATCCGATACCAAGCGCGCCGGGCGCGTTGCCGAGGTGGTCGCTCCACAGTGTCGCGCCGGTATGCACATCGAATCCCTGCACGGTGACGTCGACGCGACTCGACGTCGGGCTGCCGCCCGCAGCATCAAATGTCACACTCCCGGTCGCTATGCATCGGACCGCGAACGGCTGCCCGGCCGCGTCTGTGAGGCCTTGGATCGGGCAGCCGTAAAGACCAGGGTGCCGCCAGAGACGGACGCCGTCTGAAGCCCGGATCCCGACCGTCTCGTCGCCGTTGAGTGTGATCGTGTGTGACGTCGCCGAGCGGGTTCCCCCAAGCCAACCGACATAGACGTCGCCGTACGTGTCCCAGTTCCACCCGTCGTCCGAACTGACGGGTGTGCCGAACAACGGGTCGACCGCGTCTTTCCAGACGAGGCGACCAGTCACGTCGTCGAGGTGCTCGATGTACTCGGGGGTGCGCACCCCTGCGTCCCATAGACCGGTGCCGAGGGAGCGACCGGCGCTCGACGACAGCAATGATTGCGCGCCGGTCGCCAGGTTGGTGCGAATCTCTTGTGATTGATCGTTGGCTGCATAAGCCGAATCGCACAGCGCTGCTTTGTCGGAACACAACGCGGGCATATCCGCGTAACTGATCGGCTGATCGGTGACCCATTGCTGCTTGCCCGTCACGGCATCGACTGCGGCGATCTCGGCAAGATGCAAGGTGGGGTCGGCGGCGGTCACGTAGAAGAACACGACGTTGCCGAGATAAGCGATGGCGAACGTTGCGCCCGGGGTGCTCTGAGCGGTCGAAGCTGGGTGACTCCACAACGTTGCACCGGACGCCGGGTCGATCGCACGCATCGTCAGCTGGCCGCCGTCCGCCGTATAGACGGCGACGACGTTGCCGATGGCGACCGGCGTCGTGACGGGATGCACCGTGGTGTCGTCCCACCCGGTCGCGGTGATCTTCGCGTTCGTGGTCGGCGTCGGCGTCGGCGTCGGGCTGGACGCCGCGCTGTGACTGGCCGAAGCCGACGCGGTCGACGTCGGTTTCGAAGCAGCGGCCGACGGCGAGTGCGCGGGCGCGGCGGCGAGCGTCGATGGGTGGTGCCGGACGATCACATACGCAGTCACGCCGCCGACCGCGAGCACCACCGCGGCCACTGCGGCTACGACTGCCGCCGAGACCGACTGGCCCGGCGCGCGTCGTCGTCCGGGCGCAGGCACCACATCAACCTGCTGCCAGGGCGTATTCGCCGAGCCGGGCGAACTTTGCCTCGGCCGATCGTCTGTCACACGGTTCCTTCGTCGGACGGCGAGGGGGTGCTGTCCGCTCGTAGCACATAGGCTCAAGAACGGACGGCGCGTTGCCGTTAGAGACGATATGCGTAACTTCCGAAATTATGGTGATGGCGTGCTTCGCAAACTTCGTGGGCTAGTAGTCGTCGCCGTGATGACGGTGTGCTCGGTGATCGCCGTCGCTGGCCCGGCGTCCGCTAGCCCGACCATCACCAGGTTTCAAGGCCTGGATCGGTACGCGACCAGCGCTGCCATCGTCGACGCGAACTACCACCCAGGGGTGCCGGTGGCATACGTCGCTACCGGCCTCAATTTTCCGGACGCGCTGGCCGGTGGTGCGGCGGCCGCGAACGCAGGCGGCCCGCTGTTGCTCGTGCGGCCCACCGACGTCCCGCCAGCGATCGCTGCCGAATTGGTGCGGCTGAAGCCGGGGCGCATCGTCGTGCTTGGCGGTGTGCTCGCGGTCGGGCCTGCGGTAGCGAGCGCGCTTCAGGCGTATACGACCGGAACCGTGACCCGGGTGGCCGGCGCCGATCGGTACCAGACCGCCGCAACCTTGGCCGCCGGATTTGCGACCGGCAGCCGGGTCTACATCGCGACCGGCGTCAACTTCCCTGACGCCCTGGCGGCGACGGCCGCAGCGGCCGCGCAGCACGCCGCAATCTTGTTGACCGACCCGCTCACGTTGCCGCCCGCGACAGCGCAGGCGCTCGCCACCTTGGCGCCGTCCTCGATCACCATCGTCGGCGCTGCCGGTGCGGTTTCGGCGAACGTTGAGCAGCAGCTGGCCGCCTACTCGCCGACAGTGACGCGAATCTCTGGTGCCGACCGCTACGCCACCGCGGCCGCGATCGCGGCGGCCGCTTTCCCTGCTGCCAAAGCGATTTACATCGCTGCGGGCGGGGGGTTCGCCGACGCGTTGACGGGTGGTCCGGCCGCTGGCGCTTCTGGCCAACCGTTGTTGCTGGCCGCGCCGACCTGCCTGCCTGCCCCGACTGCTGCTGAGGTCTCGACACTTGCTCCAACCACGGTTACGTTGCTCGGCGGTACCGCCGCGCTCGGTACCGGCGTCGAAACGTTGACGACGTGCGCCTCGGCGCCGCCTCCGCCAGCGGTGGTCGTTCCGGCCGGCGCTCCCTACCTGACCTTTTCGGCCACGTTGACCGAAGGCGGTGCCGGCACTGGCTACTCGGCTTACATCAACGCCCACGACGCGAACGCGAACGCGATTTCGGTCGGCATTCAGACCGACTCGTTCTCGCCGCAGTCACACGGCGTGCCGTATTACATCTGGGAGCGCGTGCAAGGCGGCCACTTCACCTACCAGTACCTCGCGCCAGCATCGAATACCGCGATGCCGGTGACACTGGCGTGGTGGCAGGGCGCTGAGACCGCCGTGTTCTACGCCGGCTCGACGCCGATCGCGAACGTCCCGGTGCAGCTCAACCCGAGGTTGTTCTTCGGCATCGAGGGTGACGCTCGCATCAGCGGCGACAGCGTGAACGACACGATCTCGAACGCGCATGTCACGGTCGGTACGAGTTGCCCGACCTATTGCGGCCTCAATGGCGCATGGAACACGTCGTCCTTCAACACCTTCGGGCTGGCCGCCCACAACACCAACGCTCTGCCGCAGAACGGCGCCAACTTCACGGTCACCGGCACGGTCACCGGCTTGGCGGCCGGCCACGACTGGGACTCCGACGTTGTCTCCGGCATCGGCATGATCGCCCAGTACTGGGCCGGCCAATAGCGGTCGCCGTTCGCGCCCAGTGAAGGGTTCGGGGGCAATTCTTCGCGATTTTGCCCCGGAACTCTGCACTCGACGGGGTCGGCCGTTAGCTGCGCCTAACTGGAACGATTCCAGAACTTGACTCACTCGCCCATCGGGCGTTAGCTGAGGCCGTGACTTCGACTGGCCTGACGACGACAGCGGCGCACGATCTGTTGCGCGAAGGCGGCCTCCGCCCGACGGCCGCCCGCCTCGCCGTGTTGGCTGCTGTCGCCGACACCCCGCATACGACCGCCGACGTGATCGCGGCCGCCGCGCGTGAGCACCTCGGGGCGCTCTCGACAGCCGCCGTCTACGACGTGCTCAACGCACTGACCACAGCTGGCCTGATCAGGCGGATCGAACCGGCCGGTTCACCGGCCCGGTACGAGACCCGCTTGGCCGACAACCATCATCACGTCGTGTGCCGGCGATGCGACGCGGTTGCGGACGTCGACTGCGCGGTCGGCGCGGCCCCGTGCCTTGAGCCGAGCAGCCTGCATGGATTTGTGCTCGACGAAGCCGAGGTGACGTGGTGGGGCCTGTGCGCTCGCTGCGCTGCCGCATCTGCATGACCATTCCGATCGCATCCGATCGCAGCCCATCGCACCGCAGGAGGCCCTCATGACCGACCAGTCGCCCGACAACCGCGAAGTACTGACCAACCGTCAGGGGCATCCGGTTCATGACAACCAAAACCAACGCACGATCGGATCGCGTGGTCCTGCAGCCCTGGAGAACTACCAGTTCCTGGAGAAGATGAGTCACTTCGACCGCGAGCGCGTACCCGAGCGTGTTGTGCACGCACGCGGTACCACGGCGTTCGGCTATTTCGAGGCCGACGGAACCGTAGGCGACGACCCGATCGCGCGCTTCACCCGCGCGAAACTATTCCAAACAAAGGGGAAGCGCACCGATCTCGCCATCCGCTTCTCGACCGTCGCCGGCGGCCGCGACTCGAGCGAGGTTGCGCGTGACCCGCGTGGTTTTGCGGTCAAGTTCTACACCGAAGATGGCAACTGGGATCTCGTCGGCAACAACCTTGCCGTCTTCTTCATTCGTGATGCGATCAAGTTTCCGGATTTCATCCACTCGCAGAAGCCCGATCCGGTGACCTTCGAAGCGAGCGTGGCCAACCGTGCGTTCGACTTCTTCTCGCAGACCCCCGAAGCGCTGCACATGGTGACGCTGGTGTTCGGCCCGCGCGGCATACCAGCCAACTACCGTACGCAGCAAGGGTTTGGCGTGAACACCTACAAGTGGGTGAACGCGCAAGGTGAGACCCATCTGGTGAAGTACCACTGGGTGCCAAAGCTTGGCGTGCAGTCACTCACCGCCGCCGACGCATCAGTCATTCAGGCGCAGAATGTCGGGCACCACACGAAGGATCTCTACGACGCGATCGACGCCGGCGACTATCCGCAATGGGAACTCTTCGTTCAACTGATGGAAGACAACGAGCACCCCGAACTCGACTTCGACCCGCTCGATGACACCAAGGTCTGGCCCGAAAACGTCTTTCCGTTGCGCAAGGTGGGCACGATGGTGCTCAACCGCAAGCCCGAAAACTTCTTTGCCGAGAGCGAGCAAATTGCTTTCGGCACTGGCGTTCTCGTCGACGGCCTCGAGTTCTCCGACGACAAGATGCTCGTCGGCCGCACGTTCAGCTACTCCGACACTCAGCGGCACCGGGTGGGTGCCAACTACCTTCAGCTGCCGGTCAACCAGGCCAAGAACGCGCACGTCGCGACCAATCAGCGCGACGGCCAGATGGCCTACCACGTCGACAGCAGCGGCCAGAATCCGCACGTGAACTACGAGCCGTCAATCATCGGTGGCCTGCGGGAGGCCGACGGCCCGGGTCATGACGAGGTCGGACCACTGATCACTGGGCGATTAACGCGCAAGCGCATCGAGCGCACGAACGACTACCAACAGGCGGGCGAGAGGTACCTGCTGTCAGAGCAGTGGGAGAAAGACGACCTCGTCGCCAATCTGAGTGGCGCGCTTCAGCAATGCGACCGCCCGATCCAGGAGCGCATGATCTGGCATTTGCTGCTCGTCGAAGACGAACTCGGCCTTCGTGTTGGTGACGACATCGGTATTGGCCCCGACGACGTGCGGCACCTGCCCCCGTTGGCGACGCAAACATTGTCGGACGCCGAGAACGATCGCCTGGCCAATCTCGGCAAGAACGGGCCGCGCGACGTAACCGGGTTGACGATGACGCACTGCGTATCGAACCAACGCGTCATGCACACGGCGTAGCGAAGCGAGCGGGTCAGCCGACGATGCGAACCGCGCCTGAATAGTGGCCGTGCCCGAGCACCGAAGCGACCTTGACGACGTCGCCGGTGTGCGGGGCGTTGACCATCATGCCGCCGCCGATGTAGATGCCGACGTGGTGATGATCGCGATAGAAGAACACGAGGTCGCCAGGCTGCAGTTGGTTGACCGCGACGTGCCGGTAGTTGTTCCAGAATGTGCCGGTGTAGTGCGCGGTGCTGATGCCGGCCTGGCCATAGGCCCATTGCACCAAACCTGAGCAGTCGAAGTAGCGCGCGCCACCTGCTCCGAACACGTAGCGGGCGCCGAGCTTCGACATCGCTGCCGCAACCGCGCGCCCCCCCACGGCCGAGCCGCCTGGGCTATCCGGCAGTGCGGCGTAGGCGGCTTGCGCGGCCTGCGCCGTCCGCGTCGCGGCAGCGGCCCGAGCAAGGTTGCGGCTAGCGGCAGCGGCTTGGTCTCGCTTGTAGTTCGCGAGCGCTACTGCGGCCCGCGCCTGCTCGGCCGCTTGCTTGGCTTTCTGCGCTGCCAGCAGTTGGGCCCGCTGCACCGCGGTCAGGTGAGCCAGCACCTGCTGGCTCTGCGCAATGGCGGCATTGATTTGGGCTTGCTTCTGGCTCAGCGTTGCCGACACTGCGTTCGCTGCGGCGGTCGCCTGGGCTGCGGACGCCATCGACTGCTGGTAGTTAAGGTCGGCGGTGCGCACGCCGTCGAGCATCATCGATTGACGGCTGCTCAGTTGTTGAAGTACCGCGATGCGGTTCATCGCATCTGACGGGCTCGTCGTATCGAGCACGAACGCAAGACCCTGGCTCAACCCGCCTGACTCGTACGCCTCGACCGCGAGTGCGCTGACTTTCGCCTGCTCCGCGACAACGACGCTGTGCGCACGCACCGTCGCGTCGGTCGCGGCGGTAACAGCTTGCTGCGCCTGCGCGAGATTGATCTGCGCGCCGTTGAACTCCTCCGACGCGATCTCGGCTTGGTCGTTGAGCTCGTCGATCTGTGCCTGCGCGTCCGCGACGTTGTTCGGCTGGGCGGCGAAGCTGGCGACGGAGGGAAGGAAGCTGGTTGCCAGCGCGATGGCACCCGCGGCTGAAACCAGCCGGACCATCGGGCGCGCGAACCGACGCGAACATGCACCGGGCGTCCGGCCATGAGCAACGTAGGTACGGCGCGCCAAGGCGTGCGGCCTTCCTCTTCCGGCCGCCGACCGAGTTAGCTGACGGGTTCGGGCTAGAGGCAGCCCTACTGCGTCGGCTCGCGCCGGCGCAGATTCACCCCAGGGGAAGGTTGGTTCCCCGGTTCCCCCGAGGGGGATTAGGCGGTGACCCGGCCGCCGCTCCCACCTTCGGGAAGCAGGTCACGAGCGGGTCACGGAGAAGCATAGGCAAGATGAACAACTGTCACAACGGCAACGCGGCTTTGCGGGCTATGCCCGGCACGCGGCAATGCAGGCGGGCAGCGGTCGATCAGGACATGTGGTCGGCAACTGGACGATTTGTCTCGTTCGCGAACTTCGCCGGATTCGTGCTGAACCTCTCGCGGCAACGATCTGAGCAGAAGAAGAAGGTCTTGTGCCCGTACGTCAGCCGGGCCCCGGCCTCGGCCTTGCGCACCTGCATCCCGCACACGACGTCCGTCGCGTAGGCGCTGCCGGCATCGCGCCCGCCGGCCCGATGCATCGCATACAGGACGACGAAGCCCACGGCCGCGATGACGTCGAGGACGGTCGTGTAGTTCAGGCCCGCGTGCGTCACCCGAACCGGCGCATGCGCGGTGGTCGGAAGGAGGTGCGCCGCTTTGAACAGGTACTCGGTGGCCAGACCAGCCAAGCTCATGGCCGCCCAGAAGACGGCGAGCAGCCGAAGCATGAACCGCGTGCCGTAGTACTTGCGGTAGATCACCAGCAGCGGCAACGTGATCAGGTCGGCGAATACGAACGCGATGACGCCGCCAAAGCTCGCGCCGCCACGCCACAATGCCGCCGCGAGTGGCACGTTGCCGATCGAGCAGACGAAGCTGATGAGGGCCAGAAACGGGCCGAGCAGAACGTTCTCCAGGCTCGACCAAAAGCCGTGCCCGGTGGTGAAGAGCGAGCGCCAGAACCACGTGGGCACCAGCGCCGAGGCGAAGCCCGCGATCACGAACCCAGCCACCAGCTCTTTGCGCAGCATGGTGAGGTCGCTGATGGCGTATCTCGAGGCGTCTGACCAGCCTGCACGCGTGCGGACGCCGTGTGGTTGCTGTGCTGCCTCGGCCGGCTCGTCGGCAGCTGCCAGTGTTCGCTGGGCATCGGCGATCCACCGTGCCGGGATGACGCGCGGCATCGCGAAACCGAGCAACGCGATCATGATGAAGCCGCCGACGAATTCGGCGAGCGCGAACTGCCAGCCGAGCAGCAGCCAGATGACGATGCCGAGCTCGACCACCAGGTTGGTTGACGCGATCATGAACACCATCGACGCGGTGAAGTCGGCGCCTCGTGCAAACAACGTCTTGGCGAGAGCACTCGCCGCGTACGAACAAGACGAACTCACCACGCCGAAGAAACTGGCACGCGCAAGTGCTGCCGGGCCGTGGTCGCCCAAAGCGGTCTGCATCCGGCGCCGCGAGACGAACGCTTGCACGGCTCCCGACAACGCGAAGCCGAGCACCAGGGCCCAGAACGTGTCGAAGAACATCCACCAGCCTTCGGCCAGACCGGAGGTCAGTCCGTGCCCGAACTGGTGCGATGTCACTTGTAAAGATTGCGTCACTCCTACAGATTGCCACGAGACCGGGCCGTTTGATTGGTCGCGGTGTGCGCGGCTTCGGTGCCGGCAAGCCTTAGGCTGACGGATCAGCGAAGGCGGTACACGTGATTAAGTACCTCGGTTCGAAACGGTTGCTTGCCACGATGCTCGGCGACATCGCCATAGCGGTGGGAGCCCGTACGGCCGTTGATGTTTTTACTGGGACGACGCGGGTTGCTCAAGAGTTCAAGCGCCGCGGCATTCACGTCACGGCGCTTGATTGCGCTACCTACGCCGAGGTACTCGCGCAGTGCTATGTCGTGACCGACGCTGCATCGGTCGACAAAGACGAGCTCAGCGCGGCTCTGGCGTTGTTGAACGCCTTGCCGGGTAAGGCCGGCTACTTCACCGAGACCTTCTGTGTAGCGTCGCGCTACTTCCAACCGAAGAACGGTATGCGGGTCGACGCGATACGTGACGCGATCGAGTCGGGCTACCGTACGAGCGCCCTGTACCCGGTGTTGCTGACTGCGCTGATGCTCGCCGCTGATCGCGTCGATTCAACGACGGGCGTGCAGATGGCCTACCTGAAGAGTTGGGCGCCGCGTGCCTTGAACGATCTCGAACTGCGAATGCCCGAGCTGTTGGTGGGCGACGGCGCAGCGATGCGAGGTGACGCATCGACGCTGATCGACGTCGTCCCTGCTGTTGATTTGGCCTATCTCGATCCCCCCTATAACCAGCATCGCTACTTCACGAACTATCACGTGTGGGAAACGCTGATGCGGTGGGACGCGCCCGAGCACTACGGCATCGCGTGCAAACGGATTGACTCACATGACGACAGCACGCATTCGTCGTTCAACAGCAAGCCGGCGATGCCAGCAGCGTTGCAATCGTTGATTGCACGCACGAAGGCGGACGTCGTTGTCGTGTCGTACAACGACGAATCGTGGGTGCGGCCCGACGACATCACCGCCTGGCTGCGCGCGGCCGGGCATGACGAAGTGGCGTTGCTTGAAGTGGATTCGAAGCGCTACGTGGGCGCGCAGATTGGCATTCACAATCCGGCCGGGCGCAAGGTTGGCACGGTATCGCATCTGCGCAACACCGAGTACGTCTTCGTTGCCGGCTCGCGCGCCGCAGTGGCCGAAGCGACTGGGTTGGTCTTGGCGCCGACTGCCTAAATGGCGACGTAGATCACGTGTACGGCCGCTACGTATCGCGGTCGTCGCGCTGCCGTTTGGAGTGGTCGGCCAAGAATCGTTCGAGTTCGGCGCCAAGCTCGTCGGCCGACGGTAGGTCACCTGACCCGGTCGCGAGCAAGTCGCTGCCGCGGCCGCGAACAAACGCGTCGTATTGCTGCTCCAAGGCGCCGACCAGCGCCATCGCATCGGTCGACTCGGCAACTTGCTTGTCGATCTCGAGCTTGGCAGCCGTGCCGGCCACATGCAGGCCGTCGGTGGGCAAGACCAGCCCGCCGGCCAGCGCGATCGCGCCGACCAATCGCTCTGCGGCGTCCGGGAACTCGGTCTGGGCGATGTAGTGCGGCACATGCGCCGCGAAGCCGATTGCGTCGAAGCCGCGCTCGGTCAATCGGAACTCGAGAAGGTGCCCCGCGCTGGCCGGAACCTGCACCCGCTGCACCCACGGCTCGTTGTCGGGGATGAGCTCTTTGCGGGAAGCGTGCGAGGTGATGCCGACCGGGCGGGTGTGCGGCACCGCCATCGGGATCGCGTTCAGGCCGATCGTCAGCCGCACGCCGAAATGCTCGACCAGGCCGATGACGGCGGCGACATAGCGCTCCCACTGCACGTCGGGCTCGGGCCCGGTGAGCAGCAGAAACTCGACCCCGGCGGCGTCGGTCATCGAGTACACCAACAACTCCGGGTCGTCGTAGCTCTCCCAGTGGTCGGCGTCGAAAATCATCGCCGGTCGGCGGGCGCGGTAGTCGTGCAGCTGGTCGACGTCGAATCGGCCCACGATCTGGTGCTGCAGCGTCGCCAGCAGGTGTGCGTGCGACAAGCGCACCGCTTCGCCAGCGTCGACGAAACCATCGAGCGCGTGCACGAGCACAGGCCGATCGAGCGCGGGGCGGTGCGGCTCGAGGGTGTAGAGCTCGCGAGGGTCGAGCACGGCGACAAACCCCCTTCGGTCGGACGCCGATGTGCCGGCGCCATTTCTCCGTGACCATTGTCTCGCACGAACGCGCTTCGCGCGCGCCGCGGCTCCCGTAGGCTGGGCGGGCTCGTCGACGCGACGATTCCGATCAGCCGAATTCGAACAGCCAAACGAACAGCCAAACGAACAGAGGACCCTTGTGACCTACGTGGCCGTGGCGCACCTTAACTTCTTCCAGGCCATCGTGATCGGTTTTGTCCAAGGCGTCACCGAGCTTTTCCCGGTCTCGAGCCTCGGGCACAGCGTGCTCGTGCCGGCGCTCGTCGGCGGTTCGTGGAGCGACCTGGTCACCCAACAAAAGGCGGACAGCTCGCCTTACCTCGCATTCATCGTCGCGTTGCATGTGGCAACCGCGTTCGCTCTGCTCTGCTTCTTCTGGCGCGACTGGGTCCGGATTATCGGGGGATTCGTCTCCTCGTTGCGAAACCGCCGGGTCGAGACCGTGCACGAGCGGCTCGCCTGGTTGCTGATCATCACCACGATTCCGGCCGGCATTCTCGGTCTGGCCTTCGAAAAGGCACTGCGAAGCGTTTTCGCCAAGCCTGAGGCGGCTGCGATTTTCCTGACCCTCAACGGCGTTTTGCTCTTCGTTGGTGAGCGGCTGCGCCGCCGGTCGGTGGCGCGTGTGGCGGCGACCGCAGGCGCTGCGGCGGCCGTCGACCCGCAACACGACCCCGAACACGATCCGGAGAATGACGCCGCGATCGTGCAGCGCGTGAGCATCCGCGATGCGGGCGTTATCGGTGTGTTCCAGAGCTTGGCCCTGCTGGCGGGTATCAGCCGCTCGGGCATCACGATGGTGGCCGGCCTGCTGCGCGGGCTCGACCACGAGCAGGCGGTCCGGTTCTCCTTCCTGCTCGCGACACCGATCATCTTGGCGGCCGGCTTGTTCAAGGTGCCGACCCTGATGGGCTCGGTTGGCGACGGCATTCGCGGCCAGGCACTCGCTGGCGCCGCCGCTGCATTCGTCGCCGCGCTCATTTCGACCAAGTTCTTGGTGCGGTGGTTCAAGACCCGCACGCTCACCCCGTTCGCCTGGTACTGCGGCATCTTCGGCGCCTTCTGCGTGGTGCGGTTCGCCTAGTGTCGGGACCTCATGGCGGGGCCGCACCCTGCCGAAGAGGTCAATGTGCTAACGCGGAGTCGGCCTCAGCTTGCCTCGATCGCGCTGGTGACCGTCGTCCTGTTCGCGATCGCCGCTCTGGCGTGGGGTGTGACGCACGACGGCTCGGCACCGCGCAACTACGGCTCGGCGAAGCAGCAAGACGCCGCCCGCGCTGCAGTTCAGCTGAACCTGCCGACCGGCCTCACGTCTGATCCGACCTTTACCGCCTGCGGCTTGTCGGGTGACGCCTGCATCACCAGCGCCAGTGGCGCCGACGACACGGTCTCCGCGCTGCACACCGCGTTCGCTGCCGGTGGCGGGCATCTCGACCGTGCGTGCACGCCGAACCCCGAGCTGCGGCCCGGTGTCGCGCAACCCGTGCCGATCTACGAATGCGCAATCGAGGGGAAACTTAAAGGCGCCTGGGTCGATCTTGCGGTGGGATCTGGTTGGTGGTTGCCCGGCAAGCCCCAGCCGCGGACGGCGGTGTTGGTCGTCGTTGAGACCAAGCCCGCCGCGCTTGGCACGACGCCTGCCGTGACACACGCAACGCTGCCGAGCACGCCACCTGACATCACCGGCTTCGTTCCGGCTGGCTGGAGCGTCAGCCCGACGGTGTGTGACGTCGCGTGTCCGGCCAACACCACCGGCGCGGTGATCTCGACCACCGGCACACTCACCGCGACCGCCGCCGACATCGCGCGAGCCGCGATGGCAAAGGGCTTCCGCATCGAAGGCAAGCCCTGCAAGCAGGAGCCAGCGCTGCGAGGCTGTGAAATTCAGGCCGACCGTCGTGAAAACGGCACGCTCGGAGGGCTCACAACGGTGCTCGACGTCACTCTTGCCGCCAGCGCCGGCGGGCATGTTGGCGGCACGCTTTCGTTGACTGACCAGAGCTAGCTGGTCGGCGGCCGCAAACCGAGCACGCGATCGCGCAGCACCGGAAATTCCGCACGCGTTTTCGCAACGACTGCAAGGTCGAGCTCGACGGTGAGCACTTCTTCGTTAGTACCGCCTTCGGCCAGCACGTGCCCCCACGGATCAATCACGACGCTGTGCCCGCCAAGCTCAACACCCTCTTGAGTTCCGACCTGGTTGCAGCCCAGCAGGAACACCTGGTTCTCGATTGCCCGTGCGCGCGTCAATACCTGCCAGTGGTCGAGGCGCGCTGCTGGCCAGCCGGTGGGTATGACGAACATTTCGGCGCCCTGGTCGACGAACAGTCGATACAGCTCGGGGAAACGAAGGTCGTAACACGTCGTGACGGCGAGCCGCAGGTCGTTGATCGCAGCGATCGAATAGTCACTCCCGGCAGTGAGCATTGCCGCCTCACCGTGATCGAAGCCGAACAGATGCACCTTTCGATACGTGTGCACGACCTTGCCGTTCGGCGACAACACAACAGCGGTGTTGTGCAGGTGCCCCTGGTCGCGTTCGATGAATGTACCCGCGACCACAAACGCGCCGATCGCGGTCGCTGCGGCCGCAACAGCGGAGACGGCCGCGCCCCGCAGGTCATCCGCTGACTCGGCAAATCCGCTATAGGCAAAGGCACCCGGCACCCACAACTCGGGCAGAACCACAACGTCGGCGCCGCGCTGCGCCGCAACGAGCGACGCCACCCGCGCAATTCGATCGGACGCCGATTCGCTGTCGTCGATGCGCAGCTGCAGGAGAGAGACGCGCACCGCGGTGTCGCTTAAAGCCGAGCGAGCAACGATGACGCCGGGTCTTCGAGAAACATCGCAACGTCACGCAGGAAACGTGATCCGAGCTCGCCGTCGACGATGCGGTGGTCGAACGACAGCGCCAGAGTTGTCACCCATCGTGGCTTCACTTTGCCTCGATGCACCCACGGTTGCTCGCGGATCGCGCCGAAGGCAAGGATCGCGGCTTCGCCGGGATTGATGATCGGCGTGCCGGTGTCGATGCCGAACACGCCAACGTTGGTGATCGTGAACGTGCCGTGCTGCATATCGGCGACCGAGGTACGGCCTTCGCGGGCAGTGAGTGCGAGCGTGTTAATCGAGCGCGCAAGCTGGGCCAGCGACAACGCTTCGGCGTTCTTTATATTCGGCACGACCAAACCACGCGGCGTTGCCGCGGCGATACCGAGATTGACGTAGTGCTTGATCACGATGTCGCCGCCATCGGCGTCCCACGTTGCGTTCATCATCGGATAACGCTCGACCCCGAGCAGGATCGCCTTCGCGACGAGCAACAACGGCGTGACCTTGACGTCGACGAACTCGGGCAACTGTCGTAACCGGGTGACGGCTCGCATCGAACGCGTCATGTCGATCGTGGTGAACTCGGTGACGTGCGGCACGGTGAATGCGCTCAGCACCATCGCCTGGGCAGTCGCCTTGCGCACCCCGTGCACGGGAATTCGCTCCTCGCCGCCTCGGGGCAGTGGCCGCAGCGGCGCGCCGGCGCGCGTGCTGTCGGCGGCTGCTTCGACGTCCGACCTGGTGATCGAACCTTCGGGGCCGCTGCCGTGGATCACTTGCAGGTCGATGCCGAGGTCGCGGGCAAGCTTGCGTACGGGAGGTTTCGCCAGCACTCCGGAAGCCGCGTCGTCGCCGTCGGCCGCATCGGCCACGCTCGCCCCATTGGTCTGTGGGACCGCGGCGCTGGCCGCGACTGACGGCCAGTCGTGTGCAGGCCGGGTCGCGCCGGCGGGTGCGGTCACCGGCTGACGCGAGCGGCGACGCACCGGCGAATCGGCGCGTGGTCCGTAGCCGACGAGGTTGGCGGTGCGCGCGGGAGTGACGCTCGGCGCGGCAACAGCACCAGCCTCGTCACCGTTGCCGTCTGTCGTCGAGGCAGCGGGCGCCGAGCTAGCCGCAGTTGAGCCAGCGCTGGCTGCAACGTCGATGATGATGATCGGCGTGCCGACGTCTACCGTGGCGCCCTCGCCGACGAGCAGCTCGGTGACGACACCCGCGAACGGGCTCGGCAGTTCGACGAGCGCCTTTGCAGTTTCGATCTCGACGATCGTTTGATTCTGGGTGACGCGGTCGCCCACCTGCACCAGCCAGCGAACGACTTCTGCCTCGGTCAGACCCTCACCGACGTCAGGAAGCTTGAACTGCTTGAGTGATGCCACATCTGCCTCCGGGCGGTCAGTACGAGAGCGATCGGTCGACCGCGTCGAGAACGCGATCGAGATCGGGCAGGAAATGTTCTTCAAGCCGCGATGGCGGATATGGCGTTGCGAAACCGCCGACCCGCAGCACCGGCGCCTGCATGTCGTAAAAGCACGTCTCGGTGACCCGGGCGGCGAGCTCGGCACCCAGACCAAGGAACGTCTGCGCTTCGTGCACGACGACGCACCGGCCAGTGTGTCGTACCGACTCGCTGATCGTCGGCCAATCGATCGGCGACAGCGAACGCACGTCAACTACCTCAAGTTCGTGGCCTTCGTCGGCGGCGACCTTGGCGGCGTCAAGACAGGTCTTCACCATCGGTCCATACGCCAGCAGCGTCACATGCCGACCCGTGCGGACGACGCGGGCTTGATGCAGCGGGAGGGCGTCGGCCAGTGGCGTCGTGGTGTCGACGTCCGCCTTCTCCCAGTAACGGCGCTTCGGCTCGAAGAAGACGATCGGGTCGTTGCTGGTGACGGCCTGTTGAATCATCGTGTACGCATCGGCCGCGTTGCTGCAGGCGACGACTTTCAAACCGGCCACGTGCGCGAACAATGCCTCGGGTGATTCGCTGTGGTGCTCGACGGCACCGATGCCACCGCCGAACGGGATGCGAATGACGATCGGCATCGGCGTTTGGCCCTGCGACCGGTAATGCATCTTCGCGAGTTGGCTGACAATTTGGTCGTATGCCGGGAAAACGAAGCCGTCGAACTGAATCTCACAGATCGGGCGGTAGCCGCGCATCGCCAGACCGATAGCCGTGCCGATGATGCCCGACTCGGCGAGCGGGGTATCCATCACCCGGTCTTCGCCGAAGTCTTTCTGCAGCCCATCGGTAACGCGGAAGACGCCGCCCAACTTGCCGACGTCCTCGCCCATGATGAGCACTTTCGGGTCGGCTTCAAGTGCCTTGCGCAACCCCATATTGAGCGCGCGCGAGATCGCGATCGGCGCCATCAGTGCAGCACCGGGGTAGCGTCGCCGACTTCGGCGCCGTCGCCGTCGCCGAGATAACTTGCGACGAACGCGCGCTCTTGGTCGACGAGCGGTGAGCCGCCGGCATACACGTTGTTGAAGATGTCGAGCGGCTTGGGATCTGGCATTGACAGGCACGCGGTCCGCACGCGAGCGGCGAGCTCGTTCGCCTCAGCTTCGATCGATTCGTAAAACGCTGCGTCGGCTAACCCGTTGCGCGACAGGTAGGCCTTCACGCGCTCGATCGGATCGCGCAGCTTCCAGTTCTCGAGCTCACTCGCCAGCCGGTAGCGGGTGGGGTCATCGGACGTCGTGTGCGCACCCATGCGGTAGGTGTACGCCTCGATCAAGAAGGGGCCTTGGCCTTCGCGCGCATGCTGCAAGGCCTTGCGGGTGACCGCGAGGCAGGCAAGCACGTCGTTGCCGTCGATGCGGACGCCGGGAAAGCCGAAGCCGTGTGCACGTCGGAACAACGGAATGCGCGACTGACGCTCTTCGGGCACCGAGATCGCCCACTGGTTGTTCTGCAAGAAGAAGACGACTGGCGCGTTGTACGACGCGGCAAAAATGAACGCTTCGTTGACATCGCCCTCGCTTGACGCGCCGTCACCGAAGTAAGCGACGACCGCGCTCTCAGCCCCGTCGCGTTGCAAGCCCATCGCATAGCCGGTTGCGTGTAACGTCTGCGCGCCGATCACGATCGTGTAGAGGCCAAAGTTGTAGTCATGGGGATCCCAGCCGCCGAAGTTGACACCACGAAACAACTCGAGCAGGCGTTCGGGTTCGATGCCACGGCACCAGGCGACGCCGTGTTCGCGGTAGGTAGGGAAGGCCATGTCGTCGGGTTGCATCGCGCGACCTGAGCCGATCTGGGCGGCCTCTTGGCCCAGTAGCGAAGCCCAGATGCCGAGTTCACCCTGGCGCTGCAACGCGGTGGCTTCGGTGTCGAACCGGCGAACCAAGGCCAGGTCGCGGTAGAGCGAACGCAGCTCTTCGGGCGAGATCTCCAGCGGGTAGTCGGGGTGCTCGATGCGCAGTCCTTCTGGCGTCAGCAACTGCACGACGTCGCAGGCGGGATCGACTGCCGGTGGTGGAGGCGTCGTGCTGCGGTCGGCCGTCATGCCACTCCTTCGCTTACCGACGCGGCGTCCCTCAGGTTGGGAACTGTCGGACTGGACCGCGCTCGAGCTGAAGTGCGTCTGCCCGGGCACGCGTCGGGATCAGCCGGTTGGCCTCGTCGGGAGGTGCACCTAAGTCAATCGTCGCAGATGGAGGGCGCCCGCGGAAACACGCGGGAGCGCTGCCAGCGTGCCAGCAGCAGCCGGATCAGTGCTTGTGGCCGGCGCAGGGCGGCGGGCTGGGGTGACCCTGCTTGCCGTCGCCCATGTCGCCCTTGCCCGTGCTGCCCTGGCCCGTGTCGCCCTGGCCCGTGCTGCCCTGGCCCGTGCTGCCCTGGTCCGTGTCGCCCTTGCTGCCCTTGTTATCGCCGTCGCCCTTGCCATCGTTGCCGTCGCCGTCCTTGGCAGGGTGACCGTCGCCGACGGGGCAGATGCGCTCGGGGCCGTGCAAACGACCGCCAGGGGGGCACTTAAAGGGTGGCGGCAGAGGTGGTGTTGGCGACGCCGGCAGCGGTGTCACAACCGGGGGCGGTGTCACGGTGTGCGTCGCGGGCAGAGTCGGTGTCGGTGTCGGTGTTGGTGTCACCACTGGCAGCACGATGACGACAACGGGCACGGCGATCGGCGTAGCGACCGGCACCGGCACCCTTACCGATTCGCGTGATGTAGTCGGAAGGGTGGCAGTAACCGTCGGGCTGGCAACGACCGAAGGGACCGCCGGCGTTGGCACCGGTGCAACCTTGGGCGTTTGCGGCGTGACGTGTTGTTGCACAGTGGGTCTTGGCACCACGATGACGGTGTTGCCGCCGGGAATCGGCGAGGCATCGAAGAACCGGCCGGCCGCAGCCGGTGGTGTCTTCGGCGACACGATCGCGTTTGAGCCGAGCATGATGACACCCGCGGTCGCTGCGGTGGTGATGCCCACGAGTGACGCGGCTGCAATAACAGTCTTAACGGAAGTTGCCGCCAATGCCGAGGGCAGGCGGAGGGCAGCGCCGAGCTTCATGGTGGCGGCACCTCCTTACTGCCCAATGGGCCGTTCGACAACGAGGTAGTGCAGGTTGACTACTCTATACGGACTGTACCCACTAAGTCACTTAGCGTCGCCACTCAGTCTGTTCGGCCTAGCCAAACGGCGTAGAAAAGTATAAACCAGACACTAGTCGGCAAATGCGCGGGGTCATCGGGACGCGGACGTCGCGAGTTCGGCCGCCACCTTGAGGAAGATGTCGTTCGCCTGCACTTCCCCGATCGTCACCCGCAGCCCTTCACCCGCGAACGGGCGGACGACGACCCCGGCCGCAGCACACTGCGCGGCGGCGTCGTCGGTGGCAGCGCCGGTCGGCAACCAGACGAAGTTGGCCTGCGACGGTGGGATCGGCCAGCCCAACTCGCCGAGCGCATTGGCGACCCGCGATCGTTCGGCGACGGTCGCGTCGACCCGCTCGAGCAGCTCGAACTCCGCGGCCGGCAACAGCGACGCAATGGCCGCTGCCTGGGCGATCGTGCTCACGGCGAACGGCACGCTGGTCATGCGGATGGCCTCGGCCACCTCGGCATGGGCGACCCCGTAGCCCACCCGAAGGCCGGCCAGTCCGTACGCCTTCGAGAAGGTGCGCAGCACGGCCACATTGGGTCGGTCACCGTAGACCTCGACGCCATTGGGAACGTTCGGGTCGCGGTTGAACTCGCGATACGCCTCGTCGAGTACGACCAAGCAGTCAGTCGGCACCGATTCGAGAAACCGATCGAGATCTGCCTGGCTGATCGCCGTCCCCGTTGGATTGTTGGGGTTACAGACGAAGACGACGCGCGTGCGTGGCGTGATTGCAGCGGCCATCGCGCCGAGGTCGTGCGCGGCGGCCGACGTCAGCGGCACCGGCACCGCGGTCGCGCCGGCGACCTGCACGATGATCGGGTAGGCCTCGAACGACCGCCACGCAAACACGACCTCGTCGCCATGACCGGCGAACGCGTCGACCAGCTGGGTGGCGACGCCGACGGATCCGCAGCCGACGACGACATGCTCGGCGGGCACGTGCAACTTGTCGGCAAGTGCATCAACAACAGCGGACGCCGTGAGGTCGGGGTAGCGGTTGGTGCTTTTCGCTGCATCGGCGATCGCGTCAAGAACACTGGGCAGCGGCGGGAACGGCGATTCGTTCGACGACAGCTTGAAGCTGTGCTCGCCGCTGGCCGCTCGGCGGCCGGGTTTGTACACCGGAATACCGGTGAGATCGGTGCGCGGACGCGGTGCTGGTGCGGTCACGGTGATTCCTTCTGATCGTGCAATCGGCTCTAGAGGCTACGCGCGTTGAACGCTAGCCGCGCTCCAAATCCGAGGAACACAAGGGCGGTCAGCCGGTCGAGGCTTCGCCGCACCCGATCACGTTCGAGCCAGCGACGCACCCGCGCCATTGCCGACACGAGCACACCGAACCATCCGATGGTCTCGGCGGCGTGTATCGAGGCGAGCAGCATCGAGAATGCGAACACCGACACGTGCGCCGGGATGAACTGCGGCAGCAGGGTGACGTAGAAGACGCCCACTTTGGGATTGAGCAGGTTGGTGAACAACCCGGTGCGAAAGGACTGTGTGGCTGACAGCCGGGTGCTGCTTGGTCGCCAGCCGCGCCCGACGCCGTCCGTCATCGACTCGGGGACGGCAGGGTTGCGCGGGGCGTTGCGTCGTTGGCTGTCGCGATGCGCACCCCACAACAGCCGGGTGCCGATGAACGCGAGATACGCGGCGCCGACGATGCGCAAAACGTCGTAGGCAAGTCTCGAGGCCGCGAGCAACGTGGTGACCCCGGCGGCGCTTGCCGCTGCCCAGGCCAGCCCGCCGAGGCAGACCCCGAGACCGCCGATCAGACCCACGCGCGGACCGCTCGCCATCGTCGTCCGAGCCACAAACATGGTGTCGAGCCCTGGTGTGAGGGTGAGCACCAGCGCGGCTACGGAGAACGCGATGAGGGCAGTCACCATGGCGCGACTGTAGATGCCGTGGCGCGCTTTCGGGCCGTGACACTAGATGCTTTGGCGCGGTTGGGGGGCTGCCGATACCCTGCTTCGGCACGGCAGGAGGCTCGCAAGAGTCTCGGGAGGCTTCGCCTAGTCCGGTCTATGGCGCCGCACTGCTAATGCGGTTTGGGTCTTAAAGCCCATCCGGGGTTCAAATCCCCGAGCCTCCGCGCACCTTTGCTCGCGTTGGTTCTCGTTGGCTCTTTGGCTCTTGGTTCTTGCGTGGTTCGCCGATTCCGAGGTGCTGCTCATGGACGCCGTCACCCTTCTTAGCAACCGAGTCTCGGCGGTGAACGCCAGCGTGCACGGGCTGATCGAGGCTGCGCGCGGGTTGAGCCCTGACGTTCTCGACTGGGTGCCACCATTTGCCGAGCGGCGACAGACTCGCGCGAGCTACTGCACACCGGCAGCACTCGCCGACGTCGCGGGCCTGCACGGCGTGCCCGTTGGTGTGTTGCTGATGCGGCCGGCCGTCTCGCATGTGTTCCACCATGCGGGCGAGATCGAGTTGCTCATTGACGTCGCGCGGTCGGAGTCGTGACGACGTTCGGGCTGGTGCACGGCGCGTATCACGGTGCGTGGTGCTGGGAGCCGTTGACCGAGGAACTCGAGCGGCGCGGACACCGCGTGTTCACGGTTGATCTGCCGACTGAGGATTCGTCAGCCGGTGCGCAGGCATATGCGGCGAGTGCGGTCGAGGCGTTTGCAGGCGCCGACGCTGATCTCGTTGTTGTCGGGCATTCGCTTGCCGGGTTGACGATTCCGCTGATCGCGACGGCACGACCGGTGAGCCGGCTGGTGTTCGTCTGCGCGATGCTGCCCCGTGTCGGCCGAACTCAAGATGACGTGACCGGTAGTGAGCCCGACATGTTCTTGATGGGTCCCGAGGGTGGGGTCTACGAAAGCGCCGACGGCGCGGCGCACTGGTACCCGGAGGCAGCTGCCCGT